>CERC01066423.1_pt1 | contig 337922 bp, 312 predicted proteins | sample 530921 | NCBI WGS metagenome assembly CERC01 (sample SAMEA2621099, study PRJEB7988) | marine metagenome | isolation source: saline water (ENVO:00002010), including
TAAAATTGAAACTAATGTAATCTTTTTCATAAAAAATCTCCTATTTTAAAACTAATGGTTTATATCCAAACCTTGTTTAATATTTCATTGCCTAAATGTGCATCAAACCTTGATTTTAAAGACGATCATTCGTGATCGAAGTGGAGTTTGTTTTAAGCCTCTGCCTTTTTAAACAGGGACTTAATTGATAGCTAGCCTTATAATGGTGCCCTTCAGACTAGCCAGTTTTTCCTAAAGCTAGTTAAGAATCCAGAAGATCTCTTCATCATTAACAACTTTTAAAACTTCTACCACACCAGTCTCTTCTAGCTCTCTTACTTTTTCATTTATGTTTCTTTTAGAATAAGGATTAAAAGTACATTTTACATCATCAACATTAAAAGCTTTGGCCACTAGTTGTTTTTTATGATCACTACACGCTGATAGTGGATTGTGTTGTCTTACCTCACGGATATCTTTTCTGTTGTGGTAGACACTACGGTCTAACGGTGTTGAGTCCGAATATTCTGCAAAAGCTTCTGTTGATATCATTTGGTTTATCGTAAGATCTTGTCCACTTTTCGCTGCACTTTCATACCTTCCAGCGAAAGATGACATTGCTCCAAGAAGTGTTAATCCAATCAAAAGTTTTTGCATAATATTCTCCGTTGTTATTGGTCAATATCCTAACCGTGTTATTAAGTTCTTTGTCTCTTAAATTCATGCCTCAAAGGCCCTGTATCCATAAATATGAATATCCAATTTGAGGAGTGGGCTTATTATAAAAGATAAGGTACCTCACCATCTGATGCAGTGCGACGTGAAATCAAAACCTATGTAAATTTTATAGTTATCATTTTTCCAATCTATTTAAGAAGCATTAATCACAACAGATCTTAATCTTCATATAGATAGTTTGATTGGATATATAAATCTCTCTAACTTCACTAATGAGAAAATACGCACACCAACACAAGTCACAGTTTCAATAGTCAATGACGACAAGTTGTGCGAAAACAACTATTTGCGCTAAAATAGTCTTATAATCACGGAGGATTGTTGAAAAATTTGCGTCTACTATTAGTCACTTGTGTATTTCTTTCTTTAACTTCATGTTCTCTCGCACCTTTTAGTCCCAATAATAGCGCTAGAACTCTGGGACCCGGAACTGCAGCTGCAGAGATCGGAAATGCCAATTCCAATTACTTTATTCGAACATCTATGGGCCTGTCGGAAAACTTTGATTTAGGCTACGTCATGGAGTTCGGCGGCAACTTCTCCACCTCTGGTCTATTTGGAAAGTACGCCTTTGTTAACAACCAAACAGGCCCATCTCTTGCTATGGAAGGTGGTTACGGTGCCACAGAATCATCAAGTCATTACTACTTAGGTGGCATAGGCTCCATTGCTTTTAGCGAGTCTTTTGAGGTCTTTATTAATGGAAGGCTAAATAAAGTGGACACCGATGAAGATGATATTCAAGTTGGAGACTCTGTTGGCAATATGACCATAGAGGCAACAGAGCTTACATATGTACTTGCAACCACAGGGTTTAATCTGTGGTTCAATGAGAATCTTGGTTTAAGCCTTTATGGCATTTACGCTTTCGGCAACGATATTATCTGGGACAACGGCGCTGCTGTGGGTGGGAGTTTTTTGATCAAACTGTAAATTTTAAAGCTTGATTACTCTCCATAAATATTGTGAGAAAGCACCTCATACTCTCCGGTAGTGGTGTCTAATAGAACAAGATGTCCATCTATTTGATACCCACTGTGAAAGCTGGAACTTACTGTAATTTGAAAGACCTCACAATACTTGCCGGCCATACACTTTGATGCCTTGTAAGACTCTTCATTGGTCAGTTTTTCAAAAAATGAATCATCCGCAAGATACTCGTTAAGACTTTCCACTTTTAAATACTCATAGCTTGATTCAACATTTATATGGCGAGATTTCCACAGCTGCTTTCTAATTTGCTTCGCGATGTTCGAAACCTCAAGCTCCTGTTGCTTTACTGTAAGTGGTTCTGAGGCGAAAATTTGAAAAGAGAAGAGTAAGAATAAAATTGATAGTTTCAAAGTGAGTCTCCATGTTTTAATTAGGGAAACACCTACAGCTCTTTAAGCTAAACATCAATGCCACATGAAAGATTTTCTAGAGTATTGATTTCTTATTTCCACTTGTACTTAACATACAGTCGCCAAAGGTTGTCTTCTTTAGCTGCGAGCTCCTCCCTAAACACAAAGTTTTCAGGTAGAGCATTTTGATATTCAGGAACGGTTCCACTGTAAAACTCGTATTTAAAACCCACTTCATATTGCTTTCCTGCCACAACGACCTTTGCATACGGTGAATGAGTCTTGCTTCCATCCACATAGACTCTACTTCTTACGCCAGCACTGGCCCTTGCGACCTTATCTTTGTTAAGTTTGAAATCATAATTCATACTCGCCTCAGCGCTCACAAAGCTTGCATCTTCTACCCCCGTTGCGCGTCCGCTAACACTTCCATCAATAAAGCCGTGAGAAGTATCTGAGCTGTGGGTGGTGAATCTCTTGCCTAGCTTAAGATCTACAAAGCCTCCAAGCTCATCGTCCTCCTGAGCGACATTGGTGTAGTTTCTCGCCGATCCCGGTATGGCCGATGCAAACGCCGAATGCCAAGCATTTTGATTTCCTAGAGCTGAAAATACCCCTAGCGCACCCTTACTATTAGACTTGTTTAACTGCTGAACTCCACCTCCGGCCTTCCAATAAAAGGCCTCACCTTTGGCTTCTTTTTCAATAATTAATTTAACGATATTTTCCTCAATGAAGTTTTGAGTTGCGTAACGGTTGCCCTCTTCATCCTCCCACTCCTCTTCCACGCTTCCTGTTGTAAAGTTTGTGTGCAAAGTTGATCCATAGTCAATAGTGATGTTGTATCCGCTCTCTCCAAGAGCTTTGCTGATGGTGAATTTTACTCCATGGGTATTGCCCACATCGTCGCCGCCATAAATCCCAATTAGTTCTCCCGCACCATTGTCGTTGTGTATGTGTAAGCTGATACTGCCGTTTTCTACTGAATCGAAAATTTCGCTTATTAACCCTTTTTTAACTGGGGCTATAGTTTCGAGGCTCTGCTTTAGATCCTCTTTGCTCTTGGCTTTTAAAATAATCTTTTCCGGAGCAACCGGAGTCGGAGTTTGATTGTCGCAAGTGACTTTGTCGGCTACTTTTGGAGTCACAGCTTTAGCACTAGTAAGATGTGTCGTGTATAGAGCAGCTTCCATCAATTGACCAGCATAGAGCATGCCTCTGAGTTCCTCACAAGAAAATGACTCTTCTTTCTGAGAATTAACTCGCTGTCCTTTTTCAGCACAACTCCAATTTACATCGAATGATTTTTCTTTATTAGAACAGATACTTCTATTCTCCAAGGCATTGAGGTTGGCGGACATAATCCTATCTTTGCAACTAATTTTGTTTCCAACGGTTTCCTCAAAGATAAATTTCCCCTCAACGGTGGCCGTGCAAAGGCACCTTGCAAAGGAAGAAGAAATTGTGAAAGACAGGATAAGAAGCCATTTCATAGTTACATGATCGGTCAATTTCAAAACCAATAAACTAAATAGTAGGAATTAATGAATTATTTAGACTTGTGGGGTCTCTCGCCCCTTGAAAATACGGCAGCAATGGCGAACATTACAAAAAAAAGAATGGCCAAAACGACTGTGACTTGTCCTGCGAGAGCGGAGAGCTCTTCTTGGCCCATAAACGCCGCTATCAATGAAAAGACAAACAGTACGAAGACCCAGTGCAACATAAAAAATCCTTAACCATAACTGATGCAATTGGACTGCCAAGATAGTGTTTTTTCTACAAATGCTTAATTTGATTCTAGACAACGAGAGCTTGTTTTGCTTCATTAAGACAACTACTTTCATAAGGAATTTCAATGAAAAAAGCTCTTTTTGCACTAGTTTTATCAGTTTTAAGTTTTAATGTTTATTCGCTAGCACTGGAGACGGACTCTTACGACCTGATTAAGAAAATCGCATTTGAAAAGGCCAAAAAGTATGGACCTAAGAATGTTCTTGTCGTTCTAGATATAGACAATACAACATTGGCAATGCCTCAAAACCTTGGCTCTGACCAGTGGTTTGGGTGGCAATCAAAAAACTGTATGGGTAAAGAAGAAACCCCATCATTTTGTGTTGCAGACGACTTCAATGAACTTCTAGATATTCAAGGACAACTGTTCGCTCTAAGCAATATGGTGCCTACAGAAAAAGCTACAGTTCAAACTATCAAAGAACTTCAAAACAAAGGGATTAAACTTATCCTTCTAACTAGTAGAGGCCCAATTTTTAGAAATGCAACAGAAAGGGCCTTAAAGATGAATGGTCTTACTTTTCAAAAAAGTGCAATTGGTCCAGCTAAAGGATTCGCTTCTACTTACATTCCATATGAGCTAAGCAATCCAAAAAAATACGGCCTAAACTCTTATGACATCAAAACAATGGGCAATAAGTCTCCTCGTCCAGTGAGCTACATGAATGGAGTATTCATGACCTCAGGCCTAAACAAGGGGATCATGCTAAAGACGTTGTTGGCCAAAACAAAAGAAAAGTTCAAAGCAATTCTTTTTGCTGATGATCATAAAAAGCATACAGTTAGAATGCAGGCAATTATGGGCAAAGTCCCAGGTGTTGATCTTACAACTTTTAGATACTCAAAAATTGACCCAATGGTTAAGGCCTTTCACGCGTCTGACAAGTCAGAGACGATCAAGGCGTACGAGGCACTAAAAAAGGCGAGCCTTAAAGCTTTTCAGTAAAGCTTAACGGAGGTCGCAATGAAGTATCTTCTTTTATTAATTTGCGGCCTTGCAAATGCCTTTGAGTACCAAGGGCAGATTGACTTTGAACATAGACAATTTAATAGCGATGGCGACTCCGACTCTCATGACTCTCAGTCTGCCATCTTTCTTTCGCTTGTCTCAAGCAAACAGCTTACTGAAAATTTAAACCTCAACTTCGGTCTTAAAGCTCGCGAAGCTTTTGTAGATCATGAAAGAGACTTTTTGAATCTCGATGACACCAATATCTCTTTCACAAAAAATAACTGGAAGGCCTCCGTGGGGACCCACGTGTTCAATTGGAGTGTGCTTGAGTTTTTTTCAGCTTTTGACCCGATAAACCCATTGAACTTATCGCAAGGACAGGATGTGGAAAGACTAGGACTTCCATCCCTGGTCTACACATATGAGTTTGAAAGCTCTTTTGTTCAATTCATCAACATCACTAGATCTATTCCCTCAATGTACCCTCAAGGTAGGGACCGCCAAGGGCTTATGCTAGATTTGGAAACTCCACTCTTTGTTGAAGATGAGAATAGTTTTTCAAATGGCGACAAGCTTTTCCAATTCATTCTAAGATACAAAAAAAGTTTTGATTACTATGATTGGGACTTTTTCATCGCCCAGAAATACGACACAGCAAACCCATTGTTAATTTTAGAAATGCCAGGCGCCATATCCCCCACCATTAATGACTTAAAACTTAGACCTTATTATTTACAAGTCAGACAGGTTTCAACCTCACTTCAAACCTCATACAAGGAATGGCTTTTAAAGCTAGAGGCAAGTCATTACGACTACAAAAATACCGAGCTCAGGTTCTTCATACCTCCAATGTCATCTGGGGAGATTTCCCAGCCTGACCATTCAAGGGTTGCCTTTGGAGCGGAAAAGGAGTTTTTCCACAGCAATAACCACTCCACTAACTTTCTACTAGAATACATTTCAATACTGGGAGTATCATCCGATGAGGCCAAAACCCTAGGTCCTTTCCAAAGAGATGTTTTAATAGGAGCAAGACACTTATTAAATAATTTTAATAGTCATCAGTTCTCATTGTTCATAACATATGACGCCCAAAGCTTTGATGAGTTTATCTATACGGCTTCTCATGAGTTTAGAATTTCCAGCGCCTGGAAACTGGAGTACGGCCTGACCGTCTTCGACACCCCACTACCTGATCAAAACAATCCACTAGACCGTTTTTATGGTTTGAAGCCTGTCCGTGAATCGGATAACATAATGGTAACTCTTTCACGTTACTTTTGAGGCAAAATGAAATTTACTCTTCTTCTGATCATATCACTTAACGCTTGGGCCATGAGCGCTCGAGATATTATGGAAAAAATGGAAAATGCAAATTCCGGAATTGGAGGCGTGAAGGGCCAGATGACTATGGTTCTCGTAGACGCTCAAGGAAACAAAGTTGAGAGGTCACTGACCACTCAGACTCTGGAAGGTAAGGAAGAAGGAGATAAGTCCATACTGGAGTTCAAGACTCCCCTAGATGTTAAAGGAGTCAAACTATTAACATGGACGATTAAAGATGCGCCCAACAAACAGTGGCTTTACATGCCTCGTTTTAAAAGAGTAAAAAAAATTAATTCTAGAAATCAATCTGGCTCTTTTATGGGAAGTGAATTTTCTTATGAGGACATAGCTGGAAGACAAATAGATAAATACACTTACAAGTTAATCCAAGAGGATGAGAATACCTGGACAATTGAGTCCACTCCAAAAAGTAAAAGTGGTTACTCCAAACTTGTGTCAATTTTTAGCAAAGCAAAAATGAACCCAACAAAGACCACCTACTTTGACAGAAGAGGAAATCCCTTAAAGGTGGCCATTATGAAAAACTTCAGCATTCACAAGGTTGGAGGCAAAAGCTTTCATCTTGCTGACACTATTGAAATGACCAACACTCAAACAAAGAAAGAGTCGATTTTAAAATGGGAAAACAGAGAAGTTGGAATATCCCTTAATAAAAATGAATTTAAATCCACCAAGCTAAAGTAGGTTGCGCATGAAAGAGTTGGAGCTGTTTTATAAACATGGCGATAAGTTCCTAAGCGGAAAGAAAGATAAAATTGAACTTGCCCTTTGCAATTTGCTGGCGCAAGGCCACACACTTATTGAAGATCTGCCAGGCGTTGGGAAAACGACCTTGGTAACATTTTTTTCAGAGGTGTTTGATCTTAAGATGTCTAGAACACAATTTACGAACGACCTCCTACCTTCGGATATTATAGGCAATCAAGTTTTTAATCGTAAAACATCTGAGTTTGAATTTCATCAAGGCCCAATTTTTGGTGAGATATTTATGGCCGATGAGCTAAATAGGGCCCCACCTAAAACACAGTCGGCGCTATTGCAGGCTATGGAAGAAAAAAGCGTCACAGTAGATTCTCAAACCTTTCCAATGGAGCGACTCTTCCATGTCATCGCGACTCAAAACCCAAAGTCACAAATTGGAACATTCGAGCTACCAGAGTCTCAGCTAGACCGCTTTTCAATGAAACTGGAACTTGGCTATCCAGATGAAGAGAACACAATTAAACTTCTAAAAGAAAAAGCGACTTCAACAAAAATACAAATTGAAGAAAAGATCTCCAAGTCCTGGCTTCTTGAATCAATAAGCGCATGTGAGGCCATCGAGGCCAGCGACGCCATCCTTTCATATATCTTTAGACTCGTGGACGAATCGAGAAACAACTCTCATTTTATGCCTTTAAGTAACCGGGCTGCTATTGATTTATTGAAATCGGCCAAGGCATGGGCCTGGATGAATGAGGAAACTCACGTGTTCCCAGAACATGTTCAACACCTCCTTCCCTATGTAGTTGGCCACAGATTGTGCCATCCAAGTGAGGGATCGGCTTCGCTGGAAAAAGAGCTTTCGGTCAAACTAATAGGCAGCGTTTCAGTACGGTAATGATTAAGGCACTTGTACAGAGAGCAAAGGAGAAAGAAACTCCATATATTCTACCAACCATGCCAGGCCTTATTTTTATTGGCGTCTTTTTCACACTATTTTTAATGGGCCTAGTCTATGGAAATAACCTCACCTTGCTTCTTGCCTTTTGTATGTTTGCTTTCTTGTTAGGAGTGATGTTCAAAACTCATGATTTAGTAAAAAGATACACTTCAATAGATGTAAGATTCGATGATTCTTACCTCCCTCAGGCCAAAACAAATTTACAGGGCCCTTTTAGCATGGAGCTTCAAACCGACAAGGGGACCATTGAAGGCCATTCTTCAACTGGGTCATTTTCACTTAAAGGTTTAAGAGGGAGATACAAAGTGAACACTATCAAGCTCCACACTTCAGGAGATTGGGGACTATTTAGAGTTTGGAGATACGTAAAAGTCAATAAGGAACTCTACATCTACCCGAGACCCTTGGCCGTGGAGCAAGACTTTTTTAAGGAGATCTCCCAGGAAGGCGCCGAGATTTTCAACCAGCATAAAAGATACGAACGAGGACATCCATCAAAAAGAATTGACTGGAAAGTGTTCGCAAAAAAGGATGAGCTGCTAATTAAGGAATTTAATGAAAATAGGCCTGAGTCCTTTGAGATTAATGACATTAGATTTAAAGGAGACTTTGAAGAGACTTTATCAAAGATGGCCTGGCTTGTGAATAAGGCGCACCTGGAAGGCCTCAAATGGGAACTTAGTCTGAAAAGTGGAGCGTATCTTCGTCCAGGCAAAGGTCACTCCCATTTTAAAAGATCAATGGAGATTTTAAGTGAGGCCTGAAAATAAAACTATTTTTTACCTTTCGCTAATGCCAGCTCCATGGTTTTGCCTGGACTTTCTGCCCTCATGGTTTGCTCCTGCATCCACCCTGTTTCTGTCAGCTCGTATTTTCCTTCACTTTAACACTATCTTCCTTTTCCTAGCATCTCTTGTTGGTTCATACTTTGCTTTAAAAGAGTTTGGAAAAAGGCTTACCCCTGAGGCGGCAGTGTCAATTTTAAACATAATGCTGGCCTCAAAGATAGGACAACGATGCTTAAACTTCAGAACCCACGCCACTCTTGGATTTCTATGGATTGGATCCCTGGCCTTGTTCAATAACTCAATCTACTACCTAACCTATCTTCTTATAAGCGCCACTTTAATTTCAATGATGCTCAGAAGAAGGCCTGAAGAGAGATTTACGATCGACTTCAAACCTAAATTTTCTAGTCTCATACCAATTTTAAAAGGACTTCCACTTATTATTGTTCTGTTTTTTGCTTTTCCAAGATTTAGAGGTTTTCTTCCTTCTGCAAACCAACAAAATCAAAAAAGCGGATATTCAAAAACTGTTTCTAACTCAGACGCATCCAACCTTAATCTTTCCGACAAGGTAGCTTTCTACGCCCAGACCGAAAAAAAGATCAACCCTGAACTGCTTTACTGGCGAGGAAGAACCCACGAAGTTACCGATGGCTACAATTGGCGTGGGGGAAAAGTTAATCACTCTTCAATTCCAATTCACAACTCTCCAAAGGATATTCTCACTTACACACTTAAGTACGAGAGCGACTTCAACAACGACATTATCCTACTTGATCATCCAATGCGTTTAGTTAACTCAAACCTTCGCTACATAAGAAATGAACAGAGCAATACCTTCATCAACTTTAGGGACGGAAAAAAGTTTCAAGTGAAGGCAGTTTCACACCCTTCTGCAAAATTAAGATCCAATATCGATAAGGTAAGAAAGAGCTATCTTTCCCTCCCTGGTTTTCTTCCCAGCTCATTTAAAGAGATGTTCAACACCACATCCCAAACACCTGAGGAATTGATAAAAGACTTTCAATTGGCCTTGTCCACAAATGGTTTTAGCTACAGCTTAAGCCCAGGATTCATGCCGACATTAAACGACTTCATTCAAAAGAAGTCAGGGTTTTGTGGGCACTTCGCTTCCTTGTTAGGCATTTATTTAAGGGTCAACAATGTGCCGTCAAGACTCGTGAGCGGCTTTCAAGGTGGTGTTTACAATCCAAGTGGAGGCTTCTATACAATTAAGAACAAAGATGCTCACGTTTGGGTGGAGTATCATGATGGCGAATACTGGAAGCGTGTTGATCCCACATCTTTCGTCTCTCCAGAAAGAATTTCCCAAGGAGTGCAAGCAATTGGGGCCTTAGGAGGGCAGAAAGCTGCGGGTTTTTTCACTCAAAGACTATTGGATGCCCAGGCATGGGTAGAAAATTTAAACTTTAGACTCTCTCTATTTTTTGACAACTACAACAAAGAAGCCCAAAAACTTCTGGCGGAAAAAATCTCTTTAAAGCTAAAAGACTTCTACGTTTTATCATTCATTTTAATTTGCTTACTCATGGGTTATATCTTCTACTCTTTTAAATCTAAAAACAAAGCTCTGTCACCGGAAGACATTCTATTTAAGCGTTTTGAAAAAAAGCTTAAAACCAAAGGCATTGTTTTGACACCAAACATGACTGAAGTTGAAATCTTGAAGCTTTGTCAGCAAGAGAATGTTCCACCTACCTACTTGGAGTTCATTCGCAATTATAGAAATATAAAGTACAAAGGCGAAGATCTTCACAAAGAGCTCAATGAAAAATACAAAGCACTATAGAGCCAGCCTCACACCCAAACTCGCCATTTCTGGCGTACATAGCCTCACAAGGCCTAGCACCTGAGTCACACCCTTTCAAGTACCTAAAATAATTTGGCCATAATTTTGTAAAGTCTAGGGTGTAAACCTTATATGGGGGACTATTAGGCTCTGCATAAACCGTTTAGAATGTAAGAAATACTATAAAAGGTGAAATTTAAACCTTGCTATAGGTATAGAGCTAACTGTTTAAGGAGTTTTAAATGAAGAAGCTTATATTTGCTATGATCGTATCTGCAGCGGCCTTGGCACAGGTCCCTGCCGACACCCACTTGGGATGTCAGCTTTACACAGGTGAAAGTGCTGTATTTGAAGATCTAACAAAGTTCAATATCACAAAAGCTAATTCTAATGGTGAGCGAACTCTAAACGCTTACTCTGCAGAGTGCACTGAAGTTGTTGGGGACTACGACGATCCAAACAGTGGGCTAAAGTTCCCTACTGGAGATTGCAACGACACCATCAATGGGATTGAATGCTCATACCAAAACTGTGACGGCAAAAATATTAAGGTGTTCTTAGACTACCAAACAATTGGCGCAAATGAGATTGAAGGCAAAGTTACTTCCAAAGGCTTTTTTAGAACAAAGTCCCATGATGTGGCCTGCAACCTTTTAACTTTCTAACTTTTTCAAATTCCAAAAAGGATGTGCATCACTTGCACATCCTAATATTTAAAGTTTCATTACAAATCAGTTTACAGATATACACCATGGGAAGGTAGATAGGACCTGCACTTAACAAAGCCCACTGTGTAGTGCATGCTAGAGTGATCCCTAAACCACAGGCCTTTTCTTGGCATGGCCATATCTATAAAACCTCCGCCAGGTTTCACCAAGTTAAACCTAAGCGAGCCAAGCACGTATCTGCCATCCTCTTTCACACAGCTTAGTCTATCACTGTATCCTAAATCTTCATTAGTCTTACCATTGAGAAGTCTTGCTTCGACACAGTCTCCATATTTATCTTCAAGCTTTGTAAAATATCCCACAACGCTGCCCTTAATGCCGTAATTGCATTGGAAAGCGTATTTTTCTTTTTGAGCAATATAATTGTATTTATAAGGGATTAATTGATTTAGATAAGATGGCACAACGATAGTGTTATTAACAATTAAATACATCTTTTCAGAGTGAAGTTCTGACCCATATCCCTGAATCTTATCAAATTTTCTAGAGAAATACTTTTTTGAAAAACCTTTCTCATAGCACTCCACCAGTCCATCTACGTAAAGGACACACTTGTTGGCAATATAAACAATTTCCTTATTAAACAACTGTGGACTAAAAGTTGACCATGAAGAGTTCCTAAAGCTATACCTTAAGCACTCAATCTCTTTTTTATTGTATACACAGAACTCTCTGTTGTTTTTCCAGACGATTCTATCTTGGTCAATGGTCCAGCTTCCCGTTTTCCCATTGCTGCATTCGATATACTTATTTCCATCCTTGTGGACGCAGCCATTGCTATATGCTCCCCTAGGAAAGACTTTTAAGCTTTGACCTTTGTATTTGGTAACTTCATGACCCTTAATACAAAGAACTTCACTCTCTAGGTAGACACATAGTGTTTCACCCAGTGCTTCGATTTTACTAGGCTTCTTAGTAAGAGGGGGAAGAGTAGGTTTGTTCTTTCCCCAGCATTCAACCCAGTTTTCAGTCTCCGTTTCCCTATGCGACTTGAGAGCACAGATTAACCCAGTTCCACTTACAAATTCCTTTATTTTTTTAGTATTGCTATTAATTTGAGCAGCAAGACTCGAGGGTATTTCATAATGCGAGAATACCTCATTATTCCAGCAGTCAACTTTGCCCTGCCCTGAAATACAAGATGCGGATTGGCCTAGAGTTACACTTTCGATATGACTGATTTCACTTGATAAACATATAGCTTGAGTTATGAGAAGAAACGTGAATATGAACTTTGTCATTTGAACCTCCAAATACAAAGTAAGTCGTATCAAAAAAATGAGAAAAATGCTTGCTGCGTCCGGTCGTTTTAAAAGGAGTAGGCCTTTCCAATACTGTTTGCAAGTTCTGTGATCAACTTAAGATAGCCCTTCTTTGCTCGTTTCCAATCTCTGGCATAGACGCTATTGGAAAGTACTATTAAGTAGGTGTCGATTGTTGGATCAATCCAGATAGACGCGCCAGTATATCCTGTATGTCCAAAAGAGATTCCCTTTGAAAAATAATCTCCTGAGGGTTTTTCCGAATACCTGCTTGAGATATCAAATCCTAGTCCTCTTGAGCTTGTGGGTGTTTTGACCGTCATTGAGTTGACTTGTTTTTCAGAAATTACTTTTTCTTTACAGCCAACTCCTCCACTTAGAAACATTCTTGCAAAGTGGGCCAAGTCTGTAGCAGTTGAGAAGATCCCGGCATGCCCGGCCACCCCACCGAGGTGTCTTGAAGTAGGATCATGTACCGCTCCAAGGGAGTAGCTAGATCCTGTAGGGACGCACTTTTCTTTGCAATTTGAAAGACCACTCATGGGTGTAAAGGATGTGTTCTTTAAACCTAGGGGATTAGTCACAAGTCTTTTGACAGCAACGTCAAGCGAACTTGATTCAAGCTTCTCAAGTGCCTTTCCAAGGACAAGATAATTGACGTCGCTGTACTTAAACTTGCCGAACTTGTACTCAGGGTCAGTGTTTAAAATCGCTTTCCAAGAATCAAGAGCGTTAAGTTTATAAAGGTTGCTGCCCATGCTAGGTCTGAGACCTGATTGATGTCTTAGAAGATCTTCAAACTGAAGCTCAAAGGTTTCTTTTCTCTGATACTCTTTGAGCACACCTGAAACTCTTGTTTCAAAAGGAAGTCTATTTTGTTCCAAGGATTTTAAAAGGGCCGTGGCCGTAAAGAGCTTTGTTATAGAGGCGACATCAAAGATGGCGTCTTTTGGCATCTTCATCTTTCCATCAATCGACCCGTATGCTTTATGAAAAGAAATAGAGTCTTTATGTCCCACTAAAACCACGACGCCAGGAATCCCATACGCATCTGCGTAGCTTTCAACAAGAGCATCTACCTCCTGCTCCAGGCCATGCGGTGCTGAAGAAGTGACTTTTAAGCACTCCCCGAAGACACTTAGCGTAAAAAAAACAAGAAGAATGAACGGTTTCATTCTTTTTTTATTATCTTAAAATTTTCGCCCTGACAAAAAAGTTTAAATGTCTTTTAATTACTTAATGAAAAACAAGTTACTAAATGCATTGCGTCTCTCGGGACCTGGAGTATTGTACGCAGCGGCGGCCGTGGGTGTAAGTCATATTGTGCAGTCTACAAGAGCTGGAGCTGAGTTCGGACTTGGCCTTGTATGGGTCGTAATACTGGCCAACCTTTTGAAGTATCCCTTTTTCAAAGCGGGCGCGCAATACAGTGCAGTCACTGGAAAGTCTCTTCTTTATGGATATAAACGGCTCGGGACTTGGGCATTGCTATTATTTGTTTTAATTACCTTTATGACGATGTTTGTGATTCAAAGCGCAGTGACTGTGGTTACTAGTGGACTTACAAACCATATCTTTTCCATACCATTGAGCGTTCAGACAACATCTGTCGTCCTGCTCGCAATTTGTTCGCTAATTTTACTGATTGGCAACTACGGACTCCTGGACAACCTTGTTAAAGTCATTGTGGCCGCCCTTTCATTAACGACAGTCCTTGCTGTTGGTTTTTCATTTTTTGGAGACATTGAGAAAAACGCGCCTCCAGTGAGCTTCAACTTTAACAACTCCCACCACCTATACTTTTTAGTTGCCCTTATTGGCTGGATGCCCGCTCCCCTAGACGTTCCTGTGTGGCAAAGTGTCTGGACCGTGGCCAAAAGAAAAAAAACGAAAACTACCGTAAATCAGACCCTCATGGATTTTAAAGTAGGCTATATAGGCACTGCAGCTCTAGCGGTGTTCTTTCTCATGCTTGGCGCGATCATTATGTACAGAAGCGGTCAAAACTTTTCTCCAAAGGCCGTGCCTTTTGCGGCGCAATTTATTGGACTCTACTCCAACGCTTTGGGATCATGGGCAATGCCAATTGTTTCGATTGCGGCGTTTTTAACCATGTTTAGCACAACTTTAACCTGTCTTGACGCTTTCTCAAGAGTGATGCAGGAATCAATGGTTCAACTCTTTGGACATAAGTTTTCAAAAAAGGATTGGTATATATTTTGGCTTTCGACCACTCTAACCGGAACAATTGTGCTTTTGTTCAACCACTTGGGAAGCATGAAGGAATTGGTTGATTTTGCCACCACTGTGTCTTTTCTCTTCACACCAATATTCGGAATACTAATTTTAAAGGTCATGAATTCCAATGCCCTGCCGCCTAACTGGCGATATGGGAAATCTGACAAGCTCCTAGGGGCCGGTGGGATTATTTTATCCACCATTCTTCTAGGCTACTATTTATCACTCACATCTTAAGATAATTTACATACATTTTGTTTAATTTCCCACCCTTGCCCTTGCTAACCTGCAACGAAAATTGGCGCATCTTTATTGCTCTTGTTTAGTCGTGTTTACAACTGGTTGAAACTAGATTCAGAAAAAATTTTTCTGGCTAGCAATCCACTCCTACATCACAATATGATTAGTTACCTAACTCCCAAGAGGCTTATTGGATGAGGATTTCAGAAAAATTAACGATCATGGCAGCGGCGGCAATCCTTAGCTCCTGCGCCGGTCCCACCTCTCCTTTCGGAGCGCAGGCCTTGGTGTTTTCTGAGTTTAGGGCGGAACCCCAAAAATTAATAAAGCACGCCATTGAGCAAGAGCTTTCTCAACGACAGGTTTATCACACTCCTTTTGATTTGGTTTTGAACATTGAGGACGATGAGCGAATACCAAGAAACTTCAGGTTTGAAATTCTTCACAACGGAAAACGAATTCAAAGATGGTGGAAAAGTGAAAAAATAGTTTTAAACCCTAAAAACCCTCGAACGGCAAAAGTGGTTTTTGAAAACCTCTCACTTCTGCCTGGCCGAAAAAATGAAATTACATTTTTATATTATCGAGATAAAGACTCCGCCCCTATCGCCTACAAATTTTTGCCACCGCACTGTCCTTTAAGGACAAGTAGATCCATTGCTAGCATCAACCCTTTTCAACCAAAAGGTTTGGAAATTGGAAGCTTGGAGAAGATTGCAAAGGAAAATAAGATAAACCCATCCTTTCTGGCCGCTTTGGTTGCGCAGGAAAGCTCCTTTAATCCAATGGCCATAAGTTGGGCCAAAGCAATTGGACTTACGCAAGTGACACCTTTAGCAAACGAAGACATACTCAGACATCGTCCCGACTGGAAACATGATCCTCAGATAAAAGATTTAAGCTTTCTTGAGCTTAAAGCAAAAATCATGACCAAAGGCCTTACAAGAGAGCAAGACTGGAGACTTGATGAGGCCAAATCTCTAGAGGGAGGTTCAATTTACCTAAACCTCTTGAGCAATTATTGGAAAAGGCCACATATTGAAAAAGTGCTCGACAAAACCTTTGATAAAGATATCCCCCTTACAGACATTCTCTTAGCGAGCTATAACTCGGGTGCTTTCAGAGTTAAAAGATCAATAATGAAAAAGAAAGATAAGTGGCTTGAGAGCAAAGAGCTCAAAGAGGCCAGAAAATACGTAATGAATATAAAAAGTTATTGTCATGCGTTTTCAAAAAACCAGGAGACATTATGAAAACAAAACCTATGTTTTTTACCCTTATGCCTGCAGTCTTCTTAGTGCTGGCCATCGCCATGCCACTACAGATTTCTCTTATATATAAGATAAGTCCCCTGGATTTTGTGGGGATATTCTCTAAGTTAACGCCTTTGAACATATTGCTTATGGTCACATTTGGCTGGGTTGCCTATGCAACTCACAGCTTTGACAAGCGCTTGTTCGTCTTGCTGCCCCTTTTAAACCTGGCCGTCTTTGCGAACAACTACTTTGTTGGCGCTTTTGGCCAGGACTTCAGCATTCTTGAAACAAGTCTTAGCTCCACGGCCTTTCTCGCTTTAAGCATGAGTTTCTATTCAAAAAGTATTTATAGAGTCTTCAACGAAAAGAACTTTCGTTGGTGGCAAAGCGTTCCACGAAAAAAGTTGGCCGTTCCATTGACCATCTATACAAACGCCAACACCATCAAAACCAAGAGTTTTGATGTATCAGAGACGGGAATTTTTGCCGTTTCCGACTCTGACCTGGATCTTTTTAAGGCATCCAAAGAGCAAGAGTTGGAACTTTGCATTCACTTAAACGACCAAGTGCTGCAGTGCAAGGGGAAAATTGTAAGAAAGGCAATGTCCAAAGGAACTTACCCTGAGGGCGTGGGTATACAGTTTTCAAAAGTGGATGGTGACCTTCCTGGTTGGCTTCAATCTCAAGCAGCTTAATCACTACAGCGGTACGCATTAAACGTACCGCACAATAAACATTCCTTAAACAAACCTGATAAAATACTTTAACAAATCCGTTCATCTCGTTATCCTTTATATATTTGAAACTACATAAAGGAGTATGAATGGAACAATTGGAAGCATGGACCGGCGCGTTCGTGGGAGCGGTATGGAGTTTGCCTCTTATCGTCCTACTCGTGGGGGCCGGTGTAATCTTTTCCCTGTATTTCGGCTTTCCACAATTATTGATGTTAAAGAACGCTTTTGACATCGTTCGCGGCAAATTCGACGACCCTAATGACCCGGGTGAAATTAGTCACTTTCAGGCACTTACAACCGCTCTTTCGGCAACGGTTGGTTTAGGAAACATTGCAGGTGTTGCCGTGGCGGTAGCCGCAGGTGGACCTGGAGCGGTATTTTGGATGTGGATCACAGGCTTCATTGGCATGTGTACGAAATTCACAGAAGTTACCCTAGCGCTTAAATACAGAGAAGAAGGAAGCACTGGACATATGCACGGTGGCCCAATGTTCGTTATTAAAAACGCTCTAAGCTCAAAATTTCAGTGGCTTGGATGGGCATACGCTTTCTTTACCATTTTAAGTTCATTCGGAGCTGGTAACATGTTCCAGTCGAACCAAATGGCCTCAATAATTAACCACAGTACTGGAGTTCCTACTTGGATTTCAGGGCTAGTATTTGCAACACTTGCATTTGTTGTATTAATTGGCGGTATTTCTAGAATCGCGCAAGTTACTTCAAAGTTAGTTCCTGCAATGGTTGTGCTTTATTTAGGTGGAGCTCTTTACGTAATTCTTGTTAACTACGCAAAGGTTCCAGCAATGTTTGCTGACATCTTCACTCATGCCTTTACTGGGCACGCTGCAACTGGCGCATTTGCCGGTGTTGTAGTTAAAGAAGTAATTATGCAAGGTGTTAGAAGAGCGACATTCTCCTCTGAAGCAGGTATGGGTTCTGCGGCCATGGCGCACGCGGCTGCGAAGTCATCTCCAGTTCAAGAAGGTATTGTCTCACTTCTAGAGCCACTAGTTGATACCATCATCGTTTGTACTATCACTGCCCTAGCGCTTCTAATCACAGATGCTTGGACAGTTCCAGGAGTTGAAGGTTCAGAAATGACTGCTAGAGCATTCTCAATGGGAATGGGCCCTATCGGTAGATGGATCGTAACTATAGTTGTTACTCTCTTTGCGTTCTCAACTCTAATTTCTTGGTCTTACTATGGTGAGCAAGGTGTAACTTTTATCTTCGGAGAGAAAGCTATTCCGGCCTATAGATATGTATTTGTTGTATTTATCTTCTTAGGCGCTATTGCTCAGCTTCAAGTTGTTCTTAACATCTCTGATGGTGTTTACGGACTCTTGGCGATACCAAACATCATTGCATGTTTTGTGTTAATGCCTAAGGTTAAAGGAATGCTCACGGATTATAAGCAAAAGCTTAAATCTGGAGAAATTAAGACTTTTAAGTAAGTTCTATATAGCGAGGCCTTTGCGCCTCGCTTTTTTTTTACCTGCAGCCCAGCGCTTCTAGCTCGTCAATCATATATCTAGACTCAGGCGCCAAGCTCTCTATTAATTGACAGGTAAAGCTTTCAGGAACTCCTGTGGAGCGTTTTTTAACCAGCTCTGCCATCAAAGAATACGCCTTAACAAGGTATCTCTCGCCTCCCAAACCAGAAATTGACCTATGAGTATCTCTTAGATTGACCAACCAGTTTAAGATTAAGGCCAACTTTTCAGAATTGGACATTCTATATCGTTGCATAAGTCTTTCAGAGATTGAGGCGAACACTGCCCCCACAATGTGAATCTGTTTAAAATTTGGGCGAAGACAGCTGCCAATGATAGGTGATCCATCACCAAACATCACGTTAAGCGCCTCCGTGGTAAAGAGTTTTGAAGTGTTATCCGCAAAGACTGGGGAGCCCACCTCTCTATTTTTCTCCATACAGACTACATTGTTTAGACCTCTTTCAGCGCCATCAAGAGTGTAGTATGCAATAAGGTCTGAAAAGCCTTCGTTTAAGGCCCCAATAATATCGCCAACGCTAAGACCTTGCACAACAGTATTGGCCCTCAGTTGACCTGGGTGCCCAAAACAGCCAGAAGTTGGGCGGTGCAAATCTCCAGACACTTGCTCAGCTATGGAATAAAAAACATGGTGGCCATACTCATGAGATCCTACCATCGGCACTTCCCACAGGGGCACGTTCCCAAATCCAGCTCCCTCTCGACTTTCTTCACTTTGAGGCAAAAACACAATTGATCTTAAACTAGGTATGTAAAAGGCGTTGTCTGTAATTCTTGAGTCTTCGCTAATAACCTCAGTGTCTGTTTCAACGATCTGCCTTTCAATCGTATATGGCGATATATAGAGATTGAGAGGATATGGTGACTTGAAGTTTACAGCTTCAAGTCTCTGAATAGTTTTATTAATAGAGTAATTTGCGGAAAGAGAAGCGTTTTCATAACTATAGCGCTGATAGCTTTTGACTCCTGGGCAGATGTTCATGGCCTTGGGCTGCTGGGTTGTAACAAATTCCATCCCTACAAGTCTACCGCTTCTAAAAGTCTTTTTGAGCATCATATGAGCGTCGTAATAAGTATCCTTGATGCCTTTGTCGCTTCTTAGTCTTGTTCCCGAAATAGAGGGGTCCATATTGATATTTCTTGTGAGAGTTCTTCCTTGTAGAAACTGTGTAAGGCTATAGAAGGGAGTATCGCTTTCAAGTTCGGATTCAGCGCATGTGGGATACTCTTTGAATAGTTCAATTGGAGATCGGTTCACATTGTTAATGTAAACCCCGCGCTTATTAACCTTTGTGGTCTCTTTGCCACAAGATACCAAAAGGATAGGCAAGATGTAGAGTAGCAATTTCATAGCAGCTCCTGAATGGTAACCCTAGCATTCATTCCCAACATCTTGAAGGAGCCTAGTCTCCTGTATAATATTTACATCAGATTTTGGCCTAAAAGCTTAAGTTGTCGAAGCGTTAATAAAGGTTAATAATGAATTCATGAATAAAACGATCCTATATTTTAAGTTTTCTTATAAATTTTTCATTGTTGTTTTCTTGGCAACGACTCTCCCATTCTACTTACTGCGCCTATCCGGATTTAATCTGACCGAACTGCCATTTATGTTTCTAGTCCTTTTAGGTTTAACGAAGTTTTTCCTGGCGAAATCTCAAGACACCGCAGCAGTGAGAAAGGCCGTGAAGGCCAAAATGAATGCTAATTTATCAAAACAAGAGCTTGTGGACTTAAGCGCGACTTACACCACAGCTCAAGATATTTCCTTATTAATTAATGCTGTTGCAATTTTTATAATAAATATCGTCCTTGGAGCTTAATCGACATAGATCATCTTCTTTGTCATTCCCCCATCGATTACAATGTTTTGGCCGTTTATGAAGTTGGCCTTGTCGCTTGTAAGGAAGCAACATAGGTTTGCAACGTCTTCAGGTTTGCCGACTCTTCCTGAGGGATGTTGCTTTTCTGCCGTCTCAGAAACTTCACTGTCTGTTATCCACCCAGGACTTATACAATTTACATTTACATCCGGCGCCAAGGTGTTCATTAAAGAGTGAGTCAGACTGACGATTGCACCTTTGCTGGCGGCATAGGCCTCATTGCAAGGCTCACTCATGAGGGCCCTGGTGGATGCTATGTTTACGATCGAGCCCTTAGATTGCTTTAGTTTTTTTGCTAAAAAGTTTGTTAGGGTGAAAGCGGCATTTAGGTTGGTATTTATAATCTTTTGCCATTGTTGAATTTTAATTTCGCCAATCTTTGCATTGTAAGGGTTGGAAATACCTGCATTGTTGATAAGGATATGTACGCTTTTTATTTCTTCACATGCCCTAAGAATTTCTTCAGGCCTTTCCAAATTGCAAGGAATGTGTTGAAAACCATCCTCCTTAAGTTCTGACTCAGTGTTGTCAAGGCCTATTACGGAACAACCCTGTGAGAGGTACTTTTTAACCAATGACTTTCCTATAAGTCCTGAGGTCCCAGTTATCACCACAGTTTTGTCATTTTCCATAAGGCCTCCATAAACGCCATATCTTAGGTCGAATCTTTCAACCTTTCGAATTCTAGGCCTATAAAAGCCTTTTACTCAGCTAAAAGGGCAATTATTCCTGACTTCTAGGTGATGTGAATATTCATTAAAATAATTTCAGGGAGGAGTTTAATGTATAGAATTCTATTGGCATGTTTAATGATGGCTAATGCAAATGCGTCTTTTTACATGGACTATAAATTAAACTACCAATCAGAAACAGATGCAGGCGACGCCACTGCATTCAACTATACTAGGATGATGAATAGCTTATACTTTGCTGCTTCTATGGACCGCAACAAGCGTCTGTACATAGGTCAAAGTGTAATATTCTGGAACAAAACTCAGAAACAGGGCGATGACAGCGCTGATGAAACCACGTTGGACCTTTTAGAGCTCGGTCCCAGACTTCATTTCTATTTAACTCAAAATAGGACCTGGTATGCAAGTGCTGTGTATAACTTTTCAGCAAAAGGAACTTCTAAGGTTTCTGGAGTAGAAGGAGATGTCGATGGAAGCGGCTATATGGCCACATTAGGCTACCATTATAAGTTCTCAAAAACGATTGGCATTGGCGGCTCTTTGAATTATCACAGTGTCACGGTCGATGAAAGAAAAGTTGATTCTTCATCAAGTGATGTTTCAGAGACGTACACAGCGATTATCCCTATGTTGGAAATTGCTTTCAGATTTCGTTAAGTTGAAACTTTTCCAATGGGCAGTACTTGGCCTTTCCATTCTCCATTAAGCTTTCGAACAAAACAAATTCCTTTACCTCATGATTAAGTGGGGTCAATCCTGCATCAAACTCCACTTCCGACTTCGCACCCTTTAATGATCTTGCAACAGTGATGTGGGGGATATACTTTCTATTATCTTCTTTTGAAAAGGGCGCCACCCTCTCCATAAGCTTTGTGTGAATGCAGTCAAGGCCAGCATTTAGTTTTACCCCCAACCATATGGATTTGGCAGATGACTTATTAGGAAAGCCACCGGTTCCACTTATTTCCACTTGGAATGGCGAGCACAGCCCAGCGACTTCGGCTCCTAACCTAACAAGCTTTGGTATCTGCTCCTCCTCCACGTTTCCTAAAAAGTTTAAGGTTATATGTAGATTGCGATCCTCAACCCATTTTACAGGCGCTTCTTTTAAGAGCTCTTTAACCTTAGGAATTTCGCCTTCAACAAGTTCCCTGTCCCCACTCATATCAATGCCCCAGAACAACCTTTTCATCAATGATGTCCTATTGGAAGCTTCATTACAAAGCATGTATTCGTTTGTTCTTCGTCCAATATCAAATCTCCACCTTGTTGAACCATAAGCCCTTTGGAAACACTGAGCCCAAGGCCTGTCCCCTTTCCAATCTCCTTAGTGGTAAAAAATGGCTCAAACAACCTGCCCTTTAGCTCTCTATCCACACCAGGTCCAGAGTCGCTCACGCATAGAAACAAAAACTCCTCGTAGGTGTAGCAGTAGATTTTAACCCATCTGTGTTTTTGGTGCTCAACGGCGTCAAATGCATTATTTAAAAGATTAATAAGGACTTGTGACATTTGAACTTCATTTGCATACACGTTGCATTGCCAACAATCTGTTTCCTCTCCTGTAATAAGATCAACACCGTTGGCCTTAAACTTTTCCCTGCTGATATCGAGCGCTAGAGAAACAAGCTTGTGAGGTGTTGTGATTTTTTTAGGATCATTGGAGGCATCTCTTGAAATATTGCGAAGACCATTAACAATACTCGAAATCCTAAGTGCCGTTTCTTTACTTTTCTCCACCATACTCTTTAGTTTTTGCATATCTGGTGTGTCTTTTTTGGTCTCTTCTTCCATAAAATGGTAGTAGGCAAGAAGAATGCTTAAGGGATTGTTTATTTCATGGGCTATTCCGGCCGCCATTTCACCCAAGGAAGAGAGTTTGGAAGAGTTCCAGAGTTGGGCCTGTCTTTCTTTTAACTCTATAAACGCTGAATTAAGTTCGGCGTTTCTCTGATTAAGCTCCTCTCGAAGAAGGGCGTTTGTCTCAAAAAGAGAATAGGAGCCGGCCTGTCGCCTAAACTCAGCTTCTGCCTTGTCCGCAAGTACTTTATTAATTTTCTTGAGTCTTAGATTCTCCGCTCTTAGGGCGTCAAATTCACTCTGTTCTTGCATGTCCAATGAGCAACCCCGTGAGAGTTTGGTTAATATGTACCGATTCAAATTGTTCACCATAAGTGTGAAAACCGACTGCATTTATTTCCTTAAAAAGATCCAAGAGCGCTTCTTTTTCCGACTCAGGAGCATTAAGAATGTCGTGTCTTCTTAGGCTGCATTCAAACACCAGGGAGGTGTCAATTTCAAAATCCACATTTTCGAGTTCGGATTTTAATCCCTCCACAAGCTTTCCGACGCGAGCACCTAGCCTAACAACAACTCCTGTCTCCATAGCGCATGCAAATGCAAGCTCTTTCTTTTTGTTTGTATAAAGAACACTTCGAATGTAGTTTCGCCCGCCGTAATTTACAATAAGGGGATTGTTCGCAAACACTTTTAGATTAAGCTCTGATACCGGCATGCCGAGGGCCTCTGCATAGGCATCCGCTGCAGGTATTCCATCTATTTCAGAAATTTTTCTCTTGCCAGGCTCACTTTCCGTGACCACCATTCGTTTGTCAGTAATATCAAAATCTTGAGTTTTAAAAGCTTTAAACGGAAGGCTGGTGCTGAAAACTAACACATTGGCGATATTGGTCCTAAATTTAGCGCCGTCGTATATGAAGGATCGTTTGAATTCAAAATTATCTGCAGCTGAGCCTCCTAAGAAGGGCATATCCACAACATATTTATGAAAGCCATTAAGAAAAAGCTCTTCTTTTATGGCCATGCCATCAATGACTAGCGTCGCAAAAAACTTTGTCTTAGGCTCATTCATTAGCATATCCGCTCTGAAACGCTCAATTTCGACCGAGGCCTTACCAAACTCCTCAGAAGCGTTCAGGTCTTCGCCCCCAAGTTCAAAGATTAGACTTTTGCAATGAATGCGTTCTGAAGAAAAACTTAATCCAACCACATGCGTGCGAAGGTATTGTCCTTCAACAATTTCACCACAGGTCGTGCATGCGCAAACAACCCCCTTCCACTCTTTTAGCTGTTTTTCTAATTCGGGAATAAACTCCTCAGAGCCTAAGAATATAAAGGTTGCAGGAGCGCTGTCGTCCAACTGTTTTAGGAAGTTTTTTATTTCTTTCTGAGGTGACTCTCTAAACTTTTCTAAAGAGAGCGCGGCATGAGGAGTTTTCATGCAATATCTCTAACACCTATTTCAGATTTAGTCTTATTAGACATCCTCTGGTTTAAGTGTTTTCAAACTTAATTTATAACACCACAGTATAGAAATAACCGATTTGTCCTTCCCAGGAGACTCCTTCAGTATCAGTGCATAGAAGTATAAAGGAGATAATATGAATCGTTCCCTTTTCATTACGGCCTATTTTTTTTTAACCATGGGAATGGCACAGGCCATCGATTGTTATAAATTTACAATTGATACCCCAGAAAAAGAGCAGCTAAGTCACACCCAAAGTAAGATCTTAGGATGCTATAAAAAACTTAATCAAAACGAAAAGTTTGTATTCGTTCTAGAAGAAAACGTTATAAAGCATGAAACTGCCGCATTAATAACTTCTACTGGAAAGAACTCATCCTTGAAGCATTTCTCAGCATCAGCGGGAAAGATGGTATTGGTTGAAAAAGAAGGATTAGAAATTAATCCTTTGCCAATCCCTTTAGAGATAGACCCAACTAAACATGAGAAAACAGACATATCGGATCTACCCTTGATAGAGTCTTCAATAAATTCATCATTAAATGCCTTTAGGGCGGAACCTAATATTAAGGTTGCTACAAAGGATTTTTCTCTTAACCACCTTGGCGCTAAGTCAGTAGAGCAATCTTACCTACCAGAGGATAAGATTCCTTCAGATGGCTATTGGTGGCCCCAAAAAGGGGCTCCACTTGCAAATGGTGTTAATTCGCCACTTGCAAAATACGATGCGTATGTAAAAAGTGTAACAGGAAACTCACCTAATTCCGTGGCCTGGGAAATGAGAAGGCATGCAGGAAACCTTGATTGGACAGGACATTGCAATGGTTGGGTTTCAGCAACTATTTTATATGGCTATGATGACTTTGACTTAAAAGATGAGAATAACAACACAGTTATAACCAGCTCAGACATTCAAGGGCTCAGAAGCGCCATAAGTTACTGCACTAGAAACGCCTTTTATGGAAAAAGAAACTATGGCAGGCCATGGAATGATGAAAATGACATATATCCCCACAGGTTCCACAGACTTCTAAAGTACTATATAGACAAGCTTAAAAAGCCAGTGTCCTATGATTACGACAATACCGCAGTAGTGGATAATCACATAATCTCAGGCTATACGTTCACTTATGAAGAGACGGAACAACCATATAAATATTTGGTAAAGGCAGAATTGCGCTCTCATGAGTACTCTGACACCTTTGTTCACGAAAAGAGAATAGCACCAACATCAACGAGAACTTACTGGTATTACTTGTATACAACTCCACAGGGAACACCATACAAGGGCGAGTGGATCAACGAAAATGACCACCCCGATTTTTTATGGGTGCCGCTAAGGGAAGCTCGCTGCCGTGGAGAAAATCCAAGACTCTCCACGTATTGGCTGAACCACATGTTTAGGAACCTTGAGAAACTGTAGAGGGGGCAATATGTTGAACTTGGCAATCATCATCGGAAGCACACGCCCTACTAGAGTTGGGGCGAGCGTTGGAGACTGGGTTTATGAGCATGCAAGGCAAAGGGACGGGGCAAAATATGAATTAGTCGATATTTTAGATTACAACTTACCGCTTCTCGATGAGCCAAAACCACCTTCAAGCGGAGATTACTCAAAGGATCACACAAAAAAATGGTCAGAAAAGATTTCTCAATTTGACGGCTTTATTTTCGTGTCACCTGAGTATAACCACTCCACTTGTGGAGCTCTAAAGAATGCGCTCGATTTTCTATACAAAGAGTGGAACAACAAGGCCGCAGGCTTCGTTGCATATGGCGGCGCGGGTGGCACTAGGGCCGTGGAGCATTTAAGACTTATTTGCGCAGAACTCCAAATCGCGACCGTAAGAAACCAATTGGCCCTATCTCTAAGAGATGACTTTGAAAATGGAAACAACTTCAATCCCCGCAAACATCAAGCAAAACAACTCGAAGGCGTATTGGGTCAGCTTGAGAAGTGGGCAGGCGCTATGAGAGAATTGCGGAGTTGATTTAAAACTGTGACAACAAAAGATCATCAAGATTTTGTTTAATTAACTTTTGCAAAGATTCTCTATAATTTTTAAAGGAGTAAATAGGAAACAAAGTGGGACCTTCCAGTTTTTTCAGGAACGCCAGCGCCTTTCTGTCATTAAGCCCTTTGGCCCTTTTTCCTACAAGACGAGATTTTAACAGGTTTAGTTTCTTAAAGACTTCCATCCCTTGCGAGGCCATAACATACCTTCTAGTTATACTGATCTCACCTGATGCTGATGGATAAAAGAATGCAATATCAGCTTCTCTTCCATCAAGATCATACCCAGGATAATTATGAATGGCGCTTGCATGCCATTCAAAGTAGTACTTAATGCCACTAGCTTGAAGTCGGAACAGGAGAGGCCCAAAGCAAAACGTGAGGTCCTCTTCAGGTCCTGCACACAGATTGTATAAACCGTAATTCTGCTTAAGCTTATTTAGTCGTCTAAGAGTATGTTTTGATGGGATATCGCCATAAAGCCCAAAATCCCAAGTTTTATAGAGCTCTTTTGCCTTTTCCCAATCGTACAAGCTGCCAAAGCCACCAATCTTGATACCGGGAAGTTTCTTTTTAATTCGTTGGCCCAACTCAAGATCTTCCTTTACAGCGTTCCTATAACCAGCGGCCTCGTCACTGTACAAGTACACAAGTCCTTTTCCATTAAATCCCTCGAGTATCTTTTTAAACTGGGATTTCCTATTGTCATTGAAGCTCTTTTCGGTCTGTGAGGCGTTTCTAAAATGACCATTCAATAATTGCTTTGGAAAATTGCCATTATATAGAAAAACATCATTCATTTCACTTTTATGAACCAATCTTGAAATTTCGCTCATATCTAGCTTAAACTTTTTAAAGGATTGATCATAAGAGATCTTGGGGCCTGGAACATCTGTGAATGCCTTTAATCCAATATCTTTAAGCTTCTCTTTTGCTTTGAAGTGATACTTTAGATCCATAAGATTGAGATCGTCGGCGTTGAAATAAGTTTTTGGGAATGGCGACAGGCCTATCGTCCCAGCATTTATTACTAGAGATTCGTACTCCTGGTTCAAAACATGCAGATTCAATTTTATAATCTCTTTCCACTTGCCTTGAGAAATTTCAATATCACCTTTAAAAACTCCAGGGACGAATTTATCATCACTTAAACTAAGATGATAAAATGTCTTGTCGTGGCCATTGGGATTAAACTCATTATTTTTGCTCTCATTCAACTCTTCAACTCTAGTCCCATAAGTCTCATGGTTCAAATCAATAGACTTGAACCGATATTTATATTTATAAATTTTCCACTTATCTTGGGTGATTTTTGAATTTGACGACTTTAACTCCCCCAATGCAATCTTAATACTTTTAGATGGGTCTCCCTTTATACAGAGATCGATCCCAACCCTACCATTCTTTGCGGTCACCACCCTATGTTTTTTAATCGATGAACACTTGCTCCTAGGAGACATTATCTCCCCAAACCCGACGGCTCCAACTCTCTTCTTTAAATCAGAATCTTTTTTTGATTTGATCATTCTATATTTTTGACTAAAATGCTTTTTTCCAAGTGAATCTAAATCGACGATTAGTTTTTTTGCTGCCTTATTCATTGCTTTAGGCCATACCATGAGCGTATTTAAAGAAACTCCACTTGCATCACCTGAGAATTGAAAGTCCACACTAGACCCCTTAACCGTGAATTCACCTTCCATAGGCCTTAAAATTCTTTTCAAATGAAAATCATAAGGGTGTTCTCCAAAAGGAGGCTCAATAGTGTTTGAAAGATAGTCCTTCATAAAGTCATCAATATCTGATCTTGTCTCGACAATCTCGGGAAATTCGTTGATGAACAGCTTTCGTTTTTTCCAAAAAGGAACATCCCAATAACCAACGCGATCCCAAATTAACCTATATACATACTCCCCTGGAGGAAGAGTCATTCTAAAAACAGCTTTATTAACTCCAAGGGTCTTTGAATACCAAAAGGGGGCCAACTGGTCATCGGAGCTACGCCATAAATCAATGGATACAAAACCGTGAGGGTTTTGTTTTCCATAAAGGGTTTTGTCATTGATCAGTTTGAAAGCTCTGGGCAAATCACCTCTTTGATAGTTGCCAAAAGAGAAGAGTTTAATACCCTCACGAACCTTAAGCTCTTTTTGGGTGTATATTGATACATTTCTTAGTTCATAGGGTGTGTCAAACAGGCCACTGCTTTCCTCTACATACACAAAAGCTTTCTTAAGAGTCTTAAAGTCAAGCCTTCGATTGACCTTGTTAGAACCTCTTTCACCAAGATAGCGCTTAAGATCAAAGTCCAACTGATTTTCACCAGGTGCCAGAGTGGTTTTAAAGTTCAACCTGGTCCAATAATCGACAGATTTTTGATCTTCAAACACAAGAAAGAAAACCTTATTCTTTTTTGTGGGATTCATTATTGTAAAAGAAATTCTACTCGAACTCGAAAGTTTCCTTTTTAAATCTTGTGTAATAGAAAAATTTTTATATTCTCCACCTTTGAATTTTACAACTTTACCTGCGGTCAGCCCATAAACTTGGCCGACCACAAATAAAAGGCTAAATACTATGTATTGCATCAGAAAAGACCTTTAAAAAATCTTTGGACTCTATGAACTTTGAATGAATACCATTAACGTAGCTTACTTTAATATCGCCGGCCACGTACTCGCGCCAACCCATATATTCATCCCTATACCAAACATTGTCCTCTATTGGGGCCCGGATTAAAATAATGTCCCCATCGTATTTTCGTATAGTACATTTCCACAATGCCTCAAAATTGCATAGTTCTATGTTTTTATGCCTTATAGTGTGCGGAATCGGCATCCCTAAATATGCCATCACTGAACTTTGGGTTTTGATTAATGCCCTTTGGATCCTCCAAATAATGCCTCTTTTGGTCCTTTGCAGGAGGTCACCTTCAAATCCCTTTGTACCGTTTAAGTTCAATCCAGGTCCAAAAGTATCAAACATAAGTAACGGTTTAACCTCGTGCCCATGCTCCAAAAGAATTCTACCTACTTCTAATGCCAGAAGGCCTCCAAAAGACCCTCCTGCAAGGATATAAGGCCCATCAGGTCTAACAAGCATAATTTCATCAGCGTACAGCTTTGCCATTTCCATTAAGTCATTTTTAGGCAGGACGGATCCATCTACGCCCAAGGCCTGAACTCCTATTAGAAGATGTTCACCACCAGCTTTACTTAATCCTATGTAGTTTAAGATATTGCCGCCTACACTATGAAATATGAAGATGGGCTCTTTCTTTCCAGTCTTTTTAATAGGCACCATGCACTTACATATATCGGGAATAAATAGCGTCTGCTCTTCCAAATCAACATGGTCTTCAGCCTTTACTTCATGATTCAAATCCGCCGATGGGTCAATAGCTCTTATCAATCCTCCAAGGGTTGAATCATTCATGAGTATTGCAAGGGGGAGATTAACATTTAGCTTAGCTTCAATTTCTCTAAACAAGTCGACCGCAAGTAGGGAGTGCCCTCCCACATCAAAGAAGTTGTCATCAAGGTTACACTCGTCAACTTTTAAAGTTTCCATCCATATCTTTTGAACTTCACCAATGAGATTTTTGGCTCTTTCATTTCCACAAATTGTATTTTTTTGTTCCTTATCCATTGGTGCGAATGTGTTAACCTTCTGTTGCTCCAATGTTTTACGGTCAATTTTGTTATTCAAAGTCTTTGGATACTCCTCGACGACTACGAATTTGGATGGAATCATATAGTTTGGCAGAGATGCTGCAAGGTTTCCTTGGGCCTCAAACTGGTTAAACGCGTTTTGGCCATCAATCCTTATAAAAGCAGTTAATGTTGGATTTGACGAATCTTTATTTTGAACCACTACAACGGCCTCTTGAATATTAGGCAGTCTTGCAACCCGGGACTCAATTTCACCCAACTCTATCCGGTATCCCCGCAATTTTATTTGACCATCGTTTCGACCTAAACAAATCAGCTGCCCTTTAGAGTTAAAGCGGGCCAGGTCACCAGTTTTATACAAATTACCTTTCCCAGAAACGGTGTCTTTAACAAAAGAGCTAGCGGTTAGTTCTGGTAAATTATGATACCCCAGAGCTAGCCCATCGCCTCCTATGTATAGATCTCCCTCAACTCCATATGGCACAGGTCTTAGACTCTTATCCAGAATATAAACGGAAGTATTGTCAATTGGCAGACCAATAGGCACATGGTCACCCAACTCTTCTACTCTATGGCAGGTGGACCATACAGTTGTTTCAGTTGGACCGTACATATTCCACACAGACCCACCGGCCTTTTTTAACTTATTGGCCAAATCAACAGGAAAGGGTTCTCCTCCACAAAGAATTTTAAAATTCTCATCCCCTCTCCACCCCTCTGAAAGCATCATTCTCCATGTGGTGGGAGTTGCCTGCATTATACTAACTTTTTGTCTCTCGATGAGTTCGATCAATTCTTCTCCACTCATTGTGTTGGATTTTGAGGCAATGACAAGCCTTCCACCTACCATAAGTGGAAGGAAAATTTCCAAAACAGAAATATCAAAACTAAATGTTGTTACCGCCAACATCGTGTCTCTGGATGACATGCCTGGTGTTTTGGCCATTGAGCAGAGAAAATTGTTCATTGAACGCCGTGAAAGTTGTACACCTTTTGGCAGCCCAGTTGAACCAGAAGTATAAATTACATAGGCAATCGATTCTAAATTTAGGCCTGGTCTTTGATGAAGAGGTTTGGTGAAATCAAACTCGGAAAAACTCATGACATGATCACATGCAACTTTGAATTGTTCCTTCTTGGCCTCAGGGGCAATGATAATTTTAACCCCTGAATTTTTGGCGATATATTCTAGTCTTTCAACTGGAAAGCCGGGATCCATTGGCACATAACCGCATCCGGCCTTAAGCACACCAAGATAAAAAATAGGCGCATTAACATCTCTTTCGCACACAAGACCTACAAGATCCCCTCTTTCGATTTCCATTTCTAAAAGTTGTTGAGCAATGCTCTCGCTATATTTCTTCAACTCCTCGTATGTAATACTTCTTTCTTGAGTGGAAATTGCAACCTTGCTTGGTGATATTTGCGCAAAATGATCTACCTGCGATGGCAAATCTTCCATTGAGACCCGAACTTTAGTATTATTAATATCTTGGTAAAGCTTCATTAGCCCTGCAGGTTTAAACTGGGACCAAGATTCATCAGAATTGGCCAGAGAATATTCTACAAGATTTATAAAATAGTTAAAGAAGTGCTGAATGCTTGCCTTTTCAAACAAATCCTTTCTAAAAGCAATGGCGCCTTCAATTCGTTCTGTGGAAGCTTTCACCCACATATTTAAATCAACACTCGCGTGAGCGCAATCAATGTTGATTTGACTATATTTCTCACCATTGAACTGCTGAGATCTTCCATTTATATCTTGGAATGAGAAAAATGCTTGGTAAATGGGATTAACTCCCGGTTCACTCGCTATATTGAGGCTCCTTGCTATTTCGGAAAATGGTGTGTCTTGATAAGACAAGGCCCAGGCAACCTCTTCTCTTACTGAATTTATAAGTTCTGAAGGAGTATTTTCGCGTTTGGTTCGGATCACACTTCCATTTACAAAGTAGCCAATTGTATTTAAGTACTTTGAACTGTTCCTTCCTCTTACAGGCAAACCAACAATAACCTCGTCCATTTGGGAGTAATCCATTAGCGCTTGGTTGTAACAGGCCATTAATAAGCTGTAGACGCTCACACCTTTTTCTTTTGAAAAATGATTTATTTCATTTACAAGGTGCTTAGGTATTTCAAATTTCACCTCGCCGGCCTCAGTGCTAATAACTTCCGTTCGACTTTTATCGGTTGGAAGATTTAACCTTGGTAGTTCACCAGAGAGTTTTTTCCTCCACGCTTCAAGATCATCTTCAAACTTATTTGAGTTTATATAATCATTTTGCCAGTCAGCGAAATCTAAATACTCTAGCTCTTCTTGTGGAAGCGATTCTCCCCTGTAGGCGAGGTCAAGGTCTCTAAAAAATATATCGAAAGACCAGCCATCAAAAACTATATGGTGAAAATTGATATAGATTATGAAATCGTCCTCATCCAATTTAAAAAGTTGGGCCCTCATCAGTGGTGCTTTGGAGAGGTCAAATGGAACTTTGGATAGAGCATTCATAGTTTCGATGGCCTCTTCAATCGAAACTTCAGCAGATTCTAAAGAAAAGTCAATATGTTCGGAAGGCACAGTTTCTTGCTCTGTGTTTTTGTTTACGAAGGCCCGAAGAGAAGGATGCGCATTAACAACATCTATAAACGCATTTTCCAACCTTGCTCGATCCACTGAGGTTCTGATCCTTATTGCGGCAGGTAAATGGTAGACACCGTTGTTTTCAGGATTAAGCTTCTCCCAAAAAAGTGTCTGCTTCTGTGCCTTTGTAAGTTGAAAACTTGTATGTACATGCTTGTTTAATTTTTCGGTTTCGGATGTATTTGCATCCTCAAAGAACTTGGAAAACTCTACCAAAGTAGGTCTTTCCAGAAGATCTTTAAGTTTTACGTTAACGCCAAATTCTTCTTTAGCTCTATGACATACATCCACACCCAACAAAGAGTGTCCACCGATGGTGAAAAAATTGGCCTTTAAAGGTATATCATGGAGACCAAGGACCTCTTCCCACACCTTTTTTGCATTTTTAACCCCCTCACTAATATTCTCAAGGCCTAAACTATCTTCTTTTGCCAAAGATTCATCCTCTGCTGAAAATGAATGTTCATTGACCGCGGCCGTTAATTCTTTCTCATGAATGGCGCGAGTAAGAAGACTCTCATAAAGTTCTAACCATTCAACAATGGTGTTTTCAGCAAAAAGATTTGTATTATACTGACACTCCAATACGCAACGATCATCAAGGATCGTGGCATTTATAAAGATTTCAAAGTTCTCATAGGTCCGAGGATTCGATTCATAACTAGAACGTAACTCCCCAAAGTCCATTCCTTGACCAGAGTATTGTTGGTCAACGTTAAAGATCACGCTGACTAAAGGGATTCTTGACGGATCTCTTTTGAGGTTAAGCTCCTTTATTATTTCACCGAAAGTCGCATCTTGCGCATCAAATGCATTAAGCATTTTCTCTTTTGTAAGTTCAAAGATTTCTGAGTATGGCATTCCATTATAGAAGGTGAATTTGATAGGTAGAAGATTTACAAGGTGACCTACAAGGTCTTCGTTGTAATCAACAGATTGACCTGCACTGCTTATACCAACAACGATTTCTTTTTGCTTTGTAAGTGTGTTTAGAAGAAGGCCAAAATTGGCCAAAAGAAGTTGGTATAGACTCTTTTTGTTTTGGGCGGCAAATTTCCTAGAGTCTTTTATTAATTTAGAATCCAACTCATAGTCGACCCTTCTTGACTCGTATGTCCTAAATTCAGGTCTTTTATAGTTTAACGGGAGATTAAGATCAGGAGGAATCTCTTTGAATTCCTCAGGCCAATACCTGGGCACTCCACCTTGTTTTCTTTCAGCTTTCAAAGCATATTCAAAAAAGTTAGGGGCACGAGAAATATTGGCAATATCCTCGCCCCTAGAAATTGCCTTATAGAACTTGCTTATATCAGAAACGATCAAGGCCATTGACCATCCATCACAAACCAAATGGTGCCCTGTAAGAAACAAAAGATGTTCATCCTCATTCAGCTTGACAAGCTCCGCGATAAATAGAGGACCAGTGTTTAAATCAAACAAATGTTCAGCACACTTTTGTGCATGACGCTTCACCAGTTCATATTTATTCTTCTCATTCGAATAGTCGAAGAAAGGTATTTTTCTTGGTGTGTGAACCCCCACCATAAAATCCTTTCCTCTAGGTGAAAAGCTGGCCCTTAGGGAGTCTCTTTTGGCCAGGGTCTCATTAAATGCCACTTCTAATAAATCAAAATCTAAGGGGCCTTCCAACCTAATGCGTATAGACTCGTTATAGCAAAGATTTGCTCGTGAATCGATCTCAATGCTTGACCATATTTCCTTTTGGGACTCGGTCGTTGGAACACTAGTGACCAATTCCCCATCTCTAAAAGGGTTAAAATCAACTTCTACTGCTTTTTCGTAATGTTTCATATTACTTTCCTATTGAACCTGAATATACTGACCGTTATTATTAGGACTTGGAATAAACCACGCTGGATTACCATTTTTGTCCTTTCCAAGGCGGGCCTTTGTTTCCAAAGGTTTGTGCTTTTCATCTTTCACTGGTGTGCCAGGCATCAACTCTGCTGCTTGCAGTTCTTCAACCACTCGCTTTATGGCCTCTTTGACAAAATTCAACTCAGCCTGAGTATGAGCAAGGTTAATAAACCAAGGGAAGCCGTCATATTGATGAACTCCTTCGTTTCTAAGCATTGCGAAGAACAAGTCAGAATATTGATAGTCCCCTTCTTTCCACTTAGGTTTAAGAAGTGATCCAAAATTAATGAACCTTAGGTTGCTTTCACATTGATCCAAGAAAGAGTTAAGTTCCTCGACAAAGTCTTGTGTTTTCTGATTCAACTGTTCAAGCCCTTGAATCCCTTCCTCTTTAATAATTTTTAGGGCCTCGTTTGCGGCCCTGAGCGTAAGCGGATGCCTTACAAATGTCCCTGCGAAGTAGGTAACTCCGACAGTGGGAACAGATTCATCACCATATTTCCATTGACCACCATCAAGTGCGTCCATAAATATTGAACGCCCTGAAAGAACACCTATTGGCATTCCTCCCCCCACAATTTTCCCATAGGTGCATAGGTCAGCTTTAATGCCAAAGTAGGCCTGAGCACCTCCTGGGTGGATCCTAAAGCCAGTGATAACCTCGTCAAATATGAGACATGTTTCAGTGTCGGCAGTGATCTCTCTTACCTTTTTTAAAAATGCCTTCGGATGAAGGTCACACCTTCTACTTTGAACTGGCTCCACTAATACTGCGGCAATGTCTCCACTGGCGCATAGTTGTTCTATTTGTTTAAGCGATTCATCTTCGCCATAATCTAGAACGACCATGTTCTCAACAGCCGAACTAGGAATGCCAGGCGCGGCAGGCAAAGAAAGTCCCTTTGCAGAGCTTCGAATGATCACTTCGTCAATTATCCCATGATATGAGCCGCTGAAACAGATGATCTTATCTCTTCCAGTCACTGTTCTTGCCACTCTCATAGCGCCAAGAACGGCCTCTGAGCCTGTATTGCAAAAAGCACTTCGGTCATTACCTGTAAGCTTACTTATAAGCCTACTTACGTTTCCAACCATAGGGTGTTGAGGCCCAATTTCCATTCCACTTGAAATCTCATCAACAAGAGCAGCATTTATTCTATCATTGCTGTTTCCAAAAAAGTTGGATCCAAACCCACACAACATATCCACATATTCGTTTCCATCCATGTCATAAAGTTTTTGTCCTTTGGATGACTTTGCAACGATTGGATAAACAATTTCCTTTGCCTCAGGCTTGAAGCCGGTTACAACTCTAGGGTCAGCATGACTAAAACGATGTTTTTGCGCAAAGGCCTTGGAGCTTTTTGTCTTACTATTGTATTTCTGCGCAAATTTCTCGTAGAAAGGTTTAAAATTTTTGTGATCAATTGAGCTTTTGCTATTTATTTTTGCCATAGCTCCAAAAGCTTTTTGTTTATCAAGGTTGCTTTTAGGCCTAGTACTTGGAGAGATTGATGCCTCGAAACCTTCCTTTTTCAAAGGTTTCTCCATGCCTCCATTTTTCATAACTTCAAGCTGAAGCCTCATTAATTCAAGTTGTTGCTTTATAATGTTGCTAGAATTTCCATCGGCCATATATTCTTGGGCATGTTTAATCCCAATTTCCTCAGTAGGACGAACTTTTTCGGCAGGTGATTGAGGGTCTGACACATCAGATGAAGTTTTTGTAACAAATTCTTGTATATTAACGATACTTTCCAGGTGAGACGATAAATTGTTGATGGTGTTGTATTGTTCCGCTAATTGCCTGAAACCAAGCTTGGTGTTAAATCTCTTATTAATTTTTTGTACAACTTGTGTCAGAAAAAGGGAATCCATACCCATTTCGAAAAAGCATGTATCCTCATCAAAGTCACCCAATTCAATCCCGGAAGCATCTTCTACCACACTAGAAACTAATTTTTTAAACTCGCAATTTGCACTCATGTAATCACCTCTTTCTATAGAATCTTTGATTATTGTTTTTTGTTCTGTATTCAGACCTTCTAACCAAAACTCAGTTGGCCTAAACTGGTAAGTCACCGTTGGAACGATTTTGACATTCGCACTTTTGTAAAGGGGATCAAAATTAACCTCAAAACCTTCTTGCCAAAGGCGGCCTAAACAATTGAGAAAGTAGGAAAACTCGTTTACTCCTGGGTTTTGACCGGAAATGGAAATGAATGAACACTTTTTATTATTGTCTCTAGCGATTCCAATTCCCAGTTGGCTAAGTGACATTCTTGGTCCGATTTCCAAATATACAGCGTCTTCATCCAAAATCCTTTCAAGAGAAGGAGCAAAAAGAACTGTCCGTGCCACGTGCTCGGCCCAATAATCTGGGGAACAAAAGCTTTTGTCCTCCAAATCTCCAGTGACTGTGGAAATAAATGGGCGTTTGGGTAGTGCGAACTCAAAATTCATGAGGTAGCTTTTGAACTCATCAATAATTGGGTTCATCATCTTTGAATGAAAGGCATGAGAAGTATGTAACAACTTATGCTGCAGTTGTTTAGAATCGAGTCTACTTCCAAAGACCCTGAGCTTCTCCATTTCACCTGCAACAACAACGGAAGTAGGGCCATTAATTGCAGCAATTTGAAGATCTTTATCAATAAGTTCTTCAACCTCGACTGGTCCGCAGCTCACTGTCATCATCCCTCCTTTTTCAAGGCTGGACATTAACTGACTGCGCTTACAAACTATTTTTAGGGCGTCTTCAATGCTTAAGATATTGCTGCAAACACATGCGCACATTTCCCCAATACTGTGGCCAATATAGCTATCAGGTTTTACATCAAAACTCTCAAGCAATTTGACCATACTGTATTCGATTGTCAGTATGGCCGGCTGGGTGTAGTAGGTGTTGTTCATTGTTTTGGCGTGTTCGGCCGAATCTTCTAACATAATATCTAAGAAATCTTCACCCAAGTGTTCTGAAACAACAGAACAACACATATCGAATGCATTCTTAAATACAGAAAACTCATTATATAAGGCCTTACCCATCGCAACATACTGTGAGCCCTGGCCAGGGAACATAAAAATAAGTTTCTTCTCCTTTGTTTTATGAATGGGTGACCATTTACTAGTCTTGGTTCTAAAACTTCTAAATGAAAACTTCGTCCTTTTAGTCAAAGTGTAGGATTCATCCCGCCATGGTCTTTTGGAATCCCCTAGCTGATCAAACGTGTTTTGCATCAATTCTAAAGAATCTTTATTTTTTGCACTTAGAATAAAGAGCTCATCTCGTACAGAATCTTTGTGGAATGGTTCATCACCTTTTTGCAAAACAATATGTGCGTTTGTGCCTCCGACCCCAAACGATGAAACGCCAATATAGCTGTCAGGGTCCAAAGCTTTCTCTTTTGCGCACGGTTTAAATTTTGTTTTTTCAAAACCAATTTTTTTACTTGCTTCGGATAGGCCTAGAGTTGCCGGCACCACACCATGCCGTAGACTAAGGCATGCCTTTATTACACTGGTAATACCTGCAGCTGCTGTTAAGTGACCAATGTTTGATTTAATGCTTCCGAGATAGCAAGGAGCTTCGGAACCGAAGGCGTTAAAAGCTTTGGTTAGAGCTTCCACCTCTATTGGGTCACCAACAGGTGTTGCTGTGCCGTGACCTTCCACATAAGAAATCCTATTTGGATCTACTCCGGAGTCTCTGATAGCAGATATTATGGCATCACATTGACCTCTTACGCTAGGGGCCGTAAAACTCATTTTTTCGGAACCATCATTATTTAGGCCTACACCCTTTATGATGCCATAAACAGTTTGATTATTTGCCTTAGCAAGACTCCTTTTTGTTAGTACAACTAACCCTGCTCCTTCGGTAAACACTGTTCCACTCGCATTCTCACTATAGGGCCAACATCCACCATCTTTAGAGTAAATTGAGCCTTCTTGATGAACATAGCCAAGTTTGTCTTGCCCACCAATAGAAATTCCTCCGGCTATGGCTATTTCACATTGATTATTCCTGATTGCTTCAACGGCCTGTATAACTGCAACTAGAGATGTAGAACAGCCAGTATACAAACTGACGGCAGGGCCTTTAAGCCCTAACTTATATGCAGGCCTTGTGGCAATATAGTCCTTTTCATTGGCAAGCATCACATTAAACTCACCGAAATCCTTTATTTTCTCTGGGAATTTTTCCACATTCGCTCGGTATGTGTTATTCCCACAACCTGCAAAAATCCCAATTCTTTCAGAGCATGTTTTTGGATCAATGCCGGCAGTTTCTAGGGCCTCCCAAGACAACTCCAGCATTTTTCTCTGCTGCGGATCCATTAACTCACTCTCTCTTGGTGTCATGCCAAAAAATGCCGCATCAAATTTTTTTCTGTCCCTTATCACTCCTTCAACGCGTACATAATTATCTGAAGACAAAGTTTCTGATGATATACTAGGGTGGACTTCTTGAGCGGAAAATCTCTTTAAACCACTTTCTTTTCTTCTGAGCATTTTCCACAGTTCAGACACACTGTCAGCACCTGGGAACCGCCCAGTCATACCTACAATGGCAACATCCCTATTCTTATCTTCTATACTTTTCTTTAGTGGCTCAACGTTTATGTCTTGCTCATTAAGTAAGGATTGTGCTCTTACAGTCGTGGCCTCAAAAATACTCGCTGGGGAAATATTTGGGTATAAGATCTTAAGTTCCTCCACAAGATCCATCGCCAATAGGGAGGTGCCTCCTAAGTCAAAGAATTTATCATCAATCCCAACCTCATCAATAAGAAGCAGTCTCTTCCAGATATTTGTGATTTTCTTTTCAAGGTCTGTCTTAGGTGGCACATACTCACAATCCAATTGACCTCTTTTAAGTTTTGGAATAGGCAAGGTCTTTCGGTCAAGTTTTCCTGACGGACCTAGTGGAAACTTTTCAACTTCTATGATGGAATGTGGCCATAAGTGCTTTGGCAAAGTTCCCCTGATGGCCTTTATCAATTCTTCTTTGTTCTTTTGTTCACCCTTGATATAAATAAACAAAACTCTGTGTCCATTTTCCAACTCAGGGGCTCCTGCACAAAGTTCTAGGCCAGGCATGAACTTCTGGGCGACCTTTTCTATTTCACCCAATTCAACACGATGACCATTTATTTTTACTTGATCATCAAGCCTTCCCTTAAAGTGCATATCACCAGAGTCATCAATCTCAACCACATCTCCAGATTTATAAAAGACTTGATCCTTAATTTTGACAAACTTCTCTTGCGTGATCTTTGAATCGTTTATGTATCCATTGGCAAGGCAAATACCACCAACAAGCAACTCGCCGTTATTTATTTGCACATCTACATTATCAATTGGTTTGCCAATCGCTGGCAGTGCATCCCAGTGCATTGGATTCCCAGGCAACTCTTTCGAGAGGCAAACATGTGTTTCACTTGGCCCGTAATGATTGAAAAGCTTTGCTTTGGTATTTACAAAAAACTCTCTAATGTTTTCATTTATTCTTAACTGCTCACCGGCCACAGCAACTCTCTTTAAAACTGTTGGCCAGCACTTCCTAATTTTGGCAATCTTTGCGAGTTGGTCGAGCGCTACAAATGGTAAAAACAAGTTTTCAATATCGTGTTTTTCCAACATGGCCAACAGCAGTCCAAAGTCTGCTCGTTCCTCCTCCGAAGCAAGAACAAGAGTTTCACCAGAGCATAGAGTTCCAAATATTTCTTGAAAATGGACATCGAAGGAAATGGGAGCAAATTGAAGGGTCTTTCCAGGTACTATCTGCTTATTTTGCCATGATATTAGGTTTGATAAGGCAGCATGACCCATTTGGACTCCTTTCGGGGTCCCTGTGCTTCCGGAAGTGAAAATTACGTATCCGCTCTCATTTCCGTTGGCAATGTCTTCGGCCTGGTCACCAATCTCTTTTATAGGAATACAATCCAGGTTCTCAAACAAGTTATCTTTTTCTCCTAGCAAAACTTGAACCTTTGACTTCTTCAGCATAATTTCAATTCTCTCTTTTGGGTATTTCAAGTCCAAAGGGAGATATGAGTGACCGGCCTTCAAAGTGCCTAGAATTGCGCATATTTGCTCAAAGCCTTTAGGCAATCCAATTCCAACCACGGAGTTTTTTCTGAGTCCCGATTCAAGTAGTTTTGATGCAACTGCATTCGATCTTTCATTTAATTGTTGGTAGGTAAAACTTCTTTCTTTATAAACCAGTGCAATTTTGGAAGGGTTTTGTTTTGCCTGTTCAATAAACAAGTCTATTAGGGATAATTTCATATAAAACGACCTTTACATCCACTGAAGCGGATTTTGTTTCGGCCAGGGTAGGCCTTATTTAAGTGGTCGTGTTATATTAAACTTCAAGGTATTTTTCACCGCCAGAAAGTTATATAAAGCGAGGGCGATTGTTAGACGCAGATTAATTAAGTTGGGCCTAAGTTAACTCTAAGGTTGATACTATTATGTCATTAAAAAGGTAATACCTTCCAGTATAGGAACCATTAAGATTAGAGACTTTTTCTTTTTCACTATGAAGTTTGATTGTAAAGCTATCTTTTCCAATATCCATCATCGTTGCCTCTAAAAATCCAAAGTATTCTTTGCACTCTGGATGTAGTGCCTTATACAGGGATTCCTTGGCCGAAAAAATAAGTGTTGGTGAAAATGCTAAATGCTTGAAACAATCGATTTCACTTTTAGAAGCAATCAGTTTTTGAATTCTCTCAAACCTTGCTTCATCGATTAACTTTTCAGCATCAATTCCTATAGCTCTTACTTTGTTGGAAACAGCGGCCATTGCAATCCCGTGGGTATGGGTTATCGAACCAACAATACCCTTTGGCCATAGCGGAGAGCGATCCTTGGCCATTGGCAACTCTTTAAGTTCAACCCCGGCCTTTTTGGCCGCCTGAATAGCACACCATCTGCCTCCAAGGTATTCCTGCTTTCGTTTTGGAGCATAGTTATGTTGTGCAGGTTCCAGCCAATTAGACATATCTTTTTGAATCTCCTCCCTCAGAGGCAAATCAACCCAATGAAAATATGAATACTTAAAAATCGCATCAAACATGGCCTTATTATACAACTCATTAATCTATCAAGTCTACCTTGTACATGGATTGAATTTTAATGTGGGTGCTTGGTGGATACACAGTTTCAATGTAATTAGGTCTTTAAAAAGAGGTTTTCCTTGAAGATATTACACATTTGTCAATTTTTGGGAATTGGTGGTCTTGAAAAAGTCCTTCTAACACTTTGCCAGGAACAGATCGAACATGGAAATGAAGTTTCTCTATTTGTTTACGACAAAGATCAAAGATGGGTCGAAAAATACATGAATGCCGGTGTAAACGTCATAAACAACTATCAAAAATGTGAGGGGTACGACTTTAGACTTCTTAATAAAATTAAGGAAGTTTCCCTGAACTACGATATTATTCACACTCACGATTTAAATCCAGCTTTGTACCTGGCCCCTTTGAGCTTTATTCCTGGTGCCAAATTAAGCTTTATTCACACAACCCATGGAATGGAACATTTGAAAACCCGACCTAAAACAAGACTATATGAAGCTGTTGTTGGGATGTGCGCCTCCAAAATAGTTTCGGTATCAACGGATTTTGGAAATTATTACCTTAAACAACCACTCACTAAGAACAGAAAGGTGAGGTTAATTAATAATGGAGTTGAACAAACATTGTTGCCAGAACGATCACCAAAGAAGCTTTATTGTGAAGAATTTAACCTTAACCCTAAACTCCCGTTGGCAGCTTATGTCGCAAGAGTCGGTCCAATGAAAGACCAGAAAAGATTGATAGACATCTATAACAACTCCGAGCATCAGTTGCTAATAATAGGCCCCTCAAGTGATCTTTCATACTATGCGGCCTGCAAGAGAAGTTCTAAAAAAAATATTGTTCTAACAGGAGCTAGAAATGACATCCGTAACATCTTAGGTGGTGTGGACTATTACATCTCTTCTTCCAAACATGAAGGGTTGCCAATATCTGTATTAGAGGCCGGAGCCTCGAATACTCCTTGTTTACTTTCCCAAATCCCTGGCCACGAGATCTTTAATATTGAAAAGGAGTGTGTAATGCTCTTTAAAGAAGACGAAAACCCCTTAGATCGATATTCAGATCTTTTGAAAAAGAAAAACGTCTTAGTAAAAAATTTTAAGGATGAAATCACCGAAAAATATTCCTCAAAGACAATGTTTAAAAGATATCACTCGGTTTACAAAGAGTTATTGGCCGAAAAATGTTGAAGGAAACGGCGATTCTTTTTGCTCCAGGGCAATTTGGAGGAGCAGAAAAGTTAATACTGGATTCATTTCTAGATTTTCCTGCACGCCTTTGGCTAATAAGAGAACAAAGAAATTCTAAACCTTGTGATTATTTCATAAGCAGGTGTAGAGAGAAAAATATAGAGTTTAAAGTATTCGAGAGCACTGCTCGATTTGATTTCAACCTTGTAAATATATTAAAGACTAAAATTGAGCTTGGAGGTGTGAAACTAGTTCATTCCCATGGGTTAAAGGCAAACTTCATTAGTAGTTTTCTACCTGTAAAGCGGGTGGCAACACAACATGGTAGAACCTCCCACAGTTACAAAATGAAAGCAATGGAATTTTTGGAAGGACTCGCCCTACTAAGGGCACATGCACTAATATGCGTCTCATCTGAAATGTATCAAAAGGAGAATGCCTCAAGCTCTTACCTTGTTGAAAACTTTGTAACCGCACCTAATAGGCCTACCACCCTTAAAAACAAACCTAATGTTATAAGCATGGCCTTTTTCGGTAGACTTTCACCCGAGAAAAACATTCTTGCATTAATAGAAGCTCTGAAGGAAAGAAACGATTTCCACCTGCATATATTTGGTGATGGCCCGCTAAGGCAAGAGGTAGCAACTGAATCCTTTAAAAATAAGAACGTATCCTATGAAGGCTTTATAAGCAATCCAATAAATGAAATGCAAAAGTATGACTGCATAGTTCTTCCTTCACTCAGAGAAGGGAATCCTATAGTTATAATTGAAGCAATACTTTCAGGGCTGCCAGTACTGGCGGCTAACGTAGGTGGAATTCCACAAATGGTAACCAATAATGGTGTTCTTTTTAACCCCCTCGATAAAGCGGACATGATAAAGGCAATGGAGACGTTTAAACATAATTACAAAAATATTATAACCGCGGCGCTTTCAAAAAGGCATGAAGCAAGAGAGAGGTACAGTTTTGACAGATGGAAACGGCAGACATTGAATATTTACAAACAAGTTTTGCAAAATTCGTGAGCTACCACCTTTTCGTCCATCGTGGCCTTTAATTTTTCTACCCCTGCGTCCACAAGTACTTGGGAGTGATTCCGGGAAAAATTAGAGATAGCATCAACCCACTCTTTAGCGGAGTCGGCCTCAATATAGTGCACACCAGGTATTAGGCCAGAACCTTGCGCTCCCATGGAAGTGGTTATAACTGGCCTATTCTTAGTGTATGGTTCGACGACCTTTATTCTAGTTCCCGAACCAAAAAAGATTGGAGCAATGCAAGCGTCCACCTTTTGATAGATTTCGTTCACATCACGAACAAACCCATGGTGAATCACTCCCGGCATGGGGAGGTGATTATGCAGCCAATCTCCCCTGCCGCTGCCACAGATATGCAATTTTGCTTTCCGGTGGTCAATCCTACACCACACATTCAATAGGAACCACTCAAGACCTCTTCTATTAGGCTCCCAATCAAGCCGACCTATAAATAAAAAGTTTTTCATTCTGCTAGAATTTGTTTTTTTCAATTTTTCAAATTTTAATCCCAATGGTGTTACTAGGACACGTTCCTCCCCTACAATAGACTTTATCCAACCAGAGTCTTCTTGCGAAATAGGAGCGACAAAAGCGCAATTCCTTAACGTCTTTTCCTCTACTTTTTTGATCAATGCTCCCTGCCACCTAAAGATTAAGCTTTTAACTAAACTGTTTGATCTTTTACTGCTTGCAAACCATAAATCATGTTCCACATTATGTGCTCTATAGATAAGTTTTACATTTTTGGGAGGTGTCAGTCCCTTACCAAGGATAAAAGGAGCACAAAGATGGAGACCATCAAGAACAATAGCATCGTAATTCTTTTGTTCAATGCACTTTTTTAAGAATGCAATGGAACCTTCGTCACAAAAGCTACTCATAGTTAGAGGTGCAAATGGCCTTTTTACAAAACGAAAAAAAAGCCAATGTAGTTTATGACTGGCCCTTCTATAAAAATAAACCCCCTCAAGCCCTAACTCACTTTTTAAGACTTCAAAGTCCTGTGGAGCCTCCTCGTTGCTCAAACAAGCTAAATCTACTTCCACACCCATCTGGGCAACATTTCTAAGTAGACTCTTTGTAGCGACTCTAGCTCCGTCAGTTGCGGGAAGGGTCCATTTAGGGACAAGCCAAAGGACTCTTTTATTGTTTTTCATTTTGTGAGTTCATAAATAACCACTCCACAAAACTTCTTTAAGAGTGGAAGTCGTTTAATTAGGAAATAATCGAGTTTTTCAAGGTTGGAGGGGTTCGGATCTGCTCCCTCCCTATAAAACTTATCAAATCTTGCAAAAAGCAGATAATGATGCTTTTTGATATTCGAAAACTTACTCTCCATCACTTCCTCATCAGAGGAGTCCAACTTCCTTTCATCCTCGGTAATATGATTTTCCAAACTAACATCTTTAGGAAAAACTGCCCGAACGATTCTTGTATTGCGAAGCCAGTCAAAAAGTGGAGCATCAACTGGCTCTCTAAAAAACGCTTTCCCTCCTGGCCTCAAAAGTCGATGACATTCGGCCATAGCTTTGGGAATGTCTACATGATGCAGAATATCCACACCGAATATAAGTTCGAAGCTTTCATCCTTGTAAGGAAGAGATTCTGCAGTAGCACATCGAAAGCTTCCAAAACAATCTTTATTTTCGAATAGTTTATTAGCGATTCTTACATTCTCTTCACTAATATCAAAGCCTTCAACACGATATCCAATTGTGGCGAATCTCAGAGCATTCTCACCGGGTCCACTGCCAAAGTCTAATAGGGCCTTTCCTTCCGAGTAGTGATTCCAGGCAAAATCGTAGATGGCCCAGTAAGAGTTCCACGGACGCTTTTCACCTCCCTCAGTTAATGCATACACTGGGGACATGTCTATACTATTGGAACTAGGAGAATTGTATTTAGCATATGTGTCATAATACTCTCTCTCTCGTCTCTGTCTCTCAGTTAAAGCAATTTGGCTCATTTCACCTCCGTCGATCACATACTGCCTTTTATGGCATTAATGTGACAAGAATGGATAAGCCTTTGTTTAGCTTCAATCTAATTCAGTAGGAAATGTTTAGTTCAAATTAAGGTTGAGACCCACCATTTAGTTTCTACATGGTGCCTTGGAATAACCTAGGCCCTTTGTTACCCAGAGGTGTAAATAGAAAAATTAAGTGGAAAGTCCAATGAACGAGCTAAAAATATTGATTACAGTTGACTGGGAAGGCACCGATCTTGAAGATAAGAACTTACAAAGAATAAAACAATTTAAGAGGGAGTGGAATGTTCCCCTTACCCATTATCTGAACCCAGGCTATTATACCAATCCTAAAACTTGTGAACTAGAAGTTACCAAGTCAATAAACGACATTTTATTTAATGATGACGATCTCGGACTTCACCTTCATGCCCCAAAACATTTTGTTACTTCAGCAGGGGTCGCCCCAAGGAGCGGTCCATGTTTCTCCTCACTGGGTGATTACAACATAGGGGAAGAGCATGGTCAGGAAGTCATGCTTCATTCTTTTCCCAAAGAGGATGTGTATAAGTTAATCAAGTACTCCAAAAGTCTGATGAACAAATATGGCTTCAACACCTTGCGCTCTTTTAGAGCGGGTGGATGGATGAGTGACGAGGCGATCTTTGAATCCCTGCAAGAGAATAATATATTTATTGAAAGCTCTGCCACAGTGGCCTCCTTGCTGGAGGGAAGTTCATGGGAAGGAGATAACCTTCAAAGGTACATATCAATCATATGGGATAAAATTGACCTTTACTCTGATCCATTCTTTGTAACAACAAGTAAAGGTAAGCTTTTAGAAATCCCAAACAATCTTGGTGCTATTGATTACTGGAAAGAGGATTGGATCTCAATCCTTTCTGAAAAAACGATTCAGGCAACAAGGACTAAAGGCAGTCACATTGCAGTAATAAACTCCCATCAGGAGACTGCATCCGATCACTGGGATAAACTGGATAGCTTTTTACACACTATTAAAGCTAGTAAAGAAGTCAATGTGTCTTTTTCAACTAATAGTGAAATAGCTCATCAAATGATGAGCGCTTAACGTCGTTCAAAGGTCAAGCATTTCACTCCGCCTTCTTGCTCACCCACGCTGATAGAGTCGGCCTGACACTCAAAGTCAGTATTATGTTTGCAAACACTTACCTTGCATGCCCCAACCCCTGCAACTCTTTTTGTTTCGGAAGTGTGGCGAGAAGAGTCAAAAAAGGTGTCACAACCAGGATTCGTGCCATCACCAATGGTAATAGCTTTTGCATGACAGCCACAACCATTGTTATAACCACAGCTTTCTTTGCTACACTTGTTAACTAACGGCATTTCTATTTCTAATTTGTCCATAATTACTCCTTCCAGTTTTTCGTTGCAGAATGGATGCCATTAAAAAAATTAAGAAGCGTAGAGTTCTTAGATCCTGAAAGATTTGTTAAGGTAATTACTTATAGAATAATATATGGGAGCTTTTAATGAATAAGTTTGATCGTATGGATAAAACCGCTGATTGCCAAGAGAGGGCGAGCGTTAGTTTGAGCTCTATAAAAACCTTGTGGTTTAATACAGGAACACTCTGCAATCTTGCATGTAAAAACTGTTATATAGAATCCTCCCCCACCAATGACCGATTGGTTTATTTAACCAAGAATGATGTTGCTGAATACTTAAGTGAGATTGATCCAATAACCACACCTAGCATAGGACTTACTGGCGGAGAACCGTTCCTGAATCCGAGCATTATTGAAATCCTAAAGACATGTTTACACCATGGGCATGAAGTCTTGGTGCTAACAAATGCCAATCGAGTGCTAAAAAAGCATCAACACTCTCTATTAGAGCTTTTAAAAGAATATGGAAGCAAGTTGCAATTAAGAGTTTCTTTAGATCACTTTAGCAAGGAGGTCCATGAGCAGGAAAGGGGGCCCAATACATTTGAAAGGACTTTGGAGCAGACCAAATGGCTTTACGAAAGTGGATTTAACATTTCAATAGCAAGTCGCTCCCTTGGAAGCGAGTCTTCAGAGGTTGCTATTGAGGGCCACAGGAAGCTGTTGGAAACCTATGGTATAAAAATTGATATTTCTAATAAGCTAGTTGTCTTTCCAGAGATGGCGTCAGGCAGAGATGTTCCCGAAATAACAACCAAGTGTTGGGGCATACTAAATAAGAGCCCCCAAGACCAAATGTGCGCCACAGAAAGAATGATTGTCAAAAGAAAGGGCGACTATAGGCCAGTCGTCATGCCATGCACGCTTCTTGCCTATGATGACAGGTTCATACTAGGTAACTCTCTTAAAAGTGCGCAAAAGAAGGTATTTCTGAATCACAGATTTTGTGCTGAGTTTTGTGTCCTTGGAGGGGCAAGTTGCTCAAGCACTAAGTAATTAGTCATCATATTTAGCATTAAGGGGAGAGCTTTTTTCGTAAAGCTTGTTCATTCTTCTATGATCGCTTCCAAAGTAGAAGGCAAGCTTTAAATATTGGTTTAAAAGCCCCTGCTTAAACATACCATTTTTTTGAAACCTTATGGCCGATGTAGTCGACTTATAAGGCAAAAGTGTTGGTAGGCCTGCAATTTGTTTTAACCTTGAGCTTAAGATTGTGTCTTCAAATATGTCCACATTTGGAAGTGGGCAAGCACTTTTCATGTATTCTTTTCTAGCAAATTTACAATGGTCTAAATAAAGAATCCCTCGCCTTTTACAGCGAATTTCGTTGGAGTACCAGGATGTAAACTTTAGAAAAGGATGCTCATGATCAAATACATGGGTAAAGCCTCCCCAGTTCAGATTATGTGCGTTCTGTATTAAGTAATCCACTCCTTCATGTGTTAACAAAGACCTTGGGTGATTCAGAAGGATTAGCTCACCGTCAGCTTTTTCTACGCCATGATTGATTCTTTCGGCTCTACTCATTGTTTCGACATGAACCAATTTGGCATTGCTATTTCTAGCAACTTCAATTGTGTCATCAGTGCTACCACCGTCCGAAACTACGACTTGAACATGTGGAAATTTCTTATAGACCTCTAGTATTTTTAAAAATTTTCCAGTGCTGCTTTCGTTAAATGTTGGAATGACCACGCTTAATTTTGTCATGAGTAATTCTATCTACATTGTAATAGAGTGTCTAAGAATCATGATTTTTTAGGCAAGAGTGAATAAAAAACTGAGGTAAGTTCAGGGTGTATGCCTTGTTTTTTCGATGAGACACTTAAGGCCTTGCTAAAGCTTTTCCCTTTCAACTCCATCATATACACCCTAAATAGTTCATGGACTCCCCCAACAATATAAGAATTGAAGGCCGTTTGATCCTCACCCTTCCCCCTAGGGAAGCCTGTGGAATCGTGCTTTTCTCTGTGTTCAAGAATATATCTTGAGACATTCTTAGTGATGGAAATTTTCCCCAAGCTGAGAAGGTGCTGCGTGAACATTGGATATTTTTGAAAGTCAGGATCTTCATTTCTCTTTGATCCAGGGTGTAGGTATCCGTAGCCGAGCTCCCTGAAGGCATAGGCGCACATTATTTCAAGTATATCTTGATCTGCTGAAATATTTATTCTTTTGCAGAGAAAGAAAATGAAAGCGACCGCCGCAGAAAGTTCGCTCAGCCTCGAGAGAGAAAAGGATACGTATTGTATTAAATTTGAAAACTCTTTAGAGTGCTTTAGAGACATGGCCTCCACTTCGATCTTGACGGACTCTACCATTGTTTTAAAATCAGGAAGGGCCTCAATTTCGCGAACCGACTTTAAGAAGTTATATGGCTCATTGGCCTGGTACATAGCAAGTAAAGATTTTCTATCTTCAAAAAGCTTTTGTAGCCTTAACTGTTCCTCATTCTCTTCTTTAAGTTTTTCCTCATTCCCGAAAGTGGAAATAAAACTTTCCAAATCGGCCATTCTAAGCACAAGCAATTGTCCTTTATCATCCCTCTCTACAATATCTTTAAGTCTATCCTCGCTTAATATATCACCCTTTGCACACGCCAAAAATTTCTTGCCATCATTTTTATTTTTAAAAATCAAATTGAATTCAAGAGGATCATCTTGCTGCGAAATCAGTGTTGGAGGGACTCTTAGGTAGATCATGGCCTAAAAACTCCTTTGGCCAGAGCGAAAACACATTCAATTTTCGCCGCCTCATCATGGTTAAGTTTAACGTTTGAGAAAACGGCCTTTGCAACACCATAGCACTTCCCGTTCGTGTAATATGGCATTGTGAATTGATAACTTTCATCAGTGTAAGTTTCATCACTCCATGAGGGGGTGTTTAGCACAAAATCTTCTGCCGCTCCAAGATCCTCAGGCTCACCTTGAGCTTCATCATCATACACTTTCCCCTCTTCAATCCTAAAGAAGCTAACTTCACAACCGTGCTGTTTTCCAAGCACCATCTTTATTAGTTTATATAAAACTTCTTTGGAGAAAGTCTCCTTCCCCAACATTTCAGCAAATAGACTTAAATATTTGGAAAGCCCTTCATCTGGCGCATAAAAATGCTCCTCCTCTTCGAGAAGTTCTTCCACATTTTCAGGGTCTTTCTCTATCCATTCGTCCGTGTATTTATCAGGTTCACAATCCTCGCGATATTGGTCAACAAGTCGACTAAACCCACTATCCTTATTGCTCGCTAACTGCCTAGAGAACATGTCTATGTCAGCAGGTTGCTTTTTCTCACTCCTATCCATTGTAAAATCTGAATAGTTTATGCTTCTTTCCTGCCCTTGGCGGACTTCTTTATCGCGGTTTGTTCTTTCGACTTCATCACCAGCTGCAAAGCCTAGGCGCTCTACCCTTTGAACCGATGTAGTATCTATTACAGAGTTTTCGGATCTGAACTTAGACCTTAGTTCGTCCATCTCTTTGATTTTGGCCTCTTCATCTTTGTCTTTAACAAACACCCCTAGCTGAAGAAATGCCTCTATCTTGTTTACAAGTTTGTCCTCACCAGCGTCAGAGTTGAAAAACTTAATATTGGACTTTGGATTGGTGATCAATGGATGCATAGGCCGTGCACCTGAAACGAGCAATCCGTGATGATTGTTTGATTTAAAGTAATCTCTACCTGCAGCGGCGGAGTCAGACATAGACTTTAGATCAGTAAATACAGTGAGGACCTTTCCAGTCTCCACGTATTGGCCAAGAACTTGGTTATACTCCATAGCGTTGTCTATAACAAAACAAACATTTTCTTCATTGGATTCAATGCGTTCAATTACTTTTGAGCATAACTCAGTAATCTTACCGAAAAAAATTACGCTATATTCCATTTTTTCTCCATTGGCCTACTGTCTTTTCGGCGAACCATGGAATTATTAAAGTTTTTTAATTCCCAGAACAAAGACTGAGTGTCTCACCAGGAGATACGTTTTCAATATTCAAAACAAGATTCTTATTAACATTCGACAAATTTCGTTTAAGGCATAGGTTAGAGAGTTCTGAAGCGTTATGGATAATAATATCAAAATTTTCAACTCTTTCACTGCCATGATTAACGACTTCAATATTTGCGCTTCCAACTTTAACTTCAAGTGACTCTTTTTGTTTCCACCATGTTGCAACTTCTTTTGCTTGGGCAATCCATAGGCCCTTTCGCTCTAGGTCTTTCACAAATTTTTCAATTGTTTTAAAGGCAAAGTCCTTGCCTGCAAGCTGAGTGTGAAGTGATAAAAAGTGTGCCCCGTTGGCGCTTTTGACCCATTCCAAATCTCTTTTCATAGCTTGCAACATTTGATCTCTTTTAATAATAAATTTGTTCTGATGAAACTCGAAATCATCACTAAGTGTTCTAGGTATATGTACCAAGGCTCCATTTGCAATTATTTCAGGACTAAAGGACAATTGAAGGTTTCCACCCAAGAGGTAGCTGAATTCATTCTGCACTACCGCGCTTAAAGCTGTTTCATTTATTTCTTCCTTTGGTGGCCTTAATCCATAAACTCTGCTTCCGGTACGTTCCTCAATATCAAAGCGACTTTCCTCAAGATCAAAGAATTGTTCTTTCAAGCTTTTTTGTGGCATCGAAAGATGATCCTTAGTATGTGTAGCAAATTCAAAATAGCTAGAAGGTCCAAAGTCTATAGCTGCATTTTCATTCATTAAGTCTGAAACTAAAAAAAACGTGGCATTTAATTTTTCAGACTCAAATAACTTCATAAATTTTTCAACATTTTTAAACTTATCCTCAGAATCAACGGTCATTCCAAAAACCGCCTTATTTTTAACTTTTTTCCAATTGGCTATTTCAACAAACGGCAGTCCTGCGCCTCTGGCCAATAAGCTTAGTATTAGGTAATCGGAGTGATAGTCAGACTGTGCCTGTGGATCTAAGTAGCTCCAGCTTAGTTCAAATTTTGGGTGGAAAAAGTCTCTTATTTGTAAACTATCTACGGGCTCACCATTATGACCACTGACCCTTGTGAAACGGGAAAGCACGTTGGAGAGGTTTGGCATAAACTCCTGATCTAGAGGGTACCATGGAAGGGTCTTGCCGGCAGCGATTCCCCTTCCACCTATCAGTTGAGTAGGGAGGTACACATCTTTTTTGGGATTTTTCAAAAAGTCAGCAACTCCAAGCTCTTTTAGAAAGACAGATTTGCCATTGCTCATTCCTGGAAGACCGGTGAATAGCATTTTATTTTTGCCCAATCTCAATTTAAGCTGTTTTTTCTGATTTTTAGACAAGTATCTAAGTTGGGGTAGCACTACAAAGTCTTCACTTCCGATCCCGCTAATCCCAGAGACTCTGTATCTAATATTATTGCGCTGAAAGAAATCTCGCCACCTTTTGAAGGCAACTGGATAATTCGGTTTGTTTTTTACCGAGTTTTGCCTATCTGTAATTAGAACAATTTTCAGTTTGTTGAGCGAGTTGATAATATTCTTGTATTGTGAGGATTGCCTTTTTGTCAAAACCTCTTCAAAAGAAGAAGTTTCTTTCAATGGATTGAATTCTTTTTTTTGCAATAGACCGCTTCTAACTAGGTTTTTAACCCTCTCAGCATCCTTTGTATTTCGTGATACTTCCTTGCGAAAAGAAAGGTAGTTTTCAGCGCTTAAAAAAGAAAAGATAAAAAATGATATAGAAGCAAAAGTATAAACCAGCTTTTTTTGCGGACTCATTCGCTTTCGTTCAATTGCCTTACTCTCCTCTAAGACTTTTAAATTTTCGGCCTCCAAATGGGGAGCAAACCTCTTAAAGAAGCTTCCCTTAATTTGATGAAGTTTACTGCTGTCCTTTTTTGAGTAGCTGTACCTGAATTTGAAAACAATGAAGGAAACAAGTGTAATAAGAACAGTCGCAAGACTTATACTTAAAAGCAGGATATTGAATATTTGTTTTACGTCACCCATTTATTTCATTCCCCTTCTAGAAATTGTTCCCCACTTCATTGGAATTCTTAATATCTCGTCAATCATTGAGTAAAACCTCATGATTTCCAACGAGAACCCATATGTAATCCTTGAAATCAAGGAAAGCATAAACAATGGTCCCATCTTCTTCTCAGTAAATAAAGAGTACATAGCAATGGAAGCGTCCATTGCTATAAGGCCGACAAAAAATGGCCCATATAAGTTCGTTCCTTCATATCTAAACGCCATAAAAAGTGTAGTCATCGCGAAAAGAAAGTTTATTGATGGAATTAACATTGTCTCCACTACCATATAGCTTAGTATGGAGACATTTCTAATGTTGAATGACTCTTTACCGCTTTGCACTCTGCCAATGTTTTTGTAAATCGCTTGGATCATTCCTCTAGACCACCTATATCTTTGAACTGTTAGTTCGTAAAACGTTTGAGGCGCTTCAGTGTAGGCGATCATCTGATCGCAGTATTTTATTTCGTAGCCTTTCATAAGCAGCTTCAATGTAAGATCACAATCTTCTGCATAGGTGTCTTCCTCATAGAGTCCTACATCCAAAAGCGCGCTTTTTCTGAATAGTCCTATCGGCCCAGGCACAATAGTCACCATCCCCAAAGCTGATTGCGCTTTTTTATGAAAATTAAGGCCAATAATATACTCGAGTTTTTGAAACATACAAAGGAGGTTTCTAGCATTGCCAACCCTTGCACAGCCTGCCACAGAAGCAAGGCTAGGCCTTCCTTCGAAATAGGGAATTCCCTTTAAAATGACTTGTGGATCTAACTCACTATCTGCGTCTAAACACAGGACAAAGTCCCCAAGAGCTTGATTAATTCCATAATTTAGCGCACTTGATTTTCCGCCGTTAATCTTTGTAACAACTCGGACTCTATGATTGTTGGACATCTCGAGTGCTTTTTCAAAAGTTTCATCAGTTGATCCATCATCTACGACTAAAATCTCTAAGTTCGGATATTTTATTTTGGAGACAGACCTTATGGAGTTTTGAATAACGGCCTCTTCGTTAAAACACGGAATTATAATCGAAACCAAAGGCGAGGCCTTTTTCTGAATCTTCATTTTTGTATTTAAGTACTCATAAAAAGACAGTCCGATTAATATGACCGTTCTAAAGCAAATAAAATACAAGTAAAAAAGCATTGCATTTGCAATCCATCTTGCCTGTGGATGGACTTCCCATTCAGGTGAAAGCCCCAAGCTGACAATAGATAAAAGAAAACAACTGGCCAAAACAATCCAGAATGTGAAAAAACCTCTAGTAACTCTCATACTACGAAGACCTACCAGAGAAAATGCTCGCCATTCTCATTGTGGTGTTTTTTTGTTCGGGGTTTGTGCTTTTGGCCATAAAAACATGAGACTTTCTAAAAGTAGTTTTTATGATTTTTGCCAAGGTCAAAGTGATTGCGATTGATCTTTGTCTGCTATCTTGACCAAAAAGATTTTGAGGATCGTCCATTACTAGACAAGCTTGAGAAAGATCAACCTCTGGAGCAAGCGATTCTATATCCTCAAAGATGGGGGAAACATCTTCCAGGTAAGGAAGCTTTGTGATAAGAGAAGGACCCATTTCTAGAAATATAAGTTTATTATTCTCAATAAATTTCATGAGATCTTCATCTATAACATCCTCACCTTTTTCCCAGCTAAGAAAAACAACAGTAGAGCCGTCCTCCAATTGTTTCTTTAAATCAGAGGCGATAATTTTTCTCTTCTCAACTTCGTTAAAACATATTGTGGCAACGTTGCTACCAGTGGGACTTGCCACCTCTTTATTGAGGTTATCAATGATAGATTTTATATCTTTATTGAGAGATTTTAAGTTGTAAGGTTTGGATAAAAATCCAATGGCCCCCAACTTCTCGGCCCTATTTCTGTCTGCCTGCTTTGAGGACGCGCTAGTGCAGACTATTGGAATTGATGCTGTCGTAGGGTGGCCTCTTAGTTGTTTTAATACTTCAAACCCATCGATGTTGGGCATATATAAATCAACAATAATTAGTTTTGGCTCTATTCTTTCTGAAGCGTCCACGCAATCAAGTGGATCGGAAAAGGTATGAACCTCAAACTCTTTTTTAAGTTTAACACTTACAAGATCCAACAACTCTTGGTCATCATCTACGAAGAAAATTTTGGATTTGTTTTCATCAGTTGTAGACATTCACCATCCCTAAATTACTTGGTTGTACATTCCCAAGGACCAAATAAAAAACTTCGTAATCCCTTTGCGCTCCAACTTCTTAACTTTCTCGCGTCTCTTTGAAATAGTTTCGACGCTTTGGTTACCGGCCTCTGGTTTGTGATCCTTTTCCTCTATAATTTTACCAGTTTTCCAGTCGTACCCGTAGGCGGCAAGTCCAACCCGAATCTGATCATTTCTGCATGTTTTTAAGGCGTGATCCACAACCTTTTCGACCCAACTGAGTGGAGCTAACTCTCCAATAGCGGTCCATGGCGGTATGGAATAGTCATAGCTCATAATCCAAATTTCATCAAAATGTGAGCAAATGAATTCGTAGCTTTGTTTATTGGCAGGTGGGTTGGACACGACTTTTGAATCTTTTGCATACGCTGCGAAAGAGACCTTGAAGTGAGGTTTAAGTTTAGCAATAAACTTCACAAGCCAGGCCTCAAGTTCACCTTTTGAAGACTTAACAGCCTCAAAGTCGACTATAATATGCTTGCACCCTCTTTTCGAAAGAGCTGACTTCACATTGGCCGCAGATCTTCCGGGATCACTCTCAACAAAACTGGAATTCCACGCTCCATTTACCTCATTTTGAAGGCCGCAAAACTGACTACCGTTAAAACGGCTGTTGCAATTAGGGTGTTCTAACAATTGACTACCATTAAGATCCCAACAAAAGGGTGCTATAGGATGCTCTGACACCATATCACCTTTATCTTCCCGCCACTTATTGGCAGCGACAACGATATCTATTTCTTCCTTTTGATCACCAAAAATGGTTATAAGAAAAATAAGGACGACTAAGAGTCCAAATATCACTGCGCTGGGTACTTTGTATTTTTTCATAGCCAACTTTAAAATGGTTTTTATTTCTGTCCGAACTTTGGAGGGCAACGTTTAAGTAATAGCCTTCTCCATGATCTTGATTTTCATCTTCGAAGCGATTTAAATTCAGGGCAAGATTGAAATTGAAGTTTCCAAATAAAGGACCACTCGCCTCAAATCTTGGACCATATGATATAAAGGTTTCAGGTGTCCAATAACCAATTACTTGTTTTGAGTTTTGGTAATGCTCAACCCCCGCTCCGGCCAGTAGCCAATAGCCACTACTGGAGAGGTTATACTTTACATCAAGATCGCGATAACCAGCATCATTATCGTCACTTAATGACTCTTGCCTTGTAAAAAGTTTTATTCGGAATTTTGACGGCATCCAAAGGCCCACAACTTCAAATAAATGGGATTTAAGATATGATTCTAACGCTTTTGGGTATCGAAAATCATAAACTGTGCTCCTATGCCCATAGCTGACCTGAGCGTAAAAGTCCGAAGCTTTGTATTCGGCCTGAGCTAGATATTTGGTAAAGCTATCGCTTTCCATGCTCTCAAGCTCATCTCTTCCTAGCAGAACCTTCAAATAAAACTGGTCTAGATACTTTTTTCCCAACCAGGCCTCGGTGAGGGTGTGATCAAAGTGCAAAGAGGCGGCAGTTCCGGCACTTTGGGACCTAGCAATTCCAAAGTCCCATGCAGTCTGTTCCGCATTTTCATAAGGATATACAAAACTTCTTCTGTTGTTTGATATTGATAGTCGATTTGTTCTAAGTAAGAGGTTGTCACTAGTTTGACCCACACTGCTTTCAAGTGAGACAACTCCAGGTTCATTAGAACTGGAAATGGTTGGCCCAAGAATTAACATTGCGCCAATGAAGAGTTTAATTTTACCAGTCCTCGTCATCATCCACATATTCCACTTCAACTTGAATCAGAAATTCTTCAATCTCTTGTATATAATCACCCATGTTGGAGAGATCTTCTCGTTTGGCATCGGCCTCAATCTTTACGCCTAATGAGCCTAAAAGCTCCATGCCATAGCTAGGGGCATTCCCAGCAAGTCTGTGACCTCGCACCTTTAAAGATTCAAAATCTTTATTGGCCAGAAAAGATTTAAGCTCTTCAACTTCCTGTTTACGGTTTTGTAAATATTTTGGGAGGATGTCTTCCAAGTCTGAACTAACCTTAATGATCATTTAATCCCCCCGTGTTGCCTATTTTAAGGCGGTAAATCGGTAGCCAAGAGCTCTACTTGTTCTTATTTCATAAAACTGAGATTTGATTTTCTTGCGCAACTTACTTACGTGTTGGTCGACAGTTCTCTCACTAACATGAAGAGTTTCCCCCCAAACCTTGTCCAACAGTTGTTCCCGAGTAAAGGCCCGACCTTCATTTTTGGCAAAGAAAATCATTAGTTTAAACTCAATTGGCGAGAGAGGAACTTCATTTAATTCGCCTTCCTCTTCTAAAAACACAGTGCCACTTTCTAAATTAAACCTGATGTCTTTTTTTACATACCATTCTTGTCTTTGCTCTTCACTGGATAGATTGGCACGAACCCTTGCGATAAGCTCAAGTGGCTCAAACGGTTTAACAACATAATCCACCGCGCCTAAATGAAAGGCCTCTAATTTTTTACTTAAGCTCTTTTCACCGCTCAGTAGGAGAATCTTGCAATTCCTCTGTGCGAAAAACTCTTTATTTTCCGCAAAAAAACGAATGCCGTCCCCGTCTTCTAGACCAATATCAAGAATTACCAAATCAAAATGAGATTCCTTAAGTTCCTGCATGGCCCTATCGATTCTTTCGAAACAACTAACCTCAAAGCTTCCTTTAGCATATGCGGAAACTATCTCATGGATCTCAACATCATCATCTAAAATCAATACCTTCTTCATTTTACGTCCAGCTTCTCCCTTAAATAAGTGCGAACATTAGAAATGTAACTAGACTCATTGTCTAGGCCAAGGCCAATTTTGTAAAGCCCTCGGTCAGTTTCTGTTCTAATTACTTCCAAAGTTATCGAGTCTTGAAGAAAAATCTCTTCAATTACCTCGCCTTCCAAAGTAACTAGTGATCCTTTTGAGATATAAGAAGCGGATGTTAAGAAAAACTCATCCTCAGATAAAGATATGGGTTGAAATTCAGCGGCTAAATTCACGGTGCGAAATTCAGACGGTATTAGTTGGCTTTGAATACAGTTGAGATCACTAGATTCATAATCACTCAACTGCCCTATTTTGGTATGTAAAATGTCAAAGTTAATAGGTTTAGAAACATAGTCGTCGGCTCCGCACTCTATTGCATGAGCTATCTTTTCTTTTTCGCCCTCATTTGAGATCATGATGATAGGTGTGTATTTTTTTTCTTTTGCCCTCACCATATTTAATACATGAAAGCCGGCCTCTGGCGCTTCCTCGAGATTTAGATCTATTAGGCAAAAATCCCATTGCTCATTGAAGAACTTTTTTGTGAAGTCCTTTATTCTGGTGCAAAAGGTAACATTAAACGTTTTGGGTCTAAGCTTTACCTTAAGAAGCTCTTCCAACTCAGCGTCGTCATCAAGAACTAAGATTTGTAGTTTACGACTCACCTAGGCTCCAGTTTGTTTTGAGTTTTTTTACTTTCTTAATCTCCTCTTCCGTAAGACCTACCAGGCCAAGAGTCGTATCAAATAGGCCATTAGTGGAAGGTTGAGACTGTTGCAGCACCAGAAGTTTCTCGGTGCTAATATCTTCCTTGTTCAATAAGTCAGAACTCATTTCCAGCACCTGGTTTTTCTTGCATTTCAAATTGGATCTCACAACACATTTTGTTTCAGATAAGAGAAGCAAATCCGATTTTAGTGAGGCCTGAATTGGCGGTGACTCCATAGGGAACTTGTAAACTGGTCTATCTTTATCTCCCACCAACTTTTTTAAACTATGTATGAGGTGCGTTTGTCTAATGGGTTTAAGAATATAGCCATTGCCACCAAGAGCTATCACCTTTTCTATGGTTTCCCGTTTATTTTCACCAGAGCAAACCATTATAGGAATATTGGAAAGTTTTGGGTTTTGTCTTTTTGCTTTTAACAGCTTTTTTCCTGATTCAAACTCAAGATTAAGGTCTAGCAGAATTATATCAGGTGTTATTTTTACAAAAACCCCCACCGCTTCACTAAGGTTCAAACACGTATATACTTGCATACCAACATTTTCCAAGATCTTTTTGACAAGCATTAAGAAGTCTTGATCATCGTCGATACATAAAATGCTCTTACCCTGAAGTCCCACCACAATCCTCTAAATCGCCCATTCCAAAATACATTTCAAAATGGTTTTCTTTTTAACTGGTTTGGTAATATGTTCATCGCACCCGGCGGCCATGCTTTTTCTGGCCTCCTCCTCAAGAGCATATGCGGTTAAGGCAATTACTGGAACTTTCTTTACTTGATTTTCAGATTCCCACTCTCGATATTGCTTAGTCGCAGTGTAACCATCCATGACAGGCATCTGCATATCCATAAATACAATGTCAAAAACCTTATCTTTCATAAGAGCGAGAGCCTCTTCGCCATTTTCTGCAATTGAAAGCTCGAAAGGATATTTTTTGAGATAGGCCTTGATTAGGTCTCTGTTGCCTTCAGAGTCGTCTACTATCAATACTCTTAGGTTGTAATTGAAAAGCAAGTCGGGCTCACTTTTATTCGTTTGCTTAATCAAGTCTGATTCCTTCGACCCTTTCCCCAAACCATTTTCAATCAACTTATATAGTGCGATGTTCGAGTAAGGCCTTCTTAAAACTGGTATATTTTGGCACTTACATCGTCGATAAGTTTTGGCCCTAGGGTCCGAACTAATTAGTGCCATATTGTTAACACTAACATTATGCACGTTTTTAAGCATTTCCAAAAGGGCAACACCTTCTCCATCTGGGAGGTTTTGGTCAATAACGAAAAAGTCAAAAGTGCAAGGTGGCCGTTCATTGAGAATGTGTCTGGCCTGCTGAAAAGACTTGCCAACAGAAACATCAAAACCAACTTGCTCAAGCTTTTGTTTTGTAATTTCCAACCCGACATCATTATCATCTATGAGTAGAACCTTGTGCCCTTCTCCGGACAATCTAAACTCACCTTCCAGAATGGTTGTCTTACTAGGTGCAAGCGAAAGTGTGAAGCTGAAAACACTCCCTTTATCAGGAACACTTTCAACCTCCAGGCCCCCACCCATCAATTGAACTAGTCTTTTAGTAATGGCTAGACCTAAACCAGTCCCTCCATATTTTCTGGTGGTGGACTCCTCTGCTTGAGAGAAATTATCAAAGATTTGATCCAGTTTGTCTTCAGCAATACCAATGCCTGTGTCAGAAACTTTTATTAAAATGTTTCCAGGAAGAGCCCCTTCATTCTTTTTAATGGAGAGATCTATTCTACCGGCGGGTGTAAACTTTAGAGCATTGCCAATTAGATTAACCAATATCTGTTCAATACGCCCCATATCTCCCAAGAACATTCCTAAAACATTGGAGTCTATAGAGTAATCAAAGTCCAAACGCTTGTCTTGAATTTGCCATGAAAAGATTTTAACAATTTTATCGGCAACGCTCTCAAAGCTAAAGCTATGCTGCTCAAGCACGAGTTCGCCGGCCTCGATTTTAGAAAGGTCTAAAATGTCATTCACCAAGCTAAGTAACATTTCACCAGACTGCTGGAAGGTGGATACATATTTACTTTGCTCAGGGTCTAGGTTGCTTTGGGATAGCAAATCCGCAAGCCCTATAATTGAATTTAGCGGAGTACGTATTTCATGACTCATATTTGCAAGGAAAATAGACTTTGCCTCCGACGCCTTAAGCGCATTTTCTTTTGCAACAACGAGCTCTTCCTCATACCTCTTTTTAGAAGTAATAAACTCACTGTAGACCATCATCCCGCCAACTTTACCGTCATTCTTTCGCCACGGTTTTACTTCCCAGCGGACCCACTCTTCTGAGCCATCTTCGTTTTTAAATCTTTCCTCACGAGTTGTGAATGAGTTTCCTGAGAGAACCTCGACAAAGGAGTCTTCCCAGTCCACCGGAAGCCACTCTAAAAAATCTTCGTGACCTCTTCCCTCTATGGATATGCCCTTAATATTATAGTCTTCTTTCCACTTTTGGCTGGCCGCCAAATATTTAAAGTTTGTGTCAAACATCGCAACGGCCGCGGGCATGTTCTCAACAAATTGTTGAAGCTCTTTCTTAGAACTTTCAAGCTGTTTTGCAGCCTCTTTCTCTGCGGTGACATCAAGAATGACTCCAACATGATCTCTAACTTTTTCGTATTCATCTAATAAAGAAGAGGTAAGAACTTTCACATGCACCACTTCATCTTGCCGAAGAAGTAGCCGGTATTCATGCTCAAAGGGTTTACCGTGACTAGCGTGTGTGTACCACTTATCTAGCACCTCTTGTCGATCATCTGGGTGAACATGCGCTTCCCATCCGGTGCCAAGTAGCTCCTCCTCGCTGCCTTGAAACATCTCCATACACTTTCTGTTTACAAATGTAGGTTTTCCTGAGGCATCTGTTTTGAAGATTCCCACCGGAGCAACGGAGGCAAGAGTTTGAAACTCGTCCAAGCTGGCCTTAAGAGCGTTGTCTTTTAGCTTTTGTTCAGTAATATCCCATGTAACGCCGACCATGGTTTTATCACCTGTGTGACTCTTCATAATCTTAGCAGAGTTCCTAAGATACCTAACTTTTCCATCTGGTCGAACTACGCGATACTCATGAGTAAGTGGTCTTTTTTGTTCCAATGACTTTTTGATGCTATTTTTCACAACTTCAAGATCATCGGGATGAATTAGACCTAGCCATTCTTCATATGGGACGTGAGATTTTTTTTCAATTCCATAGATATCGCAAATAATTTCATCGCAACTATATTGCATTGTCTCAAAGCAGAATTCCCAGGTGCCAATATTTGCATTTTTTATAGCAAACTCAACTCTAAGTTGTTCGTGGGCCAGTTGGTCCTGAAGTTCTTTAACCGCCCTAGCATCTTGCATTATAGTTGATATAAAGGAGGGTCCCTCCTCTTCAGTTCCATGGAATGCCAATGTTTGATAGACCGGCACCTCTTCACTGCCCCTATCGAGAATACAGGTCTCCCCTCTCCAGGCGCTTTGCTTCATAGCGCAAGGGATACCTTTATTCTCTACCAGCTCAAACGCCCATTCTGGGTGGGAGCCTTTAAAGTCCAAATAATCCCCTTGGATACCTGGTCTGAATTTATCATTTGCATAGATAATTTTTCTAGTGCTTGCATCTGCAATAGCTATGTAATCTGGTGCCGTGTCAAAAACGCTTAAAATATTTTTATAATTCGCTTTTTCTATCAATATTTCAATTTTAGATGAGATTGACTCCGCAAGCACCAAGGCGATTTTAACTTGTTCATCGCTAAATCCTGATTTGTTTTCCAATGGCGAGCTAAAACTAAGTGTTCCGTATATTTTCTCATCAACCCATAAAGGTACAGAGAGAAACTGTTTAACTTCACTATGTTTCTGCGCAGGATGTGCCTGACTCTTTAGTTCCTCACCAATCTCGTTGTAAAATTTATGGGTTTCCTCTTGAATGGAGAACTTACAAAAGGTTTTCTCAATTGGAATTTTAGAATTTAAATCAAGCTCCACACCTTTGCTGGCCCTAGCTTGCAAAGTTTCACCTTTCTTTTCGCAAATAATTGCACATTCCATGTTCAAGGCCTCAAGGCCGATATCAAGATAGCTCTCTCCAACCTCTTTGATAGAATCATAATTTTTCTTGTTAAGTTCTAGAATAGATTCCAGGGTACTTGAAAAGTTTTTGAATTTTTCGGCCTGTAGCCTGAGCTCTATCTGAGAAACAACTTGCTCAGCAAGCAACTTCAAGGTGCTTATCTGTTCTTCTTTCAACCTTTTGGGTTTATGATCAATGACACACAAGGTGCCAATGCGAAATCCATCTTTAGTGGTTAAAGGAACACCTGTATAGAATATGACATGTGGAGGCCCGGTAACCAAAGGATTGTCATGAAAGCGCTCATCCTTTGTAGCATCCTCTACAATAAAAACCTGGTTTTCTAAGATGGCATGCGCGCAAAATGCATATTTTCTCTCTGTTTCACAGGCATCCAGTCCATGTCTGGACTTAAACCACTGTCGGTGTTCATCAACAAGAGAGATTAAGCTAATGGGTGTGCCACAAACAAGTGCCGCAACTTTGGTCAACTCATCAAATATTTTTTCAGGCCCGGAGTCCAAGATAGACAAGCTTTTAAGTTTGTCCAATCTTGATTTCTCGTTTGGTGGCAAAGACGCCTCTTTCATCACATACCCTCAAAATTCTTTATTATTAAAGAACCTAGTAAGTAGGAGGTAAAGACCCTACAAAGCTAACTTCCTCTAAAATTCTTCGACACTAATTCTATCGGGTATATTGTAATTTTTAATAGGTAAAAATGGGTGAAACTTCGAAGACAAAGCTGTAATTTCAAAGACTTAGGCATTCAACGAAGCAGCGAGCCGGATATAAATATTCGAGAAGGGCCATTATTGAGAATTACTGAGTAAAATTGTTGACGACTAAGATCCACCCCAGTCTTTTTCGACATTGAACCCTAACTCATTCCACCTAATCATTCCTCCATCCATATTAAAGACTTTAGAAAAGCCTTGCCCTAAAGCATAAATGGTTGCATTTGCGGACCTCATGCCAGAGCGGCAAACCAGAACAATGTCTTCGTCTTTCTTATGAGCATCCAAAGACTTTTCAAAGTCCTCTCCAAGTGTTGCCAATTCGGAGGCAGGCACGTGTCCAAGTTCATTATTAAACTCTTCCACTGTTCGAACATCAATAACCTTAATATGGCCAAGTTTTTCATGTACTTCCTCTGGTGAAACCGTCGGAACACCGTTTACATAGCCACTCGACAAGTGCTCAGAGCCCCTTGGCAGTCCGCACCAATTATTAGCAGGCACAGCTTCATGTATTTTTTTTGGGTTTGCCAAGTTGAGGTTATTCATAATTTTTATAAAATCGTCCCTTTCAAGGCCCATATTAAGCCTAGGATTGTAGTCCTTCTCAAGCTTTATTGTACTCTTACTCATGCCCTTATAGTCATGAGCTGGATATACTGTGGTATTATCCGGCAGTTCAAAAAGTTTCTTACGCACACTTTCAAAGAGCTTTTCTGGTGATCCTCCTTGAAAGTCGGTTCTCCCGCAACCCCTATTTAATAGAGCGTCACCAGTAAAAACCATATCATCAACCACATACGACATGCAGCCTTCTGTGTGCCCAGGTGTTGATAAGGCCCTAACCGCTTTACCGCCAAATTTTAACTCCTGTCCATCTTCCAATAAAATATCAGGACAGCTCATCCCATATGCTCCACTAATAACTACTTTAGCACCTGTTCTCTTTCTAATTTCTCCGGATCCAGTTATGTGATCAGCATGAACATGGGTGTCCAAAACGTATTTAAGTTTTAGTCCAAGTTCCTCTACAAGCTTTAGATCCCTATCCACCATTTCAACAACAGGATCAATTATAATTGCTTCTTTTGTGGAGCGATCCCCCAATAGGTAGGTAAAGGAAGAGGTTTCACGCTCAAACAGTTGATAAAAAAGCATTTCATGATTCATTTTTTCTCCTATTGAAACGTCTATTTTTTCTCAACAGACGACAACCGTCAACGTTGTAGGCCAAATTCTTTGACTTTCTTTTATACCAATAGGATCTGGCATGCCTGGTGCAAATGCTCAGGAGTGGACTATAAAAGATTAAAAGAATTCTCACATTCACTGGCCATCGATGAAGTCATCACACTTGGAGCCTCTACACCCACTGGGATCACGCAACAAGAAGCAAGAGAGCGTCTTTTAAGCTATGGGCAGAACATAGTACCAGACAAGGAAGGTTCATCCTTAGCGGTCCTCTTCATAGGTCAATTTAAAAGTCCCTTTATATACATTCTTTTAATCGCAGCGATACTCTCTCTCTATTTAGGTCATATTGCTGACTCCATATTCATTTTCGGAATCTTGGTGCTGAACGCGATAATTGGCACTATTCAAGAATTTAGTGCCCAAAAAAGTGCTGAGGCCTTAAAAAACCTTACTCAGCAAAGAATAACCACTTTCAGAGACAATGCTCCAACGCTTGTTGACTCGGCAAACATTGTCCCCGGAGATGTAATTCTCATTGATTCAGGAGTGAAGCTACCAGCTGATGGAAGATTAATTCAATCCAATAGTTTAAGAATAGACGAGTCTCTACTAACAGGAGAATCCGTTAATGTGGACAAATCGTCGGAGAAAATTTGTGAAAAAGACGCTTTGGTTGCAGAACGGAAAAACATGGTTTTTGCTGGCACAATGGTCTCCAAAGGCAGGGCCACAGTATTAGTCACTGCCACAGGCCTTAATTCAGAGCTAGGCAGCATAGCAAAATATGTGCTTCAAGAGAATGAAATTAAAACTCCACTTCTTCTACGAATGGAGAAGTTCACAATTCGACTTGCTTTTTTACTAGGCATATTAATTTGCTCAATTGGTGCAGTGCTAGCGATGAGAGGCGATCCTTTAAGTGAGGTTCTTCTATTAGCGGTGGCCATGGGAGTGGGTGCGATACCTGAAGGATTGCCGGTAGCAATGACAGTTGCCCTATCCTTGGCAGCAAGGAGGATGGCCAAAAGAAATGTCATTGTGAGGCAGCTTTCTTCGGTGGAGGCATTGGGTTCATGCACATATATAGGAACAGACAAGACGGGTACCCTTACCAAAAATAAATTAAGTGCGGAAAATTGGGTAACCAAAGATGGACAACACATTGTTGTAGGGACTCAAACAGAGGATAAAAACATCCTTAATCTTTATATTGTTGCAGGTCTTGCAAATGAGGCCATCAAGACTTCGGAGGGCATCAAGGGTGACACAGTAGATGTGGCCCTAATGCACGCCATAGATGACAACCAAGGCCTTAACGACCTTTTTTCAAAAGCAAAAGAGATAGCCAAAATACCATATGAATCCCATGCAGGTTACAGTGCTTCCCTTCACTCTTTAAACGGTAAATACTATATTTGTGTAAAAGGAGCTCCAGAAAAATTTACTTCTCTTAAATCAAACCACATACTTCAGAAAAATTTAAAAAGCATGACCTCTTCTGGCAACAAAGTGATTGCTTTGGCGCTATCAGTATCAAATGAGCATGTAGATTTAAATGTTGAAAACGTTCTAGATGTTGAAGTTGTTGGTTTAGTTGGACTCATTGATCCACCTAGAGGGGACGCTAAAGAAGCAGTGAAAAAGGCAAAGATAGCAGGCATAAAGATTGCCATGATAACAGGAGACCATCCTAGAACTTCTTTTGCAATTGCTTCAAAACTTGAAATCGCTGAAAGTTTCAACCAAGTTTGCACTGGTCCTGAATTAAAGACCCTAGGACCTAGTGAGTTTGATGAAGTGGTCGGCCACCATACAGTCTTTGCAAGGGTTGAGCCAGGACAGAAGTATTTAATTGCTAAAAGTCTAATTTCTCAAGGTCACTTTTTGGCAATAACAGGTGATGGCGCGAACGATGCTCCCGCTCTAAAGGTCGCACATGTTGGAGTTGCCATGGGAAAGTCTGGAACAGACCTTGCCAAAGAGACTTCTCAATTAATTATTACGGATGACAAGTTCTCGTCCATTATCGCAGGCATTGAAGAAGGGCGGGTCGCATATTCAAATATTAGGAAGGTGATTTATCTCTTAATGTCTACAGGTGCAGCTGAGATAATACTTTTTACCTTATGTGTTTTCTTTAAAACACCAATGCCATTAACCGCAGTACAAATTCTTTGGTTAAATCTTGTGACAAATGGTATCCAAGATGTGGCACTTGCATTTGAGCCTAAAGAGGGGGATGAGCTCACTGTTCCACCCAGAAGGCCAAAGGAAAGAATCTTTAATTGTCTCATGATTAAACGAGTTGCACTCTCCTCAGTGGTAGTGGCGACAGTTGCCTTTCTTCTTTTTATCAATCTTTTAAAAAGTGGCATGAGTTTAATAGATGCCCAAAATAACATTTTATTATTGTTGGTGCTTTTTGAAAACATAATGGTTGGGAATGCAAGATCAGAAAGAAGCTCTGGCCTTAAAAACATACTAAGAAATCCCCTACTGATATACGGTACCATACTTGCGCAAGCGGTACATATACTTGCCATGCATTGGAGGCCAATGGGCGATTTTTTGCAAGTAAGCCCTGTTGATTTTGAAACTTGGTTTAAGTATTTGTTTTTAGCGAGCTCAGTATTTATCGTGATTGAGCTTCAAAAGATGATAGAGAAAAAAAGAAAGTTAAACTAAGTTCTTTAGTTTGTTTCCAAGTTTATAATCATTTATGCTTTCAAGGGTTGTGCGGGCAATGTTGCCCAGAGCCTCGTGAGTCAGAAAGGCCTGGTGAGAAGTCATGATTACATTTGGAAATGTGAGCAACCGCGATAGACACGCATCATGGATAATTGAATCAGAAAGATCTTCAAAAAAGTAACTAGCTTCATCTTCATACACATCAAGTCCTGCAGCCCCAATCTCTCCACTTTCAAGGGCGTTTAAAAGAGCACAACTATTGATTAGCCCTCCTCTTCCAGTGTTTACAATAATCGAATTCTTCTTCATATCCTTAAACTCATTTGGGCCAATAATGTAATGAGTTGAGCTATTTAAGGGTAAATGAAGGGATATGATATCTGACGTCTTCAATAGCTCATTTAATTCAACATACTTGAGGCCATAAAGATCTTGAATTTCTTGATTTCTCTTTTTATCGAAGGCTACAACCTTGCAGCCAAACCCACTCATTATTTTTGTGAAGGCCCTGCCTATTTTACCAGTTCCAACGACTCCTACAGTTTTATTATGCAATTCATTTCCAACAAGGCCATCAAGTGAAAAGTTATGTTCCCTTACCCTATTATAGGCCCGATGTAATTTTCGACTTAGACAAAGGGTAAGTCCAACTGCGTGCTCGGCAACAGAGTATGGCGAGTACTTAGGAACTCTTACAACACTCATCCCCAGCGTTTTGGTCTTTTCTACATCAACATTATTATAACCCGCACACCTGAGGGCAATAAGTTTAACATTTCCTTGCGCCAACTCTTCAACTACACTTTCATTAAGGTCATCATTTACAAAGCAACAAATCACTTCATAATCTTGCGCCAGTTTAACAGTCTCTATGGAAAGCCTGGCCTCATAGTAATCAATGTCTAACTTAAAATCTTTAGAGATTGGTTCAAAAGCGTCTTGGTCAAAACGGTGAACACTGAACATTCCAACTTTCATACATTTTTTCATGCGGGCCGCATGCCAGTTCATTTTAAAGCGGGAAAGAGCAACTCTCTAAGTTGGTCTTTCCCGCGGATGTGATGAAATTAACAAACCTTGTAGGCCGTTGTTTGTTTGTAATTTGTTTCTAGGCTATAAAAGTAACTGTCCAATCTTATCATTGCAGGCTTCAAACTGTTCCAATCCAAAAGATCATTGCAACCTTCCAGAAGCTCTCCGCAAAGGATATTCAGTCTTCTAAAACCATATGCAGAAGCAGTGCCTACAAGCGTCTCAATAGACTCTCTGAGCTTTTCAAACTCTTGCAATTCAAAGTTTACTTTTACTTTAAAGTAGTCCTTGAAAAAGAGTTGTAAAAATAATGGCAAATTATCTTGTGTTTGAATTGAATTGTTTTTAGTTTTCATATCAATTTCCTTTTATATAACTAGGCAACAGACAATGCGTCTTCCAAACGCAATATAAGCTTCCAACTAGTTTCATTGCTATCTTTGGGACCACACTTTTTATTAAATGACAGAGTACTATGCTCCTTTGACCATGAAGCGCAAACAACAGGTACCTGTGTCAAGGCGAGCTCTTCCATAATGACATCCAATTTAAGTCCGTAAACTTGAGCATTGTTTTTATCAATGAGAAGCAGATCAGCTCCTTCCCTAATCAAGCTTCTTATGGCCGAAAACACATCCTTAAACACCAATGCTTCAACATCTTCCATATTCACAACACTGTTTTGAACGGTATTTACAAACCCTTTTGATTCACTTAGAACAAGGACTCTTTTTTGGTCCTCAAGATTATGCGATCGACCCATTGAAGTTTTATGGTTTCTGAAGTCAAAGCTCATTTCCCCTCCCCAAGTATTTGAGTTATTGAAAGGTTAACAACACAATGTGAGCGAGCTATCTATTGATTGTTAATCTTCCATCACAAATCAGTGTTTTCGACACCTTGCACGCAAAATTATTTTTTTTTAATGCCATAAGAAATATCAGCTGAAGTTCAGAGTAAATCAAAGCTAGAAACTTTAGAAAGGGACCATGATACTGCATTATGGATGAATGAAGGCCTTCTTATGCGACTTTGTAAGTCATTGCCCCAGATTTAGCTTGGATCAAAATGATTCATTAGAATGGCTGAAGCAGTTTCATGAAAAGTATCAACGTGCCAAATTCCTAGATGGATACGAAAGAGTTTCTAAATACATAGAAAAATTCGGTGTTGGTAACCATCATATAAATCGAAGACAGAGCTACGTTCAAAATGTTAACTCATTTAATTGGACCGACTACTTTTTTAATGAAGAGGACCTAAACCCCACATTGGATAGGAGGTCAGAAAAGTCTCAACAAGTATTTGAAGAGATATTTAACGACTTCTATCACGAAGATTCGAATATGCCAGAGCATATCTTTCATGCAACTTGCACCCATTACAACTCTCCCTCAGCGCCACAACTTCTAGTTCAGGAAAAAAGGTGCCCTACCATGGTTACTCATCTATACCACATGGGGTGCTATGCGGCACTTCCGGCAGTGCGCTGTGCGAGCGCGCAAGTTCAATCAGGTGCAGGACATGTGGATATCGTAAACTCTGAAATTTGCAGTATCCATTTAAACCCGGAAAAGTTCACCCCCGAACAGATTGTGGTTCAATCACTTTTTAGCGACGGTGCTATTAAATACAGTTGTTTAAATGAAGAGACCTTCAATAGAAGTCATTCCGATGGGCTTGAGGTGCTGGCCTTGAAAGAAATTATAATACCAGACACAGCGAATGAAATGACCTGGAAGCTTGGTCAGCATAGGTTTAATATGACTCTTTCCAAAAAACTTCCTAAGATCTTGGAGAACATTCTTGAGGCCTATTGTGTGGACCTATTTAGCAAGGCAGGCCTCAACTACCACGATGCTAAAAATGAAACTGAGTTTGCAATACATCCTGGAGGCCCACAAATTATAAGCTCAATACAAAAGACGTTGAGCTTAGAGGACGTGCAAGTAGAAAATTCCCAATTAATACTAAAACAATATGGAAATATGTCCTCTGCCACATTGCCTCACATATGGGCAAAGGTTACAAAATCAAATTACAAATACATCGCGACTATGGCCTTTGGCCCGGGACTCACAGTTACAGGAGGGATATTCAAGGTATGGAAAAAATATTCCTCTTAGCTTGGCCAATTCAGGGGGTCTTAATTTTATTTGATGAGTTCTATTTTCACAAAAGAAGAGGGCTAAAAAAATGGGAGAGAATCGGACACCCTATAGACACATTTATCTTTCTGGGTTGCTTTATTTACACTCTCGTGTCCCCTTTTAGTGAAAGCAACTCCGTTATTTTTTTAATTTTGGCAGTTCTGTCTTGCTTGGTAATTCTTAAAGATGAATGGGTTCACATCAAAGAATGCGATGTTTTTGAACATTGGTTACATTGTGGACTTTTCTTGATCCATCCCATTTCTTTAATAGGACTATTATTCGTTTGGAAAGAAGACGGTTTTTATGAAATTTTTATTCAATCAATACTGATTACTTTATTCCTACTTCATCAAATATACTACTGGAATATCAAAAGGACACCACATGAAGCTAAAGGCAGTTAATAACGAATACTATAATACATTGGGAACAGACTGGTATGAATCTAATAATAACCCAATAGCAATTCTTCGCCAGGAACAGCGAACAAAAACCCCCTTGATTCTTGAACATTTAAAAAGACATTTTAATGAGTCAGTGGATTTGTCCATGCTGGACATTGGGTGTGGTGCTGGCTTTCTAACAAACGAACTCTCTAAAAAGTATAAACACATTGCAGGTTTGGACGCATCGGCTTCCTCCTTGGAGATCGCAAAAGAATTTGATAAAACAAAAAAGGTGAAATATATCCTTGGGAATGCAATGAACCTTCCTTTTGAGCCTGAGACCTTTGACTCAGTATTTGCGATGGACTTTCTTGAGCATGTTCAAGGCCCCAAAGAAGTGGTGTTTCAGGCCGCCAATGTTCTAAAGAAAAATGGCCTATTCTTTTTTCACACTTTTAATCGCAATCCGCTTTCGTGGCTTGTTATAATCAAGTTTATGGAATGGTTCGTACCGAACACACCAAAAGACCTTCACAGACTTGAATATTTTATAAAGCCAGAAGAGCTTGTCATGATGATGAAAGAAACTGGCCTTGAGCTGATAGAGATAAAGGGTATACGGCCATGCTTTGATGCAGAGTTTTTCCGTTGTTTATTTAAAAGGGAAGTTTCAAAAGAGTTCCGATTTAAAATAAACGATTCTTTGACTCTTGGTTACATCGGCGTCGCAAAGAAACTTTAAGAAGCGATGGCATCTTTCCCTTCAAAGTACTTAAGGACTCTAGACTTACTTAGAGGCTTGTGTTCAAAGTATTCAAAGGACTTCTTAGTCAACCTTTTCCGATGCTTTGGGTTAACCGAAACAAACAAGGTGGGAATTTCAAATAAAGACATTGCCCGCACTAGACGTTTGAGTTCCAAACCATCCAAACGTGGCATCTCTACATCAAGGATCAAAAAGTCGGGTTCTTCTTTGATGATGCTTCTTAAGGCATCAAAAGGATTTGTATAAACTTCAACTCTGGCCTTATGATACTTCGTTAACCAGTTGCTAATCAATTCAAGAGAATCTTTGCAGTCATCTACTACAATGACCTTCCCCCCCACAGCTTCGCGAACATCTCGCAAAGCAAGAGATTCAAACAAAAGAATATTGTCGTTGTTTTTTATCATTGGTGGCCTCCCCATATTTATATTTATAAAGGCCTTGTTTGATGAGAGTCTCTATGAATTGTGAAAATCCTAAGAATTTTGAATTATTTCATACTGCTAAATTTAGAACTTGGGCGACTTTTTCCTTATCAAAGGGTTTGAGTAGCAATCCATCAACAAGGTCCCGCAGTTCGTTATTCTCATCCTCAATGTCCACATTTACACCGCCTGTGATAAAGACGATTTTAGGTTGATTTTGGATGCTCTTACTTTTGCGCACCTCTTTAACAAAGGTGGGCCCATCCATAATTGGCATCTTCATATCGGAAATAATTAGATCAAATTTCGGATTCTGCTCAATGATCTCCATACCTTCTTGTCCGTTTGCCGCACATTTGACTATAACCCCCATTTCAACGAGCATTTCAGACAAAACGAAACGTATTCCTTCCTCGTCGTCCACCACCAACGCTTTTAGATCCTTGTACTTCCTCAACTGTGGTCTGACATCCTCTTCACCTTCAGGTTTGTGCATTTTTTCCAAGAATGGTAATTCAATTATAAATGATGTGCCCTTACCCACAATGCTTTCACATCTAATTTGTCCGCCATGTTCTTGAATTATTGTATGTGATATTGAAAGACCAATACCTGTCCCCTCATTGACTTCCTTAGTTGTAAAAAATGGATCAAATATTCTTTCCTGGATCTCAGGAGAGATTCCCTCGCCATTGTCTTTAAACGTCAAAATGATGCTATCTCTAGTCTTTTCAGCATTAACCAAGATTGACCTTTCCTCTTGGTTCTTAGTTGCATCCTTCGCATTTGCCAACAGGTTAATAAAGACCTGCTGCAACTTTCCAGAATTTCCGTGGATTATTAAAGGTTCATCAGGCAAGGAAAGTTCAAGCTGAACCCCACTTCGACCATAAATATCCCTAATCATTTCGACCGATTCCGTCAAAGGCTCATTCAGATTTATAGGGGCAAGCCCTTCATCGTCAAACCTTGAAAAGTTCCTAAGCCCTTGAACTATCTTAGCGATGCGATCTGAAGCTTTGTCGATTTGTTCAAGATATTTTTTAAGGATTTCATTATTTAGTACACCAGCTTCGGCACGGCTGAGGATCGAGGCTGCATAACCCTTAACTATAGTGAGCGGGTTGTTGATTTCATGGCCCACACCCGCTGCAAGCTCTCCTATGGAAGCTAATTTGGCATTATGGAAGGCCTGCCTCTCAAACTCCTTCTTTTCTGTTATGTCCAAAGATACTCCGCCAGTGGCGATAACGTTTCCTTCATCATCAAAATAGGGAAACTTTAGTGAATAATAGGCACGCCTTTTACCATCACTACCGATGGCCAGTTCTTCAGACTCTTGAACCGCTTTAGATTTAATAATTTCCAAATCATTTTTTCTAAATGCCTCAGCTATTTCATGGGGAAAGACTTCATGATTTGTTTTTCCAATGACCTCTTCATCTGTTAACTTAAACAGTTTTCTAAAAACCTCATTAATTGCGATGAATTTTCCTTCCACATCTTTGGCGTAAACAACTGCCGGCATATTATCCAGGGTGTTGCTCAAAAACCTCTTTTGCTCCTCAAGCTGCTTTCTGGCCACCTCCCTAATTTCCTCATTCTTAAGCTCTAACAGTTTTGATTTTGTAATATCTTGGCACGTCCCCCCCATAGAAACAATCTTCCCTTTAGAGTTCTTGATACCTTCGCCAAATGCTTTCAACCATACAGTCTCGCCATTTGGCCTCATTCCTCTAAAAACGATTTCATAAGGTTCGCCGTCCTGAGAACATTTTTCAACAGTAGTTTTCCATAGTTCCCTATCTTCTGGGTGTATTGACTTTATATGCTCTTCGAATTGGGGCTCCACACCTTTTGGGTCTAATCCAAAAATTACGAATAGCTGCTTGGACCAACTAATCTTTTTTTCGTTGATCTCATAATGCCAATTTCCAATTTTTGCCACTTTTTGTGACTCTTCGAACTCTACCCGTTGTTTTTTTGCTTGAAGGGTAAATACTATTTGTCTAGCAATTGCTTTAAGGGCAGCTTTGGCGCTAGATGAAAGTTTTCGCTTTTTTCGTTCCAACACACATAGTGTTCCAATTGAGTACCCAGTACCTGTGACCAAAGGCACGCCAGCGTAAAACTTATAAAACGGCTCTCCAGAAACGATGGTATAATCCTTAAATCGTTCGTCGAGCGACAAGTCGTTAACCTCAAAAATCTCATCACTCATAATAGCGTGCGAGCATATTGATTCATCTCGGTCAGCAAACTTCCCCTCAAAGCCAACCATCGCCTTAAACCACACTTTATCTTTATCAACAAACGATATAATGGCGCATTCGCAACCTGTTACGGCAGCTGCTAGATTGGCAAGATCATCAAACTCCCTTTCTTGGGGAGTGTCTATGATCTTAAATGAATTTAGCTCTTCCAGTCTTTGAACATCGTTCTGTGGTCTAGGAGGTTTCTTCAATTTCATTCCTGGCCATTTGTTGCTAGTTTTATTTTTCTTATTTTGGACTATAAACTGTCACCATGCAAAAAACTTAACATGAAAAAATATTTAGAAATGTGGTTTTTTGTTTATAATATCCAGTCTATAAGTAGATCACTGCAAATTAGAAACCTATACCAAACTAAATAACTAGGATAAAAATGTGTAATTATCTTAAAACAGACAGAGTTCGTCTCAGGCAATTCAATCTTGAAGACGAAGCGCTAATTCAGGACTTAGACAGCGACCCAGAAGTCATGAGGTTTTTAACTGATGGAGTTCCCAGTGATGATGCACTAGTAAAGAAAACCATTAAAACCTTTTTAGAGCTAAAAGAGAAAACAAATGGCAGGCTGGGTTATTGGGCGGCAGTGGATTGTGAATCAGGAGAATTCATTGGCTGGTTTCAGCTACGTCCTCTAAAGGAGGATCCTGAAAATAATGAAGTACTGGAACTGGGATACCGACTTAAAAGAAAGTTTTGGGGCAAGGGAATTGGAACTGAAGTTTCAAAGGCTTTAGTTAAAAAGGCGTTTGAAGTCTTAGCCGCCAAGGAGGTTTGGGCCATTGCTCACAAATCAAACCTTGGCTCCACGAATATTATGAAGAAATGTGGCCTTACATACCAGTATGAAAAAGAGTATCCTCCCTATCCAGGAAGGGATAAAAAGTGCGTCTACTACAGAATAACCCATGGGGAATTTAAGGGCCTATATGAATGATCTTCATAAACTTTCTTCAGTTAAAATGCCCTATGGCAAATACAAGGGCACCATTCTAATTGAACTTCCTGAGAATTATGTCGTTTGGTATCACTCCAAAGGTTTTCCAAGTGGTGAAATTGGGCGCTTATTAGGCCTCTTGTATGAAATCAAGCTAAATGGACTGGAGTATCTTGTATATAAAGCAAGACTCTAGCCTTACCTTTGTAATTCTTACTTATCACTGCTCTTTTAGCTGTAAACTCATACTTAAAACAGTTATTAATGCAGCATGCAAGTAAACGTAAAATTTTTAGAAAACCTTCGACTAGAAGCATCTTTTGACGACTTTAGAATAATCACTGACCAGCCGGTCAGGTACAAGGGGGATGGCACAGCGCCTGGCCCATTTGACTACTTTCTGGCCTCTTCTGCCCTATGCGCGGCCTACTTCGTTAAGGTTTATTGCAAGGCCAGAAACATACCTACTGAAGATATTAAGTTAAGCCAAGATAACATAGTCGACCCTGAGAACAGATATAATCAGATTTTTAACATCAAAATTGAACTTCCAGAAAGCATTTCCGAGAAAGACCGAAAGGGAATTCTCGCCGCAATGGAAAGGTGCACAGTTAAAAGGGTTATTCAAAACGAACCTGGTTTCAAGATTGAAACCAAGAATGTTTTGGGAAAGGACTCAGGCCTAGTCTACGAGCACACATCCGATAAAGATAAAAAGACTATGATTTTAGGTAAGGACTCTTCTTTAGAGGACACCATTGCAAACATGAGCTCTTTATTGGAAAACCTTGGCATAAAAATAGAAATTGCATCTTGGAGAAATCCTGTGCCACATGTGTGGTCAGTGCATGTTAGAGATGCAGACTCCCCTATTTGTTACACAAACGGAAAAGGCGCCACTAAGGATGCTGCGCTTGCCTCAGCACTTGGCGAATACCTTGAAAGAATTACCAACAACTACTTTTATAATGACTACTATCTTGGACCTGAAAGGGCCAACGCCGAATTCGTTCACTATCCCGATGAGAAATGGTTTCCTCCTGGAAGCGAGGACAGCATTCCCGAGGGACTAATGGATGAAGTTTTTCTATCCCACTACTCAATGGATGAAGAACTAAAGGCCTCTCATTTAATAGACACAAACTCAGGCAACAAAGCACGCGGAATATGTGCCATTCCATTTGAGCGTCAATCAGACAAAGAGATGGTTTATGTTCCCGTTAATTTAATTGGCAATTTATTCGTAAGCAACGGTATGAGTGCTGGAAATACTAGATCGGAAGCAAGAGTGCAGTCCTTGTCCGAAATATTTGAAAGGGCCGTAAAAAATCAAATTATTAAAGAAGAGCTGACACTGCCAAATGTTCCAGAAAGTGTGCTAGAAAAATACCCAAAAATTAAAGAGGGCATTAAGTCCCTTGAAGAAAAGGGCTTCCCTATTTTAGTTAAGGACGCCTCAATGGGTGGAAAGTTTCCAGTTATGTGTGTAACTTTAATGAACCCTAAAAACGGTGGTGTGTTTGCATCGTTCGGTGCACATCCAAACTTTGAGGTTGCACTGGAAAGAAGCCTTACAGAGCTTCTTCAAGGTAGAAGCTTTGAAGGTCTTAACGATCTATTCCCACCAACTTTTAACACTCACGCCGTAACGGAACACAACAATATAATTGACCACTTCATAGACTCCACAGGTGTTGTTTCCTGGAAGTTTTTCGCAGAGAGGCCTGATTTTGATTTTGTGGAATGGAATTTTTCTGGAACGACTGAAGAGGAGTTCGACCATCTCATGAGCATTTTCAAGCAATTGGAAAAAGAAGTCTACATTGCCGACTATGAGGGATTAGGCGCAAAGGCCTGCAGAATACTTGTTCCAGGCTACTCTGAAATCTATGAGCCTGAAGATCTTATTTGGGACAATCACAACAAGGCCCTACAGTTTCGAGAGGACATCCTCAACTTACACAACCTTGAGAATGAAAAGCTTTCATCTTTAGTCGAAAATCTAGAAGGAAGCGAACTTGACAACTACATGCCTATTTCGGAATTGATAGGGATTGCTTTTGATGAAAACTCAACCTGGGGACAACTCACTATTGGAGAATTGAAAACACTGATTCATCTCGCAATAGGAAACCTTTATGAAGCAAAAGAGCTGGTGGAAATGTTCCTAGCTTTTAACGACAATTTGCCTGAAAGAAAAAGGTTTTATCAAGTCGTAGACATTGTTTTAGATATAGAAATACGTGAAGATCTCGATCTGCCTAACTATCAAAAAGCTCTTGAAACAATGTACGGCAAAGAACTCTTTAACTGCGCATTAAACACAGTTAAAGGGAATTTAAAATTTCACGGACTGGCCAAGACGGATTCAAACCTCAAAGGTCTAGATAAACATAAGAGACTTATTGAAAGTTACGAAAAACTTCAAACAGCAAGATCAAAATAAATTCACAATGGTCTTCAAATTGCATAATTAGGTCTTCATCGCAAAACGAAGGAGACCGATATGCACAATTTAAAAACTATTATATTCGCTTTTTGTTTCACATTTACATCTGCCGTGCTTGGAGCTGACACCCTAAAGCTTGACGGAGGAGTTTTTGATAATGTTGATGGATCAGCTAAAATTGAACAAGTAAAAGATGGACAAAATAAAGTGACAATTAACCTGGATAACTTGAAGCCCAATTCACTTTATACCGTTTGGCTGGTCAATGAAAAACCTGAAATGAGCATGACCGGATTAGGCTCAGGAAACTATTCTTTTCAGACAGACTCAGAGGGTAATGGCACCTACACGGCAACAATCAATAAAGGCGAACTAGCTAAGTGGCAAGTTCTAAAGGTAGTCCTTCATCCTGATGGAAACCCTAAGAATATGAAAAATATTAAATCTGCCGCAACAGGAGACCTTACAAAGGTTCAAAGGGCCGCAGAGTAATATTCTACTGGGAGGGTATAGTCCTTCCCTATCAAATCTTAAGCAAACTTTAGCGCCTCTAGCATAAATTTTATACCAATGCATTCCGAACATTAGGTTGTAACAAAAGCATAACTCAATTTAAGTTTTCCTAATGAAGGCGTTAATCCATGAAGAACTTTAAAATCCTTATTGTAGATGATGAAAAAGAACTACGAGAAGGCATAAAAACATTCTTTGAAATTGAAGACTTCACATGCTTAACCGCTAAAAATGGAGAAGATGCCCTATCGCTTCTTGAAAATGAAGATGTCCACTTAGTCCTTTCAGACATAAGGATGCCAAAGTGCACTGGAATTGACCTGTTAAAAAGAATAAAAGAAAAAGACAAGTTTTTACCCGAGGTAATTCTTATGACAGGCTTTGCGGAAGTTACCAAAGAAGAGGCATTAGGTCTTGGCGCTAGCGAACTACTTTTAAAACCCTTGGACATGAGAGATTTAATAGGAAGAATTAGCAATACCTATGCGCCTAAGCTTGGTGTTGCCCCTTAGATCAATTATTGAATACAAAGCATGGAGCGCTGAATGCATCACTTATCACAAGAGGACTACACTCTAGACCCACAGCTTGGTTTGAAACTCCTAGGGGGCATGAACATGGTGTTGCATTGTCACCACTATAATGCCCGCCTGCAAAGAACCCTTGAACAAAACAAAAAGGTTGATGGAAAAAAAATTATCCGTGAAACTGCGGCAACAATCTACTGGGAGCTTTTTAGCAATATCCTGGAAGCTAAGGAACAGAGTGATACTATCATAGAGGACCTATATCGTTTCCTGGGTTTTGGTATTTTAGACTTGTCGAGACTTAAAGAAGGCAAAATAACCTCACCATTTAGCCATTATGTTGAAGGTTGGAACTGCGGAGCTATAAAAACAGAGGGAACTGTCTGTAGAGTTACCGAAGGTTTTCTTGAAGGCGCAATTAAGGCCGTTTTTAATAAAGACGTTTCCGTGGAAGAGCTCTGCTGCGCCAATCAAGCAAACAGCAGCGTTTGCGAATTTAAAGTCACGCCTTTAGACATGCCGAAAAATAAGTTTGAAAAACGAACAAAAAATGATGTTAATTTCATCACAAACCAAAAACACAACGAAGCAACTTCAAACATAGACAAAGGTAAAGTTATAAACGCGGTCATAAGAATGCCCCTCGAGGGAAATAATGAAGGCCTTATTCCTTCATTCAATGTTTACTTGGCACATACCCCTCAGGAGTTTTACAACCTTCTCACAATTAGATTTATAAAAGAAATGGAGAAAGTTGGCTTTGGAGATCTGGCAAAAGAAATGCTTGTTGAAGATGCAGAACACTGCGCACTCAACACTTTTGGAGGGATTTTGGAATCCGAGGAGTGGGAAGGGCTAGTAAGACCAATGGTAAAAGTGCAAAGCGATAAGTTGTTTGGATTGGTAGCGGTTGCAAACGGTCTTGGATGGGGGCGATGCCACATTGCTGAACACCATCCCTACGAGGCCTTAAAGCTGTGCTCAACAAATGGCTACGAGGCCTATGGGTATATCGAGGCCCAGGGACACCATGAATCTCCACAGTGCTTTATGTTGCGGGGTATATCTGCGGGACTAATGGCGCTGGTTTATGAAAAAGGAGACTTTGAGGAAAGGGCCGGGAAATTTACTAGTGAGGAAACCTGCTGTTTAGTTTCAAAGGATCCTGTATGTGAATTCTCAATTAAGAGAGAGGTCTAATTGAAGCTACCATTTAAAAGAAAATTAAGAAACTGCATTAGAAAGGATACATATCAGTATTACGTTCAAGAAAGCACAATCCAAGATATTTGGAAAGAAATAGTATCTTATTTTGGAACTCCACGAATTTTAGATGATTTTTCCTTGGAGATCATTGAAGACGAAAGGGCCATAATTAAAAAGGGTCTTTCAGAAGCAAAGTTCACCTTGATAAAGAAAAGTCAATTTAAACGCGAAGATGAGGAGTTCATTGCAAGAGCGACAGGAGTAAAAATTGTCTAAACTGTCACTAGTCTTTGATCACGATTTAAAGATTCTTTGGTCTTCAGATAAAGACCTTATCAATTTGAGCTTGATCGATATTTTTAACAACACAAGGCCATTTACTTCCTTGGTTAGAACGGTATTTGCAGGTGAGAAAGTAGATATCAAATGCAAATTAAAGTTAAGAGAAGGTCCTGAAAAAGAAGAAGAGCGTCTTTTCAAGTTCATGAGTCTGGGTGACCATTACTCTATCCAACCCCTTGAAGAAAATGAACGAAGGTATGTATCAAAAGTCTTGTGGGATGCATTCGCAAGCACCTTCCCAGGAGGTTTGCTATTTCTTAATAGAGAGCTAAAGGTGGTCGAAATTACCAATAGTTTGCTTAAAATGTTGGAAATAAAGAATAGAAACGACATACTTCTCTCAAAAAGAGCCGTATTGGGAAGATCACTTTCCAATCTATTTCCAGACAGTGACAACTTCTACAAAACAATATGCTCAAACTTGGAAAAAGCTGTCGCGGCAATGGAGACGCTAACCTTTGACTACATCTCTGACGCTAATAAACTTAGGGTGTCTTATGGACCAGTTTTCAACGGAACCTCAGTAGTGGGTCATTGCCTCTATTTCACTGACATAGAAAAAGAGTTGCACGACAGAGAAATAATTGAGCTACAGCAGGCCAAGCTTTTTAACGCATCAAAACTGGCCGCACTCGGAGAGATGGCGGGGGGCATCGCACACGAAATCAACAACCCTCTAGCGATATTAAGCGGACGAATTGACATCACTCAATCACGGCTTCAAAAAGGAAAACTTACAGACGAAATTCTTAACGACGACTTAACACACATGAAAGCAACAACGACTAGAATGGCCAAGATCATTCAAGGGATGAGGGTGATTTCAAGAGACGCTAGCTCTGAAAAGTTGAATACATGCAGTCTAAAAGAAATAGTGGATGACGTGCTAGGCCTGTCCAAAGAGAAGTGCAAAAGCAAAGGAATTGATTTAAGAGTTGAAATCGACAGACATAACGATCACAAAGTAAAATGTAGACGAGTTCAGATCTCACAAGTTCTTCTAAATTTGCTTAACAACTCTATGGATGCAATAGAAGACCAAGAAGAACGCATCATAAAGTTCAAATCTGAAATAAAAAAGAGTTGTCTAACACTATCGATAGAAGACAATGGCCCAGGCATACCTGAAGAAAAAATAGCGAAAATCTTCCAGCCTTTTTACACCACCAAAGAAGTTGGAAAGGGAACAGGGCTTGGACTTTCTATTTCGGCCAAAATCATACAAGAACATGGCCAAAAATTAGAGTTGATACAAACCGATGGAAGCACAATTTTTACCTTTAACCTACCTCTTTTAGGAGAAGAAGCATGAATAGCATTAAAGTACTCATTGTCGACGATGAAGCGGAACTAAGAGAGGCCATCGCCGGTTACTTGGAACTCGAAGACTTTGAGTGTTTTACCGCATCAAATGGTGTGGAGGCCTTTAATATCATTGAAAAGGAAAGTATTTCTTTTGTGATCTCAGATATAAGAATGCCAGGGGGCGATGGAGTTGAGCTACTCAAACGAATAAAGGCCAAATATCCAGATATCCCACTAGTTATGTTAATGACAGGTTTTGCTGAAGTAACTGAGACACAAGTTTTGAAAATGGGTGGATTAGGCATTTTAGAAAAGCCCATAAATATGCAGGCCTTGGTAAAAAATCTTAGGAGCTACTTCCCAGCCTGACCTTTTAAAATGTTTTCACATCTTTGATCATGCCCATCCGTCCTAATTATATTAATGGTTTTGCCAGAAGGATTTATTTTGCCTTTAACTTTTACAAAGTTTCTTGTCAGTTCTTTGTTAAAGCTTTCCACAGAAAATTGGGAAAAGGATCTTTCACTAAGACTGGCCAACCAGTGATCCCCTTTTGGAAGCTTAAGCTCGCGCTCATTCTCCAAAACAAATGCATGAAAAAGATACCCTTCATCATCACAAAAACTATGAAGAAGAGAATGCCCGTTTGTAAGCATCACTTTAGGGGAAAGACTTGCAAAGATCCTTGCGACATAATAGTCAAAGTTCACCGAAAGATCTTTGTTGTTAATTAGGCCATAATCGGAGCCTACAAGAGTCTGTCGTATAAGTTTTTCCTGCCCGCTCTTTAAAGTCTTAAAAAGGTGATCAAAGTACCACATAGCGGACTCGAAACTTTGACTAACTAGCGGCTGACCACCACACTGGGCCGGGCCTGTCTCCCCTAGCCAAACAGAACTTACGCCCTCTTGGTGCGCTTTTCTAGTTAGCACAATTGCTTGATTTATATAATCATCGTAGAAGATGGATTCCAGCATGCTCTCCTTGTCGGCCTTCTCTATTTGAACAGGACATCTTACGGACTGTGTAGGATAGTAATGCCAAGTAAGAAGATCCAGTTCACTTCCCAAATGTTCAATTAGACGCTTTGAATTTAATGTGAATGTTTTAAAGACCTCTCCGATGTACGGCCAAAATGCATTTGCAGGACCTGCAAGTTTTGCATTGGGGTAATACTTTCGAAGAATGGATTTAACTGCAAGATAATCATCAGCGTATTGCTTCAGAAAGATTTGGCCGCTTAAACCATAATTAAGAAAAAATGCGTTTATCTCATTTCCAAGTTCAAAGACCTTAATATTTGGAATCTCTTTGGATAGTTTAGAAAGAAATTCTTCTAGCGCCTGGTAATTAAGTTTTCCATCCTCTCTGTATCCTGGCCCTACATTTAAGGTGAACATAAGTTCAATATCATTTTCAGAAATAAACCTCTTGATTGAATTTAGGCGTTCACGATTCAATATTGTTTGAAAGCCCTGTTTCAGCTCCTCTTGGGTTAGCACTGATCGGTTAGTGTCAATTTCGTAAAGAACCGAGTCCGCTTCAGATCCACCTAGTCGCAAAGTAAAAGGGGCAAGTGGCCTAACTAGTTCGTCCAGCTTCTTTCGTTTGAAATTAAATGGCATTGCCTTAACACCGCCGCGTCCACCTTCAAAATTGAGAGAGCCTTCCCACCACTTTCCACCCAGTACTTGACCCATGTCGAGGGCATAGGAAGAGAAGCCCTTAGGAACTAAAATGTAGTCTTTGGTACTAATTTTTTCGAAGGATATCCTTCTAGGAAGCTTCCCAGGCATTAATTGGAGATAGCCAACCGCCGAAATGAAAAAAACAGCAAAAACGAAGGTAAGTCTCAAAAAGCCCATCTAAGATAACCAGCCTAGACGTATTGTCTTGTGAATAAGTTAGTTCTTAATAAAAATTAATCGTTTGATATCACATACAATGGATTCATTCATCAACCTTGAAGAATTTATAATCATTTGCTCATGAAAAAGGATCTAACTACTTGGAATCTAGAAAAGGCCTTTGCAATACATGCCATTATTGGCATCAAAGCAGCTCACCACCTGGATACCAGCACTGTGGTCTTCTTAGGCCTAAAATTCCATTGATCATTGTGTCTAGACGGCACTGTGCTTTAGGGTAGAAGTTTGAAGAGAGGTTTAACTCATCCACGACCTCCTGGGAAGACTTTGTAAGGTCAGCAGTTTCACCTGTAGACTTAAAGATAGCGATTTCACTCTCCAAAGCAAAAACCATACGCTGACAAAGGCTCATCTCATAATCAGTTTGTCTTAGACAAATTGATGAATAACTACTTTTGGTTTTGAAAGGTGTTTTACTGTTTAGGTGTTTGAGGGCAATAGGAAGGCAGATCTGAGTTGCAAAGTAATCTGCTTGTCCCTCAGTTGAGCTTAATGACCCCTTTTTTCGAGGCTCCCCACCTAGCCCATGTCCAAGCTCATGGCATCCAATCAGAAGAAGGCCCTCTGGACTAATGCCTTCCATTCTTGCAAGCCCTCCCATTAAGTAGATATTGTGCTCTATGAATTCATTTGATTCACTACGAACATATGAAGCATGCACCATACTTACATCCCACCAGTATGATTCAGAGAGGCCTTGGGTTATTCGATTAATATAAAGCTTTTGACTGGGGTGTGGTCTGAGTTCCTCAAAAGTTAGATGAATGGCCTTTTTGACTTGGAGAAATTTATTATAGCTCACACCAGCTTGAGCATAGGAACATAGTGTGAATAAAAAGAGGCATCTTAGAAAAAGCATCCACACTCTATAGCGAATTCAATAATTGAGGACAATAGAGTGTGTAAAATGCCTAGAGCTAGCTAGGCATAAGTTTTAAGCAACTTTTTTAGGCTTTGGTTCCGCATCCGGAATTCTAGTCTTTGGCATCACAGCTTCGTGTGCCTTTACAAGGACACCTTTTCCAACCACGACGTCACCGAACAAGCTGGCCTTAAGACCAATTGTGGCCTTGTCTTTAATTACGAGTTTGTCGATTATCAACATCCCTTTCTGGCCATAATGCGCCATCAAAGTTGCCGAGCCGCCGACGGTAACATAATCCCCTATTTCAATCATACATGGATCTGAAATATTGCTAGTATTGATCATGCTGCCTTTTCCAATCTTCATGCCCATCATTTGATAGAAAAGCTTATTTAGTGGAGAGGGAGTTATGAAATCTAAAAACGAGTATCTTACTAAATAGACAAGAGCGTTGTGGTAGTACCAGGGAATAACGCTTAAAGAAAACCACGACTCTCTCATAGGTTTTACTTTCAAAGGCAGCAGTTTATTCACAAGAGGAACAACAAAAATCAAACTTAGCCCATAGCTAAGATATGCAGTGGCCAATGAAAGTCCAAGGCCTAAGCTTTTAAGCATGAAGTGGCTTTCGTTAGTCCATTCAAGAGTTGCCTGAACTAGGGAAATGCCTGGAGTTAAGGAAACTCCAATACAAATAATATAAAGAAGTGTAATTGGGAAAAGAACCAAGACAAAGCCGACATTTCTAAACTTTCTAAGGGTTCCTTCTATCAATCCACTAAGTCCGCCTCTTTCTGAGGTGGTCGCATTCACGTCAATTCTAATTTTCTTTTCTGATTCCATTCTTCTTAATCCTCCATTTAATAACTTCTACTCGGAATAAAGTTAAAAATTCTACAGAGAATGTTGAAAAACCAATTGAATGTTCCAAATAAGGCATTTTGTACCGGCCTATTTAACACGGGTAAAGGTGTAGTTTCATAAAGTTCAAGCTAGATTTAACATTTGTTGCCTGATCTCATGAATTCAACGATAAGTTTAATCAAAACAAGTTTTCCCCACCAGTAATGTGGAGAAAACCTTTTTAAATTATCAATCACCCCTAAACATTAAGTTAGTTGGTGTTCACCTAATTTTAACGAATAAACATCAAATTCATTCTAGATGCAGGCTCGCAGTCGTTAGGGTCCAGGGCCGAGTTACAGTACGTGCCTACATTGATTGTTCCGCCGTACATTTGTTGGGACCCATCTTTACCTCTAAAGCCCCAATTAACTTTGGGGTCCCTGTGCCCGGCCATGGTGTCTTGAACCCCACAAGCAAAGGTCGATCCGTTTCTATCCCCGTTATTAAACATGGCGTTTCCTTCTCCGCCAACAATACTGTTGGGAAGAGATGAGAACCTAGTTTCGGTATTGCTCATAAGAGAAAAGTCACTTTCATACCACCTATTTTTAAGTGCCGCCGACCAGCCAGTTAAGGATCCAGCAACTCCCTCCCCATCGTTAGTGTCTAGATCGCTATTAAAAAGGTTGGAAGGATTATCCAGGACAGATTGGTAGATCTCGCTGAAGTAAACGTGATTATAAGAAGTGGAGCCGACAGATGTTCCTACATGCATCAAGTGCGTGGCTCCATTCTCAACTAAAGGGATCATGTTTATTGAACCTGCTAAGTTGTTGGTTGCCGAAGCGGAAATGTGAGACATATCATCAATATTAATGGCCTCTCTGCCAGAGTTATTTGGAAGAGTGTAGTCAGTGGGCGTCACCTGGTCACTATCGTACCTTATTGCCAATGTCCATCCTCCACCTTGTGTCGTCATATCACAATAGGCCTTAAAAGGAGCGCCACTCCCTGATCCATCGGGATCTATCCAATAACTCCCATCGCCCTCATTATTATACCCATCACCGTTTAGATAGTCCTTACAGCTCATAGCATAGGCACCACTGTTATATTGGTAGGCTCCGGAATTTAATGTCAAACTCGTCTCAGCGACGCTCAAAGTAAATGAATCCTGCGCTGTTAGAGTACCATCACTAACAGTAAAAGTTATGTTGGCGCTCCCATACTGATTTGGTTTAGGTGTTAGGATTGCTGAACAATTGGGTGCCGTCCCTGAATAGCTCACACCAGATGAGTCTATTAAAGTTGTATTTGTTGAGTTCATTGAGATGCTACCACCGCAAGTTAAGGTATCGTCGACATCAGATATATTGATGGTTATTGAAGATGTGGGGGTGTTTTCAAATCCATTCTTATCTGTAACATCAGAGATGAGTGGCGAGTCATTAACACTTCCCAAGGAAAAGGTCGCCGTTGCAGTGTTGGAGCTCGCACCATTTGCAACAACAGAGTAGTCAAATGCAACTGCCCCGCTATAATTCGAGACGCCCGTCACACCAACACTACATGTTCCAGACGAACAAGCACAAGATGTAGTCTCTGTTAAATTGGAAAGATTACTAACAACGCAACTAGTTGCTTCATCAGACTCGGCATCAGTATAATTCAAAGAAACTAAGCTCTCTACATCTTCAGTTCCATTCGATGGATTAAAATCATTCACCACAGGTGCGGTTTCTATTTTTATAGGTGTAGCGGCTAAAGTATTATCAGAATTCGTATCTCCCGCATTATTAGAGGCCTCAACTGAGAAGTGATAAATTTGAGAGTTCGTGAGTCCGGTAACGGTGCAGCTCAAAGAAAATGAGCTACACATTGTGGCGATATTGTTTATGGAATTGGAGGTTGTTCCATAGAGAACTTTATATGATGTCGCATTAGTGGCACTCTCCCATTCCAATGTTACCTGTTCATCTCCAGCACTGACAGAGGTCACGCTAAAAGCTTTTGGGACTGTTTCTATAGGGAACGGTGTATGGCCGTCATCGAAACTGGAGAGATCAATTCCTTTCTCACCTAGAGGATTTTCACAGGAGCTTAGAATAAATAGTGAATTAACGACAATTAAAAACTTTTTCATAAGCTCTCTCCTTCAAATAACTCAATTCCATAATCCAACTTAAAAAACAATGAGCTGTACTCCATGCTCGAACCCGATGATTCAAAACCATTTGTTTCAAAATAAAGACTTGCGCCCAAAGACTTTTTGGCCTGTGTTTTTTCATACTGTATAAAAGCGAGATAACCTGTACCCGGTTTAATAATTAAATCTTCAGGTGAGTTGTAATTATTGTAGTTTAACCCCAACCCCAAATTGAAAGAGGATTGCCTAAGTTGATAAATACGACTCTCCGCCGTTATATAAACTTGATGATTCGTTACGGTGTGAACTTTATAGTTATTGGTGCTTATAGCTCTATAAAAGATTTGATCTCTAAGACTATACCCCAACTCAATATTGTAGTTACCAATTTTTCTTTCAAGACTTGAGCCAACCTTCTTTATATTTTGATCCTTGTTAACAAGGCTTGCCTCTTGAGAGTCTTGAATTTCAACATCCCAATACGCAGCCGAGAATTCTATTTTATAATTCTTAGTAAGTAAGCTGCTCCACTCAAGACCGACCCCATGGTAAAGTTTGGAAAGGATCTCACCAGAGCTGCCGTTATGATCTTTCCCTTTGACTCCCAAGTATCCTGAGTAAAATGAAGTTGTGAGACGATCCGAACTTTTGAAAGTTCTAGAGATAGAGTTTAGTTTCTCTGCCTTTATTGATTGTTTACCACTATATAGTTTAAGGCCTTGACCAGGTTCAAGTGAATTTCCCTTGGAAGACTTGAGTTGTGGATTGCTATTGATCGTTCTTAGAACACTACCGTTCTTCCCATAAAGAGGCTTTAAATTGTACCGGTAAAGTATTTCAGAGAGAGTTTCTCCTCTGCGAACAATATGAGTAATTGTCGTGTTAGCTTGAGTGTTAACCAATACTGCTATAAGAAATATTGTACTCAATTTCAATTTATTCAAAAACAACCTTTTTATTAAACCTCATACTCTTTATCTGTATTGATAAAAAATTCCTTAACAATTTTATGTTACATTAGATTTGAGGTTCTGCTTAATACAGGCCTAGGCCAAGTTTGTATCGCCAACTATTAGTGACTTAGGATAAACAAAGGTTAGTATGACTATTGTGATATTCTGAATTGATTGAGTTTTGACCATAGAACAGGGCACTCTCTTTAAAAAGTGGTCCTTTATGCCAAATTTGGCAAAGGCCAAAATAGGCGTAGCTAGGAGGCTAAGATACTTGCCTATATGATCACTTACTTTTTAATTTCTTCTGCGACTTCGTCCCAAAATGCAATTCTACAATCAATCGCGCTAATCGCTGCAGATTTGGACTCTTCCCACATCTGATCATCTGTCCCACAAATGAACTCCATCATTTCAAGAGCTAGCGGTCCATGGGAGTCACCATCCACTTCAATATGCCTTTTGAGGTAGTGATAAAATATGGGAGCGTCGGATTCTGATATTTTCATATCATCTAGAAGAGATTGGAACATCAGGGGGATGCACTTTTCACGGCCAAAACAAAAGAAAGCTGCGATTTCATGAATTTTCCCTCTTTCTAAAACTTCAAATGTTGATTTCAAAAAATTTCTAGATGAGTTGGGCATTGTAGCTTCTCTTAACGCTGTACTCACGCCAGAAGCGTTAACAGCTTTCATAAAACTCATGGCGCTAGTCTTGTCAGCATGAACCTCATCCATTGCCATACAATACATTTCAAAATGGCTCATATATTCACCAGATGGCAATTCATCTGATTCTTCGCATAGAATAATTTCATTTATAAACCGGGCCATCTTATTAGACTTTGGCATAGTCCAAACACCAGAACAGGGTGCGAATTCATTTTGCAATGCTTTGGCCAAGCTCATGAAGTCAAACACCGCATAAACATGCCTTTCCATAAAGCTTCTGAGGTCTCCACCTGATTGAATTTTGGAGAAAAGCTTGTGCCTTTCCAATGGAATCATTTTTTGCATAACCTCATTTTCGAATTCTATAATCACATCAGTTCCTTTTTTAAATTTCTTTCACCGTTATAGTAGACTACGGGACCTAAAACGCAAAGGTCTAGAATGATCATAAATATAGGGAAAGTCGTAAGCTCTAAAAATATAAAAGTGACGGCGTGAAATATCAAAAACGTAAACAGAGAAAGCTTCCTCGTCCTAGGTAGCATTATAAAGAGCCAAGGAAGGATGAGCTCTATAAGAAGCACAGCTACTCCGGCGAGAGTAAGAATGGCGGGTGCCGCTTCGGCGACTTTGACCACTGTATTGTGACCAACAAAACTCCACACAGGAGAGCCAAAGACTTTAAGGACAGCATTGCCTGTCACGAAGTCGTCTGAAAAGAGTTTCTGAAAACCGGTAAAGAAATAGGAAAGCAGCAATAACAAAACCGCACCCACGCGAAGAGTTCGCTTCTTTTCTTCTGAGCTCATGAAGGAGATCAGCAAACCTAAAAACAGAAATTTCTGAAAGAAAATGTGCCCAGCATCTCCGTAAAATAGGTCGAAGGTCATTTTGCACGAAGTGCTAACAAACGCCATAAACAGAAACATCTTTTTGCTAAATCTGTAGGACGCAAGGGTTGCCAAATCAAAACCAAGAATCAAAAAAACATCCAGTTGAATTGGAATTCCTATCTCGACCCCTGTAATCGTAGAAGCAAGTGTCACTAAAAAATTGAAGAAAAAACAGATTAGCAGTCCAAGAAGGAAGCTAGATTCAAAAAGATTTTTAGGAACGTAAAGAGCCTTTAGAAACTTATCCATCGTAATCTTTGCTCCACAACACTCTTTCCACTCTTAATGGTTTTTTGTTAGAGTATAAAGATTCAAATTCATACTCGACTACCTGAACTCGCAATCTATCGACCCCCTTAGATAGGTACTTTGTCTCAATGAGCTTCTCAAGCATTGGTAGGTGCTCAGAAATACCGCGAAATGTTCCACCACCGATTCCAAGTTCATACTCGAAGTTGGCCCTGTGCATTTGGGGAACAATTCTTTTAAAATCGATGGTCTTTGACCCTTCCTCATTAAAAACAATAAATTGAACATGATACTTCGTGGGAGAAATTTCTGGAGCAAACATATTGTAGCGATAGCCCACACCTGTTATGGCCCTGTAGTACAGCCTTGCTTTGGAGAAGGCACCCCAGTCACCTGGCAAGTGAAGCGCTAGAGGTGCTGTTAGAAACAGCAAAGAATTAAAAATAAAAAAACGAAAAAGCCATTTATCCTTTTTAGACGTCGACAACCACGACCCCCGAGTTGAGGAGTTTTTTTAGTCTTCTAAAAAATATTACCTGTGAATTCTCATGATGGATCAAAAAGAACTCTTCCATGATCTGACTAGTTGCACGCTCACCATTCACAAGTGAATATAAAGTGCTATCCTCACCTTCCAAAACATAGTGGCGGGGGTCATCCTGGCCGAAGAGAACGACCGAGACACTGCCATTGGTGTTAACCCGGCTGACAGACTCTGGGTGCCTAAATATTATTGGATTTTTCATATACATATTTATATCATTTGTAGATGCTGCCCTCAAAACAAAAATATTACCAATACCTGCTGGAAAAGGAGTTGGCCTACCCTAGCCTGATGATCCTGCAAGACAAGGTCTCTGACTATTTTCATCGAATTCATGGAACCTACACTTCCGCTTTTCCAAACCACGCCTGCGACTTAATCTGGCCAGGCCAGGAAATCATTGACGTCGTTCTATTTGGTGACGCTTTACAAACCATTGTATGGGCAAAAAATTGGCCTAGAAAACCTAAATATCGCCTATGGGTCCTGTGTCACGACATGAAAAGGATTATAAATGACCTCGTGGGCATATCGTTGTCTAGCATCGGTGTCATCCCTCGCTACGAAATTTTTCCCATGCCGCAGTCTCCATATCCGCTTCCTTCAACAAAGGAAAACTTCCACTTTGTTATGAGCAGTAGCTATGCGTTAAGTAAAAACATAGAACTCACCATTGGCGTGGTTAACGAGATTCAAAAACGCTCTCAAGGTGAAGTCAAACTAACTATTTGCTCTCCTAAACCTGAGGAGTATCTCGCCCGGAATGCCATAAAAAAATTGAAATGGAAGTTTACTCCAGAAATTAAAGGAGACCTAGGACTCAATTGGCAAGAGACCCTCCCCAAAGATTCTGTGATGATCAATTTCAGCACTAACTTGTTCGAGGATTTCGGCGTCAGTGCGGCACAGGCCCAAGAAGTAGGATTTCCACTAATTGTAAGTGATTGGGGAGCACATAAAGATCTGGCAGGGGAAAACATTTTAAAGGTACCACCAAGTGTGTTTGGCCATCACATAACTAAAGAGAATATGCAGTCGCGCATAACTAGAACGGTGGACTTTATAGAGAAGGCCTTAAACGAGCCTCCTTCTACTTTTCCAAAGCTTTGTGAGCACCTCAAACCAAAAGCTTTAAACATCGAGCAGATCTTAAATTATACTTCAAAATTTGAATCCCAAGACATGGAAAAGGTCCGGGATTTATTTAGAGCTAGTATTTACGACCCACAAAACCATATAGCACAAAACATTCTCAAACATTTTTCCCCATAACACGTAGACACTGTGCCATTGCGGATTCAAAGCTTACTGCATTCAGTGGTGAGCATCTTAGTCCATTCATGTGAAGCATTCTGAAAAAGACCTTTTCTTTTGCATTGATACTTAACTCAGGAAAATCCACTTTGGGCCGAGATTTTTTATCTGCCACGCTGCTTACAAAGAAGGACTTAACCATCGCTTTTGTTGTTTTATTTCTTATAGATGGTTCAATTTTATTAAAGTCAATGGGCCTTAGCCCAAGTGTATCAGCAAGATTTAATGTATAGACTGCGTAATCCAAGAAAAGTTGCTCTTCCGTTTTCCCGCTTGCTATTCTTTGTCTAAAGTAGTCACTGGCATGGATGTAGAGCAATTTAAGGGCCTCTATGTCGTCCCCGAAAAAAACAAAGTCCGTCTCATAAGACTTAAATGAAAAATCAAAAATAAGTCCATTGGAGCGCATATCCGTCAAGCTTTTGTTGAGAGCTGCATAGTCTATAAAATTACCATTAACGAATCTAAATCTAATTTCAGTCTTATTTTTAAAGCGGGAGGGATAGAAAATATAAAAGAAGTTCTGCCCAATAGCATTCCCGACCTCTTCTAGTACTTCGTATGCGTCAAGTCCCGAACACAGCACTTCAAAAGCGGTGAAATTGGAAAAGTTCTCTGAGTATTCGTTGAATTCTCGTCGTCCAGCATTTAAGGATTCAAAGCTAACTACATTGACATCGTTTTCGTGTTCTAGTTCAATGGGAACTCCAACCTCAAAAACTTTTTCTGTTTTTGTCGAAAGTTGCCAGCACTCTTCAAAGTTTAATATTGCAGACTTTGCTCTTTTGACTTCCTTTTCAACTCTTTTATGATCATCTAAGTCTAGAGTTACGAAAGAGTCCCCATCTCTTAAGTTCACGAATTTATCAAGCCTATAAAGTGAACGAAACTCTGTTTTTTCATAGTTTGTTAAAAACTCTGTTTTAGAAAACCTCCAAGTCTTCGGGCTGAGGATTATCCCATCTATGCTTACCCTGGGAAGGAATCTGGCCTCTAATTCTTGCGGCCAAACCCATTTTAGAAAATCCGGGCAGTCTTGACGGGCAACTGAATTTAAAAACCGCACTGCGGGAAGAGGATCATACATGAAGTTGTAATTATGCATCGGAAGAGGAATCACATACCTTTTTAATTTCTTACTCCATAAACTGATAAATCCTTGATTCACACTAACCAATATATCGGACATTAAAATAGCATTGGCATCCTTGGTAAAACCAGTAATAGGAATGTAATATTCTGCCAATGGGCCTCGTCTAATATAGGAGGCACTTCGCTCTCCTGGATAAAACTCGATATCTGCATAGACAAAATTACTGTCGCTTTTTGGCAATTGATCAGTTAAGCACGAGGCCAACTCATTTGAAAGGATACTCCACCTGTAGTGAGGAGCATAGTAACTCCCACAAACAGAAGCTTTAAGAACGGCACCATCCTCATGATCTAAAAGACCTAACTTGGCACTTACAGAAAATTTTCTACTCAAAGTTGTATAACCTTGATCGGACTTCCCCATAGAGGAAAGTTTCGTTGCATCCTCGTTTGTAAGCTCCCATGATCCAGTCTCTTGTACTTGTTTTGAGTAAATTTTTTCGGCCATGTATTGCACTGTTTTCTCTGGAAATTCAACGTAGCGAACTGTTTCTCCTTTAGAGAAACCAACTCCCCTAAAAGAATCGATGCATTCCAAAAGAGGCACCTGATGATCCTCGTAAAAGGCAAGGAAGTCTTTTTTAAATTCATCTAACAACTGATGATAAGAGGCCTTGCGATTGCGAGCATGATAAATGCTGTTTAAAACTGAAAGTGCTTTTCGTGCTTTGTGTTCAAATTTTATTGAAAGTGTTTTAGGTGAGGAATCATAAGACACATGATTGTAGATTTCCAAAGAACTCTTTACAGAAGTCCCCTGCCCGACTTCATTCATATGATAGTTTCCAATGGCCGTTTTTCCAAAAGCATCAACTAAGACGCCAGCATCTTTTAAAGACGCCACTAGTTTACTCTCTTGCTTGGAACCAAATAGTTTATATACTTTTTCTGCTGGAAGCGGCTTTTTAAGGAAATTTAAATGTTTTTCTAGTTTTTTATCGAGCTCTAGGCTTTGATACTTAAAACGTCTTATTGGCCCCTCGTCTACCCAACGATAGAAATAGAGCTTTCCTGCGGATTTAAAGATTGTTGGATTGAGCGCCAACATATCCTCGCCATTTTCAGGCAAGGTTTTTAAAACTTTAACCTGTCCTTCTGTAAGATCTGTTGAAGAGGATAGCTCTCCTACTGCCGTGCTCGCCATTATGCCAAATGCAGTCGGTCTAAGACACATTCGGACAATGTAATTCATAAGTGTAAAATAAAGGTCTGCTGTGTCAAAAGCTTTGTTTTTGAAACTCTCATAAAATGAAGGGGAAGAGGCCCGAATTGCAAAGTTAACATGTGGCAATTCAAATAAGTAATCAAGCTCTTCCTTTAGCTCAATTTGCGAGAGTGAAAGAAGTTTTCTTGCTAGATCAACATCAAGAGCTGGGCTTTTAAAAAAACAAATCTTAGGCCTGCCTCTCACTTAAAACCCCCTCAACAAAAGCAGGCCTTCCCAACCAGTAACCGAGTCAAGAGAACTGCACTGGGCGAGAAGTCGTCCTGCATCTCCGTTAATGAAGGCGAAATCATTAAACTCTGTATTAAGCAAGGCCTCTTCTTCAGCACTCAGTGTGAGATCAGAGTTTGTGAGCCTATTAAAGTTAATAAGCATAAGCTTCACTACTGAAACGCCGTGACAAAGGCAAAGCGATTTTTGTTTTTGCTTCTGAAAGAGTGTTCGGCCTCTTAAAAAGATTTCCTTTCCAGTTTCAAGAGCTAGAGAGTTTTCCCTCTTAACACCGTATGCGGCCAAGGCCAAACCTACGCCCATGTCACCGTAACACCAAGAGTTCTGTTTAGGCCCTTCACTGGCCGGAAAATATGATGGAAGCGACTTCGTTTCTTTGTTTTGGTTTATATAAATAAGCGTTTGTGCCAGAGCGTCCTGGATACTTATGGCGCGGGGATCTTCCAACCCGTTTAGGAAAAGCAAAACGCCAGAGATTCCATGTGATAGGCCGGTGTTAATTCTATTAGTTGTCTGAGCATCAGGATTCCAGATTTCAGATGTATCTTCAAGTGATCTATAAAAAGAGTGCCCATCGTACAGTTCATCTTTAACTAAAAATCTTTCAAGATAGTTCAACACCTCGCCCAAAAGTTCTTCATCGCCTAAAGACTTTGCCAACACTCCTACTCCAACAGCTCCAGACATCAATTCATACCTTCCCTCCTGGTCGAGGTATTGTGCCAAACCGCTATGTAAGGAGAACCTCTTATTGAATTGTGACTCTAATGCTGGGGAATTGTGAACTTCTAAAGCTCGCTTCAGGACCCATGTAATTCCTAGTGACCCACCAAAAAGAAAGGGAGTGCGAACTTTGGAGGCAGACTCTTTCGCCAATGAGAGCTTTAAATAACCAAGTGCTTTGGAGTAATACCCCTCATTTTTGGTTTTATGGTAAGCTTCAAGATAAAGAAGAGAGACTCCAGCAAAGCCATCGACTAGGCCAGCTCTCTTTATTGAGCGCGAGGAAAAGGATTTTTCAAACGCATCTATTTTTTTTGAAATCACTTACTTAACAGCAAAATGCCAATCCACTAGCAGAACAGGCAGAACATCCAGATTGAATAGCGTAAGCATTAAGATCGGTCAAATCTTCCACAGTTTTTGGATTTAAGTATTCGAAGTTGCTTGATTCAACTTCCTCTAAGTTTTCAATCAGAATTCTACCTAGACTTCCAAATTCAAAAGTCTTGCCTGCGCTTTCTGTTTTCTTACTTTTTGCCATGATGCATCCAACTGGGGTTAGAAATTATTAAGACAATCGTAACATGAACGCTATTGTATTTAAAGGTATTTGTAATTTAGGCTACTTAGCTTCCCCAGCCGAAGAACTTTTGCCTACTTAGGTGGGCAAGTCACAATTAAGTCGGGCTTAGCACCCCTAATTCAGAAAGCTTTTTGGCAAACTTTTCTAAGTCAGCTAATTCGATCTGATCATCCCGTGCCACTATTTCTTCAAGTGAAAGGCCTTCTTCAACTATGAGGATAAAAATTTCCCCAAGCTTTCCCTGGAGTCTAATAACCTCATTATTTTCGTCTGAAAGCCCAACAATAGCTAGTTCACCATTGTCCTCTTCAGCATAAATAAATTCGGGGTTAATTTGATAGTTCATATTTCTTCTACAAGTCCTATAGTTAAAAGTTCCACAATATCTACTTGGGGGAAAAGTGCACTGAGCTTTTTTTCATTAAAAACGCCTTTTGTTATTAATTGCTCAAACTCTTCCTTTGAGACACCAATGGGATATTTTCGGCCTCTAAATAAAATACTAGCTCCCCCCTCTCCTCTTTTTAAAACCAAGGCCTCTTCAGTGTTGGCGAGGCGAAAGCTTGTATCTTGCCCTCCATAAGGAAGATTAATGAAAGGCTTCTGCTTCTCGATCCCGCCTAAAAGCAAACCCTCGGCCGCATAAACAAAATGAGGATCGTTGAATACTTTATTGAGACCGAACACTCCCTCCCTAAGAAGTTTCTTGGTGGCAGCTTCATTCACCCCAAAACCATTCTCTTCATATGCGAATCTTTTTTTGAAAAGAGGGTTGTCCAATTGGTGCAAAAATACATTCATTAACTCTTTTAATTCAAGTTCTCTTAAAGCGAACGTCACGTGTAAGGAAGGGGTATCTTCAGTAAAAACTTGGTGAAACAATCCTTCGGGAAAATAAAGAATATCCCCTTTCTCAAGCGTGACTTCACGATAGTCTCCATCGCTTCCGTCTTTTCCAGGAGGCGCGATTCTCCATGTCTTTTTACCTTCTGTCTGCACTGCAAACCCATTAAAGTCGTCAGCGTGCCAGCTAAAAGCACTCTGACCTTCAGGTGTATAAATACCTATGGAGTCACATCTTCTGTGTGTTAATTGCTCCACATGTCGCGCAAATCTCTTGAACTCGACGTCATATTTAGAAAGAGAGAAAAAACGCACAGAATAGGTGTCTCGACGTAAAACTTCATTGAGTTTTAACGAGTCAATTTTAGAGTAACGATTTAGGCGATGTTTGCTGTCATGGGCGTTTTTCTCCACCAACTTCTGCATATTATAGAACTGATCCCCACGCACAAGTCGCAGATCTTCGGTGGAAAATTCAAATGTATTTAAGATATCATTCAGTTTTTCATAGTCAAACAGCTGCTCTTTGAGCGCTCCTTTCCAGACTTTTATCTCCTTCTTCCAGTGCTTTTTAAAAAACTCCTGGTCACAAAGAGACTCAATATCAAAAAACATTTTTTGTTTCATAAAACACATTTTACGGCATTAGCCTTTGCATGCCAAATCAAAACTCTAGGGAGTTTCCTAGTTAAACCTTCTTCTTTTAAAACTCTCAGATTCATTTAGAGGGAATTCGTGAATAAGCTTCGCTGGCAATCTAATTAGTTTTTGTTCTTCATTTTTGCGTGCAAAAGCCACCTTTCTATTCTCCCAGACGAGTACTAAGTTGTTTCCTTCAAAAAAGAAACTGCCGTGACTTTTAAAAACTTTTTCAAAGCCAACTATTGAATGGCCTTGTTCACCCTTTTGGTAAGAAAAGTAATACCCTTTTCCATCAGCAAGAACTTTTAAAGTGTTACCACCTCCGAATACCACACGATCAATATTTTCAGGTTCTATGTCTCTAAGAATCCTATATTCCCCGTAGAAGCGAGATTCCTTTTCATTGGTCATGTTCTCGGGAGCACTCAGTACGGTAAGAAAAACAAGGCAACATACAACGCCAACTTCAAATCTGCCCCATTTAACTCCTTTAGGGATTACGCTTTCTTTGAACGCTTTAAAATTGTCGCAACTCACTAAGACAATAATGGAGGCCAAGACCATGCACAGTGTGAATATCTTCAAAGGCGCATCAAAGGCAACATTCAATACAAAGATATTTATAAAAAGTGCGAAACTTAGACAGGCCCCTATGAGCCTAGTCTTAGGCACAACAATTAAGGCCCCCGCAAAAGCCTGTGAGAGTCCAACAAAAGACTTGAATAAGGGAGAAACACCTATAAAGGTCCACATCAATCTCATAGGAGTCATATTCCCCACCTCTTCCGTCCAACGAAAAGCTGACGGAGGACCAAACTGCATGCCCATTAACTTTCCAAGGCCATAACTTATTTGCACGATGGCCAGTCCAAAGACAATAACTGCCAAAACAGGCCTGCGGTACTTTACTTCCTTTCCAAACAAGGCCCATAATGATGAGAGAGAAAAGAAAAAACAGTATTTGAAGATATCGATTATGCGATCGGTGCTTCCGTTGAACTCTCTAACAAATTTTATTTCAAGATTTAAAGCGGAGTTTAATATAGCGTCTGCAAACCATATAAGCCCTTGATAGTAGCCTTCAAATAAATATTTAAAAGGAGGAATATCTAAATAAAGAAATGATGTTTCCAAACAAATCAAAAATAGAAAGCCTAAAAGAAGTCGATCAGCGAAAACTAAAAAAGTCGAGAGAGACTTTCTTCCATGCTTACTAGCTTGTTTGGAACCATTATTGTTCATTTACAGGCCCTTTAACCACTGATTAAAGTCTCTTTTATACTCTTTAAACAGACTTTCAGACTTACGAGATTTGACAATGCCTAGCAGGTTATCGATAGCAATAGCCTTATAGTACTCATACGTCGACACAAACCCTTCCTCCTTAAGCACATCTAAAACCTTAATTCGCGCCATTTGAACCTGCTCTTCATTGCGATAGTACTGTCCTTGTTTAAAATTTCCTGCCACAGCTAACTTGTGCACCTTTAATTTTAACTCTTTGTTGTCACTTAAATTTAGTCTATCAATAATTTGATTATATGTAGAATAAAGCTGACTGTATGGCATTTCACGTTCGTGAATCTTGGACATGATCATCGGAGGGTAAGATAGGACTCCAAGAGGGTTTCTCCCCTCTTCTTTGGAATGGCAACTTACACAAGTGTCCCCTAAGCTAGGACCAAGTGCCTTTAAGTCAACTTCCTTGCCCCAATTCACTTTTCCTGCATAAGATTGGACCAGCTTATTAAACTTTTTTATATTTTTCGCACTCTTCACTGATAGATAGCTCCCCTTCAAAGGATGTATTTCTCTAAGCCCATTAGGGTGACACATTAAGCACCTTCCTTGGCTGAAAGAGTGGCCCCTGGCATGTTTATCAAAAAAGACTGGCCGTAATGAGGACAAGGCCTTTCCAGATGACTTGTCCTTTGTCTGGACAATAATTGAGCTAACAATTTTTTTTTCTTTTTGAAAACCGTCTTCTTGGGAGAAAAGGTAGAAGCGCTGATAGAATTCACCTGGTACAAAAATAATCAAACGTTCGAAGTTTCCCCCGCCATCGTTTATTGTTGAATAAAATGGAATGATAAGCCAATCCTTAATGGATTTGCATGTCTTGGAGTACTTTTTCAGGGGTTTAATTTTATCGCATTCACTTAAGATATCCTTCCAATTGTCGGGCAAATACCCTTCTTCGAAAAACTCACTTGGAAGCTTGGAAACCTTGGCTTCCTTTTTGAAGAGGTTCATATATTCTAAGTCGCTTATATAGAGACCAGAGTGCCCTTTTTCCAAGATCTTTGCCATATACCTAGAGTGTTCAATTAAATTCTTAAATCGAGCAGCGATAATTGCATCCGCTTTTTTTCCACAATCTTGCCAAAAAGAAAGTATCTCTTGATACTTTTCTACCGGAAGTATGCGGGGGCCTCTAGTAACTTCATAGGCCTCAGGATTTCCCAAGGGTGGAGTTACTGAATCGGCCAGTCGGTCCAAGCTTTGGACCCATGACCTAAGAGAATTGGGACATTTAGTGGAATGAGCTTGAATAGGACTTAGCCCTAGCACCGCCGCACTAATAAAATAAACAATCCTCAACATGGTGAAATTATAACAGCAATCGTTCTTAGGGGAAAGAATACCTAGATGAAGGTAATCGGCCGAAATACTAGGATTTTACCTCCCTTTCCTCATAAATATGCAGTGTGAGGAGCACAAACCTTGAAACTATTACAAATCGGCTAAAACAACGTCCTATTTGCCATTATAATCACCAGATATGAAACATATTTTAATTCTTCTTTCGGCCCTAATGTTTTACCCATTTTTAGCGCTCGCAGGTAGCGGTGGCAGCACTGAACCAAGAGAGCTCTGTCTTCTTGATCTTCAGGCCTACTTTTCAGGCAACATGCACATAGCTCACTCGGACATTCAAGGTGACACCTTTGTCGGTGGTGATGCATTTTTAAAACATTTCACCATTAACGGAAGAATTAGCGTTGGGGGTCATTTATTGGCCAGTGACGGAACCATCACAGAGGATGCAGAAGCAGGCTCCGCCAAAACAAGTAGAATTAGCAAACCTAGAAGAGTAAAAACCGGTGAAAACTTTTATCACCAAAATTCTTTGTATCATGAGCAGTTAGTCGAATTCTCCGATAGACTGAAGTCTCTTCCCAACACTTCATCTGCTGAGATCTTATCAGGCAAAATTGAGATTGTGGCCAAGGATGATTTAAATATTGTTTCCATCTCTGCTTATGATTTAAAACGTGCTCACAAGCTCGTTCTAAAAGGATCTACAAACTCCATTCTGATAATCAATGTTGACAATGAAGGCCTAGAGAGGGCCGAATTCTACCGAATGTCCCTAGAACTAGAGGGTGTGCGAGCTGAAAATATCATCTACAATTTTTACAACTCAAAAAAGCTTCTTCTTGGCATGGTTGGGCCTGTGAAACGAACTTATGGAACAGGCATCCAGGGCACATTAATTGCTCCACATGCAAGTGTTAAGTTTTTTATGGGTGTTATTGATGGTGGACTTTATGCTAAGACTCTTGAAGACAGTATTCCCACTGGTCAAGTGGACCCTTTAAAGATTAGAAGCCCGCGCCTAAGAAGAATGGTGTGTAAGCAATAAGAAGCTACTCACCATCTGGGAAACGAGAGACTTCAAATATAACGCTTTCATCCTCCATTTCCACATCTATGGATTTCTTATTGATGTGAGGAAATCCAAGTTTTCTCCTCATTTTATAAGCAGCAGTTTCTTTGAGCGCTTCCAAATCACTTTTCCCAAGGGACTTTGCCCCACTAAAGGCCCTAAAGTTGTCGAGACCTAAGTTTGTTCTAATTTTTGTAACATGCGGATATTCTGCTAGAACTTTTGCAAGCAGAGCAGAACCTATTTTTTGCTTTTTAAGCTTAACGTTCATATGAGAAATAAAAAGGGAGTTTTTCTCAGGGTTGTATTGGTAGAGAACTCGCCCTACTTCCTCACCTGTGTCCAACACTCTTGAGAAACCATCATAGAAGTAAAAGCCATCAGTTGTTTCATCCTTCAATGACCTAAACTCACCTATGACTTGCAGGTCATGGTTTTCTAAGTACTGTCGCGGTGTGGTGTTTCGCAGGAATGCCCATTCGCAATTGGCAGAAGCATTAAAAAAAATCACCCAGACAAGAAATGTTGCCATTCTAATCATAGCTTATTTATCGGCATAATCAGCTTTCGGCCTTAAAATGGCTAAAATACTGACACAAGGAGGTATTTGGCCTAGGATTGGTGGTATGAGTTTAATCGTATCATTTCAAGGCCAGTTTAGGCCTTACAATCTACCACCTTCCGCGCCCCTCTTAAAAACACAAGCTGCCAGCCCTACTGAACCAACTCATGCCAGGACAGAAGAGGAAGAGTTTCAAAATGCGCTCAGTGAATCAAAGGAAAAAGGCTCAAATCAACCCCCTAGACAAACACCAAAGGGAAGTGCCGCTATAACCGCCTATAAGAGGTCCAGGGAACTTCAATCCCCTCCTAGCTCACTTGCATGTGCTAGAGATGTGATGACATGTTCGGTTCACACTGCAAAGGCGTCAGACCCTGTGGAAAGCGCTTGGAGAAAAATGCAGAAAAACGAATCACGCCATCTGCCAGTAGTTAACGATAATGGCCTTATAACTGGAATCGTCTCAGACAGGGACTTGCTTAAAGCAGGTGAAAAATCAAACTCTCCGCTAAGCAAAATTATGGTCAAGGAAGTGCTAAGTGCAAGAGACACAGCACCTTTAAAAGAGATGGCACTGGTAATGCTTCATGAAAGAATCAGCTGTTTGCCTATACTTAATGATTTGAACGAGCTAGTGGGAATTGTCACAAAAACCGACATCCTGAGATATCTGGCGCAAAGTCAACACCTAAACGGTTATATTTAAAATAAATGGCCTATCTAGATTCCTGAAATACTGAGCACGCTACATTTAATAATGAAACGTGCTCTGAAGGTATTTAGAAATTATAAATATACAAAGTCTTTGCAGATATCCAGCCTGAAACAGTGATTGCTTGTTTACCATCTGGTGACAGAGAAGTTTGTGCATTTTTGATAGCTGGAGTAAAGAGTTTGCCAGTCTCCATGTTGAAGATGTAGTTTTGATCTTCTGAAACACCCGAAATTAAATTTCCACTAAATTGAGGTTTCCAGATGCTATCTACTGAAAATAAGCTTTCAAATAAATTACTTTGAGGATCATATTGAATCAGTTCAGATTGATCGCCATTGTCTCTTTCGAAGAATACCTTATCCTTGTAAACAAAAAACAGGCCGTAGACGTTTATAGGGTGACGAAAGATGACCCTATCACGTTTAGCATCATAGACAACGACCTCCTGAACGCTTGAGGTCTCTCTTGGATATACATAAAACCTTTCATCAATAATCTTAAGTTCTGGTTGTCCACTGGATACTGGATCGTAAGATATATGCTTACCTAGTGATAGGAAGATTTTTGATTCCCCATTTTTCTCAGAGTAGAAGTAGTATGAAACATCAGTATTGTCATACCTACCGCCTTTCGCTTTTTGATAAATCATGAATCCGAATTGATCATTACTATTTAAAATTCTTCCAACTTTTCTTGGACAAGAATCACCATCAAACCCATCTAGAGTTTTTACCTTACCTGTATCTTTCGATAAAACCTTGTAATAACAATAGGAGATGTTTCCAAAGGTTGAAGAAAAGTGAGTCTGTTTTACAAAGATTGACTTCTCTGTGGAATGAAGAACCTTATTCTGCCCTTCTAGTTCTTTAAGAGTTCTAAGTTGGTTGGTTTTTAAGTTATAAGAGTAAACATTTTTATTAAAACCAAAGAAAACATTATCGCCATTGATATTCGTATTTTTCCAATGGATTTGTTTGCTTTGCCATCCATGGTACACGAGGGGGTCCGTATGAATAAATTTAAGGGAGTCAGTCCCTAAATTTTAACATCCTTTATATTCGCACAAAAGAACGTTACTTCCAGTTGCACTTGAAGCAACTAGCTGCACGTCACCATTTGGTTTTTTAAAAGTGTTTTGCACAGGTGTCGATGAAAAGTCGATCACATGAACGTTTTCACTCATTAAACCAGAAACAACAAGTTTGTTTTGAACAAGCAGGGAACTATTTACAAGGCTGCTATACATGCTGGCCATTCTATTAAAAGGCGCTGATTTATCGATTTCACTATGAACTAAAAATTTCTTCCTTTCCACAAGGTCATAAATAAAAAGCTCTGTAAGGTATTCGTTATTTGGAGCAGTACTAATCTTAGATAAAACTATAAGTCTTTCGTTTTCAGGATAGTTTCCTAGAAAACTATAGCCATCTATTTCAACTTCTGTGCTTAGATCATTTCGATTCACAATCTTAACATTATTGTAACCATATACAACTAGGTCGTTATTTAGAAGGATTTGGACTTCTTTATGATCCCCCCATTTTTCACGGACATCTATAATAATTGGGTTTGCATAAACCTTCATACAAACCATAACGCCAAGTGTCAAAAGAATTTTTTTCATTTTTTGATCTCCCCAAGTTTAACATTACCCGAGTATCATCCTTCAGAACCAAAACTCTGACAAGCAATAGTTTAAATGGAATTTTTCTTGTCTTTGATCTCTCCAAAACAAGAGCGGACTTCTTAACAGAAAGCCTCTTCACTACCATCTTCGTGAACTATTCAACTTAATAGATGGAAAGTAACTTCCTCCTCAGTATTTATCTTTTGATCCGTATTTTATTTTATCTAATACAAGCTTGCATTCCTCTTTAGAAGGCAGGTGTGGGGTAGGATAATTTTTAATAGCTTCTTTTCTCGCGTCATGAATGATTTTTTGGTAATCACCCTCTTTAATCTCATCAAGTGTCTTTGGAATCTTTAAAAACTCCCCTAGTTTAAAAATCTCATCTAAAAACTTAGTGGCAATTTCTCTATCGCGACTTCCTGTCGTAACAACGCCAGAGCTTTTACCCAGCGCTGCAAGTTGTGGAATAATTTGTTCAAATGATTCTTCAAGAACATAAGGTAGAACTATCGCGTTGGCCCTACCATGCGCAGTCCCATAAAGAGCGGTTAATTGGTGAGAGATAGCATGAACAAAACCAAGTCCCATGCGATTAAAAGCAATTCCCGCCTTATAGGAAGCTAAGGCCATATTCTCCCGAGCTTTGGAGTTTTTCCCATTTGTATAAGCTTCAGGAAGGTTTTCAAAGACAAGCTTAACAGCATCAACGGCCAACTCCATTGCCTCAGGAGTGTTCACCCTTGATATATATGCTTCAATAGCATGAGTTAAAGCATCCATTCCAGTATCAGCGGTAATAAAGGCAGGAAGGCCAAGCATTGGATCAGGGTCAAGGGCCGTTGCAAGGGAGATTGTTTTGTGGTCAACAATAAAAAGTTTCTTATGAGTCTTGTCATCAGAGATTACAGCAACACTTGTCACTTCAGAGCCGGTGCCAGCTGTAGTAGGAACAGTGTATAGTGGCACAGCATTTCTCTTGGCCTTAAAAAGTCCGACCAATTTTTCTGTAGGCACATTATTTCCAATTTGGAGCGATATCGCCTTAGAGGCATCAATAACTGAGCCTCCGCCAAAAGCAATAACAGCATCGCACCCACTTTGATTATAAAGGGTAATTGCCTCGTTTACTGATGAAAGAGTTGGATTTGGCATGACCTTATCAAATGTCACATATTCAATGCCTAAGTCATCCAAGGCCTTATAGGTAGAGTCCAACAAGTTCAACCTAACTAGATCTTCAGTCGTGACAATTAAAGCTTTCTTACAACCACTACTGGCTAAATACTCGAAGAGTTTCTTAGATGAGCCACGACCTTCAAAATACTTTGGTTCAAAAGGTGGTTTTATTGTCATTAGGATTTTAAATCCATTGCGATAGATTGCGTTTACTATATGATCGAACATTTTACTCTCCTTACCTGATTATAATTACTTGTTGAGAACTCCGTTCAAAAAGAAGTCACAAGTTGAACGAATGGTTTTTTCTCTATCAGCATCGGGGTTCTCTAACAGATATTGAGCTGTCAACATCGTGGACTCGATTGCTAACATGCAAAAGTAATCAATAGGAAAATCTCTTATAATGCCTTTTTCTTTGGCCTCAATGATGACCTTCATTACTAAGTCAGAAATCTCAGTTGTAATTGTAAAGCTTTTACCATTATTCAGTTTGGGGTCGTGCTGGTAGATGCTTAGAAATTGAGCTTCAGCTTTATTATCCAAGTACCACTCCACTGCGGACTTCCAATAAGCATGAGCTTTATCGACAAAATCATCAGAATCAATCTCTTGAAGAGCTTCCCGAAGCTTCTCTTTTACATACTTAAAACATTCATTAATGAGCTCATCTTTATTTGAATAATGATGAAAAACTGTTCCTGTTCCAACTCCAGCTTCTTTTGCAATAGATGCTGTTGAGGTGGAATCAATTCCTTTTTGGGTAAATAACTTTAGAGAAGCTTGAATTATTTTTTCTCTCTTTTCACTCATCTTAGAAACACCCCTTTAAAAAATCCAATTAAGTGGTCTCTATATTTTAATAAAAACCAGCTTCTGGGAACAAAGCTTTTCGAGCTTAAAACTGTCTTGGATTTTGAAAATGTTAAAAACCCTTCACGCCCATGGTATTGCCCCATCCCAGAGTCACCGATTCCACCAAATGGTGCATCGTCGGCCCCAACATGCAAGACAGTATCGTTTACTGATATTCCACCACTATGGGTATTGGTGATAATGTTTTGGACTTCCTTTTTATCCTTAGACATGACATAAAGCGCGAGTGGTCTAGGCCTTGACTTTATATACTTAAAAACTTCATCCAGTGACTTATAAGTCATGATGGGAAGCAGGGAACCAAAGATCTCATCTTTCATAATTTGCATGTCTTCCGTTACATCAGTTACTAAGGTGGGAAAGATTTGATTTGCAGCCTTATTTTTGGCCTCTAGTGATTTAATGATTTTTGCGCCTTTTGTTTGAGCGTCATCTAGATAACCATTAATTCTATTAAAATGCTGTTCACTAATGATGTGAGTCAGATCATTTGAGTTATTCCCGGAGTATAACTCCCTCACTTTGGATATAAACTTCTCAATAAACTTATCTTTTAACGACTCATGAATAAAAAGGTAGTCTGGAGCCACGCATATTTGGCCAGAGTTAAATGTTTTCCCGATGATGATACTGTCTACAGCATTGTCCAGATTTGCATTTTCAGTGACTATAGTTGGGGATTTCCCACCTAACTCTAGGGTAACAGGAGTTAGGTTTTGAGCGGCGGCCTTAGCAACTATGCGTCCTACATTGGTGGATCCGGTGAAAAGTAGATGATTAAATGCCAAGGATGTGAACTTTGAGGAAACTTCGACTTCTCCCTCATAAAAGCGAATATAATCTTTAAGAGGGGCAAAATGTTCAATGAAGGCCTTGTTAATATTCGGTGTAAACTCACTAAGTTTAACCATAACCTTATTTCCAGCCCCAATTGCGCTAACTGCCGGACCTAAAGCAAGGTTGATAGGAAAATTCCAAGGAACAACAACCCCAACAACCCCTAGTGGTTGAAAATAAACTTCAACTTTAGACGGACTAAGAAGAAGTCCTGAGTGCCTCTTCTCTTTCTTCATCCAACGATTAACTTTTTTAGAAACGTAGTTGATGTAGTTTATTGTAGGTAGAATATCTAGCATGTAAGAGTCAAACTCACTACGATAGCCATAGTCTTTGTTTAGAGCACCTACAAACTCCTTTTCATTATCAATAATTATCTTTTTAATTTCTTTAAGAAGATCCTTTCTTTCTGAACTAGATGGGTACACATTTTGAGCATAGAGGTCCTGTAACTCTTTAAGTTCATTGTCTAGGTCGAGTTTAGTTGCGTTCATTTCAAGGCTCCTGGGTCTAACTACAGGCAATTTAGAAGTCTGCCCCACTGAAAGTTTTCTTTAGTTATAGGCATTATACCTCCCCACTGACTGATCAGTCAATCCACACATATTCATTCTAATCACCAAATAAACCTGAAAGCTAGAAGTTTAAGAAACCTGGAATCAACAATTCAAGCTCTGAACTGACCAATGAGAAAGAAATAGTTGTAGGCTTCTACTAAATCAGCTCGTTAGGAGCTCCTTTAAAAGAAATAGGGATGGCTACAGAGGGCTCAAGTATTATGCTATTCAGGCAAGGCTTTAAAGGTTGTTACTTTATCCAAATTCACATCCCAACAAGCTTTACTGTCCGAAAAAAGATGAGCATCCGGCCTTTTAGAAAACCTAGAATTAAGACTGCCGGCAGGAATTACTAAAAGATTCCCATTATCTTGGATACTAGGTAAAGCTGAACCGCATATGGAACAAAAACTTTTAACATGCCTAGTTGAAGGAAGATTAAAAGTGCTTACAAGGTCTTCCCCCGCCAGCCATTTAAAATCTGAATTGGTAGAGAAAAGATTTGCAGCATGAGAAGAACCTGTATCCTTTTGACAAAACTTGCAATGACAAAGATAGAAGTTTTGAAATTCTCCTTGGATCTCATACTTAACTTGATTGCACAAACAGGACCCAGTTTTAGCTTCCGTCATATAATCTCCAATTCTAAAATATCCAAGCTCAGACAAATTGTGACATGTAATTTCATTTTAAGATACGATAGAATTGCTTAATATTGTAGCCTCATTTTCCATATTTAAATTGCTAGTTATGTTCCAAAAAATAATTTTATAATAATCGTAAGTGGAGCCTTCCTAACGAACCATAGACTTTGAAAACTTTCATTTACTTCTGGTGCACCCTCATAGGTTGGGTGTAAAAATTAAAAAAGGACCAAAAGTTGGCCCTTTCTTAGTTATTAATTTTTAGTAATTAAATACCTTTCAAATTAATTATGACCCAGAAGGCAGTCTTCCAACTTTAGAAAAGCTTTGAATTCAAGGTCCATAGTCTTTTCATGACCGTTAAGTTCAAGGTTGTAATTGCGTCGAAACGTGTTTGCATTATTTTTCGCAGTAACTGCGAAGTTATAACCAATTCTAACTCCAGCTCTCAAGCTAACTGCAATATCTTCGTAACCTTCAACGGCCCTTTCATACCATCTAAATGTCTCATTCATACTTTTTTCTACAGTTCTACGCGCTTTAGCGTACTCTCTCATCTCGGTTCGGCAGTTGGATTCATCAATTTCTGCAAATGCAAACCCACTGAATAACATAATAAATAAAGTTAAAATTTTCATACTACCCCTTTTTGTTTATCAGAAATTACCCGACAAAAGAGTTTCAATAAACATGATCAAAGTCAATAGATATGAATAGAAACTTACAACGTAAAAAGCCAATGCGCCTCGACAACACACCACATTGAAACTAAGCTTTTAAACACAAGGTTTTATGAAAACGTTAAGTATGCTCTAAGTGTTTCTAGAGAAGGTTTTCTCCCCCTTCAAGAGGCCGGCTTTGTAGGGCCTGTTCAGCGATCTCAGAATACTCAGATTCAAAATCATCTCCGAGATTATGAAATGCAGGTGTAAATCTTTGTACTTCATTTCCTTCTGCTTTACTCCCTTCTTCTCCCACTACTGGTACACCTTGTGGAAAAATGATCTCTCTGGCCTCATCTGGCATGCTTATTCCAGCACGATCAAAGGATTCCTTAACGAGTCTAATCATTGAAGAACTTACCTTGAATTGACTGTATTTACTTGAATCTAACCAAAAGTAGACTCCCAGATTGACAGTGGAAGCACCTAGTGACTCCACATGTACGATGGGCTGAGGTTTATTTAAAACCTGAGGATGATTTCTCGCAACTTCCAAAGCAATTTTTTGGGCGTTAGCTATGTCGTCATCGTAGCCAATGCCAACTTGAAAAAACCTTCTAAGGTTCTTGTTGGCAGAATAATTAGTAAGAGTTTGGGTATAGGCCTGAGCATTCGGGATTTGTACATGATTGCCATCAAGTGTCATAAGAGTTGTACCACGACTTGAAAGCTGTCTAACATAACCAGTGTGTTCTCCTATTTTTATTAAATCCCCTATCTCATAAGGCCTCTGGAAGCTTAAGAGCACACTAGCAAAAAAATTTTCAGCAATATTTCTAAATGCAATCCCCACAGCGAGACCCGCCAGACCAGTACCGGTTAGAACAGTCACTGCTAGTTTTGTGAGACCTGTTACCTGTAGAGCTAAATAAGTAATTATGATAAAGATGGGACTTAGATAAACCTTTGTCATTAAGCTAGTTAAAAAATGGTTCTTGTATTTTCTCTCGAGCACTGGCCCTACGAACCTTGTGCCCATTTTTAAGAAAATTACGCCAGCTAAAAGAATGATCGCACCCAATACAAACTTAGGAAGATTGCCGATAAATTCTTGTTGAATGTCGCGTAATGATTCTTTTAAAAGATTAAAATCAACGACCTTGTCTGGATTTTTAATAGAAAGCTCACTTTGAACATGAATCACACCCTCAAGTTTTTTAGCAACCTCTTCAGCAAATTCACGGTCCTCAGAACTCTTGGCCACCCCATTAAGAGTTATAACTCCTTCATTACTTTGAATGTCTAGATTTTCAAAACGCTTAGAACTTTGAAGGACTTCGAACAGCCGGGACTCGATTTTATCATCATTTACATGAGTAGTAGGTTTAGCGTCTAGCATGGGTTCCTGGGCGACACCAAAAGTAGATAAAACGCTGAAAATCACATAGCAAAGTATTATTTTCATCGTTTTTTTATTTCACTTTCACAATGTTTTGGCCTTTAAAGAGCTAGAACTTCCTTTAGACTGGCCTGTATGTATTTAGAGGTCGATTGCTCCAGAGGTGAGTACAAGAGATGTCTCAAACTTCAAATTTCATGCAATTTCATCAATTCAAGTGGACAAGCCCCCATTTTTTAAAATATATCTAGTTTGATTTGCCTTGCCTATTTTGGCTAAGACATTAGATTCAACCCCATCTTTTAAATCACGACTAGCAGTAGCTGATGAAATATTTTTAAAGAGCTCCATGTACTGTTTTCTAGAAAAATCATCATCTTTAAAGATTTAGTAATTTTTGAACACTTCAAAAACTCATCAAGGTTGAATTAATGGGACTTCACAAAAGAACTAACTATATCGCCTGCGATAAAAGCAGCTGGAACCTCTTATAATAGGGAACTAAAGTTTAAGGGACACCTAATAAAAACTTATCAATAAAGACATTCCTCTCTTTAACGGGAATTCTATGCCCTGACTCAAAAGGATGAAATTCAACCTCGACATTACTAATTTTCAACATCTCATATAGTTCTTTGGCATTTTTGAAAGTTGGCCTTCTATCCGTTTTCCCATGGAGTATCAAAGTCCTCGCTTTAATTTTCTCACCGTGTGCCAGAACAGATCTTTCGCGAAACTGATAGCTCTCAGCTCCCCCTTCCCTTTTAATATTTCTTTTTAAAGGTCCATCCGGGAGTTCTTTGTAGAGAGCTTCAAGATCGTATGCACCTCCAATGAGAACGAGGTTTTTTATATCCCTGTCTCTCGCTGCGACCATTCCACTAATCATCGCACCTCTACTAATCCCTAAGAGGGTAATGTTATCTGAATCTGCAAGTTGTTGTTGAACCAAATGTTTTTTAACCGCTATTATCGCATCCTGAGTATACATCCCGCAAAAATCAGGCATGCCCTCACTGCCTCCATAACCTGGCTGAGATATCGCCACCGCTAGGAATCCTCGCTGCCTCCATTTATTTAAGACTTTCCATTTCACAAAATCATAACCACCATTTGGGTTAGTGCTCTGATGGCCATGAACAAAAATAATAGTCTTCAATGGCTTTTGTGAGATTGGCTTATTAATAAAGAATTCAACCTTCTTGCCATCTAATGGGTGCGAAAGAAACAACTGCTTTCCATCACCCACACTGGAAGTCTTTCGACCTTCACTAGAAATGGATGAACACGAAAGGCCAGAAACAATTACTGCCATTACAAAAAGGATATTGATTTTATTAGTCACAAAAACTCCCAAACAGCGTAATGTTTGCTATTTTGACTCATTGTTTTTCAGGATATATCAGAAATCCGGTTCAGTGGACCGAGCTACTTAATCATCGGTTCTAAAACTTCAAATGAAACATCAAATCCTGACTTAGCAATTAATTTAATTATAGCAAGCTCTCCAAGCGTATGCATAGGACAAGTATGTGATATATCAAATTCAGAAATTATCGGATAACTTCTCTTTCCAACGACTTCCACAATAAGATCATTCATATCAAATGGAGCATTTTCAGCATTGGGCATTTCTGCCTTACCAATTATCAGACCGGAAATTTTATCAAAGACTCCCATTAATTTTAATTGAGTTAAACTTCTTTCCTCTCGAGAGTATGGAGCCGCCATTTCTTCTATAAGCAAAATTTTATCTTCTACATTCGGGAAATATTCAGTCCCTGCCGCAGACATAAGGGTATTTAAATTACAAACTAGTATCTCTCCAGTGGCTTCACCCGGATTTAACACTTTCCATCCTTCATTTTCAACCCATTCTCTGTCTACGGTTTTCCAACTTCCGTCACTCCAATCTCTAAAGTGATTAGACCATCTTGGAAATGGTTTAAGTTCCCTAGGATATTGGACTTCACCAGAGACTGCATTTAAAAAGCTCTTAATCGTTTGTTGTTCACCATTAGGCCATTCACTAAACCAACTCATTAAGGCTGGTCCATAGAATGTTCTAAGTCCTGAATAATGAAGGATACTCAAATGTAGCGAGGTAACATCACTATACCCACAAATAATTTTTGGATTTTCTCGGATATATTTAAAATCCAAATAAGGGATCATGCTATTTGAGTTCATGCCACCTAAAGTAGAGATCAAGCATTTGACCTCAGGGTCTTTATATAGCGACATGAATTCTTCTGCACGAGCTTTTCCAGTGCCAGAGCGATATCCCTCAGATGACCTCTTTTCGGTTAGGTTCCCAAGCTTGACTTTAAAGCCCAATTCTTCAATAACTTTAATTCCGAGAAGGAATTTTTCTTCTGAAAAATCATATGCTGGATGGGATGGGGTAAAAATACCGACAGTGTCACCTTTACTTAAAGCAGGTGGAGAAATAAGTTCCATTAAGCAACCCCCTGAAGCTTGTTTTTTAATTTTTCTAGTTTTTTGTAACCCTTGAGATCCTTTAGGCCATTTGGAAACAAAAGCCTTTCAACTCTTACACCGTAAATCACGGAAAACCTTCCAGCCAGTTTAGCCCCAATATTTCTCTTATCATTCTCTAGTGCAGATAAGTTGGATACTGAAACTCCGACAGCACTTACGACTTCTTTTTGAGTAAGCCCAAATCTATTACGAAAGGCCTTTAGAATCTTACCTGTAGTCAATTTCCGAGTTTTAAAACTCATATTGACCTCCTGTGAATAGTCGTGATCAAAAGTAATTTAGATCACTTTAATTACAATTGCATTCTTAATAACGGAATATATTAATCTGCCACCTGTTTGATCTAAAGTAATTGAACGCTGTCCCTGTCTATCACTCTTCAAACCGTGATCATGTAACATTATAAATAACTCGGACTTAGTATATTCATCATAGCCAAGCTCTTCAATCTCCGTAATCCAATACTCAATCAGATCGCGAACTTCTGCATTAAACAAACCCTGCTTTCGATCTTTGTTAAACTTTGTCTCAATACTTTTATTTATCACAACTCTAGTTATCACACCTGACAACTCACCATAAATGATAACACTATTCAATGTGAGCTTTATAAGGCACCTTTATTACATACATGCCTGAGTCACCAAAGCCACCGAGGGACACCGAGGACACTTTTTCCTCGAAAAAACGTAACAATATTATAAGGTTAGAAGATACATGCCGGAGCTACCAGAGTGAGTTCAGGCTTAACAACAACATCAATGATTTTAAAAGGTTATTGAATAAAGAAACTTTCCTATACGCTTTCATTTTACTTCTATTTACTTGAAAACCTGTGCGTTTACTAAAGTCGGGTCTAATGGGTCTAATCGGATAAAATGCTACAAAGAAATAACGTTTTCATATTTAAAAGCCTCTTTCAAAACTGGACGGTGCTTTAAGAAATGACCAGAGCCATAAATTATAAATACCTTTGAACTTCTATTAATTAACTCTTCAGTTTTCTCTAAAATTGTCTCTTCTCTAGTTTTATCAACAATGACTGATAACTTCTGAATATAGTGCCCATCTTTGTAAGGAGCAATGTCATAATAGCGAGAATTCTTATAATTAAATACTGCATTCATATTGTTTTCGTAAATAGAGACAAAGTCGTTGTAATCAAATTTAATGTTAAGTAATCCAAGTCTTTTCTTGTTATTTTTTATATAGCTCTCAATCTCTTTTCTGGGATTATCTGGATCATATGCTCTATCAGCATCTCCTTGCCTCCATGAGGCTACCCCTCTATAAGTATAGAAAAACATCATCTCTCTTTCGCTTATTCCAAGCTCTAAAGAGTTCTTAAGAACTTCTATATGCTGTGGCTCACCACCGGTGACATCAATTCCTAAAATCTTAGATTTTTTGTAAGCATATAAACCTTCAACACACTTCTCCTCTAAGTCACATCTCTTCAGCATCGAATCACTAGGATTCTCTTGAAATGGTGGTATCTCGACAATCACCTCACTAGGTTTGAATTCTTTTAGAATAAAGTCAATTGCCTTGTGAGTTTTGCTTTGTACATCGGAAGTATGATTAGTGGATAAATAGATTAGCTCTTTTGTTCCCAATTTATATTTTACACAATAAGGCAACTTACTTGGATGTATGTCCTCAGAAGTTGGGTTTGATGATAAAGTATGAATAAGAGACATATTAAACTTCAAAAGGTTTTCATGACTCGAAACGAGTCTGTTTTTATCTCTTTTTGCCACAGTACAAGACAAAAGTGATATAAAAATTAAAATATAAATTAATCTTTTCATAATAAAATAATAACTAAAAATGAATCAATTGGTCTAAGTTAAATAATTATATCCCTTACTAAATAGTGCCAGAATTAAAGGAAGCTACTATCCTACTAAAACTACGGTTAAAATTTGGGATTAGACCCTGTTAGACCCATATTTTCTGTGATAATCTCCCACAAAACTTAGCAATAACAATAGGTTAAACAAAAAAATGCCCGAACTACCCGAGGTACAAACAATACGTGATCAGTTGAGTGCTTACATGCCTTTGAAGATTAGCTCATTAAAGCTTTCTGAGGTTGCTGAGTCTATCGTTCACACTCCTCTAGTTAAGCTTCGAGGCCAAGTGATTGAACGGATTTGGCGCAAAGGTAAAATGCTTGTTTTTGAAATAAGCGATGGGCGCAAAATTTTAAGTCACTTGGGCATGACAGGTTCGTGGAGAATTAGCTCTACTCCTTTAAAAGAGAAACATAATCATATCCAGATTAAAGGAAAGTGTGGTGATGAAGTTTTTTATTTAAGCTATGTTGACCCGCGCCGCTTTGGTCATCTTTATCTTTACGGTGAAGAAGATGCTCAAAAAAAGTTAGCTGAACTTGGAGCTGATCTTAAAAGTTCTGAGTTCACTTTTGATTACTTTAAAAGTGCTCTTGTTAAATATCCCGAAAGATTTATTAAGGTCTCGCTTCTAGATCAATCATTGTTTGCCGGCACAGGGAACTACATTGCTAATGAAATTTGTGCTCGTGCGTATGTTCGTCCTGATAGAAAGATTAAGAGCTTGAAAGGGCCAGAGATAGTTGCTCTATATCATGCCGTCGATGTTGTGGTATCTGGTGCCACAGAATCTGGTGGAACCACCTTTCAAGGTGGGTACGCTGATGTTAATGGAGATCGCGGTAAAGGCGTCCAGCATCTTGTGGTGTTCTATCAAAAGATCTGCCAAATGTGTGCAGTTACGCCTGTTAAGAAGATAACTCTGGCCCAACGCGGCACTTATTATTGCCCTAAGTGTCAAAAATAACACCATAGATTCCTTGCAAAATTGGTCCATAAGAAGATAGCTTTTTACCGTTAAAGTTTAAAAAAGGATCAATTCATGCGCACATACTTACTTCTAGCTATTTGTTTGGCCTTCTCCGCAAACGCCAAAGACGATGGAATTCTTATTATTGGAGACACAGGAAAAGACAACAAAGGACAAGCTCAGGTTGCTGATGCCATGGTGAATTACTGTCAGAGTGAGCTGTGCAATCTTGGAATGCTTGCAGGTGACGTTGTTTATCCAACAGGTGTCACCTCTGCAGATGATCCAATCCTTAAGACCATGTTTGATAAATATTACAACAAGCTTAAAGTCCCATTTTTAATCTCCCTTGGAAATCATGACTATGGTGTGATCACAAATGATTGGAAACGTGGCTCCTATCAATTGAAGCACGCTGTGTTTAACCGCTACTTTGTTCTTCCGCACTATTACTATTTACATATGACAGACAATGCCGTTATCGCTGTAATAGACACCAATAGACTCTTTTGGTTTAAAGACACTTCTCGTATGAGAAATCTTATAGATATGGCCTACTCTTTAGCGAAGCAACAAGACAAGTGGTTTATGGTCATGGGACACCATCCTTACCTTTCAAATGGCAAGCATGGAAACGCTGGAAGATACGAAGGCGTGCCAGGTCTCGGTTGGATGATTAAAGACATTATCGAAGACCACGTTTGTGGCAAAGCACACTTCTTTATTGCAGGCCATGAGCACCTTCTGCAGGCCTTTGATGGAAATGTTGCAGGCTGTGACACTCAGCTGATTGTTTCCGGAGCGGCGGCCAAAGTCACTAAAATCGAAAGAGACACTCCCTCTTTGTTTGAGGCGGCAAAACTCGGATATTTCTATATGAAGGTAGAAAAAGAAGAAGTGAGAGTAAAAGCTCTGGATGTTGAAAACAACGTGCTTTATGAGAACATACACTTTAAAGCTGATTTCTAAGTAAGGAGGGATCCCTGTCCCTCCTCTATTAATAAACAGCTAAATTCTTAAAGGCCATTTTCTTGCATATAAGTTTAAACTTATTGAATCTCTCGTTGAGCTCTCTCATTTTCTTGGCATTGTTTCCGTGAGACTCTAGAAATAACTCAAAGTCCAATGCCGAAAAAGAATCAAAGTTTCTATCAAGAAACATCTCATACTCATCCAAAGCATCTTCTTGCTTTTCAAGATCTTCAATAAAGCTGTCGACCTCTTTTTTAAATGCTTGTGAGCAAAGATTGTTTAAAAAAATGGACTCTACTTTAAAATGTTTAAGTTCGTCCTGCCACCGTTTTTTCTCGCCCTTAAGGCCTGTCATTATTTTCATGAGGACTTGATACCTTAATTTGATGTTATTTCACCTTAAGAACGGCTTTATAGAAATAATGTACAACTAAAATAAGGTTAAGCTTACAGATGAAAGATTTTGTAAGGACTCATTCAAAACTTAATTTGTCAGATTTTATCATTTTGGATACCTTGTTTGAAACCACAAGGAGTCATGATGAGAATTGCTTTCATAACACTTTTGCTTAGCTTGAGCTGTTTTGCCAGCGTTAATTTCAAGGCCCATGTTGCCATCAATGGGGTCAAAGACACCACAGTGGATCCCGGCGCTCCAATTGCTATTGAAATCTTTTTCTCAAATCCTCAAACACAGAAAGTCTACAAAGAATTTCATCAGGCAGATGGAAAGCTTATGCACCTAGTGCTTGTAAAAAATGATCTATCAACTTTCAAGAAAGTGTACCCTTATTTTGACCCTGCCAGTGGGATTTTTAGAATCACTCTAAATACACCTCACTCCGACACCGACAACCTTCAGGCCTCAAAGGCCCTTCACTCCCCGGGAAGGTACTTTTTCATTGCCCAGGTTCATTCGACAGAGGGTGGTCTTTTCAGCTCCCACTTTTCGCTAAATGCTTCTGGAGACTCTACAAAAACTCCAATCGACCTTGATCCTATAGATGCGGACATGACTATAACGAAGTACTTTGGGAAAGAAGAAAAATCTTCTTTGCCTTATTACAAGGCAAAGCTCAGCCATAAAACGACTTCAGTTTGCAAGGCCATTGCCAATGAGTTTACCCTCGAAATCTCTGTTCTTGACGAGGATACAAACAAATACCTCCCAATCAAGGACACCATTCAAATCTTAGGCAAAGACGCTCAAGCAGTATGGCTATCTTCAACGTTGGCCTCAGGACATACCTCACATCATGCAATCTTTAGCGGAAGTGCTGCAAATGAGAGACTAGTGTTTAAATACCACGACCAGGGGACACTTTTGCCTGGAGTTCAAAAGGTTTGGTTCCAAATAAAGCATGAAGGGCGCCTCATAACGATGCCCTTTGTGTTTGAATATAATCCAGAACCTGTTACAGGTGACAACTGTTAAAAGTTGAATGCCGCTTTAAGCGGTAGGTGGTCTGATTTTCGGCGAATAAATTTGCCTTTAAGCGCCCTGCACGCCACAGGGGTGAGATTTCTGTAGTATATTCTGTCGAGTCGCACAAGCGGCACTCTTGAGGGAAATGTCTTGGCGCTTCTTCCATGCAAGGTGTGATGGGCCTCTTTAAACACGGCCCCAAGCTTCGACTGTCCAGCGTTGTTCCAATCGTTAAAATCCCCAAGCAGTATCATACGATCCACTTCTTTATGATTGTCTAAAATTCTTACAATCTTGTTCATCTGGTATAGTCTTTCTTGTCTTCTAAGTCCTAAGTGAGTGTGTAAAAGAAAGATCTGCTCATCACCGACATCAACCAGGCAATACTGTGCCTTTCGAGGTTCGTGCTCTTTATAAGTGAGATTCACCGAGTGTTTATCCTCAAGCGGAAACCTGCTAAAAATGACGTTGGACTGCGAAATTCCTAAAAGAGTTTCACAAGTTTTTTGGTAAAGGGAGTCTTTATACCCTACTGACTCCAGCAACATTCTCCATCTTCTAAATTTTGCCAATGGAAACTCTTGTAAGCATAAAATATCGGCATCAAGGTGTTCGACGACCTTCAATATGTCGGTATCAAATATGAAGGAGCTAAATTTTATGTTGTAGCTCACAACCTTTACATTCACGCGCTCATCCTCCGCCTAACAAACCTCATTCCAAACAAAAACAAAATGACAACAATGGCAATGGTTATGATGTTTGCCAAACTTGGGGATTGGAAAAGCTCGATCAGTTGTTTTTCAAAGAAAATTAAAGCAGTAGTTCCAGGAAGAACTCCAATAAATGTGCCTGTGATATACTTGGCAAAGCCCACTCTAAATTTCCCACAGACCATATTCACAAGAGGATAAGGAGCAACTGGCACAACTCTCAAAAACACTAAAGTTAACAACGAGTTTCTCTTCAACAGTCGTTTTAGTTGTTTCACCTTCTCTATTTTTGACTCTGCTTTTATTTCCGCGCCAAAGAAGGCCCCAAACCAGTAGGATATGCTTGCCACACTCAAAGCACCTGCGATTGCGGTAATGAACGCATGTCCCAAGTCTAAATATGCTCCACAAAGAAAGATGTACGCATTTAACGGAAAGAAGATTGGGCCTAAGGCGGTGTAGCTTAAAAAGAACACACCCATCAAAAGCAAAGAGCTCTCGACGTTAAATGTGGATAGAAATGCCTTAACAAAAGAATCCACCTGCCCAGGGTTAACATACAAAGCTCCTAGAACGGCAAGGCAGAGCATAGCAGCGCCAATTACTATTTTGTAGTTCATCATCACAAAGCGCTTTTTCGTGATAAACATTTGTCCGGCCCGTTCAAAGAACGTCATCTCCCTCTTGTCCAAGGGCAAATAGTCCTTATACTCGACCATGATTGACTTATCATGAAGAATGTCTTTCACTTCAACAATTTTATTATGTTTTTCTTTGGCCAACTCGAAGGTTTTAATAATTGATTTCCGTATATCAATTGGTTCACCATAACCGAGCAGTGTTTTAAAAATTCTATTTTTAAATTCGACAACCTTCTCTCCCACATAAAGGGCGTCAAGTTCATAGTCAAACTCCATGCTCCTGTTATTAATATTGGAAGATCCAATTTTTAAATACCTATCATCAGCAATAATGCACTTTGAGTGAATCTTCACATACTCTCTTTCATTGTCATCCCCCGTAAAGAGAGTATATATTTTCAAACGATTATGAGGGTCATTGCTTAAAAGGGTGTTTACATAATCAGTGAGAAGAGCTCCCATAGACATCTTTTCTATAAAAGGCATTTTACCGTAGGACACAACGATGACCACCTCAGGTCCGTTTTCCTTTTTTAAAACCTCCACCAGTAGCTCAACGATTTTTTCTGATGTTAAATACTGGTTTTCAATGTAAATGTAGTCCTGGGCATTTTGAATTAGCCATTTATGCATTTTAAAAGATGAACGATCTTGGGGATTGCCTTTAAATTTTGGAATTGTTCTTGAAAAGAGGACATTCCCCTCACCCTCGGAATGATTTGTCTCTAAAAAGCTTTTTTGACCAGCTTGAGATTCCCATAATTGATCAAAAAAGCTTGAAAACTTTTTAGTATTCTGTGACTTAAAATGGAATGCATAGTCCCTAAAAGGCTTGAAAACTTCACCATCCTTATCAACCCTTACTGGATCGTCGGACTTGTTATACTCTCCGTCCCTTCTTTCTAAATCTAAATCAATGCCTCCAACAAATAGGTCCTTGTTATCAACTACAACCATTTTTGAATGCATAGAAGACAACAGTGGGTGAAAGTCAAATCTCTCAAAATGGATATTGCTCTTATTTTGCAAAGCTATGCTTAGTCCGATGAATGGATCTCTGTCTGCAACATAGAAAATGGGATAATCCCAGATTAAGATCTTAACTTTCACAGTCTCAGGCAAGGAAAACAAAACCTCCTTCAAGGTCTTGCCATCTTCCCCCATGACAATGTCCATATTAAAGGACCATCCGCAAATAAGTATTGATTCCTGCGCCTGCTCAAAGTGTTGTCTAATTGTTTTAAAGTAAGCGTTGGCGCAAATTATCAGCTCAGGGTCATCGTCTTGAAGACTGTAAAAATAGGTGTCTTTAGGAAGTGACTTAAAATTCATGGCCGTGCTTTGTTAACATAGTTTAAAACTATCAGAGTCCCTAGTTCATTTCAATTTTACAAATGTTATACCTGGGCCAAAACTAGGTTCTAAGTAATTGGAATTTTGAAAACAAGAGGTTTGCATGAAAGAGTTCAACCCAAATATGCCACAGGATGTTTTAGCAAGACACAAGTTGGTTGCATACGTAACACTTATGGCGATACGGGATCTTTTGGGTTCTAACAAAGTGGAGAACACTGAGGTTGTGGCCCACACTTCAAAAGAACACACGGAATCACTTCTCAAAGAGCTCAAACAAGTAGGTCTTAAAGTTGTCGCTGTCTGCAACGGAGGCACCTGCACATGGAATGTAAAAGGCCTTGGAGCGAATGGTGACAGACAAGTAAAAATTGATCCAAGAGACACCTACTTCCTGGACTCGGATGTAGTGGTTCTAGATGAATCTAATGACTATATCGATCTGGAAGACTCCAAAAGTTTCAAATCAAAAATCCTAATCGAAACGGGTAAAAATATAACTGAAAAAGCAAAAGTCGCCCTTAAAGAAAGGGGCATAGAAGTGATTCCTCACCAATTTTTTCAATTGTACCCACTGAAAAACGTTGAAGATAAGAATGTGAAGGACTTTGCAGAGGGAATCCACGATGTTTGGACGGAAGTCTCAAAGTACGCGAAGTCAAAGCATGTGAGCTTCGACAACGCGTTTGAGTATATAAAGTCACAACAGATGCTTTAGGTTATTCTCTTATAGACTTTGAACGTCCAAGGGTGGTCATTGCGATCATCCTTAGGATGGTTAAAGCTTTTTTCAAGTCGCCACTCATCTTTATTGAATTCAGGAAAAAATGCGTCCGCCTTGGGAAACTCCCCATCAACTTCTGTCAGGTAAAGAACATCTGCTTTGTTCATCATTTGAGTATAAATCTTATCTCCACCAATGATTGCCAGTTCGGGAAACTCCTGTTCCTTTCCATAATCAAGAAGCGCTTCAATACTGTTCATTACAGTAACACCCTCGTGGGACCAACCTTCGTTTCTTGTTAAAACAATATTTTCTCGGCCAGGAAGAGGACGTCCTATAGACTCAAAAGTGTTTCTACCCATTGCTATGGGTTTTCCCATTGTGCACTTTTTAAAGTTTTTTAAATCATCCTTTAAGGTCCACGGCAGCTCGTTGTCGACCCCTATCTCTCTCTTGCGGCCCATGGCCACAACCAAAGAGATAATCATACGCTTACCTTTCCAGGAATATGCGGGTGAGCTTCATAGTTCAAAAGTTCAAAGTCTTCAAAGGTAAAGTCATCAATATTTTTCACGTCTGGATTGATCTTCATAGTTGGGAGAGACTTTGGTTCCCTAGAAAGTTGTGTTTCTACCTGTTCAAAGTGGTTTTTATAAATATGAGCGTCCCCAAAAGTGTGAATAAACTCACCAGGCTCCAACCCTGTAACTTGCGCCATCATCATCGTTAGAAGCGCATAACTTGCAATGTTGAAGGGAACACCCAAGAATATGTCAGCGCTTCTTTGATACAATTGGCAGCTAAGCTTGCCCTTGCTTACATAGAATTGAAACATCATATGACATGGAGGCAGCGCCATGTTTTCAAGCTCTCCCACGTTCCAGGCATTGACCAACAATCTTCTTGAGGTAGGATTGTTTTTAATTGATTCTATTACTTCTTTTATTTGATCATGGGTTTTGCCGTCAGCTCCCTTCCAAGATCTCCACTGAACTCCATAGACTGGACCTAAGTCGCCATTCTCATCAGCCCACTCATTCCAGATTCTAACACCGTTGTCTTGAAGGTACTTTACGTTTCCAGAGCCTTTTAAAAACCACAATAGCTCTAAAATTATACTTTTAAGGTGACACTTCTTGGTAGTGACCATAGGAAAACCTTCGCTTAAATTAAAGCGCATTTGATGGCCAAAAATAGAGCGGGTTCCTGTCCCGGTTCTATCAACCCGATCATCACCTTCAGTGTAGGCCTTTCTCATTAGATCTAAATATTGCTGCATTATGGTTCTCCTTCCTTCTCTCTGGTCTTGTGTGTATAATCAAATGGTAGCAGAGTAAAAATAGGATGTTAATCTATCAATTGGAGTTTACGCAACATGTCTAGCGTTTTAAGTGGTATCGATGTTTTAGAGGGCGACAAAGAATTACAAAAAGAATTTTCTGGAAATATTGGAGTTCTTTGCCATAGCGCAAGCGTAAATAAAAGCTTGGATCACACCCTTCAGTCCATGATTAAAATGTTCAAAGGACAGGTAAAAAAAGTGTATGGGCCTCAGCACGGCTTTGTGACAGATGTGCAAGACAATATGGTCGAGACGGATCACACTTTTCATCCATTCTTCAAACTGCCTGTTTATTCGCTTTATTCCGAGACCAGAATTCCAACTGATGAAATGTTGGAAGGAATCGACCATCTGTTTGTGGATCTTCAGGATGTCGGCACAAGAATCTACACATATATTTACACCCTCACTCTTCTTCTAGAAAAATGTGCGGGTAAAGATATCGAAGTTATTGTTTTGGATAGACCAAATCCAATTAACGCAAAAGACATTGAAGGCAATATCCTAGACACCAACTTCGCCAGTTTTGTTGGACGTCACCCAATACCTGTAAGGCATGGACTCACGATTGGAGAAGTCGCTTGCATGCACCAGAAATACTGGGCAAAGGAAAAGGCTAACTTGCGAGTTATTAAAATGAAGAACTATAGTCGTGGCATGAACTTTGAAGAAACAGGCCTTCCCTGGGTAATGCCATCTCCAAACCTTCCAACAGTTGAAGGCTGTTTCACTTTTGTGGGTACAGTTCTTTTTGAAGGCACAAACATTAGTGAGGGAAGAGGAAGCACTCGATCTCTTGAGATCGTAGGCCACCCAAAAATAAGGCCGTGGGAGCTTGAAGGTGAGCTAAAAGAGCTCTTTTCAGAAAACAACCTTACAGGTTTTAAGCTTCGCCCTCTTAACTTTATGCCTACTTTCCAAAAGCACGCAGGAACTGCTTGTGGAGGCTACCAAATTCATGTTCTAGACAGATCCGCATTTAGGCCTTGGAAGGTTTGCCAACTTCTCTGCCAAAAGTTTTACCAAGTTCTTGGAAGTGACTTTAAGTATAAAGAAGATCCTTATGAGTACGAGTTTGATAAGAACCCAGTCGATTTAATAAATGGAACTGACAAGGTCCGCATGTGGATGGAAAGTGGTGAAGGCCTGGAAAAACTTGAAGAAATTGAGGAGCAAGGAAGAGAAACATATATGGAACAGAGGGCCTCAATTCTTTTATATTAAGTAATTTCAAACAGTTAAGAACTTAATTCTAGCTTAACTTTTTCCCGACAATTCCGATAAGGAATATGACTCTGGGGGAATTATGTTAAGGCATTTGTTATTAATCACATTCTTGTGCATGCAATCTGCTATTGCGGACAGCTGGAAAGAGATTTCCCCACTCGATTATTGTCCAGATTTTAAAATCAAATTTGCTCAAACGGCCAACGACTCATACAAGCTCAAGATCCCCAAGGCAAATGAGAATGGTAGCTTGGTGAAAGAGGTAGCGGATATAAATGACCTATCCTCTATCACAGACACTCTCTTAGAACACTCTATTGCTATTTGCGCCAAAGACGAGACAGTGCTTGCTATTGAGCGTGACTCAATCGTTTTTAAGGTTCAAGAAAATAAGTCTTATCAAACTGAGTGTAGAAGACCCTACAAGTACACATCACCTTATATTGCCCTTATGACAGATATGGTTGAAGTTCTCCAACATAAAGGAAATCGTTGCGATCAGCTTCTCTCCTACACTGAACTTCAAACAAAGATAGACGATCTTTCAAGCAAAGACTTAATAAAGCTAGATTCTCCGGGCGATGTATTTCATAACTTAATTAAGCTTTTTACAGATGATCAAACAGATGAAATGGTCAATTTGTTTGCAACCTGCGGAGGCCAAAAGAACAGTCACAAGTTCGTTGAAAACTTGATCCTTTTGGAGTCAAAGAAAGCGTGTCTAATGCCATCTCCTCCCGGGCTTATGTCATTTGAAGAGGCCAAAAAGGTCGCAAGCTATGTTGGTAATAAATATAAAGACATGGGCATTACGGATCTTAATGGGAAAAAAGATGAAATCACCCATGATGCTATATTGGCCTTAACTGAATCTGTAACGAAAAAAGAAATAGGCAATCTCGTAGGGCCATTGGGTGTGGACCCTAATGATTTTGTGAATGAGTTGGACTCTTTCAAGGATCTGAAATCAAGAAAACTTAGTTCTTCAAACATAGACTACATCACAGAAGTTTTTGCCATAGACGCAACTTTTGAGGCAGCGGAAAAAGTCATTCCCATTCTAGGACGAGCAACCTTTAAAGATAAGCTTCCCGTCACTTGGAGTGATGCAAAAAAGGAAGCCTTTTTAAACACTAAGCTTCTACCCGGTTTAAATAAAACATATAACAAGTGTATAACAGCAGATGCCAATAGGCTTGGTTTTGCTCAAGGCACCGCTGAGGAAAGGTTGAAAGTCAGAAAAAAACTTAAACAAGACTATTGCGCGGCCAATCCTGATCAGTGCTTAAAGAAATCTTGCGACGAGAAAGTAAACCTGATCAGCAACTCACCTTTCATTTCCAACTCTCAGGTTATCCAAGGCTGTGTCATGAAGGCCATGCTTGAAAATATTCGTCCAATAATCAAGGCAGCAATTGCGGATCAGAGGGACACCTTCAAGCAGTTCTTTGATCTCGACAATCAATTAACAGAAGAAATCACTGAGAAAGGATGGCAAACCCTCAATTCTTGTATCGATGAAAAAGTCGGACTTCACCTTGGAAAAGAAGAAGGGATAAGCGTATCAAGAAGGCCAGAACACCTTCAAAAAGTTTCAGCAGAGGCCTTTACCAAGATTGTAACTGACTGTTCAACCGCATCAGAAAGTGTGATTGCTGAAGATCTTTATGGGCTAACTTTACGCTCTCAGCCGGCCTTGAAACAAAGTTTAAAAAACAGTAAAAAGAAGATAAAAGGCGGAGACCCTGTGGGACAGGCCGTGGATGAAATACTGGCAAGATCCTACTCCCCTTGTATGCGTAAACAACAAGCAGGAGGCGTAAAAGCTAACCCAGTGCTCTGTAGGCCAGCAGTTGAGATGGCCGCGGCGGGAAAAGTGATTGAAAAAACAATTTCAGACCTTTTTAAGGAGGCAGGCCTCGCAAAGGATCCAACTGCGACCTTGGCGATAAAAGAGTTTGAAAACTGCGCAGAAGAGTCTCTTAAAGAGACATTAAACATGACTGGCAAGCGCGCCCTTGCAACTTCAAGTGATGCAGAGGTTTATTTGGATAATAACCCAGCGTTTTTAAATTGTGTAAAGAACGCCGTAGTAAGCTCCTCTTCCATCATAGGTGGCACAGAACTTCAAAAAAGTGCAGACTCCTCAAAAGACTCAGTAAAAGATATGGACTACTTTTTATCCTTCAAACCTGAGGTCTCTGAAATGGTAGGCCAGTGTTTCAAGCGAAGACTTTCTAAAATAGACACGTGGTCTGGTTTCAACAAGTTTAACGACAACAAAGGACTGGATGCTTTAAAAGAGCAGTGCGGCCAGGAAGTGTCAGAGTTTATAATGCCAAAAGTCTTGAAGCGAGAGGCCACAATTCAGCTCTCGGATTTAAAGGGACAGGATTTATTGAGAACTACTGGTCAAGTTGAGCGCGTAATGTCCAAAGGTGTTCAGAAGTTGAAACAAAAATATAAAATTAACCAGACCAATCAGGAAGCAATTATAAAAGAAGCTTTAAGCTCACATATTGCCAACGGAGGAAGTCAAAACTCTTTCATAGAGGAATTCGGCCACGCAATCAAAGAAAATGCAATTGACAGCATTTATCAAAACCTAAGACGTGAACTAGGAAAATCCAACACCACAAGAGGCTACACAAGCTTCTTCAGAGCGCTAACTCCTCAGTGTATAAATACCCTCTTGGATCAGTACAGTGATGAAATACTTGTGCTCACGAAGAAGATGGAAGGCAGCTCCCAGAAAAAGAGCGATGACTCTACCCTACAGGGCGTTTTAATTGATTTAATCGTCAAAGGCCTTGACTACCAAGTCAAGTTAGGTAGGGAGTCCTATTACAATAAAATAAACCAGATAAAGGATGTCTGTAGAGATCCTAAAAGTTATAAAACACCAATGTCGCTAGCGAGATCCGGTGCATTTGACTTCATGCTTAAAGCGCAGATTCAAAACTCAACGGTTGCAAGCTTTAAAGAAATTACCCAAGGCCAATGTATCGATGATCTTAAGAAATTAGGAAACGCTAGTGCGGATAAGTTAATTGATAGTGTGTGCAGCTCTGAAGCAGGGCACCAAATTAATAGCGGCTTCGATGAACTATTAAATCTATTTAAAGACAACCCAGAGGCCAAAAGAGAGATACTGTTCATCAAAGAAAGACATGCGCAAATGCATAAGACAATAAATGAAAAACTGGAAAGCCCAAAGGCAATTGAATCAATGCTTTTCAGCTCTTTCTCTCTATTGTCTTATATCCATGAAAACTTCACCGATGTGATTGCAAACAATGAGGATGTGAAAAAAGAACTAAACATTAGAGTTGTAAGAAGACTCTTTCATGACAAAAGCTCCGGCTCTTTTGCAGACAAGTTCAGTAAAACACAGCTAAATGCTGGAGTTGGGCTTGGGGCGTATGAGATTATTAAGGCAGAGATTAGCCCGGAAGCAATTGATGACGCTGTTGAAGGTCTGGACATTGTAATTGACAAACACAAAGTAAGAAAAGCTGCGATCGAAGGTCTGGATTATCACTGGAAGCCAAGAAAATTGGATGAGCTGTTCTCCTGGCATAGAATGGAGACAGATGAGCGCGAGAAGTTAATCAATGCCCTATTCGAGAATGCAATAATGCCTTCGCTTAATGATGAACAAATGAATTCAGAGAAATTAAATGATGTTATCGCCCAAAACTTAAAGCACTACGTATACCCTGACTCACGTCGAAGCTTTCAGTCAAACCTTAAGAATGGCCTATCAAAATACGTTACGGAAAGGGCCACAGAAATGATCGGCATTGAATAAAAAAAATCCCCGGAACAAGGCCGGGGATTTTCTCTATTTTCAATTGTCTTGAAATAATTATCTAAACATTGATGGCATTGGCATTGGCATAACTCTTCTTGCAAAGTTTCTAGACTTGTTCTTTTTAACAACAACGTCTTTAACATTCACAAGAGACTCAGCGATTGCCTCTTCTACGCTCATAGCGTGAGTTAGTTTCGCAGCTTCAACAGCTCTGTTCATATTAACAATCCCACCAGTTTTTACTTTAGCAGTAAGCCAGTCTTTTGAATCAACAGTCCCCATAAGAATCTTTTTGATTTGCTTAGGAGTAAGATTCTTATTCATATCCTTAATTTGAGCTGCAACGTTTGCAACATAAGGAGCTGCTTGGGAAGTTCCACTAACAGGAAGGTATTCATCACCAGGAATTTGAGAGTTAATCAACATTCCTGGAGCTGCAACATCAACCATTTTTGTTCCGTAGTTCGAAAATGGCGCAATGAAGTTGTACTTATAAGTTGCAGCAACCGAGATTACATTGTCTGCCTGAATGTTAGTTGGGCTTGTAGGGTAAATATCGTTGTTCAGGCCATCATTACCCGCAGCAAAAACAAATAGTGTTTTTGGTGCAGCTTCCACCATTTTCTTACCTTGCTTGATAAGTGTATTGATGAAGAACTTAGAAACTTCGATAGTTTCCTCTTTAGTGGGAGCTCTCAAGAAAAAGATCTTAAAAATTGTAGGCACAATTTTAAGTGCTTGTGGAAAACCTGTTCCAAAAGAACCGTTGGCCACATCACTCTTATGTTGTCCAACGTAGTAAGCAATCTCTTCTAGTTGAAGCATTTGCTGCTCAGCAAGCTTCGTTAGAGAAGCTTTTAAAAGCTTCATTCTGATGCTTTTTGGCATGGCCTCTACGTTTGGCATTTGAGGATTAGACTTCTCATTTTTAGCAAATGGCTTAACTTCAGTAGGAATTAGTTTAACTGAAAGTAGCTTTGCCTTGTCATTGTCTTTGGCAGCGATACCAGCAACGTGTGTACCGTGAACAAAGTTTCCGAAGATTCCCATCTCTTTAATAAAGTTTTTGTCTTTTCTCTTCTCTTGAAGCCAAGCTATGTCTTCAGGAGTTTCGTTTCCTAAAAACTGACGGCCTTGGATGTCAAAAAATGTGAATGGATCTTCAGAAAAAGTGCCGATGTACTTTCTATCGATTACCAAGTTGTTGTTTTCAGCGAAGTTCCAGCCAAATACATCATCTTGGTAACCATTTCTATCTTCGTCTCTGCCGTTGTCGGCCTTCTCACCCGGGTTGATCCATAGCTTGTTAACCAAATCAACATGTTCTGTGTCTACACCAGAATCAATTATCGCTATGGTGGCGGCCTGTGCGCCTAAAGTCATACTCGTCAAGGCCGCTAATAAATACTTCATAAACTCTCCCTTTCAATCGTGGTGTAAGATTGTCAGGTTTTGAGCAAGAAGTGTCAACTTACAGAGTCTGTCATCTTAACTCAGGTATATTTGTGATGTAAGTTACGTCTTCGCCTCTGCCCTCGTCATCGGCAACTACGTTAGTTACGCGGCACGCATTTTGACTGTCATAAACGTAGTCTCTTTCGCCACGCACAAGAATCCCTTCAACCACACCTGTGTCAGCGTTAAATACTGCCGATCCGGAGTTTCCACCGTATGTATCAAGGTTTGCAGTGAAGTATGTGTCTTTAAGGGCTCTTACATTTGCTCCATCAGCAATTTTTGTAGGAAGACCAGTTGGGTGTCCAATAACAACTAAGTTGTCCCCTACCGCTGGTTCACCAGATTTTCTGTATTCAAGAAATCTTCTACCTTCCACAGCTCTATCAAGTCTGATTAGTGCCCAATCATCCTTAGACCATGAGTCTAGTGCTCTGTTCACAATATCCTTACAACCGTAAACGCTGTCTTTTCCAACAGAGATTTCGGCCTGAGTGTCAAATTCAACTTTAAAATCGAATACCCACTTGTACTTATTACACGATGATTGGTTTCTGATGCAGTGTCCTGCAGTTACTAGAAGATCTTCACCAACTAAGAAACCAGAGCAGTTTGCGGCCATAGGTTGTTTAGCGAATCTTTCTGAAGAGCAAATTCCGCCTTCTTCAAGACTTCTGGATACGATATCATATCCTCCATCTTCATTTTCTTCGACTTTGCTGCCACTGATCATCGCGGCTGTGGAGTTTGCCAGTTCAACGTACATTGCATTTGTGGATTCAAAAACATCAACCCTGTTGTCCTCTCCATAGACTACTTTAGTGGAAGCTTGCGCGTTCACAATTGATGCCAAAAGCGTAATAGCTAAGATTTTTTTCATTAGGAATTCCTTTTCCTTGTTTGATAAATGTTAAGAAATATTTTCAACTGAAACTGCGCAAAGGTAAACTAACCTTATCTTACATAAGAGGGGTTTCTTTGTGAGAATGAACCGCCTTTCTGTTCAAAACCCCAATTCTCCAAAGGTTTGAGCAAGGATCTTCAAATTCGAATACCCCGTCATTCAGACTACTTTTCATAGTTCCGGACTGGGATTTGTAGGCAAAAAGTTCGTATTTTTGTTGAAAGTTATTTAATTCGTGGGAATCTTTCACCGCAAGCTCAAACTGAGGATTGGGGTTTTGAAAGCTTCCCAGGGCCTGTATTAGGTTAAATCTTATGCCGCCAAGCAATACGAATGGCTGGTTGTTTTCGTAGCGAATTTCAACATCAAACATAAAGCCTAAAAATGAACTTTCTTTTTTAATATCATCACAATAGAGGTTTAAGGCATTAAAAATACATTCCATACATTTATAATAATGTATTTTCGCGCAATTTCAAAAGATTTTTGCCGCATCACTCAAAGCTTTAAAAGGCGCACTGTTGTGGGTGCGAAAAATGAGTTCGTTTCGAGAGTTGTTCAAAAGATTTTGCGCCACTAAGGTTTGCAAGCAGTCCAAATGCAACTGTGATTGCTGAAGCTTGGGGTCCATGTCTTTAGGAAAACGCATGAAGGATTTCCTGGACACTCCAACCAGTACTGGTAGCTTTGGAAACTGATTCGCAAATACCGAGAAGTGCTTCAAGAGGTCATGATTTTGCTGCCTTGTTTTTGAGAACCCAAAACAAGGATCGATGATTATCTCTCTTCCAAGGCACATAATAGTTTCAAGTCTTTCCTCGAACCACTCGCAAATTGAGTTCACAAAGTCCTTTCCCTCAAGTTCTGAAATATAATCCATATGATTGGAAGCTAGAGCTCTATTGGGAGCAAGGTTATGGGACAAAACGTAGATAAATTGAAGGTCACTTTTTAATAAGAGTATTAGGTCTTCATCGCACTGCCCTGAAATGTCATTAAATATTAATCGCGCTTTCGGCCAGGCCTTCTTGATAATGAGAGCGATTTCAAAAAACACCTCTGGCCTGTAGGTATCAATAGATATGATCCTCTCTTGGTCTGGGAAATTAAAAAGAATTGGTAAAAAGAAACTCTCCAGTCTAGTCAGTTCCTCTGATGCCCCTATCGGATCATTGAATGGCGCCGTGGATTCAGCTCCAATATCAACAATATCAAACTGATTTATAAATGCTTCAAAGGTTTCTTTTTGATTTTTTAGCGTTTTGAGCTTGTTGCCGTCGGAGAAAGAATTGGGGGTTATATTCATAACCCCCATAGTTTTGAATTTGTTCATTATGCCGGTGAAAGCTTAGGATTTGCTGGGCCTTCTTTTCCGTCATCTTTTTTAGCGACATCCTCTGTGGCCTCTTTTTTAGTAGTGCCTTCATCGTCGTCATCAGAGCTCATCAAAGGACTGCCAATGTCTTTTCCATCCATTAAGGCCTGAATTTGGTTGCTGTCCAATGTCTCCCAAAGAATAAGAGCGTTGGTCATATTCTCAAGAACATCTCTCTTTTCTGTAAGAATGTCTTTTGCCAATTGGTAGTTCTTTCTGATGATCTTACTAACTTCTTCATCAATCATTTTGGCCGTTTCCTCAGAGTAAACCGAATTGTTTTCCCCTGGGCCATATCCAAACGGCTGAGAGTCATTTCTTGTAAAGTTAACAGTTCCAAGAGTGTCACTCATCCCCCAATTGCACACCATCTTCCTAGCAAGGCCAGTTGCTCTTTCGATATCATTGGAAGCGCCGGAAGTGTAATCTCCAAAGACAAGTTCCTCCGCAAGTCTTCCGCCTAGAAGCATTGCGATCTCGTTATTTGCTCTCTCACGTGTAATGGATAGTTTGTCTTCATCTGGAAGAGTCAGAGTAACACCCAGTGCACCTCCACGAGGGATAATACTTACCTTGTGAACAGGATCAGTTTTTGGAAGAATCTGTCCAATGATTGTGTGTCCGGCTTCGTGATATGCCGTGTTTCTCTTTTCTTCATCAGAGATAACCATGGATCTTCTCTCAACACCCATAAGGACTTTATCTTTAGCTTTTTCAAAATCAGCGGTGGCAAGCTTTGTTTTGTTCTGTTTCGCAGCGATAAGAGCTGCTTCATTAACAAGGTTTGCAAGATCAGCACCAGTAAAGCCAGGAGTTCCTCTCGCGATAACCTCAAGGTTAACATTTTCTTCTAGAGGAGTCTTTTTTGTGTGAACCTTTAAAATTCCAAGACGTCCACGAACATCTGGCCTTCCAACAGTTACTCTTCTATCAAATCTGCCTGGACGCAATAGAGCTGGATCTAGAACGTCAACTCTGTTTGTTGCGGCCATAATAATGACACCTTCGTTGGACTCAAATCCATCCATCTCAACAAGCATTTGGTTAAGAGTTTGCTCTCTCTCGTCATGTCCACCACCCATACCGTGACCTCTGTGACGACCGACAGCGTCAATCTCATCAATAAATATAATACAAGGTGCGGCTTTCTTACCTTGCTCAAATAGGTCTCTTACACGGCTTGCGCCAACACCTACAAACATTTCAACAAAGTCTGAACCAGAAATTGAGAAAAATGGAACACCGGCCTCACCAGCAACAGATCTAGCTAGCAATGTTTTACCAGTACCTGGAGGACCCACAAGTAGAACGCCTTTAGGTATCTTTCCACCTAGTTTCGTATATTTTTTTGGATCTTTAAGAAAGTCTACAATCTCGACCAACTCTTCCTTGGCCTCTTCAACGCCACTTACATCCTTAAATGTAACTTTCTTTTCATTCTCGTTAAGCATCTTTGCTTTGGACTTGCCAAAGCTCATCGCCTTTCCTCCGCCAGCTTGAAGCTGTCGCAAAAAGAAAAAGAAGATCACAAATAGGAGGATCATTGGGAACCAATTAATAAAGATAGTGGATAGCAGGCCTTGCTTTTCCTCTTCCTTATAATCTGGGATGATTCCGTGTTTTCTCAGAATTTTAAAGGTCTCATCACCTGTGTTTCCTGTAAGTTTAAACATGGCGCCATTTTCATAGCCTCCAATAAACTGGCCTTGAATCGTGGTTGAACCTTTAAAAGTAACTTCTTTTACTTTATCGCCTTCAACCGCGTTGATGAACTCGGAATAGGTTATTTGTTTTGCAGCCTCGTCTTTCTTTTCCAAGGCCTTCATTGCAAAGGCCATGATAAGGATTACCACAATCCATAAGGCCAAAGTTTTTTGCTGTTTTTTCATAAATAAATTCCTTCTTAAACAGATGGCAACTTCTTGTCAGCGTATATATTAGAAGCAAAAAATAGTCATATCAAGCTAAAGAGACAATAAAAGTCGCAGACGCAACTTTTTGTTTTTATTTCTGGCCCGCGTCCAATATTTGACTAGTTTCAAACCAGGTACCACCCCTTTCCCGACTAATTCGTTTTGCTCAGGTAATAGTGGGTGTGATTTTGAATATTCAATATTGAAACCTGGTTTTGACACCTGAGTCCATATGGGAAAAGAGACCTTTCCCTCTTTTACTAACTTGGCAATCAGCTCCTTAAATTCTTCAAGTCCCAAGTTGTATTCCGACCAATTAAATAGGTCGGAAGGTAGTTGAGATTTGCTTATAAATATATGATTGAAGCTCAGGTAGGTCCAAAGCCCTCCAGGTAAATTAAAAGGTCCACTTTTATAATTTTTAAGCGCTTTGACTATTTTATCTATTTGATGTGAAACGGATCCTCTGGAGTTTGGACTAAGTTCATTTAGCGCAATTTTTAATTCTTCTTCGAGCCCAGATGGGTCAAACTGAGAGCTATAAGAGATGAGGTGAACTCCCTCATGCACAGAAATTCTCTTAAAACTGCATTCCTTGCTTTTAGTAATGTGCAATCCAAGAGTTCTAGCTAGTTCATTATGTGACCTTACATAATGCTTAAGCATAGCCGGGTACCTAGGCCTCAACCTTGAGGATATTTCATTTCTTATGAAGTTTCTTTCAAAGCTTGTGTCCTGGTTTGTTGGATCCTCATTGAATGGAAGATTATAAGCTTTGGCGTATTGGTAGATTTGCTCCCGAGTGACACACATAAAGGGTCTTACAATCTGACCATTTATAACAGGGATACCAAGTTGTCCCTTTAATGATGAACTTCTTAGGCTTTGCATGAGGGACCACTCGAACGAGTCGTTTATGTGGTGGCCTAAAATCAGAAGTGAGTTTCTACTTAGGTGTTTTTTAAAGCACTTGTATCTTGCGCGTCGCGCAGCGGCCTCAAAGTTACTTTTACCAGAAAGACCTTCCAGTTCTTCGATTAAAAGTTCTACTCCTAAACCGGAGCAAAAATTTTGAACTAGTTTTTGGTCAAAGCTTTGGCCTTTCCTCGTTCCGTGATTTATAAAAATAGCCTGGAGCTGAAAGGAATATCCGAAGTTTTCAATATTATTTAGGGCCATCAATGCAGCAATGGAGTCAACACCGCCTGATACCGCAACAAGCACGTGATCCTGCCCTTTAAGTAGCTTGTGCTCCTTAATAAAACTATGAACGTGTTTCTCAAACCTATTGGTGAATGCTCTATCAAATGATTCCATACTAGATTTGAGAATAGTTTTTTTGATTATATGTGTACAGGGATTTGGGAGGCTTTCCCCTCCCTATATAGAAGTGAATTATTTAGATTCAGCTTCCTGCGCTTGGCGCTTACCTCTTTTATTATGCAGTCTTTTTTTCATGTACAGCTTATCAAGGTTCGCGATTTGATCAGCTTTTAAGATTCCTCTGGTTTCAAGCATCATTGAAAAGCGCTTATCTTCAAGGTTTCGCCTAACGTCTTGGAGCTTATTATGTTTTTCTTTAAGTGAGTTCTCTTTAACATCAGGTTTTTTTGCCATTTCTTTGAGTTCATTTTGAAGGCCTTTCTTTTCAGACCTAAGATCTTTAATCTCGCTGTGGTATTTCGAATGAATTTTCTCCATTTTTAAGACTTGATCCTCAGTTAAGTTAAGTTCTTTCTTTATTCTCTTTTTCCACTTCCCTTTGTCCCAGTGGCCTTCACCCTCTCCCGCAAAGGAGCTCCCAATCCAAAAGACAAAAAGAAACAATACAGTAATTAACTTCGTCATAAATCCTCCTTGTGAATTTGAACTTATGGCCTGCAAAATCTGTGGCATATTCCCAATTTAAACAAAAAGAAGTGATAGATATTTTTTTTACTTTAGCTATACAGAATTATTGACATTCCTTAGGCCGATAATTAATATGCAAAAACACTTTTCATATGGCGATGTAGCTCAGTTGGTTAGAGCGTCGGATTCATATCCCGAAGGTCGGCAGTTCAACTCTGCCCATCGCTACCAAAACTTTCAAACACTTAAACAACATTCAGACCTCAAAACGATTCTTCTTCTTTCCTGGTGTCTTGCACTGCACTCACATCAGCCAGATCGGACATTCAGCACTTTCAATCTGTAGTTCTCGACGTTCTTGAATCCGTAAGCATTCTTAATTATTGACTTTGCAATGTTGTTAAATCCTTCGGTTCGAGCGTTTGTGATACGTTTTTTGAAAAACCCTCAAAACCAAAAACATGTGCAACATGTGTGCAACCAAAAATTGAAAAGCCCCAAAAATTTCGTTCAAAAAACCCTTTAAGAACAAACTCGAGGCTACTTCTTCGATGCTATTGCCAAGAATCCTTGGTTACCATAAAGAGTTATTTACATTGAACTTTTTCTATTCCGTTGCTGGTAAACGCCATAAATGAACGATCAACTGAGTTAAAGTCAATCGCTGCATCCCAATAGGCTAAAGACCCATCAGTACGACATACTCCTACCATCTTTTCTCCGTGATAAATCTTCTGGAGTTTGTCGCCATAAACTTCTGGATATGCCTCATCTAGGGTAAACTCAGTGCCATAAATAGGCGATCGATCTAGCGTTTCCAGACTCCACTGCTTGGTGTCGGTGTCGAATGCGATCCATTGCCAGTTAGGATTCGAACGAGAGTGGTCACCAAATTTTCCAATGAAGTGTTTAGCATCCTGAAAGAAAGGAACTTGTGCCAAGTAGGCTGAAAATTCAAAGGAAGAGCCACTACGCTGAGATGAAATTTTACTCCAGGTTTTGGAGTCGAGATCGTATGAGTAAAATAAAAGCTCCCAGTAGGAGCGACTATGCCCGTATCCGGGGTGAAAATCTTCAAAGGAAACTAAGCAATACTTGTTATCCATGCAGAAAATATCTTCTAATTCCTTCTCAGAGAGATTGGCTGGAAATTTTTCATTGTCAATAGCGATGACCATTTCTGAATTATAGCTAGGGTAACCATGGAAAAGGACAGAGCGCCCGCCTGCAGGGTTAAGAACATATCCTTCAAAAAGGGAATTGTTTGGACGAAAGCGGTGCTCCAAATGCTGACTTCTTTGAGTAAAGCCAGCACTCCTAAACTTAGTCCAATCGTCGGCGATTAAGCGAAAGGCACCTTTAGCAACCTCAAAAACCAATGGCTGCTCTTTGCTGGTGAATAACAGATCTCCATTCTTCTGTACTTCAATGAATTTATTTCCTTGGTGCCCATGATTTCGGGTAAAGTACACTTTTGGAAGGGTTACAGAAAATTCCTCCACCGGTGGCCATTGTGCCATGCTGAGGGCCACAAGCTCTCCAGATTTTTTGTCTTCAGCTAACCTGGTCAAGTAAATGCGATTTCTCTGAATATCGGCAATTAACTTCTCAATGGATGCAAAGTCATTACTAGCATAATGTTTAAAGTCGACATGTGAGGTTTTAAACTCGCCGAGTTCATAGATTTCCTGACAGTCTTTTGTGTTTCCACCAAGTTGCTTTAATTTTCCTAAGATCTCTAAATCATCTCCCCAATATTTACAGACTTTTTTATTTAGTAGGTATTTGGAGCTAAATTCAAGTTCGTTTAACAAACGAAGAGTTATGTTTCGGTTGGGCAGTAAGCCTCCTCCCCAAACCGTTCTAAAAATATTACGCCCGGCTGGATGTTTAAGCTCATCGACTTTGGTGTCGATAATATGGCCCAATACTCTTTTGTGCTTGAGCATATACTGTAGAAATTTTAGCAATTCCTTTCCGTTTGAATCCGATCTAATTAGGGAAAATAAATTGAAGTCTGATTGTTTTTTTAGGATTGTTAGAAAGTTCTTTGCATCGGCCAATTTATTAAAAAGAGCTATACCATCTCTATAGCTCAACAGCCAATCCAACGGTTTTTCTTGAAAATTATTTGAGACTAAAGTCTCTAGCAGACCCTTCTTAACAATCAAGTCGATAAAAAAGATTTTAAATCTAAGGTCTCCGCTCCACTCAGTAATATTTTTACCATCCAGGAGTTGTCTACTTAAATCTATCTGATTCTCGTAAGTCGAGAGGTATAAATCCAACCAAGCTTGGTACCGATTTTTTAATTTCCATACACTCTTTTCATCAGAGTATGAAGAATCGTTCCAATTAAAAAATTTGTGAGCACTGACTTTCATGTATGCGAAAACACCAAGTTTTTTAATCACGTGAGCATTAGGGTCTAAAGTTTGGCCTTTAACCGAGCTCAAAAAGGCCAAGGTTTCAACACTCCCATTTGAAAGTGAGCATCCCAACGCAGTCTTGTTTAGACTCGAGTGAGGCAGATTAATATCAACTGTTTTAGTCGCATAGATAACGGCCATATCTTTAAGATCGTTTCTACAAGATGCTTCTACAAAAGCATCTTGTGAGTCTTGTTCAAAATTTATTAGCATCTTCCCAATTCGCACTGGGTTTTCTTTACCATCTGGCTTTGAAGAGTTTTTAGGACTGGACTCTGGTGAACAAGCAGTAAGAGTGAATAAAATAAAACTGAAGTTAATTAAACAAACCAGTGTTTGCACGAGTATCTCCCCTGTTAAAAGCCTTAAATTACTAGTTAAGTACCATGTGGTAACCACCTTTTCAACTTCCCACATGGAGGTTAAAAAATTCTAATCCCAGAGTCACATGCAGCTCTAGCCCCAGTTTAATTTTGGCACTTTAAGCGACTAATTCGATAACTAGGAATACTAAGTTAGCACTTCAGGCTGTTTTTTAGATCTTCTATACCTGTAAGCTGGGGAGAATTTCTTCAAAAAGGATTATTTATAAAGGCACGCTAAAATGAAAAAAGGCCAGCAGACTAGTTGGCCCTTATTTCTAAATTTCTTTGTTCCAAAGAAGTACTCGTCTTAAACCAAATAATTGGGTTTCTACCTTCTTTTTTGACAAAGAAAAGTTAGCGAACTCACGCGAGTGCTCTTTGAGTGGAAGCAAAGGATTCAAGGTCTTCATAATTCCTAAAAGAACCCGCCTTAGTTAAAACTAACAAAAAATTTCCAAACATACATTAATAGGCCTTCACAACGTAACCCGAAACTCTAAAACAAAACACACTGCAATTTAAAATCAGTTTTTATTGCCTGGTTTTAGACTTTCATAAATGAAAAAGAGCCGGAGTTTCCTCCGGCCCATATGGCATCTAAGTGTACATCGTCTTTAACGTCGGTTGGTTGGTTGAACGGTCCTATTCACCTAACCATACTACTAATTAGTCATATGTTTGTTCAAGCTCGTCTGTGCGCTCTTCCACTTGGTCAGCTTGTTGTTCCATACGTCCTTCCTCGTCGTATACTTCCTCTACTCTATCTCCACGCTCTTAAAGGTTGTCGGCCCTTTGCTCCAAAGGTCCTTCTCTATCACAGCCAACAAAACTTATTCCGAACATTCCTACCATCAAAAACATCAATAATTTCTTCATAATACTCTCCCTTCTTTCTGAATTAACTTCTTTTACCTCTTTAAGTTCTAAATAAACCTGCAATTGGAGTGCCGACAAGGATGCAAATCCACTTATATCTATCTCTTATTATTGGCGCTGATTATTTGAGCTAAGCACCTAAAAATACACATCCAAAGCGTGTCAGAGTGTAAATAGTTCAGTTGCAATTGATGCAGGGCAACAAAAAGAGTAAAACATGACAACTTTTATAAAGTTTACGGTTTTAACATCAGCTCAATAAATGAGTACTAAACGATAACCCAACACTAGGAGATAAAGATGAAATCTTTTAACAAGTCATTTGGAGCTTTGCTCCTGGCATCTGCTCTAACTGTTCCTTCCATGTCTCAAGCATTTGCACAAGAAGTGGATCAAGCAGTAGAGAATGAAGTGCCTTCATGCATTAAGTCAGGCGCTGCTTACACTAAGCGAATGAATGGCCAGCAAAGAAAGCAACTATACGTTCAAGGCACTATCACCGACTGCCAAGACAGAGTATGGGATATCACACTTATTCCAGGTTCAGACACATCCAAAAATATGACCGTTAAGGCCTTTAAAAGGTCCGGTGAAAGAATTGCCAACAATACCAAGCATATTATCGAGGGGGAAACCTACGCTAACCTTGGTCAAGATATAAAAGATACATTTGTTTACTCATACGATATGTCAAAAAACGGCCTTTCCACCATGAAAGATGGCGCTAAGAACGCTTTTGTTGACGGTATTGGCAAAACAATGATTATGAAAACTGGAAGAGATTGGGCAAATGGTTTCTCCAATGCAGGGGCAGTTGCAGCAGACGGAAACTTTGGCTGGCCTGTAGGTGTTATTTACTCAGGTCTTCTAAAGCCAGCTGGCCAGACAGTATTTAACGTTGGCAAGGCCTTAGTTTGGGATGTGACCCTAAAAGGCGGCGGCAAAGTAATATGGGGAGGTCTTAAAACAGTTACAGGTGGCGCAGGCATGATTGCAAGCCCGCTTCTCTCTCCTGGATATCAACTTATCCTTAGACCTTTAGGCGCTCTTACTATTTCAGTGCTAGATACAGTGGCCGTAGGTGGTATTGCTTCTGGCGCAGTTTATGTTTGGAATGGTGCTGCTTGGACTTTAAGTCAACTTAGCGATGTTCCAACCAGAGAGTCATCTGTTGCAGGACTTACTTTGGTAGACCTTGAGTTCGACCCTGATGCGCCTGAGAACCAACACATTGTAGCTAATATTGAATTCAATACCTTTGCTCAAATGATTCAGGCCCAGGTTGCCAATGTTCAAAAGAACAACAACCAAAAACCATATGAATCTGCTCTCGCTGCAAACAAAGAGGAAATCAAAAGACTCAGAAGTGAGATTGAGAAATTGCAAGATGAAAACGATGAGCTATATGACAAGATTAAAGAGGAAAAAATAAACTATGATCAAAACCCAGTTGTAAAAGCAATCAACGAAATGAGATACAGTGCCCGCTATCAAGCTGATGAGATTGTAATTGCAGATGACGTAAAGTTGGTAGTTAGAGACTTTAACTCTCTTAAAGAATTAGTGCTTGCAACAGCTAATGAAATGAATGTTGAAATGTCTAACGAGGAAGCTGAAGAAGTAGCAAATGAGCTTATTAAAACTTTTAGCGAAGACTTTGGACTTGAAGACCAAGATCAAGAATTGGCAGGACAAGTTGAACTAGGCTAGTTACTTGTACTAATTAAAAATTCAAGAAACATTAGGCTCCATTTTTGGAGCCTTTTTTATTCTCACTATGCTTATCCACATTTTTAATTGCAAATAATTTTCTTTGCATCTTCTAGCAGTTTTCCCCTGGTTATGTCGATACTTCTTAAAGGAGCAAAAACGTTTTCGAGAGTGAAAAGTGGAATATATACAACTACCTCCCCCTGCTTCAGGCCCACATAATCCATTCGACTTCCAGGGCCAATGTGAATTCCATGAGGATCAGTATAAAAGGCATCATTAACTAAACGCCACTCACCAGTCATCTTTACAGGACTAATCATTCCCCCATACTGAAGGCATTGATCCGCTAAACTGTCGCCAACAAGATCGAGGCATCCATAAGCATGATTGTTTTTTGAAAGTGCAAGTTTTGTGAAGTATTGCTTTACCTCAAATGAATAATAGCCAAGGTGCTTTGGGTTGCTCATGTCCACTGCAACCTCTTTAATAGAAGAGCAGAGTTTGAAAGCTTTGGTAGTGTGGCCTGCAGTAAAAATTTGATAGACAAAGAAACTTATAAATAAAATGACCAGAGAGGTAACAACACCAATACCTTTGAAAAGTGTTTTCAGACTCTTCGATGATTTTAATGGAAGTGATGTCAACATGTCCCCCTTGAGACTATGGCCGCTTTCGTAAAAGATCTAATTATAACGCTAGAGAGACTTAAAAGGAAACTTTACAGGATATAAAGCGATAAGGGGAAGGCAAAATAGAGCACACCAACTGCTCCGGTCTCAGAATGTATAAGGTTTAAAGCACCATCTTAAGAATGAAGGCATCACTTGAGCCATTGGAGACAATTCCAGTTGTTTTGGTAAACTGAATTGTGTCACTGAAGCTTCCGCCTATGAGAAGTTCACCATCGCTGTCGAGGTCCAGTGTTTTACCAGCATCATCTCCAGTGCCACCAAAGCTTTTTGAGGCAAGATGGTTGCCATTTGAGTCAAATTTCGCAACTAGGAAGTCAACTCCCCCGTTGCTTACAAGGTCTTCTCCACCAACATTTATTGTCCCTTGGAAGGTTGCTAAAAGAATTACATTTCCCTCTTCATCAAAGATCACATCCTGCGAAACATCTGAAGCACTCGTGCCGAATGCCTTGGCCCATGCAATAGAGCCCGAACTATCCACCTTCACAAGAATGATATCGTCTCCGCCTTGGTTAAGATGATTTATTCCATCAACGTTAAAGTTTCCACGGGATTGACCGGCCACTACAACTTCTCCACTGCCATTAACAGCAATATTTCTTGTGTACTCTTCTCCAGTGTCCCCAAAGTTCATAGACCAAATATGATTTCCACTTGAGTCGTATTTACCCAAAAAGATATCTCTGCCGCCAATCGGAGAAAGTGCTCCTCCTCCCAGGTCCACACTCCCTATCATTTCTCCTGAAGCATAAATATTATTTGAACTGTCATGGGCAACGTCCCAGAGGTAGTCCTTTTGGGAAAGTCCATAACTTGATGAAAACTGTGGTGTTCCAGAAGAATTATAGCTTGCAATAAAACCATCGGAATCGCCTGCAGACGTCTCGTTCCCAGAACCAAAATCAACTGTGCTTCTATAAAAACCTGAAGTGACAACATCATCCGCACTAGAAATGCTAAGGCCACTCATTTCTTCCCCCGAAGTCCCACCATAAGAGTTACCCCACAGTAGGTTTCCATCAGAGTCGTGCTTCGCCAGAACAACATCTCTATCTCCCGCGCTTCCCAAGTCACCTGCACCAAGATTTAAATCTGTCCAATATGTTCCTGCTGCATAAGAGTTGCCAACACTGTCCACGGCAATGGTGTCACAGAAACTTCTATCTTCTTTTTTGCCAGCGGTATGCAGCCACTTGATTTGCTTATTGCTTATTGAAAACCTACCAATCATAAATTCTTCGTTGGTTGTGTTTGCGTCAACGTTTATGCCATCAACAGAGTAAGAGTTTCTTGTCGATCCACAGAAAACAATATCCCCTCCAACTTGGACAATGCCGTTAATCTTGTCAGAGGAGCTTCCTCCAAAACTTTTAGCGTAATACACTTGTCCAAATTCTGGCGCAGTTTCACCTAAAGCAAGTTTTTCAAGCTTAGAGCATGAAACTAAGGCCAGCATAAGAAAAGGAACTAGAAAGAACTGTGAACGTCTATCCATGATATCTCCTGTGTAAACATCTTAACGGATTACACTAAACAGATGTAATATCTGTCACTTAGACACTTAAAGTTTCTTAACAATTTAAATTCTGCCAACATTGTTGGCCAAATTTGGCATTTTAAGGTTACTTCAACATCTACCTATCTATAGAGTCTTCTAAAAATTAGAACCAAACAATTAGTGGAACTTTATAACTACTCATAAAAAAGGAGAGCTGAAGTGGCCATAGAAAAGGATTTGAGAGGTTATAGGGAGTTTTTTTAGGCGTTAATCTTTAGCAAAATTAAGCTCGGCCTTAGTGTGGATGATCATGGCCTTTAAAAGTAAGATAATTAGAAGACCATTCAAGCTATGCCAAATGAAGTGCGTCCCTAAAGGAAAATGTTCGCAAATCGCCAAGTCATATGATCGGGCCGTAATTGACACTGTGAAAATTAAAACAGAAGCATACAAACAAATCGATACACCTTTCATTTTTTTAAGCCAAGTTATGGCACCTAGAACAAAGAGTGTTACGAGACTTGGAGCATACATTAATGAACCATTGAAATACTCAACGTATGCCTCAGATTTTAAATGAAGTGAAAGGGCAACAAATAGAGTGAGAAAAATTAGACGCGCCACTAATGGAGTGAGTAGCACAAACTGTAAAAAAAAGTTTATAGAGAAAATTTGAAATAATGTAATCGGAAGAATGTCTAGCCACATCGTAAGACTATTTGCAAAGGTGTGAAATAAAAAACTACCAATCCCTGTGGCCATAGCTAGATATGAACAAATTTTTATCTGTCTTACTTCAGATTTACTTGGCAACTTCCTTGACTCGGAAAGACCATAAACACCCGCTAGAAATATAAACAAATTAGTGAAGGCATTAATGGGTTCTGCCCAAAAGGAGGAATCAAGTCTTTCGCAATATAGGTCTAACTTCTTAAATCTAAACATTACTTTAACTGCTGAGGCCATGTCTAGAATAGAATGTGCCTTCAACCTCCTTACAAGAGCCCGTTATGTTATTGTAAACTGTGCCTAACTCATTGTAGCCATTGGTTTCTCGATCTAAGCACTTTAAGAAGCCATCTACCGTTGCTGGGTCCATTACGAGCAAAAAATTAGTTGGCATATCTTTAACTACCATTTCATCCCCGTCTTTCCCACATATTTTAGTTTTATCATAGTCGAACAATCGCTTACCTCTATAGTCATAGGCTTGAAACCAGAAATTATAACGTGCAAAATCACCACTCAACTGGGTAGGAAACACACAGATACCTCGAGAGTCTGCTACGACCTTAATATACCTAGTTCCATCATCCTCACCGCCAAAACAGCTCTCAACTTTAAGGTAACTTGGGCCACCATAGTAAATTTTCGTAAACTCCGAATGAACTGAACACTTTCTCTCGCCAACTTGCTCAATGACAGCGTTCTTAAACGTTGAATCAGTTAAGTCTGTCTTGGCCAGATCACATTCTGCGACTGCCCCCATGGCCCCTAAAAAAGTTCCAAGAAATAAGCTTCTTTTTAGTAATTTCATAAAGATCCCTTTTCAATCTATTCGGATCCCCATAAATATTCTTTAACCATACAGAATTGCTAATGAATTTGGTTGTTTTGCTCCTGTTCCTCCTTGAAGGCCTTAAGGATTTTAACCTCGCTTTCGGCCTTTTTAAGGAAAGCTGCCAGGTCTCCCTCATCTGAAATTTTAACAAGTTCTTTTAGAATTTTGTCCATTTCCTTTAAGGAGCTTTGAATGCGATCAATCAATTCCCGACTAGGGTCCATCTTGATAAGTTCTACGTATCCCAAGGCAATATTTAGATAATTGCCATACTCATGAGTCAGTCTTCTCATTATGAGGTAAGACGTCTCTCTCTTTTCATAATATACGGTTCTTTCGGCCAAAAGATCCTTCTCTCCGAGAATGAAAATAATAGGCAGTAAAATAAGAAACAACATTAAAAGATCGGCAACTCCAGCTCCTAGAGGGCTTTCAAGAAAAGGAGAACTCTCCATTTGGAAGTTATAACTTAGCACTGTCATGGCGATAATATTAAATACACTCCATGCTAAAACCCATGCCCCAAATTTCCTTCCGTTTACACTAAAAGCTATAACACAATGAAGAAGGTAACCCAGTATTATAGGAGATGCCGGTCCCCCCGTTTGAAAAACTCTTATCGGCATTAAGATAAACATAAGGATGTGGAGACCAATAGCTCCGTACCTGAGGTTTTTGGTTTTAATTAGATAGAACCCCTGGGCCAAAGCGAGCACAACCACCAAACCCGTTACCCATGTGGACCAGTCGTATTTGGCATATACTGTCACTCTAAAACCAAAAGCGATTCCCGTGGTGATCACAAAAACAAAACATACATATATTAAAATATTTAATTTGGTGGTCTCTAGGAGTCGGTGAACTTTTGCCTCTCCAAATAAATTGGTCTCGCTTTCAGAATTCATCGCTTAACTCTTTCAAATCATTCGTATTCAGACAACTTTTGGCTAGGCCATGTTTAATACTTTGGACACGCAAATGGACTTTTCTTAAGTTACTTTTTTGCGCTTGCCTTCCTTGGTGTTCATACCAGCCTGTCTTTCCAACTCTGAATCGACTTCCGCGCCAAGCATAAATACAAAAGAACTTATCGACAGCCAAATTAAGAGAACTGCAATTGCTCCCAAACTTCCATAGGTTTTATTGTAGTTGCCAAAATTTGAAACATACCAAGAAAACATCCCCGATGCTAAAAGCCATACAAAGGTGGCCATTGATGATCCAGGTGTGATCCATTTCCAATGTACCGCTTTCCTATTTGGAGCCCATCGATATAGGACACTTAGGGCGGATATGATCAAAACGGCCAACAGTGTCCAGCGGGCAAGTTGTACAATTGTTTGAGTAAAGTCACCAAGGTTAAAATAACTAAAGAGTGCAGGAACACCAGCGACTAAAAAAACAGCGACCATTCCAGTTATAATCCCACCAAGGGTTAACACCAAGGCCACACCGTTCTTTTTAAATATATTTCTGTCTTCACTTTCATCATAGGCAATATTTAGACCGGCCATCATCCCCTTAATGGCCTTGGAACCACTCCACACAGCAATAAGAATACTAATCGCCGCGGCATAGCTTGCAACACTATCTTCCGAAACAAGTCTTGTTAACTGCGTCTCAAAAACACCTATTATGTCTTCCGGCACCACCCCCTGAAGCGAGCTTACAATCGCAGTGACATCTTCAGGTGAGGCTACTAAACCATACAAGGCAACGAATGCTGCCAAAAGTGGAAAAAGACCTAGGAACGTATAGAAAGCAACACCAGCTGAAACTATGCCTACATTGTCCTTGGCAATTTGGTCTTTGGTTCTTACTGCGATTTGCTTCCAATCTCCAAAGTTAAAATCTGTAGGGGTATTCGCCCTTACACCCACAGGCCGTGACTTAAGAAAGCTAAACTCCATTCAAACTCCTTTAGTTGCTTTTAGAGATAGTTGCAAGTGCCATACCACTAGCCAAGTTTGAAATTAGAAAAGTTTAAACAGCAGAAAATTTCTTGTTCAATGTATCTTTAATGTCTGCAGGGATAGGCCGTGACGTTTGTTTATCATAATCAAAATGAACCATAATGGACTTTCCTTTAGCAACATGTTCGCCACCTTGCCATGCCTCTTGGATCACCGTCATTGAGGAGTTTCCAACTTTTTCCAGCCAGGTTTTAATTTCAACTTCTTGTCCAAAATTTGTCTGGGCAAGGTATTCAATTTCAATCTTGGCAATTATAAGGTTCCACTTTTTAGGATCCAAATCTGGGATAAAGACTTCAAACAACGGTCTTCTCGCCTCCTCAAACCAAGATGCAAAACTGGCATTGTTAATGTGTCCTAACGCGTCGGTGTCATTGAACCTAGGAAAGATTTTCATTTTAACCATTTTTATTCCTTATGTGGTTATAGTAATGAGATGAGTAGATTACATTATAACAGACTATGGTGGCTTTTAGGAGTCATCGGTCTGGCCATAATATTAGTATTTTCAATCCTTCCCAATGGTGGTGGAATCGTATCCCTTAACTTAAGTGATAAGGCCTTGCACTTCATAGCATACTTTTTTGCAGCATTTTACTTCAAGCAAATTTCCCATTCGCTTCTTAAAGTTGTAATCCTTTTAACTCTATATGGAGTTTTCATAGAAGGGATTCAATATCTTAGTGTATACAGAAGTTCGGAGTGGCTTGATATTTTAGCGAATATATCTGGCACGATTTCCGGTGCTTTGATTACCAAGTTTACTATGCCAAAGTTGATTCAAAACATTGATCAAAAAATTAAGGCAAAGTTGGACTATTAATGTTGATTTTTCAAGTCAACATTGTGGAAGCTTATTTTTATTGAAATTATTGATTAAGAAAATCATATCTATAAACATTAAGTATGATTTTTAATATAAAAGTCCTTCTTATCAACGCACTCTTATTCCCAATGCTAACTTGGGCTCAACTTTATAAAATAGATCGCAATGAGAAGGTCCAGTCCGCTCTTAAAAGGATCAATGAAAGAAGAATCTACTCTTTCATCAAAACTTTTTCCTCTTATAAAACCAGACACCACGCTACCAAAACGGGAATAAAAAGTGCTAAAGATCTACGAAAATATTGGCAAAAAATTTCTGCCAATAGATCGGACATTCAAGTCTTGCTTATTCACCATAGCGACACCCCTCAGCCTAGTGTGGTCGTTCATATTAAGGGAATCACTGACAATCGCATTGTTTTGGGTGGCCATATTGACTCAATAAACGACCACCAATCAGATGTAAACGCAATAGCACCTGGAGCGGGAGACAATGCAGCAGGAGTTGCAGTTCTAACGGAGGTTCTTAAAGTTCTTGTTGATTTAAACTACAGGCCAGTCAATACAATATCACTTTATGGCTATGCCGCTGAAGAGGTTGGACTCTTAGGCTCGAAATCCATAGCTCAAAACCTTGCCCAAGACAGAGCAAATATATTAGGTGTGGTTCAATTGGACGGTGTAAATTACAATTTTCAAGGTAAAGACCTTGTTTTAATCGCCGATTACACAAACTACTTTCAAAACCTCTTTCTAGGACGTTTAATTGACACTTACCTAAATGCGAGTTGGAGTTATGATAGATGTGGTTATCCTTGCTCTGATCATTATTCTTGGTGGGTTAAGGGTGTACCGGTCTCCTTCCCTTTTGAATCTGAACTTAGATATGAGAATCCTAATATCCATAGTGAGCTGGACACCATTGGCAACATGAATTATAACGCAAACCACGCAACACTTTTTGCAAAGCTAGCATTGGCCTTTGTAATAGAAATGGATAGGTAGTTTTTTACTTTCTTCTAAAGGTCATATAATGCGAGATTCTCTCTTTATCTGTGATACTTTCAAACAACTCTTCAGTATTTTTGCAGAAAAAGTCAATTTGATATGGCATTCGGGTGGTACCGAAGAAGGTGATAAAGAACCAGGAAAGACTTGAATATTTGTATTCTACTCTTAAGTCTTTTTCGTCTGAATCCACAGTTGTTCCAATAGAGCTCTTCTTGAAAAGCTCAACATTCACTTTGTTGCTCATACCTTTATTTATAGTCTAACAAAACAGAAATGCCAATGTATTCGATTCTGACGTGGATCAATCTTACTACCAATAATTGTTAAATAATATCTAATCGGCAGACCCAAACCAAGTTTATCTCAAGGTCAGTGTTAATCCTGTCTCACCTTGACCGCAGGTATAGGTTCCTTCCCATTTGCCTGCAACAGGTGAACCTGAGTCGCTCTGGGTTTTGTACAGGTTAAATTCTTTACAGTCTTGAAACTCAATTCTGCCGGTGAATGTTCCAGTTTTTTCATCTATGGAACCAGACAGAGGGACCATATCATAATGTTGTGGGCGCTTAATCCAGTTTGTTCCACCTAGTTTAAGATCACCGGATTTCGTGTTGTATGTACCCTGCATAGAATATATACCCGTGGGAACATTAGGTGATTTTGCAGTTGCATAAAAATGAAAGATCGCTCCAATTGAAATTTTTGTAGGCTTTGCAGGCTCTGGAGTCGGCCTTGGTTTTGGCTTTGTTTTTTCAACCTTTGCCACTGGAGCAGGAGCTGGGCTAGGCTTTGGAGTGGCATCAGCTTTTGTTGGAGTTGCCTTCGATTGCAACAACAAAACAAATATCATGACAAAAAGCAGGTCAAGCAAAGATGTTAATTGAACTACTGGCTTTTTTAACTTTTTTTTCATTGGGCCTGCTCTAATGGCGCGCTTTCGTTGTCTAAATATATATTTGAAAGGATATTTCGATACTCTTCAGACTCAACAATGACTCTTTCAATTTTCGGACTAAATGCACTCTCCACAACCATGAATAAGATTGAGAAGGTTATTCCAAGGATAGTTGTGTCCATGGCCAAAACAAAGGCACTCGACAAGGAAGTCACATCAATTTGAGCTCCTGACTGAAAAGCAGTCTGGGCAATCGCCAAAATTGTTCCAAGAATTCCCAAAAGGGGAAAGATTTGAACCAGTGTGGACATCACACTTGTAAACATCTCGATTTTATAAGTTCTGTTGTAAAATTGTCTTTCATTAACCTTTTGAGCATTTTTTCTGAAGGCATATCTAAAGCTTCTATCATTTGCGATCTTGGTGTTTATAAACTGGAGAGCTGCTTGTATTTTTTCATGAGCACTTTGGGACGAGTCTCTATCAGGAGCGTCTGAAAAACCTTTCAAAAGATTGTCGGCCACATCTAGCAATTTGGACTCATGCCCTTTAAGCATAAAAAATATTGAACCAACCAAATAGATTTCAACAACTGCAAATCCATAGATAATCAAGAAAATGTTGTCCGTTAATACACTGAATAAGCTCTGTACAATGTTTGCATCCAAAATCGGCCTCGTGGAATTTTAATTTATTAATAAATGTTAGTGTCTCGATAGACTTTGCGCAATTAAGCAATTTTTATCACATGCTGGTCTCTAGTTTGCTTAGTAGTTTCACTAATTTGGAGGATATATGGGTAACTTTGAACAGCATGGAATTTTGCACTACAGTGCTCCACATCATGACAAAATTTACGATGAGACGCACTCATTCATAAAGAGTATTGCCCGCAAGGCGCAACTGCCTACGAACTTGAGTCAAAAACTGGTGAGGTTGATTACTAAAGACATTACTCAGCTACTTCCCTCAGAAAAATCCAGGCCTTTCCGTCAGCTACTACCCGAAGGTTTAAAAAGAGAGTGTGAAACCTTAGAGTTGGCCAGGCCTGACAGGTCTTTAAATGCGAGACAGATTAAAAATCATATATTTAACTATACTGGCAGAGTAAGTGATTCCATCAAGTTTCCAAAAATCTTTTGGGCACAAGTAGAAAACTGGAACAGTGATAAGAGCGCAAACTCTCCGGACAAGGTCCTTTCCTCTTTGCCCTCTGATCTTAGAAAGCTCTTAAAGAGGGATCATTAACAGCAGTGGTCTGCTAAAATCGAAAGTGGCAGGTAAATACATAAATATAATAATCCAGCTACCGAGATCAAAACGATTAATAACCAAAGATAGGACTTCCTTCGAGCTTTTTTTGGCGACCTCATCTCTTTTTCCAAAAGGGCCAAGTTTTTTGTGTTCGCTTTCCATGCCACATCAAACAAGTCCCCAACGATTGGAATCGCTCCAACAATGCTATCAATGGCTGTATTAAGGACCATACGCCCCAGTGTTGCGCCTGACACATTTAGTGACCAGGCCTTGAAGATTATGTAGCTTGAAAGGGCAGCTCCGACGCTGTCCCCAACTCCAGGAATAAGACCTATTATAGAGTCCAACCCAAACCTTATTGGACCAATTGAGAATTTTGAGTCCAAAAGTTTTGAGTAAAATCGAACGTCCTTTAAGTCCTTTGATTTATTTATACCTACCCACCTTTACTCAAAAATAATATTATGAGCTCCAGTCTGCTTGAGAAGAGTTTCAGCCTTATCTTTTTCTTCCAATTCAATATGGAAGTCAACAACAACCTGATCATCGTTAAAATCAGATTCATCCACATCGACTTTATCTTCACTAAAGACAACTGCAAGCGCCGTTGAGAAAGCGGGAACAGTGAAGGCTCCTATAGCTCCTATAGCGATAACTGTTTGCCAGAAGCTCATATCCTGAAACGTGCTTATGGATTCAGTGGCCAAAAGAGCAAAACCTATAATGGCACCCAAAACAAATCCAGCGACCGCGCCATAAATCAAATTTCTACCAACTTTCCTGGTAACATCGCCTCTGGCGTTAAAGTTTTCAACATTCCCCCACTTCTTTTTGTAGTAGTTGATGTGGGTTACATGTATCCCTTTGCGTTTAAGTATTTCCATTGCCGTTCTAGCTTGTTTTGGACGGCCGTAAAAAGCTTTCAATCCTATTTCCATAAAAGAATTCCTCCTGAACATCACCCATTTTATACCAACAATTAAAAAACAGTAATGTTCAACGATTAGGCAAACCTTCAACAGAAATGATTCACAATCAATGCCAGATTCATACGGTTTTTTATCAACTTAATTTGTATATATATTTTTACATTTTATCAGAACAAGAAAATGATTCTTTTCTAAAATCATATTAAGTTGGACTCAAGGAGCTCCAACATGATCGCATCTACCAGCGTGGTAACTCATACATTCAATCAAAACAAAAACATTGAACACTTAATCAAAGGCCTAATAAAATCCAAGTTTAGTGATGAGCTGATTATAGTGGCCATGGGTGAAGAAGACCCTCAGGATGTGCTAGGAGAAGACCTGCCATTTTCAACCAAAGTTTTCTATCTTCAACGACCATGTACAAGTCTTCCGTTGGCCCAGGCAAAAAATATAGGCTTCACTATGGCACAAGGAGAGGCGGTGGTGTTCATTGATCCTAACCACATACCTACACCCGAATTGTTCAAGAGCGTAGAGGAGCTGTTAACAATGTCTCCCAGATTAATAGTCACAGGTGAATGTAATGAATTGATAAAAAGACCTAGAAAAAATTGGAGTTACAGCTCCCTAAAGGATAATAGCCAAAAAGTAAAAATGAACACTGGCGTTAAAACTCTTACTAACGGTAACTTTGCCATGCTTAAATCTCTTTACATTGAGATGGAAGGATTTGAGGAGCGTTTTTTAGGCAACAGCGCGGAAATTGATTTTTTCATGCAAACAGAAGCAAAGGGTATTAAGACTGCTGTGTCAAAAGAAACGTGGACCTACTTAATAAAAGAAAGATCTAAACATCAGAATATGGATTTGGACAAGTTGATAGAATCTTCAGCGTTATTCTATTCTAAATGGGGATGCTTTCCGTCTGTGGAGTCATTAAAGGCTCTAAAAAGGAAAGGGCTTATTCATCTGAATGAATACTCGGGAACCTTAGAAAGAATGTAATCTCTAATAAAGTAAACTTTGGAAGGTAAATGAGCGGGCCCTAAGGCCCGCATTATTTATACGTGCATTAGCTCTTTCTTTAACAGTCCTGCGCTTCGCAGTTGCTTAAAGTTCTCAATTGCTTGGAAGTTAACATTGTCGTAAGAGCCTAAGATAACACCCACGCCAAGATCAATTGACTCTGTAAGGTTTCTGTAGAACTTTTGATAAATTTGCTCGTACATGTTTCTATTGCCATTTACGTCGTAACCTACAGATATAAAGATCTTTTTAACATCATTTTGCTTTGCCATGTAGTTTAAGAATTTTAGGTCATGGCAGTTCAAGGCAAGCTTGACCCCAATCCCCATGCTCTGTGAAAGAAGCGCTGTTTGAAGAGCTAAGTTTTGAGCAAAGTTGTTTCCTACAGAACAAACAACCATCTTATTTTCATAAGTATTGTTCATATCCTTGAAGTATTTAGTCATTAATGCATCATTGATGGTTGTGGCAACCATATTTGTAAAGTAGTCATCATTAATGTTTTTCTTATTTTCTTGAATGTGTTCCATTAAAGGCTGAACAATTTTTTCAATAAGTATATTTGAGTCTAGATCATAGGTCTTATTAATCTCATGCTCTAAAATGCCCAGTTTTTTCCACTGAATTCCCATTTTACAGTTGTGAAGAACTTCATTGGTGTCTATTTCGTTTTCTTTTTGGATCTTTTGCTTTGTGGAAGGCACAAACTTATCCAACATGTTCAACAATTCTTCGTCGTGTAGGCCGGCGATATCGGAAATACTGTTTCCAAAATCAACCAAACCTTTGAGCGCTTTGAGCCTCTTGATTTGTTCATTTGAATAGAGCCTTCTCTTGTTTTTATCTCTCATAGGCGTAATGGCATTGTATCGATTTTCCCAAGCTCTAACAGTGTGGGAGTTGATACCAGTAATCTTTGACACAAACTGAATTCCGTAACGATAATTTTCTTCCATTTCTTTCTCCTAGTTCTTAAGTTGCGTCTAACCTAACAAAGGATGTTCAAAAAAAAGTGAAGGGACAGTACAAAGATTGTAAATAATTTTTAACACACTTATCGAAGGATACTTTACAAACGTCGTAAACGACTGGACACGACCATGGATTCAAAAACGCCCTACAAACCCTTCCAGTCGGAATTTTAAGCGTTCGATATCTTGGCATTTTTCCATTTCCTTTAAATTAGGCATGGAATATTTGTAAAAGTTTTTTAACAATATAAGTGTATCAAATTTACCACGCAGGAGGATTATTTGAGATTTCTGACCCTTTTTTTAGTTTTATTGTCTTTAAACCTAAAAGCACGTCAAAACAACACATTCAAGCCTCAAAGCAATAAAAGCAAAAAAAGTAAAAAGCTCAAAAACAACGGCAACAATCTCCTAGACAAGTTTCAAATATCTTACCAGCTAAATGGTTTCAGCGAAGAACAAGAGGCAAAAATGGAACTTGCCCTTGAGAAACTCAAGATTGCAGTGAAATCAGAAGAATTCAAACAAGCTGTGCTTAATCATATTTATAAAGGCCAAAGACGCTTTTACAAAAGCAAAGGTATGACCAATCAAGAAGTTTATGACCACATTTTGAGGGGGGTTGAAGACTTATCTCCCATTGAAGACTTTGAGATGGATTTGAAGCTTACTTTATATCACAGCAAAACAAATACTGTCGGCTACACTTATCCCAACACCAATGAGATTTGGGTAAATGATAAGTACTTCAACAAATATACCTTAGGTGAGGTTGCCAACAATGCCATGCATGAGTGGCTACATAAAATCGGCTTTGAACATTCTTACTATAACAATCCCGACAGGCCATACACAGTTCCATATGCTATCGGCGAGATTATTGAGGACATAGTTAATAAACTATAGTTTCCCCGCCTAAAGTTTGATCGATTACGTCTTTTAGGTCTTGCAGGGAGATAGGTTTTTTCAAGATTTGAAGTTTCTCAGGAGATTTAACCTTGCTAGCTATTTCCTCCCTAGAGTACCCACTTATGATTATAAATGGAATGCTAATTCCTTTATCAAGAACCATTTGATAGAGGTTGGTTCCCAAATCATCTTTAAGACTCTCATCACTGATAATACAATCAATACCCTCTAAGCTAGGGTTTGACTCAAAATAACTCTCAAAATCACTACCCGATTCAAGAGTCAAGAGGTCAAAGCCATGCTTTTCCAAGTACATTTTCCACATAGCGAGTATATCTTTATTGTCATCTATTAAAATCAACTTTCTCATAGTGACAATATTTAAACATCTCACTAGCATAAAAAGAAGTATATTTTTTTTGATACAAAGAAACTTAAGGTTGTGCCCAATGGAAATCGAGCTATACTTCACTGTTTTTATGGGGAAAAAGGCCTAAAATAATTATTTTAAGAAGCACTGCTTCAAATACAGACTTTATGAGGAGCAATATATGAAATTAGGACGTTTAATTTACATAATTCCAATTATGGCGGTATTTGTTGGCTGTTCTCAATCTCCTACAGGCAGAAGGCAGCTTACCCTTCTTCCAGAAGATCAGTTGGCAAAAATGGGAGATCAGTCCTTTCAACAAATGCAAAAACAACAAAAATTAAGCGATGACCCGGCCTTAAAAAGACGTATTGAATGCATAGCTGAGAGAATTGTATCCAGCATGTCAAAGAACAACAATTTCAGCGAGTGGGATGTTAAGGTATTTGACAGCGAAGCAGTGAATGCTTTCGCCACTCCAGGAAAAAATATAGGCGTATATACAGGCCTAATTAATGCGGCCCAATCAAATGATCAAATTGCTTCCGTGATAGGTCACGAGGTTGGCCATGTTCTCGCCAGTCATGGCAACGAAAGAATTAGTCAAAGCCTTATTGTTCAAGGCGGCTTAGTTGCAGCTGATATTGCTCTAGATTCGGGTAGTCCCCAAAAAAATCAGATGATTCTGGGAGCCTTAGGCCTGGGAGCTCAGTTAGGAATACTACTGCCATACTCAAGAAAGCACGAAAGTGAAGCGGACAAAATAGGATTAGACTTGATGGCAGAAGCGGGATTCAACCCAAGAGCAGCGGTTGAGTTTTGGGAAATCATGAAAAATCAAAGCAAGTCAGCTCCTCCAGAGTGGTTAAGCACCCACCCTGCCCCTCAAAGCAGAATTGAGAAGCTAAGAAGCAATATGAAAAGCGCACTTAAGACATACAATCGCAATAAGGGCCAGTTCACTAAGTGCCCCTCATAGCCAATATGGCACATTCGTTGCAGCTTTCCTCCTAAGATTTGATTAAACTCCTTAGGAGGAAGAAATGCTTAAAAATTTAAACTTTAAATCTCTATTTGTCATTTTATCAATTGCTACACTCAGCTTTAACCTACAGGCAAGGAAACTTGTCCGAAGCCATGACGCAACCACAATCACCGCAAACAAATACACACAAAACTTTTTTGAAGCAAAGGGCATTGTGGATACCAAAAAACGCGTTCGCTTCACGGGAGCAGAAAAAGAGAGCATGATTGTCACTCTCAAAAGAAAAGACGCGGCCAAAGAACCCATAGCGATTGATCTTGGAGACGCAAGCGATTTCGTACGAATAAAAGAAGGAAGAACCAAATTAAAGGTGGTTGGTCAATTGAGAGATATTGGTGAGCAGCCAGTTCTTATGGCGTCTGAAGTCTATATAGATGGCGAACTTGTTAAACTGACAAAGAGTGCGAACAGGCCATTGCAGGCAGAATAAACAAAGGAAATGGAATGAATAAACAATTAGAAAGAATACTTACTATTAGTTCAAAAAACAGCGGACCAGTCCTTAGTGCTTTTCTGAATCTAAAAGATGTGGACCATTCGCTTAAAAAGATTCGTAGTCTTTTCGTAAAGTGTAAAAATGAACTGGAGAAGTCAGGGCAGAGCATTTCAAAAATAGACAAACTGCTTGAAGACAACCTTGTTTCTGGAAATGAGTTGCAACTAGATAGCGGCCTAAAAGATGTAAATATTGCTCTATATGTTTTCGAAAATGAAATCATATCAATTAAGGTGAATCGTCACTTTGAAGATCAGTACTGCATCAATCAACATCCCTTCATTCTTCCCCTATTAAGAAATAACCTAAGCGATATAAAAGCAATCGTAATAAATAGGAATATGGCCAAGGTTTTTAATTTTGAAAATGACAATTTGAATGAGGTAGAAAGCAATCTTTCTTTAATTGATGACAAGGTGGATGAGTACGACAACCAATCTCTTCCAGATAGAAATAATGATCGTAAAGAGCAGTTTGTGAAAAGCTACTTAAAAAACTTCTTAAGCAATTTAGAAAAGTCAATTTTCAAAAAAGACGACAAACTACTCTTCCTAACTAACGAGGAGTACCTTTCCCCTTTAAAATCCTACATGGAGAACAGCCAATGGAAGAAGAACTTCATCGTTGAAAAGCACAATTTCCCAACAAAGGAATTAGGTCCAATCAAAGAGAGAATTGAACAAACAATTAAAAAAAACAAGATGGCCCATTTCAGGCCGGCAAGCAATAATCGACAGCGAGAGTACCACAGTCTTAACACCATAAGAAAGGAAGTGGACATCTACAACATGCAATCTTTCATCATGAAGGATTCACTAATTGGATTGGCACTAAGTTCAATGGATAGGCATCAAGACTTGAACCAATTCATATTAAGTTTGATAAGAAGCAGTGTCCAGGTTTCAACTTTTGAAAACCTAAAAGAAAACTTTATTGTAGAGGTAAAAAACATTCAAGATAGAAGCTTCATTGCTCAAGCTTAGCCCTCCTTTGGGTGAGTTCCTGCAAGATAGCGGAAGTACATGATGCACCTTCACAGGTGAAAGCATTGACTATGTTGTTCCTTGTGATTGAAACCTCATACTTCCTTTCGGAAGGAACTCTTCGACCTCTTATAATTAACTTTGGGCTGCTGCCAACGATTTCAATGTCTCCATTAGTTACACTATGTACTATTTTCTTCACTACAATACGCTCTGTCCTATCAGGATGGAGCAGCTTAACAACTAGATCATTTATGACTAAATCTTCAACCCCTCCATATGCCACCACCTCAGTAAACTTGTTTAAAGCTTGTGCCAGTTCGTAAGCATCGCTATGGTCCAACACCGCAACTCCCCCTCTGTATTGAACATTTGACCTTCTATTTCTTACTCCTAGGGACAGCCAGCCAATATCGTTTTTAAATGTCTTAAAATTTAAAACACTATTATTAACTTCCAGTCTTAAGTCTTCAATTTGAAGATCGGCCAAAAAGGTTTGTATATCAACATCATCGTAAGTGATATTCAGCTCAGAGTCCTCTATCTTTTTAGCGAGGTTTTTATCAAGTTGAACTGGAAAGTAGATACGGGCGCTTAGGACGACAATGAAAACTACCGCAAGGAAAACTCGAATCCAGTGAATCCTCTGTTTCCCTTCTTCTCTGTACTCAGAAAACAACATCTTAACTCGGTAATAACTTCTTAGCGATGGATCTTCGAGTAGAAAAAAATTCACCTCTCCCCCAAATAAAACACTTGCGAAGGTTAGTCTAAGCCATAGTAGCATTACTATAATAACTCCGAGCGCTCCATAAACCTTGTTGAAAGCTCCAAAGTTGCTAACATAAAAGCTAAACATAAGCGCCAAGAGACTTCCAAAGACAGTGGCGACAACTGCCCCTGGCAGAAACTTGTTCCAACCAATTTTTTTGCCATGAGCGGGCAGGTACTTGTAAACAAAACAAAGGCCAAAAACCATATAAAGTGAGACCACACTCCATTGGAATAAGATGAAAAGAAACTCCCACCTCTGGGAAGGATCAAAGAAGGAAAAAATCAAAGGCAATACTGTTAACATAAAACCTAGGAACATAAAGCTGGAAACAAGAACAAGAGTGTAAAGTATTGACTCACCAAGAGAAAATAAGAAATGCTTCTGATCTTTTCTACAAAAGACAATATTTAAGCTGTGGGCCAACGTTCTTGTTACGTTATTGGCCAACCATAAAGAAATAAGAAATGAAAATGCGGTTGCGATGTTAATAGTATTAAGATTTTCATTAATACGCTGTGCCTGTCCTTCAACCAGTTTATACATGTCAGGGGGCACCAGTTCTTTTATCAAACTAAAATGCCCCCAATCCAAATTAAAGTTTAAGATTAGGTAGATACCTACCAGTACGGATATTATTGGGATAAAACTTAGAAAACTGTGATAAGCAACGGAGCTTGAAAGGATAAATATATCATCGGTGTCCGCCTTGTTTCGAATCGCCTTTATTACCCTCTTCAATTTATCTCTTTTACGGGACATAAAAAAGACTATCTTCGAGAAATTGAATCAACCTCTGGAGTGGGAACAGACTTGGCAATCTTTTGCCCAAACCTGCCTCCTAGGCCATGGAAGATGTCGCCGTCCAGGCCAACCTTTGAGGCCATAAAGCTCAACATATAAAACAGTGAACTAACGGCCACAAAAAGAAAAAGGTCTGAGGAGAATGTGGACTTCTTCATCGCTCCCCCTCTTCGGGCGTTTTAGAGTAGAAGCTAAGATCCTTTTCTACCACGTCTAAATTTTGTTCGAGTCGATTAAGGTAAAATTCTATATCAGCAATTAGAGCTCCATCCTCTTCATTCCCTTCAATCTCCTTAAATCGATCCTGAAGATAGTCAATCAAAAAAAGAGCTTCCTCAAAATTATCTGAGTGAGTCAAATACCTTAATTTTTCATTTGTATCCACCGAGCTATCGAGCAAAAGGGATTTGTGCCTTAGAGAGTCAAATTTTCTCTCCAACAAGGTGCTTAACTCGACAGAGCTCTCCTCTTGCTTTTGAATTCGAGATTCTTCCACCGAAGATAAACGTTCATATTTAATACCGCTATTTGCGATGGCGAAGGCCATAAGGGAAAACATTCCGACATAAAGTATCTTTATCATTATTCCTCCTACAAGATATTAAAGAGTCTTCTATCAACAAGGTGCAACTTATTTAAAGGTATGTATAAATAGTCATAGAGTCCGTTCTGTAACTCCCACCTAATTTTTTCAAGACTATCAACGAAGCATATTGTTGAGTTCCAAAAGCTCTTGTCTTGCTCCATTAGAAGATCTGAAACTTCCTTGTTGTAGTTGGAAAGCACTAGCAATGTTTTCTTTTCATCATCCAGTTTGACGCCATTTCTAAGTTTGATAAGCATTTCTTCGCCTCACAATTAAACAGTTAAATCATGTTAACGATCCAAGAATTTAGTTGTAAAAACGTAATTACCTTTGCCCTGAAAAATGTTTTTCCGATGCTAAAGCTAGGCGAACAAACGTCTAAGCTTAGGATTTATTTGTGAGAGAAATATCAATGATGGGACAGCAAAGAAGACTCCCAAAGCGCCCCAGACCTTCCCCCATACTAAAAGGAAGAAAACTACTACGATACCTGGGATGTTTAAAAAACTGCCCATTATCTTCGGTTCAACCATGTTGCCAAAGGTAAATTGGACCAATGAGGTAGAAAGCAAGAGAAACCAAAACTCAGGCTCAAAACCATGGGCAAAATAAAACATTGGCAAAGGCAGCAAGGTCGCCACGATACTGCCAAGATTTGGTATAAAATTCAGTATAAAAACCAAGATGGCCACCGACTCCCAATAATCAATATCGAATGCCACAAAGATAAACGACACACAGACAGTGGTTACCAAACTTATAAAAAGCTTAATTCGGATGTAGGTCCGCAGCAAAGCGCCTGTGTCTCGAAAATCAAGCATTCGCTGCAAGTGTCTTTCAGGTGCGAAAAATATGAAAACATAAAAAATGAAAGACAGAGCAAAAAGGCTTAAGTAGCTAACTATTGAGAATGAAAAAAACTGCAACATCGACATAATGTGCTCTGTGATTTTTTGATCAACAAAGTACTCTTCCAAATCAAATCTATCCAAATAATCCAATAAAGAATCCTGAACTACTGCTAATTCTTTGCCGTGAGCATTAAAAAAGTCAAGCCAACCCTGTATCGCAAATGCAAACAGATAAAGGAGCATGCTAGACACAAACACAAATACCAGGCTTACAACAAGCACGCTCAAACCTTTGGGAATCTTATGAGCACGTCCCCATTTATAGAAAGGGTAAACAAACACTCCAAAGCATAGAGAATATGCAAGTGGAAGAAGAATATTTCTGAAATATATTAGACCAATAACGCTTAAAACCAAAAGCAGGCCATTGTAGTAAAATGGAATTCTTTTAACCATGGTCGATTTAGCGTCTATTAAATCGGACTAAAAAGGCCTTGCTCCAAACGGACTATTTCTATCGTTTAGCCTATTTCTTTGCTTTAGTACCTCGTTTTTTACAGTATCAAGAGCATCTCTTACACCAATAAGTAGTTGGTTATTTTTTTTGGATGCATATACAGGCTCTCTGCCGCGCACTCTCACCTCAACTGAGCATTCAAATAAAACCGGACCTCGACTCTCTTCAGGGTTAACCTCCTTAATCCATACCAATACATTGGTAAAGTCTAAGTATGCATGATTCTCAAAATAGTCCTCAATATAGGCCCTCATCACATGATCATCCATATTCTCTTTATTTGCCAACTCGTTATAGATATTAATCATTTTACGATCCCCTTGTTTTATTTTGATAGTTCCAACAGGCTTCTAACAATATATTCCAAAACTTGGCCTCTCTCGGCCGCTTGCTGTCCTAGCCTTTTCACCTTAGATGATAATGGAGATTTTCCACTCCATAAATTTTGACTGATGGACAAATCTTCACTGGACTTTGGTGAATTTCCTTCATGCACCATCCATAAAAAATCTGGATGATATTGAGTAATCCACTCTCCACCTACGATTCTACCCTTCTTATCTATTTCTAAATCGTATTTATAATGAATTTCGTATCCATTTGCTCGAGAATCGCTTCCTTCTTCATCGCCAAACAGAAGCTTTACCTTCATATGAACACCAACTAAGTAATGAGTCCCAATGCGGCGATTCCACTTATTCGGATCTTCAGGGTACTCACTCCTTTTAATCAGGGCATGTTTTAGAAGTCTTGACCTCAAACCGTTCTTAGGGTTCACATATTTATAGCTAAATCCCATGATCGGTCGATTCCACACATCTGAATCATAGGCGTTATCCATAATTAGAGTTTTACCGTGCAGACCAATATAGTTTAACAATGCCAAGTGAAGAGTGGCCGGATTAGTATCTAAGCATTCAGGTTTTCTAGAGCCCAGCTCATCGATATCGCAACGTCCTCCAATAAAAGATATATCGTAGTTATTTTCGGCCCAGGCATGTGCTGCTAGTCTTTTTATATCTTTCACACTAAAGGGGATGCTTCTACCGTCATAGGCCTTCACCTGGACGCTTCTTAGAGGTTCCGGGTACATGAAACTAGCAGGAGCTGTTCCGTGGCATATTCCTGCCCAATAGGCAATGCTGCCGAATGTTTTATAGACAGAATTTGAATAGTTCACCTCGTGATCAAAAAGGTAGGTCTTCTCTCCAAAGAGAAAATCATATTTCTCGGCTGCTGACATATCACTAAAACGTCCACTTTTTAAAAGCGATGAAGGAGGCGTGCTTTTAAACCGATTTAAGGTTTGTGGCCACTTCTCTTTTGAATTCTCCATTCCAGGTCTTTGGGCTAGCCCCCCCTTGCTAGTGGGAGAATTTATGTAACTCCAAAATTTTTCTTTGGAGGCACCTTCAAATAGTTTAATGTTATCGAAATAGAAGATATTGCTATGGAGTTTTTCGATTCCACTATATGCAGGCAATAGTTTTCTAAAATGATCTTCGCTTCGGTAACCACTTTTGGGTCTCCCAATAGAAACCCACATATCGTGAAATTGGCCGTTCCCCAATACAATGGTGTTCCTATGGGAGACTTTTTTGGGTGCGAGAGGTGATTTCCACCTCTCCAGGTCCATGGTCTCTTGACCATGGACATCCCCAATAATAATAAACAAAATAATCAGAAAACTGTGTTTCATACAAACGCTTCCTATTTAAGAATAGAGTCAACGATCTCAGGATTAATTTCCTTGTTAAGGCTTCCTCTCTCTATGGAGTCAGGGAAAGAAACAAGGTAGTCAGGGTGGTCCGTCTTACTGCCTTCAATCCACTCCCCGTCAGTCACATTCAAAGTTCCATTATTCCACTGACCTTTGAGAATATAATCGTAGGATTTGATAACTCTTTTAGTGCCTACATAATTGTGGTCGTCAACGTGTGGACTAGCAAATGTTACAAATGCCTTCACCTTTGCGCTGGTATTACTCAGTCTTTCGATGATGAACTTTACCTTGTAAACAGGAACGGTCCACACAGGAAATCGCGGATCGTAGTCCATTAAGAATGGCATCTTGTTTTTTACAAGGTGATTCTGCGCAAGCTTGTGAAATTGATCAGGGTAAATGTCGTCATAATCGTCATTTCTATCCCCGTTAAATCGCTCTCCTATCATAATGTCTGAGATCCCAACGGCCTTTTCATACGTTTTCAGTAAAAGCGCCTTCTGATCTCCCACAGACCACTTAACACCTCCAACAGTCTTAGCTTCAGTTGGTTCAGGGTGAAGTACAGACGCTATTGCCCAAGCGTGACACAGGCCTGCCCATCCAACTTCATTAGGACGATATACTTCCCTCTCTTCGTACAGCGCAGACTCGGAAAACACATTAAACATTTTTCCCGAGTAATAGTCGTATTTTTCTAAAGGTGAAGCGCCACCTCTTGGTTTGTAAAACATGGTTTTTTCGTTCAGGGGATACCACCAAGCTGACCAAGGCTTGATTGAGCTTACTCCAGAAAACTCGCCTACTTTAACCTTTAAAGGCCCATACTTGTCAGTTGCCGAAAAAGTCTCTTTCTTTCTCGCCTCTTCTTCATAGACGGTGTTAATACGCTCCTCTACAGCTTCATTGCATGCAGAGAAAGCAAAAACCGCCACACCGATTCCAACAATTCTTTTAATTTCCATATTACGCTCCCTGTTGTTTGTTGCGAAAGGGCTCCAAGCACTTCCTGATTATGTGATTGTCCAAAAACTAAGATCATTTTGATCAACTACACAACCATCAAACAACGATAAAAAGATGGAGTAAAAACGAAATTTCCAACTGTATTACATCGTTATTTTCTTATAAACAAAAAAGGCCTGCATCAAGCAGGCCTTTATATATATTTTTTTAGAATAAAACTAAACTGCAATTGAAGACTGACCTCTCTCAAGCTCATGAACATTTTCTTCCAATTGCGAAAGATAGTAGTTGATATCTTCCTGAGTCCCGCCAACATCAAGGGAATCGTCCTGCTTCATCTCTAAAAGCAGGTCTTCTATAATCTCAATAGTGTCAAAGCCGTCAATCATCATCTCCTTATGTTGTCGTGCTACTTCACTGTCTTTCAAATCAATGAGTCTTCTCTTCAAGGTTTTAAACTTTCGCATGCTTCTTTTAAAGCTTTCCGCTTTGGCGAGTGTGGTGTTGCTATCCAAATTCATAATCTTCCTCCATGCCAATTTAAAAAAACTGGTTCCTAGTTTTGGTTATGAATAGAATTTTCTCTACCCACCATCCCTTAGTAAAAATGGATTGAAGAATGTCAAAGATTGAAATTCTCTATGTCAGAGAAATGATGAAACTGAATTAATAAGTACTTGGCTCGTAACAGGCTTGGAAATGTGTCCATTAAAACCGGCCTTTAGGTTTTCTTTTCTCTGCTCTTCCATGGCGTGTGCAGTAAGAGCTATGACAGGTTGTTCAAACTTTAGCTCCTCACGAAGCCTCTTAAGCACTTGATAACCATCCAGTTCTGGCATCTGTATATCCAACAAAATAAGATCGTAAGGTTTGCTTTTTGCCATTTCCAAGGCACTTTGACCAGAGTTTGCGACATCAACGTCAGCACCGGCGCCATCAAGGTATTTTTTAAAGATTCTGCTATTTTCGACTGCATCGTCGACGACTAATAACCTTTTGCCTGTTACTTTCTCAGTGTTGCCTCCCATAGGTAAAGTCGCCTGTTTTTTGGTAGGAACAAATTCCTTTACGCTAAACCAAAGACTAAAAGTGGAGCCCTCACCCTTTTTCGAGTAATCAAGCTTTATGTCTCCATTTAGTTCGTTAAGTATTTTTTTGGTCAAGGCCAACCCAAGACCTGTTCCAGAATGGTTGCGATTATAATTCGTGTTCTCTTGTGAGAAGATTTTAAAAATCTCATTCTTTGCTTTATCGGAGATCCCCTTACCGGTATCCTTAACAACAAATGTAAAAGTGGAGTTTTCCTTAGCGTAATAGATATCCATTGAAACATGTCCTTCGCTCGTAAATTTCACGGAATTGTTCAATACATTGAACAACGCCTGTTTAATTCTCTTAGAGTCTGACATTATTTTTTCAGGGATATCTGTCTTGTAGTTAAATTCGAGCTTAATATTCTTCTTTTCAGTCTTAAACTTTAAAATATTATAGAGATCGTCAAAAACCTTTTTGGGCTGAATTTTCTCAGTATTGACATTAAATTCCCCAATTTCCAGTTTTGAAAGGTCCAAGATCTCATCTATAAGTTTTAAAAGATGATTGGCATTATCATTGATTGTTTTAAAAGCTTCCTGTTTTTCTTTAGGCCCAAGCAGGCCTTCCGAAGCAAGAAGCTCCAAATAGCCTAAGATCGTGGTCATTGGTGTTCTAATTTCATGGTTGATGTTTGCCAAGAAATCGTTTTTCGCGCTTGAAGCAATTTGTGCATTAACAAGTGCTTGGTTTTTCTTTTCAAACTCAATAATCAATTTTTTATAAATGGGGTGAAAAAGCAGTCCCCAAAACATAACGATAACAAAAACGATAAAGAGTATTAGATAGTTCCCTATATTTTTTATCTTACTCTGAAAACTTTGCTGTTCACTTCTTGCAACCCTGACAGCGCTATTGAATGCAACAAGGAGTTTTCTATAGGCCAAGTTGCTTATGGGGGAAAGATCCATATTCATCCCTTTCCCACTGTAGAAAGTCTCTTTATCAACTCCCTTGAACTTAGATAGAAAAGACTCTATTTTCTCATTCAAATCTTCTACATTGAGTTGCTCTCTAAGCTGGCCGGCCAATACTTTATTAGGCATCAATTTAAAGCTTTCCAAAAACCTTTCATGATTTGTTCGTAAGTCTTCAAGCTCTTGAAGAACATTTTTTCTTAAAACTTCCTCTCCAACTCTTCCCTTAACTTCGCTATATCTTTGAATATAGTCAGAAATAACCACAATCGACTCCATTTGCACAGCAAGTAGATCATCAATCGCCTGTAAAGTATTCTGCTTTTCGATTAAGTTTGAATGGCTTTTATACAAGAACCCTGTAACGAGAAGTGTAATCACTAAAGCAAATAGTGAATAAACATAAAACTCAAATTTTACTCGTTTTAAAAAATGTTGAACTTCCATTAATCCGCTTTATTCCCTGGTAACAATTGTGATTCTTTATACTCTATATATTCCTTAGTATCATCACAAATTTTAAAGCAGATTTCTACTTTGCCAAGGCCGATTGCGGCTCTAAACCTGCTTGCAAAGGTCCTCAGCCCCCCAAAACCATAAGGTTCGGCATAGCCCTCCCATTTATGTAAAATTTTTTTTACATTTTGAAAGTTGTCTTCCTTGAGGCTTGCGCGAATATCTTTCAAATCTTGCTCTCGACTCTCTATAAAACTTTCAAGGTAATCCTCCAACCCATCCTCAGGAACCTCAAAGGCCGTAAAATTTTTAAAGTCTTTCATAAATATTCCTTAAGTATTCGCTTTTTTCTTAGATTTCTTGACCATTTTATTATAAAAAAGATGCCATGAGAAATATATTGCTAGTTGAAGATGCTGAAGAAATTTACCCACTCGTTAAAAAATCTTTATTATCCATCGCCACTGTCGATTGGGTTAAAGACTTAAACTCTGCAAGAGAAAAAATTGCCAACAACGAATATGATTTAATCTTATTAGATCTATACCTTCCCGATGGAAATGGCATAGACTTTCTTTCAGACCTGAGAAATGACAATTTCTCAACACCTGTCTTCCTACTGACTTCTGAGCAAGACATTAGCGAGAAAGTACTTAGCTTCAGCGCAGGAGCTGATGATTACATCACCAAGCCTTTCAACTCTCTTGAGCTAATGGCCAGAGTGGATGCAAGACTCAAAAAAGACAGCCTCAAAAACAAACAAGGCGACACTCTTAAATGGGGCAACTTGGAGTTAATTAAGTCTAAACAACTTGTTAAAGACAAGGCCAACAATGACATGCCTGACATTGAACTATCCTCTATTGAGTTTAAGCTATTCAATCTTCTTGCTATGAGCCAGGGGGACATTGTTTCTCGAGATACAATATTGAATGAAGTTTGGGGTAATGACGTATTTGTTTCTCCAAGGTCTGTAGATATCTACATAAGCAAACTTAGAAAGAAATTCTCAAGCTATCCTAACCTAATCAAATCTGTTCACGGAGTTGGTTACCAACTACAAAAATAGTTAATAAAATATTTTAATTAACATTAAATAATTGGAAAGCAGGACATTCAGAATGCCCTGCTCGGTGAGTGTGTTAGGCGTAATGCATTAGCATCCGATCAGGTGTGAAAAAGAGTTTTACCTCGATCACATCGCCACGATTAATCTCTTTGCAAAGGTCAATCATGGTGAAGTATCTAGGTATTATTTTTGTTCGTATTAGTTTTTTTATTTCACTGCTTAGATATTTATTTTTTAGCAACTTCTCATACTGAAGACATTGTTGTTGAGTGCACTTGAGAAGCTTTTTTATTTCATATTGCTTGTCTTTGTGGTTCTCCTTAAAGAAAAAACCTACAAACAACTTCTTAGAAAGGTTCTGGTATTTGGTTCCAATAATCCTCATGCCCTCATTGAAGATTTTGGTGTGTTCGTTTTTTAATGTGTGTGCAAAAGTTAGCTTGGATTCGTCAATATTTCCCACTAGGTCATTGTACTTAAGAATGATATCCTTCTCTTGGTAGATCATCTTCAGAAAATCTATAATCGCTTCTTCCTTTTTATTCATTTAAAACCTCCCTATCTGAAAAAGAGATTATCAGGGGCAACATCAAAAAAATTCTCCCTACTATCAAAATTAGGTAAATGAATTTTTACATAACTTACATATGTCACATGGCGACAATTTTGCTTGTTAATAAGGCAAGTTTTTAAGAAGGAGGAACAAAGTGAAGAAAAAAAGAAACGAAAAAAATGAAAACGTTAAAATTCAAAACGAAGAAATTAGAAAAAGAAAAGGCTGGAACACACCTAAGACTAAGGAAAGAACCAGTCCTGGCGAGCTTCACAAGGTTCAGTAGACACAAAGAAAATAACGAATTAAAACAGTAAAGAAAACGCGGCAAACGCCGCGTTTTTTTATTCCCATTTAAGTTGGTTCAGTTTTTTAAGCGACCAATTTCACAGATTTTTCCATATTAAATGTTAAAGAGTGTAAAAAAATGTTTACATTTTTCCGGCCTGGCGTTTAGGATCTTTATCAATTGGCCGTTCCCCAATTCCATAAAAAATAATTTATACCTATGGAGGGGACAATGACATTATCTAAGAAAATAGCAGTTTTATCTGTATTCTTGCTTGCAGCATGTGGAAAAGGCGGAAGTGGCGGAGGCGAAAGCAATGGTATTGCTGGAGCGGACCCTGCCTGTACTAAGAAGCTAAACCTTGTTGAAAACCAAGCAATGAATGAAGTAATTATCGGAGACCTTAAATGGTCAACTACCGAGTTGCTTAAAGATAAAGCTAAAAAAAGCAATGCTAGCTCTACAGCTCACTTAAGCATTAAAGCACGTTCATCTCGTTGCACAGGCTTTTTAATCAACAACAACACCATTATGACTAATAATCACTGTGTGACTAAACCTAGTGACGCTCGTGGCATAGTGGCGACTTTTAACTACACAAAGAACAACCCAGGTAAAAAGTACACTTGTGACAAGTTCATCATGACAAACTCAGGACTTGACGTTGCTTTGATCCAATGTCAAGGGAACCCTGGAGCTGAACAGTCTCAAGTAGTCCTTGGGGGCTTTAAAGGCGAGATTGGCGATAACATCTATATCACGCACCAGAACTGCAATTACAAAGCGAATTCAAGGTGTAAGCCAACGCAAAAATACTCTGAAGGCAAGTTGCTAGGAAGCAACGGCGGCCAAGTTGAACATAATGCTGATACTTTGCCAGGATCTTCAGGGAGCCCAATATTTGACGCAGATTCACATAAGGTGGTGGCAATCCACAATGCTGGACATAACTATGGACCAAACAATGGTGGAATGAATTACGGTATTCCTATGTACAAAATTGTACAATACCTAAAGTCGAGATACCCAAAGGTTGAGATGAACACCACTACAGATAGGGCCCCGGCCTACGCAAGTTGCGGACAGTGATAAAAGGCTTCTCCCTCCTCTTTATGCAGGAGGGAGCTCTTTTTAATAAACTTCAAACTTTTTCCTTGTATAGATTATTTCAATGGTAAAAGGTTTCTTAATCCAATCTTCTTTATAAAAATGTACCCAACACATATGGGAGGTTTTTTTTGAGAAGGTTAAATTACAATCAGCTCTATTATTTTTACATCATAGCGTCTTTGGGCAGTATTAAAGATGCTTGTGAAAAATTGCACCTTACACAGCCAACAATTTCAGGACAGTTGAAGGCCTTGGAAGAAGACCTGGGTTACAAACTCTTTGACCGAAAATATCGAAAATTAATTCTAAACGATATGGGAAAAATTGTTTTCAACAAAATAGAAAAGGTCTTTTTAGCTTCTGAAGAATTGGCCGAAGTGCCCTTGAAAAAGAACCAAGACCAAACACACCATTTGAGGGTCGGAATATTGAAGACTGTGCCTAATACGTTTGTGAATCATCTATACAAGGCCGTTTCAAAGCATAAAGGTATCAAGATAACAATTAAGACAGGACACCTTGAGGGTTTTGTTGAGATGCTAAACAAAGACCAGCTAGACATTGTTCTTTCGGACACACCATATACGTGTTTAAAAAACAAGTTTAACTCTCTAAACTTGGGATCCCACACGCTTTGTGCTGTAGGCACAAAAAAATTCTTACCCTTAAGAGACAATTTTCCAAACTCTTTAAGTGGCAAACCCTTTTTACACTACACTAGTGACAACACATTGAGAGAGGAGCTTGAAATGTTTTTCAATTTTAACAACCTCTCCCCAGAAGTTCATGGCATGATTGATGACGTAAACCTTCTTGTTCAAATGATAAAAGAGGGAGATCTTATTAGCATAGTTCCAAAGGAAAGTGTTGCATCAGATATTGACTCGGGTGAGCTGGCAAATCTTGGTGACATAGAGAGCATAAACCTCAACCGTTGGGCCATAATGTCTCAACACTCTCAGAAAAAAGCTTTTGTAACTGAATTATTAAACGACCTTGTATCGGAGTCCAAGGAGGCTTCACACCAAATGCGTGAACTTGTTTTATAAAAAATAACTTAGTGGCGAATCAAGAAATCCCGTACTGCTTTCTTTTTCGCCACAGAGTTACAGTGGTAATACCAAGAATTTCACTGGCCCTGTCTAGATTTTTAACTCTTTCAAGCACCTGTTTTATATGCCGTTTTTCAACTTGCTCCAAGCTCATTAATGCTTCTTCCGCCGGACTTTTCTCGTTCGCATCACCATCTATAGATGGTTTATCTACTCTAGCCGACTCTTGAAGCACTTTGTCTTCCCATCGAACTTCTTCAACATCTTCAGGTGCATTGTTCGTCACAGGACTTGAAACTTCCTCACCAAAATAATTCTCAGGAAGATCGGCCTCCTTAAGGACCCAGTCATCACTTAGGTAACAAAGCCTCTCAATAGCGTTTTTAAGCTCTCTAACGTTTCCAGGCCAAGAGTATTGATAAAACTTGTCCCTCAATTTTTCTTCCAATTCATAGGGTCTTTCAGAGGGATAATTCTTTTCCATTTGTCTTAAGAACTTTTCAATTAGAATGGGAACATCTTCTTTTCTCTGTTTAAGTGGTGTTATCAAACACTCAAACATATTGAGCCTATAATACAAATCTTCTCTAAATAATCCCTTTTTAACCATATCAACAAGGTTTTTATTTGTGGCCGCGATGATACGCGTATCAACATACAAACTCTTGTTGCTGCCAACAGGGTCTATTTGTTTTTCCTGCAAGAATCTTAAGAGCTTGGCCTGACCGCTGGGCGGCAGCTCTCCTATTTCATCAAGAAACAATGTGCCTTTTTCAGCTTCTTGAATTTTTCCTTTTTTAGTTTTAGTTGCACCTGTAAAGGAACCTTTCTCGTGTCCAAAAAGCTCACTTTCTATGAGTTCACTTGGAAGCGTAGTGCAGTGCACCTCAATAAAAGGTCCATCAGCGACTTTTGAGCGGTCGTGAACTTCCTTTGCAAGGTAGGATTTCCCTGTTCCGGACTCGCCTGTAAGTAGAATTGTTGCATCGGTTGCAGCCACTTTATCAATGAATATTTGAAGCTTTTCCATTGACTTGGACTTAAGCCCTTTAAAATACTCCACCTTCTGGGAGCCTCCTAAAGGAGTTCTTTTCTCTTTTTTACTGACAACCTTCTCCACTTTGGAGAGAAGCTGTTTAAATTGATTGCTGTTAAAAGGTTTTGGGATAAAGTCAAATGCCCCCTCTTTTACTGCTGATACGGCCTTATCTATTGAAGCATAGGCAGTCATCATTACAACAAGGGAGTCAATGCCTTTATTTTTAATTTCATTTAGAAAATAAATCCCGTCAAAGTCATCCATTTTATAATCAGTTAAAATTAGATCGAATTTTTCAGACTCCAGCAAGCTGAGCGCGGAGACAACACTTTCCGCTTCCTTTGGTCTATGTCCAAGGTCTTTTATTCTCAAGGACAGGACATTTCGAATATTGGGGTCATCATCTAGAACAAGAATGTTGAGATTCATCTCTTCCCTCCATGCAAAAAGTCTTTTCGATTTCACCAACCACACTTTCAATCTTTTTAAGGTCTCTCATCATAGTGGAAAGAAGAATTTCCTTTTTCCCATCCACCGCACCATATGATTCCCATACCATTTCATTGGCCACAACCAAGGACTGCAAAGATGATCTTATGTCGTGAATCTGATCTCTTAAAATTTCGTTATTTCTATTACTGTGTGGTTCATTCATATTAATATTTATAAATAAATAATCAGGTTTTAGCATGTTTAATTATGTAAACTTTTATTAAATCTTTAGTTGCTTTGCCAAATCAAAGAAATGTCAAACTTAGATTGATTACATAGATACGCATCAAGAGATAGAGTCTATAAACTATGAGAGAACTGTATCTATGCGCCTCAAGTGAAGTTAAAACAAAAAATGAAAACCTATTGAGCTCTATCAAGGCCAATGGATTTAAAATAAAAACTTATTCACCAAAGGCCTCCTCGCCAGAGGACAAAGTGCTCGTGCTAGGTGGAGATGGAAGCCTTAACCACTTTTTAAACTTACATAGTGACTGCAGTCGTCTACCTCACCTTGTTTACCTGGCATGTGGAACAGGAAATGACTTCTCAAGACTTTTCAAAAATAGGGAGCCTACATTCGAAAACTTCTTAACTCTATATGAAGGGAAACCACTGGATATTCCAATTGCGATGTGCAATGAGCGATACTTTATTAATGTGGCATCAGGTGGAGATTTGGCAAGAATAACCAACCCTAGCGACGATGAGAAAAAGAAGAATTGGGGAAAACTAAGTTACTATCTTGAAGGAATAAAGGCCACGACCACCCTTGAAAGAAAGAAGTTTAAAATTACAGCTGGAAAAATAAAGAAACAAGTAGAGGCCGTTGGTTTTGTTATTGCCCAAGGTGCGTATGCTGGAGGTGGGATCAAAGTAACTCAAAGTGCGGGGCTACACCCCTATCTATTTGAGTGTTTATTTTTCAAAAGTGATAGCATATTTGATGGTCTAAGATCCTTTATAGAGCTTCAAAAAGACTTCTCGGAACTAGACTCCGACCAGGTGAGTTTTTTCAGGAGTGAATCTCTTACTATTGAATGCGACAAAAAGGACTGTGTAAAACTTGACGGTGAACCCTACTGGGACACCATTTTTAAATTTAAACACTCTGATGAAACTTTGCCCTTCATGATCTAAAAAAAAAGAGGGACCAAAGGCCCCTCATTATTTACAAACAGCTTCCTACTTACTCTGCCATCTTACCTGACTGAACGTCGTCTAAAAGAATGTAAGTTACACCCTTTTTCTTGTCCAATTCCAATTCTGGGTTCAAAGCACTGTTTAGGTCATTTTCCACTTCGTAAAAGTTTGCGTGTTTAACAGTTCCAGTAATGGTGACTTGAGACTCTTTGTCTGCAAGCTCTTTAAGATTCACAACCTTCCCTTTCGAAACAACTAAAATGTCATTTCCAAACCAAGTATTGCCTTCTAGGATAAATGAGCGATCTTCCATCACAATGTCGTCCACCTCTCCTTTAACTTTAACTTTCTTCCCGATAAAATCTTTGTAGTTGTCGTTAATTTTTTCTACGTTAACCTCTTGAACAAGAGTCGCCGTCTGTTGTTGCTTATTTTTATCATGATGTTTTGAACCTTCCATAGCATACGCTCCAGAAGCAAGCATACAGGCAGAAAAGATTGCAATTGCTGTGTTTTTCATAAAAACTCCTTTTTTAAGTTGCAAGTTTAACTTCTTACCCATACCGATGCAGTATTGATGCCAGCCCCCATTTAAGATCAAGATTTAAATATTTAATAAAATATTAATTATCTTAATATGTAGTCACATATCTAATGTCTTCTTCCAGTTTTGGCCGGCGCTCCTATTGCAGTCAATGGGGATAATCAAGTAAGGAGGTCTAAATGTTACAGTTGGCCATCATATTTTTTGTTGTAGCTTTAATTGCCGCTCTTTTTGGGTTTGGAGGAGTTGCCACGGCCAGCGCTTCAATAGCTCAGATACTCTTTTTCTTTTTTGTAGTGGCATTTTTAGTTTCATTGGTAATGCATTTTTTTAGAAGAACTTAATAAAGGAGAACAAAATGAAAAAATTTTTAACACCCCTATTTCTTATTCTATTCGGCCTTGGAATGGCATCTTGTGAAAGAGACACAGCTTTAGAAGATGCTGGTGAAGAGATCGGTGAAAGCCTAGAAGATACTACTGACGCAGTAGAGGACGAAATTTAAAAAAAGGGACTTACACGGTCCCTTTTTTATATTAGTAAAAAGATTATTGATTGGGCCGTCCCTATCACTATAAATATGACAGAACAGTAACCCATCATTTCTCTTAGGGAGCATTTTCCCGCCGCCAATACTGGCAAGGCCCAAAATGGCTGAACCATATTTGTCCAGGCATCTCCCCATGCTATGGCCATAGATGCCTTGGCAAAATCAACACCAAGTTCAGCGGCCACAGGCAGAATTACCGGCCCTTGCAATGCCCATTGCCCTCCCCCACTTGGCACAAAAAAGTTAACAATTCCCGCACTTAAATAGGAAAAGAACAGCAATGTGTCTGAAGTGGCAAAGGATAGTATTATTTCACTCATTTCCATGGCAAGTCCTGAGCCGGACATCATTCCCATTATTCCAGCGTAAAAAGGAAACTGAAGCAAAATACCACTCGAGCCTTTAACAGATTCATTAAACGCGTTTAAGAGTGAACTAGGCCGATAGTGAAGGGCGATTGCAAGAAACAGAAAAATAGTTATCATCATGTTCAAACTCGGGCCGCCACCACTGGCAAAATGATTCACGATATAGATAAGGAATAGAATCCCTATCAATATGCTTAGTAATAAAGAATTTTCCAATTTAGTTGCAGGACTTTCTTCATAGGCCTGAATTGGCTCTACATCATGGTGTTCCAGACTTACTTCTCTTAGGCCTTTTTCATCCTTTGCCATCCAACAGTTTATAAAGGTTAAAAGGGAAACAGTAACCACAAGAAGGAGAATGTTAAAGCCCGCATACAAGGTTTCGTTCACGCCTATAAACTCCCGAGAGATAATTTTTTGAATAGGGCCTTGTGGGTCAGTTAACTTTAGAGGGATTGAGCCGGACAATCCTCCATGCCATACAAGAAACCCTGAATAAGCGCTGGCGATAAGAAGCCCATAATTTACTCGTCTAAGTTTTTTAGCAACCTCCATGGCCAACAATGCAGAAACAACCAGCCCAAAGCCCCAATTCAAGTAAGACGCGACGCATGCACAAATAGTGACAAGTCCCACGGCCTGAACATTGTTCTTTGGAAGTTTTGCAATACTTAATAGAAATTTTTTTACTAAAGGAGCCTTCGCCAATGTGAAGCCCGTGACCAAAATCATGGCCATTTGCATGCCAAACTTTAAAAGGTTCCAAAACCCATCACCCCAATAGACCGCCATTTTTATAGGGTCCTCCCCCATAAAAAACCAACCAAATAGGAAGACAACCAGCGTTAAAATTATCGCAAACACATAGGCGTCTGGAAGATAACGTCTGGCAACACTGGTAAAAAGTCTCGCGATGTACTGCATAAATCTCTCAAAATAACGGTTTGCCCCAAAGCATTCCCTTTTTTATAAAAGTTTGTCAATTGGTCAGGCCATAGGCCTTTATATGGCCAAAAGGCTGAATTTTAATTAGGGTATAGATGCATTTTACAAGGAGAAAGCATGACAAAAGGATTGAACAAAGTAGTGGAAAGCTACGACCAGGCCCTTGAGGGACTTAAAGACGACATGTTGCTTATGGTTGGGGGTTTTGGCCTTTGTGGAATCCCAGAAGGATTAATTCAGAAGGTTGCGGACTCCGGAGTTAAAGGTCTTACTTGCATATCCAACAATGCTGGTGTTGACGGCTTCGGCCTTGGAAAGCTGCTTGAAAAGAGACAAATTAAAACAATGATTGGCTCTTATGTTGGCGAAAACAAACTCTTTGAACGGCTATTCCTAAGCGGTGAAATGGAAGTAATTCTTACTCCACAGGGAACACTTGCAGAAAAGATACGCGCAACAGGCGCTGGAATTCCTGCATTTTTCACAGCAACAGGCGCTGGTACCAAGGTTGCTGAAGGAAAAGAGACGAAAACTTACAATGGAAAAGAGTATATCTTGGAAGAGGCCTACCCTAAAGCAGACTTTGCGCTAGTCAGAGCATGGAAGGCAGACCGCTACGGGAACTTAATATTTAGAAAAACTGCAGCGAACTTTAACCCAATGATCGCGACGGCCGGAAAAATCACCGTGGCCGAGGTTGAAGAAATAGTTGAACCTGGCGAATTGGATCCAAACTACATTCACACTCCTGGGATCTTCGTTCACAGAGTGATCCAAGGGAAGTTTGAGAAGCGAATTGAACAAAGAACTGTAAAAGGAAATTAATATGGCCTTATCTAAACAACAAATAGCTCAAAGAATCGCCAAAGAACTCAAAGATGGCTACTACGTAAACCTAGGGATTGGCATACCAACTCTTGTGGCCAATTATGTGCCAGATGGCATAGAGATCATGCTTCAATCAGAAAATGGTCTTTTGGGCATGGGAGAATTTCCAGATGAGGAACACGTCGACGCCGATCTCATCAATGCTGGAAAACAAACGGTCACTGCAGTAAAAGGCGCGGCCTTTTTTGATTCGGCTACAAGTTTCTCAATGATTCGTGGTGGCCACGTTGACCTTACAGTTTTAGGCGCCTTTGAAATAGATGAAAAGGGAAACATTGCTTCATGGATGATCCCGGGCAAGCTTGTTAAAGGTATGGGTGGAGCGATGGACCTGGTGGCTGGAGCAGAAAATATTATTGTAGCCATGACTCATGCAAACAAGCATGGTGAGTCCAAGATTCTAAAAGAGTGTTCACTTCCTTTGACAGGAGTTAATTGTGTTAAGACAGTGGTTACCGATTTAGCAGTCATGGAGCTTAAGGACGGTGCTTTCCATCTAAAAGAGAGAGCCCCAGGAGTTTCTGTGGAAGAGATCCAAGAGAAAACTCAAGCTAAACTTGTCGTAGAGGGCGATATACCTGAAATTAGCTTTTAAGCGAGCGGTAAAGTTTTTTTTACAATAACCTACATAATCTAGGAAGATTGCATGTGGTGGTTTCGTATACTGTAAACCTATTAAGGAGCAGTATGAAAATCGCCCTGCTTGGCAATCTTCCAAAACCATTAGACAATTCACTGCATAGAGGGATTGAGCGCTTCAACTCAAACTTGGCACAAGAACTCGCTAAATTAGGTCACGAAGTCACAGTCTTCACCAACACCCCTCATGAGAATAATTGCGAAGTGAAACCGCTTCTTTGTTCCTCGGAAGCTTCCAAAGTTTTCAAACTCCATGAAAACAATTCTCAAGAATTTGCAAAAATAGCTCGAAGGGCATACTTAGCTGCCTTAAAAGAAATTGAATCTAAAAAATTTGAAATCATCCACAACAACAGTTTAGATACTCTGCCACTATTGGCCAGTTCGACCTTAAGCATCCCAATGCTGACTGGCCTTCACAGTGAACCGACTCCCAAGCAGAAATATTTGTTTGAGTATCAAACCTACAGACCTGACTCATTTTATTGCGCAACTTCCACTCATACAAAAAAAGCATGGAAGGAGACTTTTCCGGATATTGACGTGGCAGTCGTTGAAAGCGGGACGCTTAAACTTGAAGAGTCAGTGGAGTTAAATCTTTCGAATAAAATACAAGGTGGAGTTTGGCTTGGCACCATCAAAGACCAATGTGGTTTAAAAGAGACATTAGAGGCGTGTCAATTGGCGGGAGTAAAAATAAAAATTTTTGGAGAAATAGAAAGTGAGAGTTATTTCACAAATGAAGTAGGCCCCCTACTTAGTAGAGATGCTTGTTTTCATGGAAGGATTGATAGTAAATCAATAAAAAGACACCTAAAAAATTCTCGATTTGCAATCGTTGGACCCGGTTTAAAGCGAGAGTGGCTCTTAGATCTTTTATCCAACGGGCTTCCGATCTTAGGGATGGTCAATCCACACCTTCAAGAATTAATCAATAGTTCAAATGGCAAACTATGGTCAAAATTAGACCCATTAGAGATGTCCAAAACCATAGCTTCAACTAAGGAATTGTGTAGAGTAAAGATTCAACAAAACGCCATCAAGAAATGGAATACTGCCGTTATGGCACGTAAATATGAAAAGGTTTATAATTTTTTAAAGGAAATCCATGACCGAAAAGCTAAAGAAAAAGCATATTGGTATTTATATACATCATCAAAACAAAGAACATTGGTATAGATTTAAAGAGCTCCTACCTCATTTCTGCGCAAAACTCACGGTATTGAGTTCTCTAGACTTAAGCGATGACATTGGCCATGGCAACACCTTCAAAAAGCTGCCTTTGGACAGAAGGGAGTGCTTTAAAAAACTAACAGATATTCTAAACGAATCGTCTCCGGATTTGTTCTATATTGATGAGTCAGTTGAAGTCGCTACCTTTATTAATCTTTTTGGCATCCCCTATGTGTTTGCCCGAATGAAAAACGGTAAAAAAGACGACCTCGCTTACCACCTCGCATGTGACGCTTCAATTTTCAATATAGCACCATACGACAATACCACCGAAGAAGACTGGTATAAAAGGACTCCATATTATGAAAAAACAAAATATCAGTTGGCTGAACAAAATGCGATAAACAGTAAACTTGTTTGTATGTACCTAGAGGAAGAATTTTGTTCAATGAGACAAAGGATAAATTAAGCCTACGCTGCGGCAGCCGCTCAGATCTAATCAATAAATTTGCAAATTTCTTTTGAAGCTCTAATAGAAAAGCTAAAAGCGTTTTTATAAAGCCCAAATACTCCGTAACAGTCTTCAGAAACACTTCCCCACCAAGGGGTTCTTTTAGCTCCCTTGAATCGGATTCCATGCTTAACTCTCCACTTGTCTTTTGCTGGAAGATTAAAGTCTTTTAAATGAGAGTTTATAAAGTCATAAATCCCTAAAGCTTCATCCGTCATTGGAAGCTGGCAAGAGTTGTTGTTCTCAGATGTAGATCCTATAAGAAGCTTTTTGTCGCTTGATCTATAGATGAGATGTTTTGATTCGATGGCAAGGCTGAAGCTTTTGTTACCAAATTCAAAGTCAGTTTCTAGGTATGTGCCTCTTACAGGCTTTGAGCGGTTCAGATAGTCTTTTACTTTCTCGTCATCGACCAGTGAAAGAAAGTCTTGCGACATATAGCCTGCGCAAAGAATAAGCTTGTCCGCAATAAGTGTATTGGAGTTTTGAGTTTTGACTTCGAATTTGTCCTCTTTTCTGTTCACTTCAATAACAAAGTCATTCAAATGTTCGGTGTTCTTAAATTGGGCCTTATGCCATTGGTAGTATTCGTATGGATCTATTAGGTACGCCTTTGACTTGATGGCCTTCATAGGAGTAGAAAACTTTATTCCTTCAACCTCATCAAGTTCCTCCCATCTAGAGTACCTTCTCTCCCACTTATCGCTGTTTCCGCCTGCATCACTCCATAATTGCCACTCATGCCCTTCATTAACACCACCTGGAGCTTCCTTATTGAAGAATTCTTCAAACTCCATATGGGAGTCATACATTAAGTCTCCAAGTGGACTAATGCCTTTTTGAACACCTCTCAAGCAATTGATTGAAGTTGTTCGGTATGAGCATTTAGGTGAAAAGGCCTCAGATCCAATGCGTATGATCTTGGAGTCAATAAATTTTTTTTCCAATTCTGCATTTATGCGCCAGGCTGCGACGCCATTTCCCACTATAACAATGGTTTTTGTTGTTTTCATATCCTGAATTTAGCATAGATATTGCCATTTGTGAGAGCTTTCATTATCGTATTGGTTCTTAATTTTTAACCAAACAAAGGGCTTACATGTCACTGGATACTAAAGCGCTGGCCTATGCAGCACAAAAAACTGAACTAGACCTTAGAAAGGTCATGACTACTGTTGATTTATTAGTAACTCAAGAATGCACAATTCCATTTATATCTCGATATAGAAAGGAAGCTACTGGCAATCTTGATGAAGTTCAGATTCGTGCCATAAAAGACGCTTATGAAGAATATATTGAGATGGAAAAGCGTCGGGAATTTATTCTTGATGCGATTAAGAAACAAGAAAAGCTTACTCCAGAGCTAGAAAAGAAAATTCTAGCAGCTGATACACTTAATAAGCTAGAAGACCTTTACGCTCCATACAAGTCTAAGAGAAAAACCAAAGGCACCATTGCAAAAGAAAAAGGTCTTGAGCCATTGGCAGAGTTTCTTCTTACTTCAAAGAAGTCTTTTGAAGAATCAGTTGAAGAGCTTAAAAAACAGTTTGTTGACTCGAGCGAAGGTAAGGTTAAAGACCTTAAAGAAGCTCTTAATGGAGCTTGTGATATATTGGTGGAAAACTTCTCTCAAGACCCAGACCTTAAAGAAGATCTAAGAAAAGACTTTTGGACAGTTGGAAAGGTTAAAGCATCAAAAAGAAAAGACGCTGAAACAATCACTGACTGGGACAAGTTTAAAGACTTTTTTGAATTTGAAGAAAATGTTGAAAAGATCAAAGATCCAAAAAACACTCACAGATTCCTAGCGATGAGAAGAGGTATGAATCTTAAAGTGCTTAAGCTTGAGGTTGCCATAGACCAGGAACTCGCTTACCAAAAAGTCGAAGGGCATATGTTCCCAGACAGTGAGGGCCTAGGAAACTACGAGCTTCTGCAAAAGCTTGCTAAAAAAGCTTACGACAACTCCATCTCCTCTTCTCTTGATTTAGAGCTAAAGAGTGAGCTTAAAAGCATTGCAGACAATGCCGCCATTGACGTATTTGGCGTTAACCTTAAAAACCTTCTTCTTCAACCATACCTTGGCTCCAAGGCGGTACTAGGCATCGACCCTGGTATCAGAACTGGCTGTAAGGTTGTTGTAATTGATGACACTGGTAAATACGTTGGTGATCACGTTATCTATCCATTCGCGCCTAAGTTTGACACCCAAGGCTCAAAAGTCATTATTGACAAGCTTATTGAAGCTTTCCAAATTAAATACATTGCTATTGGAAATGGAACTAACGGCAGAGAGACTCTAGAATTTATTGAAGACAATATCGAAGCTGTAAAGTCCGGTGATGTTAAGGCCGCTATGATTAACGAGTCTGGCGCCTCAATTTACTCAGCTTCTGACATTGCTAGAAAAGAATTTCCAGACAAAGACGTTACTGTAAGAGGAGCGATCTCTATTGCAAGGAGGTTCCAAGACCCTCTAGCTGAGCTTGTTAAAATCGATCCTAAATCAATTGGTGTTGGTCAATATCAGCATGACGTCAACCAAGTAAGACTTAAGAAGTCTCTGGGCGCCGTAGTTGAAGACTGTGTTAACTTCGTAGGAGTTGACATCAACACTGCTTCAGCTCCTCTACTAAGCTACATTTCAGGCATCGGCCCATCCATCGCTGAAAATGTTGTTAAGACTAGAGAGAAAAAGGGTGTTTTTAAATCTAGAGGCCAACTTCTTGATGTTTCTAGGTTTAGTGAAAAAGTATTCCAACAAGCAGCTGGATTTTTAAGAATTTATAACGGTGACAATCCGCTAGATGGAACGTTTATTCACCCAGAGCAATACCCAATCCTTGAGGCGTGGGCAAAAGAGCAAGGAACAGACCTAAAGTCTTTGGTTCAAGACAATGAAGTCATTGCAAAACTTGAAAAAGACACCGCACTAAAAGAAAAAGTTGGCGATCTTACTTTTGCCGATATTGTTAAGTCTTTGAAAGCACCTAAGCAAGATCCTAGATCTGAATTTAAACCAGTGGAATTTAGAAAAGACGTTAGAAAAATTGACGATCTGAAATCCGGTCAGTGGTATACAGGTGTTGTTAACAACATCACAAACTTTGGAGCATTCGTTGATCTTGGAGTAAAAGAGTCAGGTCTTCTACACGTTTCTCAGATCGCTGACGAATTTATTGAGAATCCAATGGACAAGCTTAAAGTTGGTGAAAAGCTTAAAGTAAGAGTTATTGGTCTTGACCTTGAAAGAAAGAGAATTAGTCTTTCATGCAAGTCAGAGGACTCCGCAGACGCTCCAATGCCTTCCTCTTCTGGACCAAGAAAGAACAGGCATGGAAAAAGAGCTCCTATGCCTCCAAAAGACATCAAAAACAACGCTTTTGCAGGACTTAAGGGCCTAAAATTAAAATAAGGAAAAACTTTCTTTTTTAAATAGATTATTGGTCAACTTTGGTATGATAGATTCATGAGCAAAAAAGTTTATGAAGTAGCGACCAAAGTTGATCAAGATCTTAAGGCAAAGTTTCAGGAGGCGGAAAAAAGAAACGTCTCAATCCAAGATTTCATTCAGGACTTCATTCAACAATTTGTTTCCGATCAAACCAAGAAAGCATACATTACAGACCTTAAAAACTTTTTTGAATTTCTAAAGAAAGGTGATGTGCATGTCCATCATCCTGACCAGATTAAAGGGCACCACTTTCAATTTTATAGGGACGAACTAATAGAAGATGGTTATTCCAGCGCAACAATAAACAGACGCCTTGTGGCCATAAGATCTTTTATAAAATGGGCCATGGCCTGTAAGTTGATTGATTATAACCCATTAGACGTGGTGAAGCTTCCAAAGGTTCAAACCGAATCCCCAACACTCGCCTTTGATGATGACGAAGTTTTAAAGATGATAAACGCGCCTGACTCCAGCACAATGACAGGGGCCACTCACAAGCTTGTCATTGTTCTTTTGTTTTCATTGGGGTTAAGACGTTCGGAACTTGTAAACATTACGGTGGATGACCTAAGAAAGGAAAGAAAGCACTGGGCGGTGAGAATCAAAGGAAAAGGTGGAAAGGAAAGACATCTGCCACTCGCTCCATCGGTGCTCGAGGCGATAAAAGAGTACACCGACAAGATGGCCACTTTTGGAGTCCAATACTCTCCTGGCGACTATTTATTATGCACGCAAAAAACAAGATATAAAAACACCCCGATCTCCGGCACTACCGTTTATCGCATAATTGAAAAGTATGCCAAGGCATGCGGAATTAATAAAAAAGTGTCGCCTCACTCTTGCCGAGCAACAGCGATCTCCCACTTATTGGACACTCAAAAGACGCCAATTAGAGATGTTGCAATCTTTGCAGGGCACTCAAAGATAACTACTACGGAAAGATACGATAAGCGCCGTGAGGGGCTCGACAACTCAGCTGCCTACGACATCGACTACAATTCAGACAAAGACGTCTCCTAAACGATTTTTCTTATATTGCCTATGAAGGATTGGTTCTCCTTCTTAAAAAAGCTAAAGGAGAAGTAGCTAAAGATACTTGCGACTAGATAGGGCACTGTAAATGAGCTCACCAATCCGAAAGCAGTAATCTTGACCGGCATAGATCTCTCGACAAAGAATTCAGGCATAACATTGACTTGGTTGCTGGATAAAAATGTTAAAAGTCCAAGGGCCGCTAATAGTCCCAGAGCGCAGAATAGAAAGCTCAAAAACTGAGTAAACACAAATGACAATCGCATCACTTCGCTCTTACTTTTCCCCAGAACCCAAAGGCTCATAAGGTCAATTTTTATTTTGTCGAAGAAGATTAAAAAACCACTGGTTATGCATAGGGCAACAAGCAAAGTCATGCTCACAAATAGAAAAATCATGACATTTGTTTCAAGCGCCAAGGCCCAAACAAGAGATTGATTCTTCTCTTCCCAACTAACAAATTTTCTATTCGGAAATAATCCTTGCGCCTTTTGAAAGTCCAAAGCGTCATGAAATAAAACTTTATTATAGGCCCTCTTTCGTATGAGATTTTGCACAAGAGAGGCCCTAGTCCAAGCATTTACCGAGTCAACTTCAGTAAGTTCACTCATATAAAAGTCACTTACATCTTCACTCACATACCTGGGAACATCCCCAAACAGTCTGTCCAAATGTGAAGGAGAAATGAATTGAATGGTTGATCCAAAATATGAATTTAAAAGATTAGAAAGATCCGCCCCAAGCACAACGCCCGAAGTGTCCTTTTTAGACAGAAACGGAGGTGTTCCATACTTGTATTCCACTCCGTGCAACACCACTGGTGTGACATAATTGCCTTTCTTGGCCATCAATTCTATTTCATACTCTGGATAAAAGGCCAAATTCTTACTTTCCAATTTTTGGAAGATGCCAGCATAGTCGTCGCTTTCATTTAGAACCATTTCTCCATGTCCAATCGCATTTTTGGATCTCTCAATCAATCCAGACTGAAGACCACCCATGATTGATTGAATAACAAGAAGTGAAAACGAAGACAAAAAAAGGCCAGCAACTGCTATGAAAAGCAGTCGCTGACGGGTTTTGGATTTAAAAATATATCCAAAAAAATACTTATAGAAGTAAAGATTCATTAAAGGTCGTAAAACTTCTTGCGATCAGAAACAAGGTCCTTCAAAAGTTTGGAAGGAGCATACCTGTGTTCATCCACGCTTTGAGCGAATTTTTCCAAAGACTCAAGAATTCGATCAAGTCCTTCGCTGTCAGCATACTTTAACAGGCCTCCTCTGAATGGAGGAAATCCAATTCCAAAAATAAGTCCCAAATCCACTGTTGCAGCATCCTCCACAATCTTGTCCTGAAGAATGTAAGCGGCCTCGTTGATCATTGGTAGGAACATTCTCATTTGAAGCTCAGTCTCACTCATAGACTTGTTCTCTTTTGGAAGAAGCTCAACCATTTCAGGATTCACACCTTCTTGTTTTCCATTCTCGTCGTATGTGTAGAAACCTTTATAATTCTTTTTGCCAAGAAGTTGCTTCTCTACCGCCTTAACTGACAATGGACTTGCTTTGTGTCTATCACCAAGGCCTTGTTCCATAATCTCACCAACATGCGCGCCAACATCAAGTCCGACTTCATCCATCAACCTGCAAGCGCCCATAGGCATGCCAAAATTTAAAGATGCTTTGTCGATAACTTCAATTGAAACGCCTTCTTGAAGAAGGTATGCGGCCTCATTTAAAAATGGCGCAAGAATTCTATTAACTAGAAACCCTGGGCCGTCATTGACAACGACAGGAGTCTTTTTTACATCCAATGTCCACTTGTAAAGCTTTCTGATTGTTTCTTCAGAAACTCCAGGGTGTCTAATGATTTCAACAAGTGGCATTTTATTAACAGGATTAAAAAAGTGAAGGCCTGCAAAGCGCTCAGGTTTTTCCAGTGCTTTTGCCATTTCCTCCACACTTAAAGATGACGTGTTTGATGTTAACAAACAGTCATCTTTTACTTCCTTCTCAACCTCAGCAAAGACTTTCTTCTTTACGTCTATGTTCTCAACAACAGCTTCAACTAAGAGATCAACGCTTTGAAAGCCGTTGTAATTAAGTGTCGGCTCAATGGATCTTTGCGCTCTTTGAAAGTCGTCTTCACTCATTCTGCGTCTTTTAACGGCCTTTCTAAATACGCTCGAGGCCTGCTTAAGACCAAGCTTTAGGCCTTGCTCGCTAACATCTTTCATTATAGGAGCTTGATTGTTCTTGGCAAAAAGCCAAGCAATACCACCACCCATTGTTCCAGCACCTAGTACCGCGCCTTTCTTAACGGACGGTATGCTCTCCTTATCTTCCATTTTCTTTGCGTTATCTTGTAAAAAGAAAACGTGTTGAAGATTCTTTGACTGAGATGTTTGAGACAACTCGCCAAACGCTCTAGCTTCCATTGATAGGTAGCTACTACGTTTTTTACCGTGGTTGTTTTCCAAATGATCCAAAATTTTAAGCGGAGCAGGATAGAAACCTTTAGTTGTTTCTAAGACTTTTTCACGAGCCTTTTGAAAAATAACCTTTCTGGCAATGAAGTTGTCAGAAGCTTTATTAGTTAAGGTTTCTGAAAAAGACATTTTATGGTTAGCGTCTTTAAATAGGAACTCACCCGAAAGCGGCAATAGCCTTTCTTTTGGCATCATAAATTCTATAAGTCCAAGCTTAAGTGCCTTCTTCGCTCTTACCTGCTTTCCAGTGAGAATAAGATCCAAAGAATTTGGAAGTCCTATTTTCTTAGGCATGCGGTAAGTGCCGCCAAAACCTGGCAGAACGCCAAGCATAACCTCTGGAAGCCCAAAAGATGTTTTTGAACTATCGCTTGCCGCAATCTTGTCACAAGCAAGAGCTAGCTCCATGCCTCCGCCCAGACACAGTCCGTGAACTAGCGCCATAGATGGTATTTTAAGATCTTCAATTTTATTAAATACAGATTGACCTTTTTCACAGCCTTCAACAGCTTCGGCCTCACTCGAAAGACCCTGAATAACAGAAACGTCCATTCCGGCCAGGAAACATTCTTCCTTATGGGAGAATAGAACAAGACCTTTTGCCTCTTTGTCTGAAGACACTTCATCCAGTGCCTGATCAAGTTCTGTTAAGCTTGTCTCAGTCAATACGGTCATGGACTTTTCTTCATTAAGTCCAAAACCAATGTAAACAATATTTTCTTTTTTCTCGTAGCTTATTTTAGTGTAGCTCATGCCTTATCCCCCGCTTGCAAATTCTCAACAATAACAGCTCCACCTTGACCGCCACCAATGCATAGTGATGCGATTCCATACTTGGCGCCTCTTTTCTTTAACTCATGGGCAAGTGTAACAACCAATCTAGATCCAGTGGATCCAACAGGGTGCCCTAGAGCGATGGCCCCACCGTTAACATTTAACTTGTTAAGATCAATCTCACCTAGAGCGTCAATGCCCCATTTGGCTGCAAGGTCTTTATCTTTTGCAACTTGCAAACAAGCAAGCACTTGCGCTGCAAACGCCTCGTTGATTTCAATCAGATCCATGTCCGCTAGACTCATGTTTGCTCTTTTAAGAACTCCATCCATCGCAAGCACTGGGCCTAGCCCCATTCTCTCAGGCTCTAGCCCGTGAAAGTGAAAGTCCACCATTTTGGCCATTGGTTTAAGGTTGTATTTTTCAACGGCCTCTTCGGAACACATAAGCCACATGCTGCCACCGTCGGTAATAGGACAAGCGTTGCCCACGGTTACGGTACCAGTTCTTTTTTCAAAGTATGGTTTTAATTTTCCAAGTTTCTCTATTGTTGAGTTGGCCCTTGGCCCGACATCTTCTGACACAAGATCATCAAGTTTCTCACCGCCAATAATTGGAAGAATCTCGTCTTTAAATTTTCCTTCCTCTTGAGCTTTAAGAGCTCTATTGTGAGACTCATTTGCAAACTCGTCTTGCTCAAGTCTTGAGATCCCAAACTCTCTTGCTAGCTTCTCTGCGGTCTGTCCCATGTTTAGGCCGCAAAACGGATCAGTCAGTCCCTGCTCAATGGCAATAACTGGACTTAAGTGAGGTATTCTAAAAGTGGTTGCCACTTTTATTTTATCTTTTGGAGTTTTTGCCTTCATCATTTCAAAAAAGAACTCAGTCATTTCTTTTTTATAAAGAAGAGGCATCTGAGACATGTTCTCCACACCGCCAGCAAAGATCACATCCGATCTTCCACTTGCTATCTTCACAAAAGCTTGAGACATCGCCTCCATACCAGAAGCGCAGTTTCTGTGAACGGTGTAGCCGCTGGTTTTTTTATCCAACCCCGCTTCCAATGCAATTACACGCCCAACATTTGGAAACTTAGCAGGATTTCCTGTGTTGCCAACTATAACTTCATCCACTTCATCCGCGGCAATATTGTGCTTTTCAACTAAATGACGAATTAGGCCGTGTCCGAGGTAAGGAACAGGAACTTCTTTTAAAGCGGTTCCACTTTTTGCCTGAGGAGTTCGAATCCCCTCAACGAGATAAACAGGTTTCATATTTGCTCCAATTATAATTATCAACTTTAACTATTTTAAATGATTTAGCTGATTTTACAATGAGCCTTTTTTAACATTTGTTCAAACTGGAGTGCGACTGTCGGACATAAAAAAACCCTCCACAAAGGAGGGTCTTATTTTTCGAGGTTGGTAGGTTGGTTTAATTAAAATTGAAACAACATACCTGCAAATACGCTAAACATGTTTGCTGAAATTAGCTCATTGTTAAGCTCTTCCAGTCTTCTTTGGTCAGGCCCGCTCATTGCGGACTCACTTGAAAGGTTGCCCCCAAGTCCTCTTGCATATTGAAGCTCAAGGTTCATACCAATATTTTTGGTGAAAATCACCTCAGAGCCACCTACTATTTGTGCCTTTACGTGACTGGAAATTACTTCCTCGTCGCCAAATCTCATTACATTCTGCTCCATACCGTTTTGGTAAGTGTAGCTTTGGTTGGTATTGTTCATATAGTTCATTGAAGAACGGTTGTATGAAAGACCGCCGCCAATGTAGGGTCTAAACCTGTTAGTCTTGGTTACAAAGAACTTTGAGTACAGCTCAAACCCTAGGTTTGAATACTCAACTTCTCTTCCGCCTGCGTAAGCGTTTGAATAGTCGCCTCTATCCCAACCAGACTGGTAATAGCCTTGGTATGCGTTTGCGAAGTCAGTAGTCTTAAGAATGGTGTACCCAAATCCCAGACCAACGCTTAATCTTTCAGTTATATCCGATTCGACTCTAAGACCAGCATCAATATTGGCCTCAAGGCTTTCGTTTTCAGAACTAATTGCCGTCATTCCAGAATAAGGAAGCACCTTAATCCTATCGCCCGCTTTTCCTGGAACGGAAATGCTCGCCTCTACTTTTTGTGGCGCGGCCTGACCAGTGCTAACAACGTCCTGGTTCCTTCTACCTCTTACAAATTCATCGCAATCTGGATCTGCTGCGTTTTCTTTCATAAGACAGTCGATTTTCTTATTAAATCTATCAATTGTTTCCTGAGACTCTTTTCTTTCGTCAATCATCTCTTCAGTTACATCCGCCAACTTCTCAGTGGTTCTAGAAAGTTCTTTGTACTTCTTTCCTTTTTCCTTGTTGACCTGAATTGCCTGCTTTTGTTTTCTAAGCTCGTTCTTTACTGTTTCAAGCTCGTGGTCTGTCGCTGGCGCTTCCTGCACATACCCATTAATGTTGATTGGGTCAGAGTTCAAGATGGCGTCTTCGTTGGCCATTGCTCCTGTAAGTGTACAAGCAGCTGTTGCCAACGCTAATAATACATTGCGTGTTTTGCTGTTGTTCGTTTTCATAGTTTTTGCTCCTCGAAAATAATATTTGCCTTTAAAGCATAACGAGAAGCTGCACCGCACAACACATTTTTCACACTACATAGAAATAATTACATTGGGTGTTTAGAATTTTTACACTAATGACGTTGTAAAATCAGCAACTTAGCGCTTAATTGTGAAGCGTTTATACTGGCCATTGTAACTTCCACCCTGAAACATCTGGTTAAACTCCCCTAAATAAGAATTAATTAGACTATTAGGTCCAGAAACAAGCGAATCTTCAAGGGATTTAAACAAGGACACTGTTATGACAGAAACTACGGCCAAAAGAAGAATGTACTCGACCATTGTTTGGCCAAGATCATTGAGATTTCTCATGGTGGTATTCTCTCAAAAACCCTGTTGGTTTTAAAGTCAGGTAAAGGATTGCCTCTTAATGGTTGAATATATTGAGAAGATAACCAAACAGGCCCAGGAATCTGCTTCTGAGAGGGCCACAGTAAACAAGCTTTTTAACGGGAACACCGTTTTGATAGCATTGGCCTCCGAGTTCAGACTTGATAGCCTGCCTCTTTGAATCAACTTTTTCCTCTATTTTCTCCAGCCAAACGTCATGGCCTTTATTGAACTCAATTTGAGACTCCCAATCAGTTTGATCGAGCCCAGGAAACACAGTATTTAAAGAGTGGTAAAGATCATCAGAGGCCTTCTTATAGTAGAAGCTTGGTTTTGCGCCTTCATAATTTGCATATACATAAAACGCCCGGGCCACATGCTTTTCATCAATAACAACTTCCCAATGTGGAAAATCTGTTCCCATTCTGTCCGCGGAAGAAAAAATTATTCTTTTTCCAACAAATCTTTCGGCAAATTTATGATCTAAAGGGCAGCTAACAGTGATGCTTTTATAAAGAGTTGATTCATGACGATATTCGAACTGAGGACCTTGTTCAAAGTGTCCAAACAGGTAAACCTTGTCCGTTTTAATAGCGCCTTCAAAACTATCTAAAAGAATGTACTCTAGGCTATTTTTATAAATCTCAAACCTTTGTATCTTGGCCTTCTTACTTTTCCCCCCCATGCTTTTATAGGAAAACATCAACTCTTCTTCCAATCGCTTAGTGTCAATGCGATATCTTGGCGACAATATTGCGGCCAAAAGATAGCGTGACTCTGTTTCAGACAGAACATTCGATATCAGAGTTTGAAAAAGCGCTTGCAGTATATAGTGAAGCTGATTTGTGACCAGCTGATCGCTTTCGAAGTATTTTAAAAATCTTTTAAAAACACTCTCAAGGGGCTCAGACTCACCTAAGAACAACCTCTTCTCATCAAGCTTTTTCTCATCCACAGAATCAACGGCAACCTTATTAAAAAAGCCATCTACCTGAGCGTCGAAACTCTCCGGAACTATCTGTTCAAGACTTTCAATAAACTCATTGGAAAAGCATTGTGGGAGCTTTCTTGCAAGCTCCTTTATGTTTGAAAACGGCGAGCTTCCAAGCTCAATCATTTTTTCATTGAGAAAAATAAGTGTGTTGTTCTGCTCTATAAATTGATCAATTCTGGCCAATGGCTCAATATTGTAAATTTGTCCAAGCTTTTGAAGGGTTTTCTTTTCAAGCTCTCCAATATTTGTGTTCCACTTATCCCCTAACTGAAAAGTTTCATCGTCTAGGACGAGGTTATCAATTCCCAACCTCGTTTTCTGCAAGATTGCAAAGGCAATGGATACGTACGACTTTCCAACGATAACGCTATTGTACGAATTAGATAGATCCATTGGTTTCCTCTTCCCCTACCTGCAACCATTTCATAACAGCTTTGCGCTTGTTTTTGGCCTGTTTTATAAACTTTGTAATATCAGACAATTCAGTTGAGATATCACTTTCAAAATTTTCAACCACATTATCCAATCTGTCCACAATCCTTAAACGATCAGGATAATTTTGAATAATCAAGTCATATTCTGTGGAGCGGTGGACTTTAGGCCCGCAATACACCATGCAGCCTGCCATGAAAGGCTCAAGAAGACTGTGAACAGACACACCATGTCCACCCCCGACAAAGGAGGCTCCAAAAATGGTGTAAAGCTCGCACAGAACACCTTTGAGATTTATGATGACAACTCCTGGGCGTTTAAAAAAGCTCTCTGCAACAGATTTGTTGTTAAGGAAATCCTTATTCCACTCATAGATGGGTTGTTCTGGAAACTTCTCTTTAAGTTTAACTTTCATAGAGCCTATAGAAGCATCGTCAAGCTTGTGCGGAACTAAACATAGGAAGTTATTTTTAAAGTCAAAACCATTATTGAATGCTTCGGTCTCGTACTCCCAAAAGCTTCCAAAAACTATGCGGCGTCTTGGGTTATACTCTTGAGCGAGCCTAAAAAAGGATTCGAAGTCTGGAAATCTATGCCCTAAAGTCTCATAGGCCTTTGCTTGCCTTTTCTCAATGGCGAGTGGCCTAAAGTCAAAGCTCTCGACTTTCGACTTTCTTATACCAAGTTTTTCTTCAAACCTTTCTTGGTCCAGTGCAGTCGCAGCAACGATTTTATCAAAGCTGTGATAAGAAAATGAATAGAACTTTTTTGCAGGCCCAGATTTTGTTTCAAAGTTCTTTAGGCTACCTGACAATAAAATAAACTCTACATCTTTCTTTCTTCCGTACTTCAAAAGCTCAGGAAAGAAGTCGTATCTGCAAAGCACTAATTTTTTAGCGCTAATCCACTTAAGAGGATCAGACCACCACCTACCTGGCAAGTAGGTTAAAAGAGGATAGCGAAAGATTCTTAAATTATCCGCAAACTCCTCCGCCAAAGCGGAGCACTGTTTTTTAACAGAGTCTGAAGCAAAGACAAGCTCGACCAAGGCTCCGCTGGAGAGCTCTTCCATAAGTACAGGTCTTATCTGTTCCAACTCTCCTTCACTGCTCACTTCAAAGCAGATGTCTGCAGTTTTAGAACTCAATTTAAAGGACTGTGAATGGGCGCAGCTTTCATTTAATCTTTCAAACTTTAGTCTTGTGTTGATCTTTGGAAATACGAAGAACACCCAATTGAAAAAAGGATAATAAAAAAGTCTTAAAAGCTGGTAAATTCTAAACATCCATCCCTCTTAAATATTCAAGTGCCTTTTCGGCCACGGACTGTGAACTCACCATCGTCATACAATATTGTTTTTTCCTAAAGCACGCTTTAGAGCCAGTTGTTGAGCATGGCCTGCACCACAAGTTGACAGAGAAAACTTTTGAATCCTTAAGCCGTGGAGAGAAGCCAAAAGACTCGCTTGTTGGACCAAAGATAGAATACACAGGTATTGAACAGGATTCAGCAACATGTGCCATCAAGGAGTCATTGCCAATTAACAGTGAGCCCTCTGCGACAACTTCCATCGACTGCGCAAGACTTAGCTTTCCTTGAAGATTCTTAAGTCTCTCAGGAAATTGCTTTTCAAGCTCATTAAAAACCGAACAAAAGTCATCTTCCTGGCCGCCCACCACAACGCAATTGAATGAGCTCTGATTGAGTATTTCCGATGCAACTTCATAAAACTTGTCCACTGGCCATCGCTTTGGAACAAAGCTTGCCCCGGGAGCAATCACCACGGTTTTTTGTTTTTCAAACTTAGCGCTCACAGAGCTTGTGGTCAGGGACTTTGATCCCGGAAAACTTAGTTCAATGAATTCAAGAAGCTCGCCTTCATCATAGGAGCTATTAAACGCCCATGCCAAATCAGAAATGTTTCGATCGTGAAGAGTTTTTTCTTTTTTAAGCAGATCAATTTTTGTGTTCACCAAGAGAGATCTTTCAAACCTTCTCTTATCCATTGGCAATGCCTGGGCCTCAGGCAAGAAGCAACGAGTAAAAAATGAGCGGGTTGTTCCATGCAGATCAACAATGAGATTAAATCTCTTAGGTTTTAGGACGGACCTTGTGAAGGAGTATAGATTCTTCAGATCCTTTGCTCCCGACATTTTCTTATAGGTCAGTATCTCATCGATATGTGGATGCCCTTCAATTAACGCTTCATTGCCTTTAAGGGTAAGGAAGCTAATATGACAATCTGGATACTTGGACTTTAGCCAAGAAGCAAATGATGTCTGCAGCACAATATCGCCCAGGCTTGAAAACCTGATTAAAAGAAAACGCATAAGCTAAAGCTTAATGATTTTTCAAAAACTTGGCCATCTCTTGCGCAAAATAGGTAAGAATTATGTCTGCGCCGGCCCTTTTAAAGGAGGTTAGGGTTTCAACCATAATCATTTCCCCATCAAGCCAGCCTTTTTCTTGGGCGGCCTTCACCATCGCATACTCCCCACTCACATTGTAAGCTGCTACCGGAAGGTGGCAATGCTGTTTTAGATCGCTAATAATATCTAGATAGCTGAGTCCAGGTTTGACCATAACAATGTCAGCGCCTTCATTGATATCAAGCTCAAGCTCTTTTAAGGCCTCTCTTCTATTGGCATAGTTCATTTGATAGGTTTTCTTGTCTCCGGCTTTAGGCGCAGAATCCAATGCGTCTCTAAAAGGCCCGTAAAAATGGCTGGCGTACTTTGCGGTGTAGGACATTATAAGCACATTGGTGAAGCCTTCAGCGTCAAGCGCTTCCCGAATAGCTCCCACTCTCCCATCCATCATGTCACTTGGACCAACGATATCGCTTCCAGCTCTTGCCTGAGCAAGCGCCATTTTGCAAAGAACCTCTAAAGTTGGATCATTTAAAATTTCCCCTGTATTTGGGTCCACAAGGCCATCATGTCCGTCACTGGAGTATGGGTCCAGCGCCACATCTGTCATGATAGTCATCTCAGGAGCTTTTTCTTTAACAGCTCTTACGGCCCTTTGGTTAAGACCTTTCTCATTATGTGCTTCTTTAGCATCTTTGGTTTTAAGTGACTCCTCGATTGCTGGAAAGAGCGCCACCGTTTTAACGCCAAGGTCCTGAAGCTTTAAGACTTCATCCACAAGCAAGTCCACGCTAAACCTTGACTGCCCTGGCATAGAGTCAATTGCAACCTTCTGAGACGTGCCTTCTATAAAAAATAGAGGAGCAATAAGGTCGCTGGCACTGACGTTGTTCTCCTCAACCATTGCTCTAATGGCGTCGCTTCTTCTTAATCTTCTTGGCCTAGAGTGTTGGAACATTGGTAACGCCCTTTGCTATGAGTGATTGAAACGCGATTGCGTACATTTTAATTTGCTTAACCATGTTGGCCAGGCCATTTGTCCTGTTCATGGAAAGATGTTCGGTGATGCCTATCTCTTTGAGAAAACCTGTGTCCTGGGACGTGATCTCCTCAGGAGTCAATCCAGAATAGGCCTCAACCAAAAGAGCAACAATCCCCTTAACAAGCACTGCGTCGCTATCCGCTTTAAATAGAACTTTTCCATCTTTTAATTCTGGAACAAGCCAGACTTGGGATTGACACCCTCTAACCTTAAACTTGTCAATCTTCTGGGATTCATCAAGTTCATTTAGAGACTTACCTGTTTTAATGAGCTCCCTGTAACGGTCCTCCCAATCGGAGTATTGATTAAATCGCTCAATAATCTGTTCTACAGCACTGTTTTTGCTAGGTTCTTGCATAGTGTTACACCTTCTGTCTTTGAGGCATTTTTTTAACACATCAGGCAAATATTTCCAATCAATAAATCCCCTTCAAAGGTTTAGCACCTATCCGTCCGAATAAGTCTATGAAGCAAAAGCACCGGAGAATGCTATGGATGGAAATGATCAAACATTTAACTTAAGCCCTATAACAGATGAAGAGTTTGAGGCATCAGGACTCTCAAAGTCTGATCTTTGGATGCTTCAATTTGATGAGGGCGATGTATTCGGCCCATTTTCAACTGAAATGCTTAGAGAGCATTCGGCAAAGAACGAAGAACTATACGATGGCTGCAAGGCCTTTAATGTGGTTTCTGAAAAGTGGAAAAGCTTCTACACGATATCCGAATTTCAAAGAAGAAGACCTAAACTGGTTCCGGCACAGGGACTGATTAATAGCGAAAGTTTTTTAGTTTTAACCAATGGCCAAAAGAACGGTCCATACACCTTGGATGAATTAAAACAAAAAGTTGCTCAAAAAGAGATCGTCCTAAACCAGGAAGTGAGTGTTGATGATGGAAAGACCTGGATTAAGCTCTATGAGCATCACGCCTTTGACAGAAGATTAAGACAAAACCAAGAAGAACTTCCCTTTCAACCAGAACCGGAGCTTTTCAGTAAGACTGAAGAGGAAATGTACTCCAAGGTGGTTTCTTTAGCGCAAAAGAAAGAAGACAGCACGGCCATCTCAGGACTAGCCTATATCGGACGTGGAAACGACAAAGGTCAAACCATGGCCAAAGACAAGCCTCAGGAGCAAGAGTCCCTGGCCACTGTCGCTCAATTTCCCCAAGTTAAAGCCAAGAAATCATTTTCTTGGAAGAAATTTTCAATGGCGATGGGTCTTGTCTTAGTTGTTAGTGCCGCATTCAATACGTTTAACTCCTCATCAATCGATGACTCTCATCAGCTGGGAGAAACTTTTGAGGGAGACACAAAGCGTATAAACAATACAGATCGAGGGACAAGGGTAAGAAAGCCCGCGTCAGTGAATAAAAACAAGAGAAAGCGTCCTGCGAGAGTGCAGAGAGCTAAGAAGTACGAGGACAGAAGTCCTAGAAATGACAGAGTAAAAAGAAATAGACCGGAAAGATTTAGAGAGGAAGAGAGAATCTCACACACATATGAGGACTTCGAAAATCTTGATATTGAAGACCCAAGGGTGCGGGAAGAGCTTACAAGAGAGCTTGCAGGCGAAATTTTAAATAGAAATGAAGACAATCCACCAATGGATGACAATGGTGAGTATACAGACAGTCCAGATTATCCGGATTATCCTGAAGAGCAAGACTATCCAGAAGAGCTTCCACCTGAACAAGAAAGCAGAGAAGCTGAATACCAAGATGAGCCAGCTTACGAAGAGTATTCAGACTTTGAATAAGCTTGAAGAAGCTTCTTAGGCCGTGATATCTATAGGGCAATATGATAGATCAAAATCTTATTGCCCGGTTTCAACCTTATAGACCTACGAATTCCTTATTCTTAAGCTTTGAAGGCATTGAAGGCTCAGGCAAAACAACTCAAATTCAAAGATTAAAAGCATCACTTGAAGAGCTTGGGCTCAATGTGACATTAATGAGAGAGCCAGGCGGAACTCCATTTGGAGAAAAAATGCGGGAGGCCATCCTCACTTCGGAAGAAAAAATCTCGCCGGTTGCCGAGGCATGTCTTATGGCCGCCTCTAGGGCACAGCTCCTTGAACAAAGAATAATCCCCTTGCTGGAGGAAAAAGACAATATCGTCATCGTGGACCGCTATATAGACAGCTCCCTGGCCTACCAAGGAAGCGCAAGAGGACTTGGAGCCCAAAGCGTTCTTGAGATACACAACAGGCATCCTCTTACAATTGTTCCTTCCCTCACCTTTTATTTAAAGATTGATCTTGAGACTTCTATGAAGAGGCAAGACCATCGTGGCTCAAAGAAAGACTATTTTGAGAAAGAGAACTCCCAGTTCTACACAAAATTGATAGAAGGCTATGACCATGCCTGTTCAATTTTTACAGAACGTTTCCAAGTAATTGATGGGAAGAAAACACAGGATGAAGTATCCAGCGACATCTTGAGTGCTGCCCAAAAACTAATTAAAGGCTAAATTGTGGACAATATACAAAAAAACTTAGTGGAAAAGGCCAAAAAATCTATGATTGGCCACTTCTTTATTGTTAACCCTCCTGGAAGGGCCAAGGACCCAAAAAAGGACCTCATGCGCTGGACAGAGCAGATAGTGCAAGAGTTCTTCAAGTCAAAAAATGCCCAAACCAGCGAATTAAAAAACAATGAAGATGTGCTCATTTTAGATGATGAGCTTGTGAACAAAAAGTTTTATGACAAGTCGGTGGTGGACTTGGTTTCCAAGTTTTTATCCCATTTGCCGACCCGAGCGGACAGAAAGTTTGTGGTCATAGAAGATCTTTCAAAACTATCGGAGATTCACAACAACAAACTTTTAAAGATCTTTGAAGAACCACCGGTTAGCTCAACCATTTTTCTCTTAAACCCTTCTTTAGTGAAAGTTCTTCCAACGATTGATTCTAGAGCGATAACAATTCGCGCCATGGTCAAACAAACGGCCCTTGAACAGGCAGACCTTGGGGCTTGGAGAAAGAAGCTGGAGAAAAAGGACATGCACCAGTTTTGCGACTTTTTCAAAACCCGCAAGGAGGAAGAGGTATCACTGGCCCAGGCACTTCTTGACCAAATAGATCCAAACTCCAATGCCCAACTATTCCGCAAGGCACAAAAATATCTGGAAGCACAAGCGGAAGACTCAAAATTTAACCACAACAGCTACTCTAGACTGGCCAGATTGAGGGAAATTTATTTAGAGATTGAAGGCCAATCCTCGAGCTTGTCTAATTCTTGACTGATCGCTTGATTAACTAGACAATGGTTAACCAGACACCCATATGGACTATAAATGAACGAAAATACTAGCTCCGAAAGCGAGAGCTCCCAAGATATAGAAAAAAATTATGTTTCCCAATCTTCCATCAAGGAAGAGGTAACTGAATCCAATTGCAGATTTCAGCCAGGACAGCCTCTTAAATTTGTAAGAGTTAGGTTTCCTGGACATGCTAGAAGCTACCCTTTCCTGATTGGGCAGAGAAAGCTCGCCTACGGACAAAAAGTGATGGCCATGAGTGATCGTGGGATGGCCGTTGGATACGTAAACTCATTCACCTATGAGCTTCCTTTTGACAAGTCCATGCTTCCTCTTAGAAGCATCAATAAAATCGCTAGTGAAGAAGACATTGTTAGTGAAAAAGAAACCTACCAGAAGCAAAAAGAAACAGAAACGCTTTGCCAGCGCCTAATTGATAAACACAACTTGGATATGAACCTCACGCATGTTGAGTTCACCCAATTTGGTAAAAAGGTTGTGTTTTACTTTGTGGCCCCAGCAAGAGTTGACTTTAGAGGCCTAGTTAAAGACCTTGTGGGCGAGCTAAAGCTCAGAATAGAGCTTCGTCAGATCAGCGTTAGGGACCGCTCTGCATCTATGGGTGCATTAGGCCCATGTGGAAGAGAGCTTTGTTGCTCCTCATTCCTATCAAGATACGGCAATGTCTCTATCAAAATGGCCAAGAACCAAAACCTTACTTTGAACTACTCAAAGCTTAATGGTGTTTGTGGCCAACTCAAATGTTGTCTTCAATACGAAGATGAAGTCTATCATCAAAAGAGAAAGAAACTTCCGCCAGAGGGATCATTTATTGAAACGACCAATGGGGACAAGGGGAAAATCTTTAGACTTCATATTTTGAGTGAGCAGTTCGACGTGCTTACAGAACGTGGAAAAATTAAAAGATACACTCAAAGTTATTTTAAAAGAAAGCTCAAGCGAAGCGACGTTAATATGCCAGAGCGTTTCGAAAATATTTCTGATGAGACAAATACAGTATTAGGCCTAAACGATGTTCAGGCCGAAAACTCAAGACGTTTTGAAAACGAGATCAACAAACTTAAGATTAAAGCAGGAACATATGCTTCCGAAGTTTTCGAAGAACTCACAGGTGTTTCCCAGGAAGAACAACAAACAACTCCTCAGCAAGTAGAGGCCAAGAAAGAAAAAGAGCTTCTTAAGATTGAAAGAGAGGCCTTGAAAAAGCACGGCCACCGTGTTGAGAGAGAAAGACCAGAAGCCTCTCCAGCTGAAGAAGCCGTTCCGAGTGAGGACCCTAAAGAAAAGAGAGAATCTAAACCTCGACAAGATCGTGGAGATAGACGCCCAAGGGGAAAGAGACCTCCAAGAAAAGGCGGAAATCGCAGAAGAGGACCTAGACAAGGGCAAAAACCTGGCAACAAGGATTCCAAGAAGTCTGATTCTTAATAAAGGCCATGGGACAAATCAAAGTAGTACATACTTCCGACTGGCACTTGGGAAAACGTCTTTATAGAAAAGACAGAGAAGAAGAGCACCTTCTTTTTCTAAATTGGCTAGTTGGCCACCTTGAATCTCAGAGCGCGGATGTTTTAGTTATTGCAGGCGATATCTTTGACTCCCCCACACCGGCCCACAGCGCTTTAAAAAACTATTACGACTTCTTAAAAAAGGTGAATGACCTTGGAGTTCAAACTGTGGTTATCAGCGGCAATCATGACTCTCAAGGCCTTATCGCTGCACCTAAAAACCTCTTAAAAGACAACAAAACACATCTATATCCCAGGCTTGAGACAGAATTAAGAAAGAATATTTGCCATTTAAATATTAATGGAAATGATCTTTGGATTAAGTCACTTCCCTACTTTAGAAACTATGAGCTTATAAAACTTGCAAGCGAACTTGATATGTTTGATGAGGAGCTTCCAAGGGAAGAAGTTTTCAAGAATACTCTCAAGAGATTTTTTGAGTACTGGCCAGAAGAGGCCACCAAAAACAAAATGCTTTTGTCCCACCACGTTTTCGGTGATTATGCCGCCACAGGTTCAGAGCATTTTATTGGACTTAGCGGGATCGAGTCTGTCTCAATAGATTGGCTTAAGGGAAATACGGACTATGCCGCCTTAGGGCATATCCATAAGTATCAGGCCTTATCGCAAGAGCCTCCTTCCATCTACACAGGATCGCCGCTTCAGATGCGCTTTTCAGAGAGCAAGCAAAAGCATATAAGCAATATGATTTTTGACAACGGCCTCATCTCTCATGAAAAAGTTGAGATACCTGTCTTCAGAGAGTTGGTCCAAGTAAAAACAAACTCTCAAACTTATGAGTCTGACATTGAGAAAAAACTCAAAAATGTTCAGGGAGAACTTCTTCCTTATGTGGAAGTTCAGATGGAGATGCTTGAATCCCGAACAGGAATGGTGGACATCGTAAAAGAGCTATGCTCAAAGCTTGACTGTGAGCTATTGTCTTTCCTTCCCATACTTAAAGAAAAAGACACCATTGAACCCGAGAGCATAGGCGCCAATGAGCTTAATGTTGTTGAGTTATTTAAGCGTTTCTATAAAGAAAAGTATCCACAGTCCGAGGCCGTTCCCACTTACCTCGAGCAACACTTTAAGGCCTTAATAGACGAGAGCGGCGATGAAGATTCATAAACTAAGAATTTACAATATTGCCTCCCTCAAAGGCGAACACTTCATAGACTTTGACGAGTTTCAGGCGGATCATGGAAGCTTTGCCATCACTGGCGACACAGGAGCTGGGAAGTCTTCAATTTTAAACTCAATCGCATTGGCGCTATACGGACAAAACTATAAGAGAAATCTTACTCAAGGTGATTTCATAACTCTAGGCCAGGCCGAGGGTAAAATAGAACTTGAATTCTCATGTTCCGAGAAGCGCTACATGAGTGTTTGGGACTGTCGAATAAGAAAAAAGAACGGAGAATTCTTAAAACAACCAAGGCTAAGCAAAGAATTTTATGAAATAAAAGGTGGCGAAAAGCATATTTTGGACATCTCGCCAGAGGACGTGATTCACTTAAACTTTGAGCAATTCTGTAAAACAATTATTCTGAATCAAGGCCAATTTGCAAAGTTCCTGACAAGTGGTTTTAAAGATAGAAAAGACATACTGGAAAAGCTCTACCACGGTGAGAAACTCCAAGGGCTAAATCCTTTACTGCGCTCAAAGATCAACCAACTTGTTGGACAGGTGGAGAAAATAGAGGCCGAAATTTCAGGCCTTGGACAAGGCCTATTAGATGATGTGTCAGAGGAAGGTCTAAACACGCTTGATGAAGAACTAAAGACCCTCAAGGCCAAACATAACTTTCTTGATGAGCTCAACTCCCACTTTAAGGACATTTCCCATCTTAATGAAAAGATAAAAGAGGCAAAGTTTAAGATAGAGGAACTTGAGCATAAAAAGAAAGAACAAACCAGACTTCTAAACGACAAATCCAAAGAACACGAAGAATTCAATAAGAAGCGTGATTCTTTTTTAACAAAACAAAAAGAGCTTTCCCCAAAGCTTCACCAAGCCATAGAGGGAAAAAAGACACTGGCCCAAACTAATGGAAAGATAGACCAAGAAACCCAAATTATTGAAAAGCTAACCTCAAACCATCAAAATGAGAAGGCCAATCTAGATAAGCTTTCAAAAAAGCTCAAACAAAAAGAAGCTCAACTAGCAGAGCTAAGTTCAAGTCCCCTTTTCAAGAAACTTGAACCTGACAACTTCCTAAAGCTCAAAGACCTCTACCACAATTGGCTCAAAGCTCATTCAGAACTTGGTGGAGCTAAAAAGTTAAACGACCACCACCGACAATTATATACAGAAACCTCAAACGAGCTTAAAAGCCTTTCAACTGAACAAAGTGAAGCTGTTGAAAGCTTAAAAAGCTTGCAAGAACAATTAAAGGTTCATGATCCCGACAAGTTGCATAAGAGACAATCAGAACTACAGGTCACTCTCACAAGACTTGAGACTCATCATAGGGAGCTGTCTTCAATAAGTGAGGAGATGGAGTCTTCCAAAGAGGCCCTTACAAAGAACGCGCAAGAGATAAAGCGCCTTGAGGATAAAGATTTAGAGAATCAAAAACAAATAGAAATTCAAAAGGACGCTTTAAAGGCAAGAAAGCTAGAAGGCGCAAGGCACATTTGCATAGAAGAGTCGATCGAAAACAATGTTTGTGTTGTATGTGAAAGCACAGATATTTCTCACCTGAACCTTAGTGAGATTCAAACAGAGCAGGAAAAGATAGCTCAGTACGAGTCAAATCTCGAAAAACTCGACCAGGTGGCAAACGAATTATTCCAATCTATAGAAAGGGTTCGCACATCCCAGAAAGCTCACCAAGCAACCGAAAAAAAACTTAAAGAGAAAGTTACTTCTATCAAGGGGCATTTTCTGAGCGCCAATTACGCCGCACTCGAGCCTTTAGGACTTGAGAAAGAGGAAGACCTTTCTATTCTAGATGAGAAACTGAGGGAGAGCTTTAACCAGGTAAAACAAAATGTGGAGAAGGCACAGGAGCTTCAATCTAGAATGCACACTGTCGCAGAAAAAACTCGCTCTCTGAACTCTCGGATAAGTTCCCTAAGGCAAAGGCTAGACAAACTGAAGATTGATGGCGAAGCAAGTTCAAACCGACTTCGCTCTCTTAAGCAAGATCTTGAAAACTATGAAAAGGAAATCTTTAAAGTTGCAGGCCTGGATGACCCTTCAAAAATTAAAGCGTTCATTGATTTGGTTGAGAAGGCCCAAGAAGTGCAAAATGATATGCGCACTACGGAGCAGAGCAAGCTCCACTCAATTGAAAAGATTAAAGACTTTGAGCAAAGAATCAAAGAAAACAAGTCAGGCCTTGAGTCTTTAATAAAAGATTCACAAGCACTCGATCAAAAGATAAAGGCAATAACAGGCGGCGCTGATCCTCAAGTCACTTTGAATGAGCTGGAGAAAGAGTCGGATCTCTTTGAGTTCAATAAAAGAAAAATAGAAAATGACATAAAGTCATTAGAAATTGAAAAAAGCGCGCTCTTCTCAAGGGCACACACCTTCTCTGAACAATTAAAAGAGCAACAGTCTCTTCTGCTAATTCATTGGCAGCAAATGACCGACCACCTAAATGGTGACAGGCCAAAGCTTCGTGAAGAGCTTGAAGGCCCTCTTGGAGAGATTCAAAAACAAGAACTGCCGTGTGACGAAGAAGTTTTAAAGATCACTAAAGATCTAACTCATGAGAGCTTAGGCCATTCGAAAGAAACACTCTCAGAATTTCAGGAAAGGATCACAGAGTACAAAACTATTCTCGCAAGACAAAATGCGGCCAAAGAAAAAATTAAAGAGCATAAAAAAGAGCTTCAAAAGGCCCAAGAATTAAAGTCTCAATGGGAGGAGCTTTATCAACTGATTGGAAAGGACGAATTTAGAAACTATATTCTGGCCATGGTTGAAAAAGTGCTCATTCAACAGACAAATATTGAGCTTGGAAAGCTTTGCGATGGAAGATACCTTATTCAGCATAAACGCGCTTCAAGTAAGCTTGCACCTGACTTTTACATCATTGATAAGTTTCGAGGTGAAGAACTTAGAAAAGTAAGCACTCTTTCTGGTGGTGAGACGTTTATGGTCTCTTTGGCCATGGCATTGGCCTTGGCGGAACTAACACGTGGAAGCGCGGATCTTGACTCATTTTTCATAGATGAAGGGTTTGGCACATTAGACCAAGACTCTCTGGAAGATGCCTTGGCCATGCTTCAAGATATAGAAACCCGTGGAAAACAGATTGGTCTAATTTCCCACGTTAAAGAGCTTACCCAGCGAATTCCAGTGAACATTCACTTGCAAAAGAACCAACTAGGCAACAGCAAAATCGAGATCGTTTACAATTAATTTTTCTTTACCGCCTGGCAAGGTCCAATGGAGCACTGAACCTCGTACTCTCCCGATTGATTGCAACCAGTCGCTTTAAAACTATCAGCATGAGCAGTTACTGTAACTTCCTCAAGCTCGCAGTTAAAGTCATACATTGCGCGCTTTGCGACAATTTTGTCAGGTGAAGTTTTAGTATGGTGCGCGCAAGATAGAGCAAGAAAGCAGAGTACAAGAAATTTCATATTTAACCCCTTTTTATACGATTGTACAAAATGGAGTTCGCCATTACAATGAGGGAATGATTATTGACACTCACGTACATATGTATCCAGGCCTTGATTATGGACTCCAAAAGCTTGGGATCGACTTTGACACCCAAAAGCTTCCTTTTAAAAAATTAAAATCCATTGGGCTTAAACCTAGACAAAAGTGGAACATGATGATGCAGGATGCTGCGTCCAACATGCGTAAACTGCCACAAAAAGCATTGCCCTTTGTTGAAAAGGCGCATGCGCTCTCCACAATAGGAAACGTCGCAATTTGTTGCTCCAAAGAGGACCTTATAAAGAGCATGGACGAGAATGGCATAGATAAATCCATTGTCATAGCCCACCCTCCACTGATTCCTAACGAGTTTATTTTAGAAGAGTGCAACAATAACGACAGGCTTATACCTGTGGTTAACATTCCTAACACTGTAAATGAGCCGAAGAAGGTCTTAAGAGATTATGTGGACCAGGGAGCTGTCGCCTTAAAAATTCACGCAGCGGCGGATGGTAAACAGAACAAAGACAATCATTACAGACTTTTATTAGAGCAGGCCAATGAGCTTAAGCTTCCAGTCATAATTCATACAGGCTGCATTCATATACAACCTGCGTATAAAGATCCTGATATGGGCCATGCCAAACATTTTGAACCATGGTTTCAAGAATACCCAAATATAAAATTTGTTCTAGCACACATGAATTATCACTATCCTGAGACAGCAATTGAGTTTTGCGAAAATTACTCAAATGTATATTGCGATTGTTCCTGGCAGCCTGCCGAGATCATAGACGAGGCGCTAAAGAGAATACCAAAGAAAATAATGTTTGGAACGGACTGGCCTTTAATCGGCAGCAATCAAACCACTATGGTGAAGAGAACCGAGAGCTTGCTGATTGACGAGGCCCTAAAGGAGCAGTTTTATAAGCAAACTGCTCAAAAGGTTTTTAAATTATAAACATTCAGGGGCCTTGGACAAATCGATACTTCCACCTCCAAGCAAGGTAGGTTTAAACTTTTCACGTATAAAGTTCAAGTGACACTGCTCAAACACAAATATGAAATCATTGTGCTCCACTTTCTTTCTGTCTCTACAGTAGCTCATTATATCATCCGCATTTTCTGATTGCTCACAACACTCAATTGTGTTGCATTGAGCGGCGTGCATCATGCCCATTGAATGTCCAACTTCATGTATCAGTTCACTGACAATCATTTCATCAGAAAGAAATTTAACCTTATTGCCATTGGGAACTTCAAAAGCGATTTCTCTTGGATGCTCTACTATTGCAAACCTTCCATACTGTATTCCAAGACCTTCAAATTGAGCTCCCGTCACCAACAGCATAAGATCCACTTCTTCCATGACCTTTTTTTCAGTATTGGCCTTCATCGCTTTATAGGCCTCTCTAGTAATTGTTTCAACAACTCTTTTATCATAAGAATAGCTAATCCTTTTTAATCTTTCACGGTCGTTGATCCCTTCAAGAGAGAGCTTTCCAACTTTGTAATTAAGAAAGTCATAGCTATCGATATGTTTTACATCGAGTTCAATTTCGCCTGCGGTTGCTATTGAAAACTTTTCAACAAGCTTTGGCGCGATTCTCTCAAGATCCTCTTTGGTAGATGTTGTTCCATAGCCTATTAATGCCACTTTGATTACTGGCACATCCCTTTTTGCATATCTAGTTTTCTTTGCATCAGAATAAAGATTTCTCTCCTTAACGAATAAGTCCGTTAAGAAATTGGCCTGAGCATTGGCACTAATAAGAAGGAAGGTAAGGATCTGGATGGAGTTTATTAAATATTTCATGAATTTAGTTTAACTTAGGTAACTAAATCCACTAGGACTCAAAGAAAAATTTATAGGAGTGTTAAGATCTTAACGGCCGTTTAACTAACTGAATTCACATGTTATTTAATATAAAGCTGGTCTTGTTTCAGCTTGATATCCTTATCAGGAACGTATGTTCGATCAAATTCTCTTTTGGCATTTTTAAGGAAATAGTAATGATAAGAGACAATTAACTGTGCAGCCTTTTGAACCGGTTTACTTGTCATAATCCTAGCGATTTCTTTAAGTTCAGTGTCTTGATAGTCTTCAAACTTGTTTCCAAGATATTTTAAAGTGTAGAAGCTAAATTGCTTATAGATGTCTTCCAACCTTTCCACGTCTCTCCCTACTTCAGTAGTGTCTGCTGTCTCTAGGATCGCTAAAAGCTCCTTTTTTCTATAGAGCTCTTTTGACAATTCATTCTTTTGATCGACAACAAGAAGGTTCAGTTTGTGAAGGTTCAATACTTTTTGAAGAAGCTTGGCCCTGTTTTTTGAAAGCTTGCTCAACTTTGCTTGATCAAGTCTCTTGTATGCGCCAACTAGAAAGGCATCGGTATTTAGGTGAGTAAGAATTTTTGCATTAAAAGGATTGCTATAAAAGCGCTCAATTTCTTCGAGTTCAGAAGTCTCAAAGTTGTGCATAAGCTGCTTTATGAGGCCCGATTGATACCTAAAAAGATCAAAAGATTTGTAAAAAGATTCTTCTTTGAGAGATAGTGCGGAGTCAGGTGAATATGGATTTGTTGGCTCCGGCACAGCGCCTTTTTTGATGCTGGCCACGAACTCTCCAAACTCTTGAATTCTAGTTTTCTCTATTACTTTTTTAACCGCAAGATACTCTTTAGTCTCGTTTTGAGCGAATGCGCTTAATGAAAGCATTGCAAGAAATATAAAGTACTTTACCATACTTATTTATCGGCACCGCCGCGCAATTACTTTAAAAGGTAGTTGTGCAAACCTTGAACCGTGGCATGGCCTGTAAACGAGTTATTAATAATTACATCGCTTATTTTACCTTCAAACTTTTTTCCAGCTCCACGCCCATTTGGTCCATTTTGGAAATGCGTGCCGTTATCTATCCCTCCAATGGAGCCAGCACCATCATGTGGAAACAGCCTTGAAGAGATATTTGCAGTCCCCATTCTCTGTCCATTAATAGAGCATTCCAGAATGGAGTCTGACTCCGGTCCCTGATAAGAGAAAGCTAACGTGACCACATTCACACTAAAGGCGACAACATTGGCGCTAAGTCCAACATAAGGCTGTTGTCCATCTCCACCATCAGTTATATTCCAAAAACCACAATGCGCTTTTCCTTCATGAAGGTATATAATCAGCCCTCTATCCACATCGCCCTGTTCAAATAAAACCTGCTTTGAATTGACGTCATCAAAAACTTCGAAGTTAACGGTCACGCTCTTTTCAACTGTTGGCATGGTGTTAAGTTCTGGTGAGTCATTTGCAATTAGGTGGTTTCTTCCATTGAAAATAACTTTTGAATTTGAGAGATCAAACCCTGGTCTCCTTTTGGAGTCCGAGTAAAAATGGTTATCAAAACCAGAAGTGTCCCCCCACATTTGAACTTCTTCGAGAAAGTCGCCTTGAGTTGGCGTATTTCCGTCCCGATCATAAACACTCATTAAATCATTTGAGGAGAGATTTAAGACTAAATTTGGGATGTCCCTCATAAAGTCAAAGATTCTCCAGGGATCACTTATAGCTTTATGGGAAACATTCCCAAGTTCGTCAACCGCCCTAATGGATAGATAGTACTCAATCCCCTTTTCAAGTTTTAATGCAACCCCGTCAATACCGTCAATAACCTGATAACTTAATACCTGACCAATATTTTTCCAGTATAAGTTCTCAGTCCCTCCTGGAGTTTGACCAATAGCAACCTCGTAGTATGAAGTGGTAAAGAGATTTGGATCAATGGGTTGCCAACTTGCAGTTGCAGCTCTATCTACCAATGAGTTGTTAAAAATTGCTAAGTTGTTTGGCCTGGAAAGGTCATCTTGTCCCCACTTTCCCATCATGTAGGCATGCACATACTCAATCTCTGGGTCATTAAGAGACTGGTTTGTCATCATGAACTCATGGATCTCACCTCTGAAATAACTTCCATTTCCACGAGACTTTCCAGTATGGAAGTGTGTGCCATTGACCTTCATGCCAATCCCCACACCTGCTTCATCAGGATGAATTCTACTTGAGGAAATGGCGGAGCCAACCTTTACTCCATTAAGGTGACAATCAAAACCACCATAACCATCAGAATTGCTGAAGTGGTAGTTTATGGTAACAGCGTAGGCCTTGTTCTTCTCAATAGCTGAAGATATTCCAACAAAGGGCTGAGCACCATCGCCATCATTTCTTATGTTCCAGACCCCACACCGAAGAACACCTTCAGAAATATAGATATTAAGCCCTCTTCTTCTACCTCCTAGCTCAAACAAGGTCTGTGTTTCATAAACATTGTTTTCAGTTCTAAAGGAAATTGATATCGATTTCTGATCAATAATGGATTGATCTAGATCCGGATGGGACTGTGCCACAAGCCCGTGTGAGGAGCCGTTAAAGAATACACTCCCATCTGTGTAATAAGGCCTCTCTGAAGCTTGTTGAGCAAAAAAGGTATGAGTGTCACCTAGAGTGGAAATGTCATTCCACTCTTGTACGGAGTTATCAAACGCGGCCGAGTCTGGATCATTTCCAAAAGTGTCCAAGACAGTGCTTGTGACTGAGGAGTCTAAGTGAGCAATAAGCTCAGGTAGACTTGACTGTAGCTCTGCCACTTGCCAAGGATTGGAGACTGTGACTTCAGATCGATTCCCAGCATAGTCCACGGCCCTTACGGACGTGTAATAATCGACACCACTAGAAAGTGATAGATTAAAGCCATTCAGGCCTGATATGGCAGTGTAACTTAATGTGTTGCCAACGGCCTTAAACCCAATAGAGACATCGTCAAGCCCAGGCGCAGTTCCGATGGCCATCTCATAGAATCTGAGGGCGCAGTTGTCAGCTGGCGCTTGCCATAAGATTTCAGGACTGGAGGTTTCGGTAGCCTCGCCTGCTACACTTAATGTATTGATAGAGTTAGGATTAGTATTATCCCAACGAAACCCAATAGTGTCTGTGGCGGGATTAGACTCAAGTCCATTCTCATCAACTACAATCACAGTTGGAAAGAATGCTTGGCATTCTTCAATCCCTAATAAATTTTGAAACACATATGAATTGTTTTCACCAATAGCTGTGTGCCCAACAATATCATCACTTCCCGGTGTTGAACCAAGCCCTACCTTTATTAAGTAGTTGCCTGACAGAGAAGGATTAACCCAAGAAATAAGAGGTGAGCTAATTGGCAAATCACCACTTACCCATGTTTGGGAGCTTGCGACTTCACTAACACCTGGAGGTGGATCTAGCTGAATTAGCATTCCAGCTGAACACGTGGAGACGCTTAGGACTCCATCAGAGCTTTCACTTACAACATTGAAACTATAGGTTTTCAAATTCGCGCCAATAAAGGTGTCGCTGGAGATGCTAGTGGAAAGTGTTTTTGATTTCACCGGCTCGCCTGAGCAGTCACCATTTACATAGTATCTTACTGCCTGCCCGGACACATTGCTTGAGATGCTGGGCGTCCACGTTGCAATCACCTCCAGTGCGTTATGTGGGCTTATTTGCACCCAAGTAAGATTAGTGGCCTGGGCAACTGGAGCAAAAACATTCACAGTAATAGAATCGCTAAACTCATCAAGTCTAGCTTCAATAATAGAGCTTCCAGGGTTTTGAGCGCTCAGCTTCCCAGTGGGCAGGATAGTAGTAGAAGAGTTGTCTGAGTTCCACATAACTTCTCTTGTAAGATCGATTTGAACACCATTGGACAAAGCTCCAGAAGCATTCAATTGAAAAGCTTCTCCCACACCTAAAGAGAGGTTTTTGGGCGTAATAGAAATCGTTTCAAGCTCCGGACACAAAACTTGAACTGCGGTAACATCAGCGGTGCCAACATTTCCAACTCCGCCGTTTACAGTACATTCAATTAACTCGTATCCGGGTGCCGATACCAGGACATGATAAGCGTCTCCAGATGAAAGCTGAGTGTTAAACATGAAATTAGTTTGACCTGGGTTTATCTGAATTGTCTCTTGAGCATTAAGGGTAAGTTCAATTTGACCATAATTTAGTCCTTCAACAATCCCTCCAACGGAGTAGGTTTGAACAATCTGGCCTTCCCCTAACCAATCATGAATAGGATAGGTATACTCGCCTAACTGGCCTGGCAATTCATAACCAGTGTTAGGCATTCTCCAGGCGCCCTCGGATACAAAGTCAAGGCCTGGGTAAGTGGCAGAGTCTCCCGCATTAGAAATAGACACCTGATCACCATGATCATTATGCCCAACCTGGTCATATTCTAAAGCATAAAGAGAGTTGAAACCTACAGTGTTGGCCACTCCCTCGGCACCAATGATTGGGCCAAATAAAGAAAGATCCTCCGAGCTCTCAACAGCTCTCTGAACCTGTCCATAGAAGTAGACATTGGATATCGAGCCCTCTGAAGAGTTGGCATACCCAACGATCCCTCCAGATTGTGCCTTGGCAACTACATTGCTTAAGGAAAAGCTGTCTTGAATAGACCCATTCAATAGATACCCAACAAGACCACCCGCGTGTCTAAAAGATGCGTCCACATCTCCTGTGGAGTAACAATATCTCGTAGAACCACGGTGTAGGCCTACTAGCCCCCCCACCGAAGAGCGCGCTCCGACTATATTTCCATTGGCGTAACACTCGCTAAGTGATCCACCTCTAAAATATCCAATCAGTCCACCGACGTAGTCAGCAAGTCCTCCCGAGATAGTGATGTTTCCAGTGGAGTAAACTCTCTGATAATCAGAGGTCCAGTTGTTTGCGTAGCCTAATAGCCCACCCACATATGCATTTGGTGTAGGGTTAACAATATTGATATTTGCGGTTGAGTAGCTATCTTGAAGAACCTCACCGAAGAAAAAGCCTGCAATTCCACCAGCAAATGCGGTGTAAGAGTAGACCTCCCCTGTGAAGAAGCTACCAGTTAGAATCGAGTCTTTACCCGCAAATCTTCCAGCAAGCCCACCAACATATTGAGCTTTGGCGTTTACGCTCATCGAAGAAAATGAATTTGTTAAAACGGAAGACTCCGAAACGTGTCCAAGGAGTCCTCCAACATGCGAGCGAACACTATTATACTTTTGATCTAATACATTTACTTGCCCCTGGCTTTGCAGGTTATTAAGACTCCCTTGGATAAGACTGCCAATTATTCCGCCAACATTATCCCCTCCAGAAGTAACTGTTCCGTTAAATGCTGCGGTATCTAGATTAAACGTTGTTAGCTCAACTAGTCCTACAATTCCGCCAAGGTTTGCCTCTTTGGCATTGCTTATCGTGGATACATCTCCAGAAGCGCTAATGTTAACAAGGCTACCACCTCTTAGATGCCCTGCGATTCCACCCACATTCTCTTTCTTACCGGAAACATTTCCATTTTGGGTAATGTTTTCAAAAACAATATTGGATTCTAAGCTAGAACCTATAAATCCCCCAACATTATTTAGACCGGTCACTGTGTTTTTTAAATCTAGATTCCTTGCGCTTAAGCTCCCTTCAAGTGTGGAAACATATCCAATAACTCCGCCTGTGAATCCATTCCCTTTCACATTAATTTCTGTGTTTACTTGATCCAAGTGAAGGTCCACCTCAGAGTTCACAAGCCCTATAAGACCACCAGTGTAGAGGATTCCCTCAACGGCCCCTTTAGCGTTCACATTGCTCAAGGTACCTTGCCCTACCCAACTACCAGTAAGGAGTCCTACACGTTCGTAGCCTCTCACATTGGCGCCTTGAATGTTTAAATTTCTAATTGATGCATCTTTAACAAGTCTAAAAAGACCAGCTCCTACAGCAGATGGCTTTTTAACGATATAGTTCTTAATGGCGTGGCCATTCCCTTCAATGGAGCCAGTGAACACAGACTGAATTGGACTGATGGTATTGCCTCCAAAGTCAATATCGTTCATCAACTCAAAACTTGCGCCAGGGTTAAACGCTATGTTCGCAAAATGGCCGGCGTGACATATTTTAAAAGGTCTTCCTGCTCCATCCCCACCCAAATGAGAGTTGGCGTATGTTCCTTTTATTGCCTCTTCTTGCTCGCAAAGATCATCGCTTTTGATCATACTTTTATTAACAATATTTGAGTTTTGAGTTCCATCCAAACTCTTCATGTGTACTGTGAAATTAACAGTGCCCACGGGAAGCCCCTTAACATCAAGCACTGCCGCCCAACGATGGTTCTTTTGACATACGGAAGATATTGAGAAATCCCCACCAATCAATATTCGATTGCCAGGTATGCCACACTCCCCATATACAAGCTTTAAATTGCTCACAACCTCAGAATTTGTTGATGGTGCTTCGACAGTGATTGCCAAACTGTCAGGAGAAACTGTCAATGGAGGATCATTAGTGTCAATAACATCTAAATGATCTTGGTCCAAGTCAGACAAAACATCACTGTCATGGATAAATATTGATGAATGGCTTAACTCCAACGGATTATGATCAAAGACCTCAGGAATTTGAAAACCTTGATTAATTTCTCTTAGCCAATCAAAGCTTGCATAAAGATAGTCATCCATCAAAAATGGAAGCTTAAAATCTTCACTAGGCTCGGCCCATACATCCTCTCCAAAGTTAAAGTTAGTGTAGTACACAGGGTTTCTAAGCTGTGGGATTGTTAAGGGATCGCCTACATTGTTCCCTATAAAGGGGGTAAGATTGTGATCTAGAAATTGGTTTGTGTTGGCGTAGAAAGCATTTTCAAAACCTCCAACACCTTCAAGTCCAACAATATTGCCAAAGGTAGTGTCTTCAAATATTGAACCGGCCAGCTTTGAAATCGTTCCAATAAAATATCCACGCCTTAAGTTTGAAGCAAATGAATTGTGCCACCCCACAAGACCTCCAACTTCACCTTTGCCCTGAACGGTTCCTTTTGCAAAAACATCAGATATGTTTGCTTCATGGACAAGGCCTGCTATGGATCCAACATATCTAAACTTGGCATTAAGGTTGGCGTGGGCATAGGACTTTGAAATGTCTGCTTTGGTGTATCCCACGATACCCCCAACTTTACTTCTAGGCCCGTTGATATCCCCCACAAAGTACGACTCGGAAAGCGCTTCTCCATTAAGATAGCCAAAAAGGCCACCAACATAATCCGCGATGCCGTCAACAACTTCTATATCACCTTTTGAATAAAGTCTTGTATGAACGCCAGCATTGTTGGAGCTGTGCCCTGCAATTAATCCGACATAAGAGTTGGGTGTTGGATTAGTTACCACAACCTTCGCCTGAGCGAAGGTGTTCGCAAGCATTGAGCCGCCGAACACTCCAGCTATACCACCAATGTGTGATGTGTAAGCTGAAAGTTCTCCTTTATAATATGAACCTGTGATTGTGGATGACTGTCCATTCATAATTCCAACAAGCCCACCAACATATTGAGACTTGCTATCAATTGATACATGAGACCTTGCATCTTCTATACTTGAAGAAAGACTTATGCCTCCGGCAACTCCACCCACAAACTTTGTGACGCTGTCATATTTTGTGTCCAGAACCTCTATATTACCTCTAAATTTCGAGCTGGTTAAAGATAAGGAGTGAGTCTTGCCAACAAGTCCGCCAACATAGTGCCCGCCTGCATTAATATTGGTTGTGCTGTACACATCTGTGACTGTTAAAAGGTCTCGACTCTCACCTACTACACCACCTACAAATGCATCTTCGGCGCTTACTGAGCTTGATACCACCCCAACGTTTTTAAGATTTGAGATCACACCACCAGGGATCTGGCCAGCGACGCCTCCAACATATTTTCCAAGAGAGCTGACGTTGCCTATCCTTTCGGTATTTTGGATTGTAAAGTTTGGCTCCAGAGATCTCCCGACAATTCCACCTACATAATCAATGCCTGATACCCTGGTTAAAATGTAAGAGTTATTAACATTAAATGAGCCGTTGCGAGTTACTATGTAGCTTACCAGTCCACCAACATAGTTGTTGCCGCCAACCTCGACCTCCACACTTGCATTGGTAATATTCAAAGCTGAAGAGGTGTTGCCAAGCCCTACAAGTCCACCAATGAAGCTGACTCCTCCAACCTTTCCCTGCACCTTAATATTTTCAATAGTCCCTGTGCCTCGCCAGTCACCGGCCAGAATACCCACCCTCTGATAACCTTCAACAAGCGCATTTTTAATGGCAATATTTCTTACAGTTGCTCCATGAGCAAACTTAAAAAGCCCCACACTTATGCCATTGCCTTTTAAGTCTTTAACCACGATGTTGGATATTTGAAACCCATTACCGTCCAGGACTCCCCTGAAAGGAATTGCAATTGGTTCAATAGTCTTATTTGAGAAATCAATGTTCTTGCCAAGGACAAAGCTTTTGCTTGGAAAAAATCTAATATTGGAAAACTGTTCTTGATTACAGATTACATATGGAGAAGTGTCTCCATCACCTCCGGTTTTATAGTTCGCAAATAGCTCACTCGCATTATGCTCAAAACAGAGCTGCTCTCCTTTAATTAATTCAACACTCTCAATATTTGAGTTTTCTGTGTAATCGGTATTAAAGATCTGTGCCCGAACACTGAATGCCCCAGCTTCAATTTCAGAAGTTTCAATTGCGGCGGCCCAAGTGAAATCTTTTTGGCAGATTGAGTAAACCACTTTGCTTAATGAAGGGGACGATATTTGAATGGGATAATTGTAATTACTGCACTCGCCACTTATGAAAAGTTTATCCAAGACCTTTGAGCTGGTGGTGGGGCTTTTTATATTAAGTCCAATCCCCTGGAACACTGGATTTATACTCGGGTCAAGATTGGGAGAAATCGGACTGGTCTGCTCGCCTACACATGAAGACACTAGGGAAAGCGCAATAAGCTGAATCAGTTTAATTAAATGTTTAAAGTTCAAATGACAACTCCCTATTCACACAATTTCTATCGGAGTTATTAAGAAGCTTTTAACAAGTCATGTATTTGTGGGCCTTTAGAGGTAAATTTTGTCCTTAAAAATAATTAAGTTTTTCAAGCTGAGCATAAAAATGTTGGCGGCGAACCTTCTGAGTGGAACTAAAGAAAACCTTATCTATTTGAGCTTTTAAGCAACTACGAATATTTACGAAGTAAAGCCTAAGCATAGTTTAAAATATTCCGAAGAAACATTTTGTATTGCTTTAGTTAAATAAGGAGATATATGCGATCCGTTCTTATAACTATTTCTCTCACTCTCCTCGCAAGCTGCTCAAAGGACGTACGCATTGGTGAGACACAAAGTGTGACAAAGAATGAGTTCATGAGAGTTACACAAACAGATGACTTTTCCCAAACACGATCTTTGTTTTACGACGATAACCAAAATATTTATGTGGCTGGCAGATTTAATGGCACGATAAGTTTTAAAGCGGAAGTTTCAAATGATACCTTCACCGCACCCGGCACCGATGCTGTTTACATTACAAAACTTGATAAAGATGGTGCTTACGAATGGACAAGAATTTTAGGTGACAGTGGTACAAGCTATGCAAGACCCAAGGACATAAGGGTAGACTCACTTGGCAATATAATTATTCTCGGTGACTTTACAGGAACTCTAGATACAAACCCAGGCCCTGGTTCGCAGACTCTTACAAGTAACGGAAATCAGGATATATTTCTAGTAAAGCTTGATCAAAATGGAGACTTCATCACTTCTTTTAATATAGGTAATACCGGTTATGATGATTCCGAAAGTTTAGAGATAGATAGTTCCGACAACATTTACTATGCTGGAACGATTCATGGAAAATCCACTGATACAGATTTTGACCCCACCGTAGGTTCAGACAACCTTGCTGCGCCAGGTGGCTTTAACAGCTACGACGTTTTTGTAACCAAGATTAATAGTGACAATTCTTACGCATGGACTTATTACGTAGGGAGCAGTGGCACAGAATGGACCGGTGCGGTGGACGTAGACAATACGGGCAATGTCTACTTTTCCGCAAAATATTCGGGTACTATCGATTTGGACAACTCTGGCGGCACGGTAAACCACACGTCCGTGGGCAGCCATGATATATTTATTCTTAAAATATCTTCCACTGGAAACTACCTTGACTCAATTTCAATCGGTGGCGATCAATCCGAAAGCGTTTATGACATTGATGTCGACACCTCTGGAGACATCATAGTTACAGGATCTCACCAGAGTACGAACTTTGAATTTGATCCAGGTGCTGGCTCGCAAACTTCAGGCACAAACGGTGACATTGATATTTACCTCGCAAAGTACGACTCAAGTCTAGATTTAATATGGGCACACAGCATAGGCTCAGATCAGAGCGACCGAGCGCATGCTCTGGATGTTGGAGATGATGGTACTGTATATTTAGCAGGTTATTTTTCAGGAACGATGGACGCAGACCCAGGAACAAATAACTACAGCATAGGCCCTCACACCAATGGGGTAGCTGATACTTTGATTTTAAAACTAAATTCGAGTGGTGACTACTTAAACTCTTATCATTTGGGTAGTTCAGGTTCGGACCAAATCTATGACCTCAAACTAGTGGGTGAAGAAGTTGCTGTAGTCGGTGGCTTTAGAAGTCCAGCATTTCCTTCAGGCGTTTACACAACAGAAAGTGAAACGCTTACAGGAAATGAAAATGGATTTATTTTAAAGTTTGAGGATTAAAGAAGCAGACATGCTCACAGCATGCCTGCTTGAATTGAAATATTTAAAATTCAACGTGACCTGGTGTTCTGTGGAATGGAATTACATCACGGATATTGCTCATTCCCGTGATGTACATAACAGCTCTCTCAAACCCAAGGCCAAAGCCAGAGTGAGGAACAGTTCCATGGCGTCTAAGATCTAGGAACCAATCATAAAGGTCCTCTTCCATACCCATTTCATTCATTCTCTTAACAAGTTTGTCGTAGTTCTCTTCTCTTTGAGAACCACCGATAATCTCTCCAACACCTGGTACTAGGATATCCATAGCGCGAACAGTCTTACCGTCTTCGTTTTGCTTCATGTAGAATGCTTTTATGTCACGAGGGTAATCAGTCACAATAACTGGCCCTTTGAAGTGCTCGTCAGTCAAATAGCGCTCGTGCTCAGTTTGAAGATCAGCGCCCCACTCTACTTTATATTCAAACTTTTTATTGGACTTTAAAAGGATGTCCACAGCTTCCGTATAAGTAATTTTCTTAAATGGAGTTTTCGCCACATGCTCAAGCTTGGATTTTAAACCTTTATCAATAAAACGATTTAGAAACTCCAGCTCTTCAGGGCATTTTTCCATCGCGTAGTTGATCATGTATTGGATGTACTCGGCTCCTAAAGCAGCGATATCATCAAGATCAGCAAAAGCAACTTCAGGCTCAATCATCCAAAACTCAGCAAGGTGTCTTGGAGTGTTGGAGTTTTCAGATCTAAAGGTTGGGCCAAATGTATAGATGCTACCAAGGGCAGTTGCGAAGGCCTCTCCTTCAAGTTGTCCAGTAACACAAAGATAGGCCTGCTTACCGAAGTAATCTTCACTCCAGTCGATCTCCCCTTTGTCAGTTTTTGGAGGGTTTGCAGGATCAAGAGTGGATACTCTAAACAACTCTCCAGCACCTTCCGCATCCATAGCGGTTACAATTGGTGTGTTTACATAAAAGAAGCCTTTTTCATCAAAGAACTTGTGAGTTGCTTGCGCCAAGTGGTGGCGAATTCTAAAGACCGCGCCAAATGTGTTGGTTCTAGGTCTAAGGTGGGCGATCTCACGAAGAAACTCCATTGAAGTTCCTTTCTTCTGAAGTGGATAATCCTCGCCCACATTTCCATAAACTTCAACAGATGTTGCCTGAAGCTCAATTGGCTGCTTGCCTTGAGACTCAACAACCTTTCCAGTGATGGCCATAGAAGCGCCAGTTCCACACTTGGAGAACTCCTCATAGTTTGGGAGGTCTGCATCTGCAATTATTTGAAGGTCCCCTTGAGAAGTTCCATCATTTAGAATTATAAAGTTAAAAGTCTTTGTTTTACGTTGAGACCTAACCCAACCCTTTACAACAACTTCTTCACCAACAGGTTTTTGAGCGTAGAGCTCTTTTACAGTCCAACGTTTCATTCATTGCTCTCCGTGAATTGATTAACAACTTCTTTTGCCTCGGCCCATGTAAGACGAGGCCCAAACTGGGAAACTATTTTTGAGCTTGAAAGGCTTGCAAGCTTTCCAGCATCGGCCATCCCATGTCCATGAGTTAGGGCGTAAAGGAAAGCTCCTGCAAACATGTCACCTGCGCCGTTTGAGTCAACAGCAGTGGTTTTATATGGTTCGATATCGATAAATGTAGTTTCGTCCCAAAGAATTGCACCGTTTTTTCCTAGAGTAATAGCAAAACGTTTTGCGTGCTTTTTCATCTCTTCTCTGGCCTTCATCATATCGTCAGTCTGAGTGAATTCCATTGCTTCAGCTTCATTACAGAAAAGTAGATCAACGCCACCATCAAGAATCTCGGCAACATTGTCTCTAAAAAATTTAACCATGTTTGGATCACTCATTGTGAATGCGACTTTTACACCATTTTCTCTTGCGATCTTTTTTGCTTTAAGCGCGGCTTTTTGACCGCTTGGACTTGCAACAAGGTAACCTTCAATGTAGAGCCACTTTGAATTTTTAATCTCTTCTTCCACTAGCTCGTCCTCACCAAATGTTGCAGTGATTCCAAGGTATGTGTTCATTGTTCTCTCTGCGTCTGGTGTAACCATAACCATACACTTTCCAGTTGTGCCCTCAGGTGCGGTTTCTGGGGTATATTTAGTGTGAACACCATTTTCTTTAAGATCTCCTAGATAAAACTTTCCAGTTTCATCATTTGAAACTTTGCACGAGTAAAATGAGTTGCCACCGAACTGACTTACAGCGATTACAGTGTTTGCAGCGCTACCGCCACATGCTTTCTTAATTTCGTCATTTTGCATTGTATGCAAAACTTCAAGCAATTCGTTTTGACGATCCTCCTCCACAAGAGTCATCAGGCCTTTTTCCACGTTGTTTTTAGTGAAAAATTCATCATTTACTTTAAATTCCATATCGACCAAAGCGTTGCCGATACCATATACATCGTATTTCATCGAAGCTCCCAATTTTTAAGGTGTTTTTCGCAGTTACAATACCGAATTTACAAGGAAATAGCTAGAGCAAATGGCATTCATCGGTATGGTCTCCTTATGAACTATAGATTTCATGAAAATAGCTACGGTCACATCTTGATTCGACCTCTTCACAAGACATGGCAAACCTAATGAAGTACGAAGAAATTCCCACGAACGCTCCTTCTTAGTAAAATCAGCAACCTAAATTGATTTGCCAATAATTGGAAGCACCTATGATGGAAATTTGAGCCGTTATGCCTAAAACTTGATTGAAAAATAAATTAAATTTAGAATAATTTCTATGAGAAATTTAAATAAACCAATTCTAAGTACGCTTCTTTTTGGAGCTTTCCTATCTCAATCTATCAGCGCTCAGGAGAGATTTTTCTCTGAATTAGAATATGAAACTCCAGCTGAAGTAGAAAAGGCGCGGGCCGCCTTTGTTAAAAAGAGGCCTGATGCCTCTCAATGCGACCAGGTGCACAAATCACTATCACATACTCGAGATGAAATTGCCGAATATGCCGACATGTTTAATGAGAAGGCCACTAAGTGTGTTGAGGGCCTACAGAATGATCAATCTTACAAATGTTTGAAGGCGGAATTGGATTTCTATAAAAGTGTAAGAAAGTGTGCTGTCACTTTGCCAAAAGTAGTAGGACCCACACCAGAGAAAGCTAAAGCGCGTGCGGAGACATTTTTCGCTTGTGAAGATGAAGCAAAGATTAAGAGGGACAAGATCTTAAAAGAGCCCATATGCAAAGGCTATGTTAAGTTAACTGACACAAAGAATCATCCAAACCATTTAAGGTCCACCACATGGAAAAGCATTTTGCGATCTAAGTGGGCTCCCATTGTCCTTCGTACTAATAGCGACTCAAAGCTCGATGATAAAAATATAATTAAGCAGAAATTTTCAACATGTTATAGGCAGGCATGGTTTGACACCAACAGGCACGCCTATCTAAATGCAGATGGTCCTGAAAAAAGTCATTCCTGCCGGCCTTATGTTACAATAGGAAGTTGCCTCAGAAATTTGCACAGATTTAGATGTGTCTACAACCGCCAATTTGCCTATAGACTTAAGGCTTCTGACAGAATGACTTTTCTTAGTGAAAAGATTGCCAAACATAAAGACAAACTAATAGGCCAAGGTGGTTGGGTGACCCAATCCGACCTTCAGACATGGAAAGATAACTTTTTTCCACTCTATGACAACCTAGGAAATAAAATAAATGGAGGCGGACTCATTGATTATGGCCTGGACACGAAAGGAAAGTTTTATCGTGCAAAACTTGAATTTGAGATTTGGGAAGAAGATAACCTAAACTACATTCCTGACTTAAAAGATGGATTTAAGCTTCAGTGGAGAGACAAAGATAGAGGTCAAATTAAATGGGCAAAACTCGGTAAAAATGTCCAATCGCATCTGAAACGTTTTTATGAGACGTCCAAAGGTAAAAAGAGAATGTATCTAGGATACAACATAAAAGATAAAACATTACACCTGGAGGCAAGTCTTGATAGCAAGCGCGTACTGAGTTTACAGCTTCAAAAAATAGAAAATACTGGCTCCGAAGCTGTGTATGAAGCAAAAGAAGAAGTGCAAACAATTGCAAATGATTCTAAGACAGAAGATAAAAAAGAGAACAAAAACTCCATTATTGAAGAAAAAGAACCAGTTAAAGCAGGGCCTGTTGTTGAAAGGGACAAACTTGTAAAAACGCCTCCCACTACGCCAGGGCCTATAGAATCAAAAGAGAATGTAGTTGGCGGGGAGAAGACTGTGAGATCGACTAAGGTTGAGCCAGAATCCCTAGGTCCAGAATCGGCTCTTGTAAGGCTGGAGAACAACTCAATAACAGAGCCCGAGAAAGAAGTGCTAAAAATAGAGTCAGGCTGTGATGCTGGCACGAAGAAAAACAATCTTGCCTATTTTAGGGAGAGAAAAGAACAAATTTTTACAAACCTATACCGCGACATGGTTGATTTGAAATGTGGCGCTAGTGACAAGACTGGTTGTAATGACTCAGAAGTCTTTAATAGATTGGTGAACTTTCGACAGACCTATGAAGAATTGTCCGGTCAGATTAAGAAATGGCAAGACCAGTCACATGTTGTTACCCCAGAGCTCTGCTCAAAGCTCTACTTAAAGTAGGCAAGCTTTAATTTAAAAAGCTCTATTTTGACACGTTGATTTTACTATAGCTAAAGGTAAAGGCCCTCAAAGAAATGAGGGCCAGGTGATTTTTTTAAAACTTATTGAAACATTGCATCACATACTTCTTGCGAAGTTTTCCACCAGGATCTGGCATTTTTGTAGCTACGACTTCTCTGGCCGTTAAAGGAAACCCTTATATCATCCGCGTAGCCGACTTTTGAGTCTTCAACAAACTCAACACATTGGTTGTAGATTTCATCCTCGCTTTGGCCAACAAAGCTGAAGTGTTTATCTTCAATCTTTCCGGAAGCGGAAGTGTATCTAAATGAAACAGGTGTGCCAATTTGATATAGGGCAACTGTTTGAAGCTCCATACAGATACTTTCCTGGCCATTCCAATGACCAAATTGAATATCTCCAAAGCTATACCTTCTGCCATCTGCAGAAACTTTAAACTTTGATGCGTAGTGAATATTGTTACGATTAGAAAAGTCCAGACATTGATTGTAGAAATCATCCATGCCAGTTGCAGCAATATAGAAATCATAATTATCTATCGAGCCTTTAAAAGTAATTGGAGCTGGTCTTGAAGGTCTAGGTGGCACCGGTGGAGATGGCATTGGTGGTGTCTGATCAAGCCTTACACACTCAAGTTCTGTAAGATTATGTTCCATCTCATATTTTTTTTCTGCTCTTTTGCATTCGCGCAAAGGGTCTCTACACGTTTGCCCTTCAAAAACATTTTGTCCCAATACGGTCCCTTGGTATTGAAGTTCCACAAAGCAAGTATTTGCTAAAGCTGAAAAGCTAGTTAGAAAAGTTGTGGCAAGAATAAGATTTTTCATAATTCTCCTAAGGTTTAAATACTGAAGCTTCAACTACCACAACAAAAGAATGCAACGCACAAAAAAAGAAGAACCGTGTAATTTTACTAGACCTCACCCCGAACTTAATTTCAGCAGCTTAGCTTGCGAAGACCTGACAGAAGAAGCTAAAGAGTGGGAGTATCTTGACTATGTAAGAAACCCAAAAAACTATATCTAAACTAAAGGGTTACGGTGTGAGCTTTGCGAGGTGAAGCTTACCAATCTCATTTTTAGATATAAACATCATATATGGTGCTCTTTTTACCAAAAGAAACTTCAGGAGCCTCTATGAGTGGAACAGCTTTGGAAGAGCGCTTTATCACCAATCGTTTTCCGGTTGCCTTCAAAGCAGATCCTACTTGAACGATATCTGAATCAACTTGCACAACGTCCCGGAATATCCGCATCTCTTTTCTTGGAGCGGCCTTTTCATTTTTCTGTTCATACATGGGATCATAGTACGCCACATCAAAATCCCCTCTTTCTGAAATCAGATCAAGAGTGCCCTTTGGGATAAACTCAAACCGAGCTTCAAACTCAACAAACTTTAAAGCATTTAAAATTAATGCCTGAACAATAGGGTTTCTTTCACATGCCAGCACATCGCAGCCCATTGCCAAGATAAGCATTGAGTCTTTTAAAGTACCTGCCGTTGCATCGAGAACTTTTGGTCTTGGCCTGCCTTTCTTTATACCCAAGGCCTTTGCAAGCGGCTGTGAATAAACAGAATTTTTATAGAAAAACCGTTGATGGTATTTAAGTTGAGACTCAAGTTCAAAAGAAATAGGCCCAGAGCTTTTACTTTGCAAAAAGAGACGATGATCTGAATCATACTCAAACTGCTCTCCTCTATCCAAATGAGGCTCCAACACGGCGGCTTCGGCTGGCAAGGCCTTCTTGAAAGCATTGAAGTCTATTTCTTGTTCTTTGTTAAAAAATCTCATAAATCCGAGTCACATTAGCATAATTTTGCGCTATATACTAAGGTTCAATTAGAACATTTTGGTCAAAAAGGTAAGTATATATGAGCTATGTAAACCCCCGTGAAAATTATCCTTTCTATGTTGGCGTGAATAAGGATGAAGAAAAGCAAATGCTAGAATCATTAGGTCTAAACTCAGTAAAAGACCTATTTAAACATATAGGCACTGATCACCTAATGGATAAGCTTGACCTGCCAGTTCACAAAAAGGGTGAAGAGCTTAAAGAGCACCTAAAGAGCATCGCCTCTAAAAATAAAAAGGCAATTAACTTCATTGGTGACGGCCTTCAAGAAATATCTGTTCCGGCAATCGTTCCGATGGTTTGCTCAATAAGAGGCCTTACCACAGCGTATACACCTTACCAGCCAGAAAGAAGCCAAGGAACACTGCAAAGCTTGTGGATCTACCAATCAGTTATTAGCGAGATAACTGGATTTGAGGCCATTAACGCTTCTCTTTATGAGAGATCAACTTGTCTTCATGAGGCCTTCAACTGTGCTCTCAGAATGAGCAGAGGAAAAGACACAGTCATCGTTGCAGAGAATATCTACCCTGGCGACAAAGAAGTTATTGATACATTGATTAAAGAAACAAACCTTAAGGTTGTTTACGCTCCAATAGATAAAGGCACTTCAAGAGTTGAGCTTAAAAAGTTAAAGGAGTTGATCGAATCAACACCGACTGCAGCGGCTCTGGCCTTCTCCCAGATTAACAGCTTTGGACAAATTGAGGATTTCGACTCCCTCACCGATCTTGCGCATGACAACTCCCTGTTAACCATCGGAATCGTTGACCCTGTTGCTTTAGCAAATGACGGACTTAAAGAGCCCGCCGCATGGGGTTCAAACAAAGAAGGAGCCGACATTATGGTTGGAGAGGGACAACACTTGGCCCTTGATCCAAATTTTGGAGGTCCAGGACTTGGGATTTTTGGCGTTAGAAATAACGAAAACGTTAAAAATGGACTTCGCGCCAGCGCGGGCAGGTTTATCGGAAAAACTGTTGATGAGTTCGGTGAAACTTGCAAAAGCATTATCCTATCCACGCGCGAACAACATATCAGAAGAGAAAAAGCGACATCGAATATTTGCTCCAATCAATCTTTCATAGCCACAGCTGCTGGCGCATCAGTTCTAGCTCTCGGTGACAAGGGTCTAAACGAAATCTTCACTAAGGCGCATGAAAACGCAAGATTGGCCGCGCAAGAGCTTACAAAGTTTGAGGGCGTGAATCTTAAGTTTGAAAATGAATTTTTTAATGAAATAACATTGAAGTTCGATACAGATATTGATGAGCTAATCAAGGCCGCAAGTGAAGAAGGCCTGCATATAGGATCCAACGTTAGCAATCGTTGTGGCATTGACGAAAATCTATTGTTGGTGTCCTTTAGCGACAAAAGAACTGAACAAGATCTTTCAAAGCTTACACGATTCTTTAAAGAGAGACTTCAAAGAAAGAGCATCTCCAGTACGATGGCCGAGCTAAAACCTTATCAGAAAAGAGTTAACAAGGCCTCAATCCCTAGTTTTGAAACAGCTGAGCTGTACGAATATTATCAAAAACTTGGAAAACAAAACCTTTCACCTGACGAGGGGCTCTACCCGCTTGGCTCTTGCACCATGAAATACAATCCGGAAGTGAATGACTGGGCAGCTGGCCTTGAAGGTTTTACCCAAACACATCCTCAGGCTCCAGAATCAGATATCCAAGGAAATCTGGAAATTCTTTTTAACATTCAAGAATGGTTTAAAAAGATCACAGGACTTCCAGGTGTGACCACCCAACCTGTTGCAGGTGCGCAAGGTGAACTTGTTGGACTAAAAATGTTTCAGGCCTACCACCGTGACAACGGAGACGCGAATAAAAGAAACATCGTAATAATTCCGAGGTCTGCACATGGCACAAACCCTGCGACGGCCACAATGGCAGGTTATGAAACCAAAAAGGTTAAAGGCGAAGCATTTGGTATTGTAGGCCTTGATGCTCTACCCACAGGTGAGATGGATTTTGAAAAACTAAAAAGCACAATTGAGCAGTATGGCGAGCGCCTGGCAGGTGTAATGGTCACCAATCCCAACACAGCAGGGATTTTTGAAACTAAGTTTAAAGAGATGAGCGACCTTGTACACCAGGCCGGAGGTCTAGTTTACATGGACGGCGCAAATATGAACGCGATAGCGGGGTGGATTGACCTCAATACTTTAGGCGTTGATGCTGTTCACAACAACCTTCACAAAACTTGGTCAATTCCACATGGCGGCGGCGGGCCAGGCGATGCAATAGTTGCCGTTAGTGAGAAACTTGTCGACTACATGCCAGGCAAACAAATAAAGCTTGAAGACGGTGTTTACTCAACTTTTAAGACTGATAAAAGCATTGGATCATTCCATCGTCATCATGGAAACTTTGCTCACAAGGTTAGAGCTTATACATATCTAGCAGCATTAGGTGCAGAGGGCATTAGAAGAATGAGCGCCATAGCAACCTTAAGCGCGAGATACTTATATAAAGAGCTTAAAAGCGTCTACCCTATTCTTCCAGCGGGTTCTGAAGACTCACCTAGAATGCATGAGTTCATCCTTACTCTTTCACCAGAAATGTTTGAAAAGATTGAAAAGGCGGGAACTCCAAAGGCGCAGGCAATTGCTAAGGTGGGAAAACTATTCTTGGACTTTGGCTTCCACGCTCCAACAGTTGCTTTTCCAGAACAATATGGACTAATGATCGAGCCAACAGAGTCCTACACAAAAGAAGAGCTTGATCAGTTTGCTGAGGTTGTGAAGTCAATTCACAAGATGATCCATGAGTACCCTCAGGTTCTCACGACTGCGCCTCATTTCACACCAGTTGGAAAAGTCGATGAGCTGACAGCAAATAAGAGACCAATGCTTTCCGAGAAGATTGAGACCAAGCTTCCTAGTGTGGCCACGGACAAGGTCGCTCCTGAAGTTTTACGAAATATGCCATTTGGCGAGCTTCAGGAAAAGATCCTTGCCGCACATGAGTCTAAGCTTGCTGCAAACTAGACAAGCATTTGATTTACTTTCCACTGGCCTCGACCCAAAATGTCGAGGCTTGATTTTCTGTCTCCCTATAATACAGTTGCCCGCATGAAGATGCTGGCAACCCTTTTACTATTAATCTTTTCCCTGCACACCCATGCAAAACAAAGCTATGTGCGCGTATACAACTTCAAATCTCCTTACGGAGTTGATTGGAGTACCCCTAGGTCTCTAGTTCTTTCCGCCTTAAAAAACAAGCTTGGGTTAAGTCTTGGACTCACCAAGAATAAAAGGATCATAGGACACAACGCGGTCGAGATTTCTTGCTTTCCACCCAATGGCAATGAGATCAAAAAACTGGCAGGTATGGCGTCCCTAGACTCCACAGGGGAAGCATTAAAGCTTTTATTTTCCCAGAACTCAGGACTTGGGGTTTTGTTTCATAGGTTCAAGGGCAGGTTGGAGACTGAAGATGAGTTAAAGGGCGAGATTGAACAGGGTTTGAAGACAGGTAATGTTAATTCAATGACCTACCAGACGACATATAAAAAGTGCCAAAAGCTTTTACTCCATCTTGATACATGGGTAGAGAAAAAGGCCTATCTCAACTATGGCCTCAACGAAGCACCACTTAAGTACACCGGCGCAGGATGTTCTGCCTTTGCCATGACTTTCTTAAAGGATTTCGAAATAGCGCCAAAGAGTGACTATGTTAATTGGCAAAAAACAGTAAGAATCAACCCATCCTTAATTGGTCCACATAATAGAGTGTCTTACACCTCTTCAAATCAAAACTACCATCCTGTAAAAAAAGGCGAAGGGCCAGGCATTCTGGAAATCCTTCTTCAATCTCAATGGGCGTCCCCCCGTAATAAGGACGCGGTTGAATTAACATTTTGGTCTCCAGATCAGGCGTATGATTGGGTCAATGCAAGACTTCCAGAGGGCAGTACAGATTTAAGGTTAAAAAACTAACGCTCCAACTGAGAGGGAAATCGTGAAATTAATTCTCTTTTCCAGACTTTCATCCTCCTCTATCACTTGAGCGTCAAGAGACGAGTCGTTCACCAAAAAAAATTCATCCCAATAAACGACAAACATATTCGCCTCAACAAAAGAGATGTTATCTTCTAAAAACTTCTTTACTCCTGTGACAATTCCGACATTTTTTAAAAGCAGTTTATTTTTCTTTTCTATGCCAGGCTCGTTCTTTGAGAAGTTTCTGTATTGAATGTGGTTTAAAGTTAATGCTGGGCCCATGCCCAAATAGTAGCTCTTCCAGCCCTCTGGCCGGTAATATAAAGGAAGACTGTAGTAGTTAGTTCTGATGAAGGCGTCGCCCTTAATTTCTTCGTTGTCAATTTCCACCCTTGTGCTATCTCTAAAAGGTGCAAATGCGACCGTTGCATCAAGCCCCAATAATAACTGTGAGTTTATTTGGTAGTGAACATGTCCTCCCACCAGAAATGAAAAGTAATCTCCGCCTTTCTCAGGTCTGTTGCCAGCTATATCTTGAAGTATATAGCCACCTCTAAAATAGACACGCAATTTATTGTCCACATTGGCAAAGGCCGTTGAAAAAAGCATCGTCAGTATAAAATATTTAATCAAAGCGCCACCCTCCTAAAACACTTGCCCCTCCCCTAAGTGGAATAATGCCAGCTTTGAAATCGTTCTTATTGGTTAAAAAAGAAAAAGGATTTATGATCCTCCCTATGGCTCTATAAAACTTGCGATTGGAGTTAAGCAGTTCCACAGACACACGCTCGATTCCAGTTCCCAGCATGGCCCCGAATATGGGCGTATTGATTGTATCTTGAGCGCTTGGTCTTTCAGTATAGCTCTCGATAAGAGTTTCAAAGTACAAGCTGGAAAGTGCGCCTAAAAGAAAGGACTTTTCACGTGTATACCCATAGGCCCTATAGAATAAAAACACTTGTGCACCCGTTAGAGGATGACCTAGGAGATTCCATACACTATTGTCGGGATCGTACTGAAAGTCTAAAAACCTTCTTTTATAGCCTTCCCACGATCCATCTTCTCTGATTGTGTCCGACTGGGTAAGCATATAACCAACAGCATGAAAGACAAAGACTTGTCCTTGACGATAGGCCGTTTCTTTAAAACTGTGTTCTCTATTTTTATACTCGAAACTATGAACGCTAAACGAAGCGCATAAAAGATACGGCCAAAGAAAATTTAAATGCTTTAAAAAAAGCACAGCTCTTTCTATGGAAATTGCCTATCCTTAAATTGCAGCCTTGGTGGAGCATCAGTCTCAAATTCCAATTCAAGTTGGGAGTTATTATCCCCAAAAACATTCATATCATCCCGAGGGGAATAATCCCAGGCCACGTCTTCTATATAAATAGAGTTATCTATTATGAACTCAGGCTCCTGCATTTGTTGAGGGACTGAAGGGCCTTCAATTTGCGCGTCAGCTGTGTACAAATGATAAATATCCTTACCAGTATTGTTGTAGTCCTTGCCTCCACAACTGGTAAAAAGAAGTCCTATCACTGACAGGACCAGTACATTAAAAAAATTCATGCGGCCTCCTTTAAATTAATAAAGGAGCAAAATAGGCGCCATTCAACCCATAAACGAAAACACTCAACTAAAAAAGGAGCAGAAATTTCTTATATTCTTCTTAATATTTAAACCTGATTCAAGCTAAAGGTCTTATTATCCGTATATATAACTAAGAATTAGATTAAGATGATCTTAACAGGCTTAAAACTTGGATAAAAAAGAAGAACAAACACATTCACTTTACTTTGATAACATGGAAGTGTTAACGCCAAAGCAATCTGTCTCTTCAAGCAGCGTTAAAGTAGAATCTAATTGGACCCCTTCATGGGAAAATATATTAAGATACTTCTTAGAATACAAGGCGGCCCTTGTGGCAACATCAGTATTGATACCGATATTGCTTTTCTCACTGTTTCAAAACCGTGTGTACAAGGCAACCGTTGGCCTTAAAATCGAGCCCGGCCAGGATTTAACCTCTAATATTCTATCCGACTCAATATTAGGAATTCGCTCCAATAAAAACTCTTTGGACAACATTCCAGAGAGGGCCCTCGCAAAGGCGAGCAGCATGTCCTTTTACCAAGAGCTAACTGATATAGTAATAAGTGAGAAAGAATATGATTTTATAAAATTTAAACTCGGCGAAGAGAGAAAAGGCTGGGTTGAATTTGTAAAAAAGAAATTGTTGGGAAAGATTCAACTAAGTGGACAAGAACAAATACATTCAAGGATAAGCGAACAACTGGAACAGGTAATTACAGTTAAGAAGAAAGGTGAAAACAATATTCTTTTTACCGTTGGCACAAAAAATATTGGCCTCACAAAAGATATTCAAAAACTTATTAAAAACCAATCTGCAAAATTGCTTGTAAAGGATCCACTAACAGAGGCCAAGGGAGCGCTTAAAATAATTGAAGACAGTGAATCGGCCATTTTTGAGGAACTAGATAACCTTGACTCTCGAATCCTTAATCTTCAAAGTGAATTTAAAACACTTATTCCACAAGAGTTGCCCGCTCGTTACTCGAGCATGAGGTTAGAGATAGAAAAAGGGATTCTTAAAAATGTCACTCAAGAAAGACAGCTGCAAAAAAAGATAAAACAATTGACAATAAAATCAAAAAAGGACCAGACCTTTGACTACTCCATCGAAAAAGAAAAGGAAGAGCTTCTAAAAGAGCTAACAGGGCTCAAGGCGGGAACCAAACACCTCACAAGGTCCCTTGCAACATTAGAGTCTGAATATAAGGAACTTCCAGAGTTTAGTTCAAAAATAGAAAAATACACGCTAAGAAAGAAGATTTTGCTGGAGAAATTAAACAAGTTAACAGAGCAAATCTCCCTTGCAAAGATTTCGTATGAGAAAGTAAAAACTTCTATCACCAACTTAAACACAAATGAAAAAATCCAAGTTACAAGCACTTTAAAAATCTTTCTAAAGACTTTAATCGTCTCACTAACGCTCATAGGCATGTTAATCGCAGGCCTTTATTACAAGCAAAGTTTATTCCCAGTACTAATGTCTAAAAATCAACTCGTGTTGCCGGAGAACTCCTTGGCCGTGACAATTCCAAAGGTTTCGTCTAGGAAGGACTCTCACATAACTGGCAATCACCCTAGAAAAATAGCTTTAGAAAACTTTTATAACGCTCAAATAAGTTCACTAAAGTGGATAAGCATAACCTCTATATCCAAAAATCAAAATATGGGTAACGAGGTGAAAAGTTTATTGGAAACTATGCTTGCAAGAGGAAAAAAGGTCATCCTTATAAAACTGGATCAGGCAAATTTTGATAAAAAGCATGTGAAGAGGTTAAAAAAGGCCTATGCTAAAGACTTTGAATTTATAGAACTGAATTCAAAGAGTTATAAAAATGAATTTCCCAACAAAAGAGCAATAAGAAAGGTCATGAACTCTCACGCTGAAAGCGATCACCTTGTGGTTCTAACTGAAAACCTGGACGCATCCCCAGATGGTCTTATAATGTCTCAAATGGTGGAAAAGAGCTTTATATTTGTTGAAATGTTTAAAACAACAGAGAAGAATATTAAAAAATTCAACAAAAGAAAGGCCGAATTGGCATCCCAGTTAAAAAATAAATTTCAATATGTATTAACAAACGCTCAAACCTACGATGATTTAAACTCATTCATTTACCCCAATGGAGATTCAAGTGAAAAAGACTCACTTTTGCAAGAGGCTGCTTAGTGCAACAATTGCGACTTTAATAACACTTACCTCAAGCGGCGCGGCCGCTCAAGATTACTTTAGAGCGACTGAAAGCAAAACAAGGTACTCCCTAAAGGGAAGCGAATACATTTCTGGTCAAAATTACAAAGACGCGCTCATGAGAGTGAGCTTGTTGGGAGCAGTGAACAAGCCTGGCTCCCATGTAGTTCCAGCAAACAGTGAGCTTACTTCCCTACTAGCATTCGCAGGTGGACCAACCAAAGAGGCGGACATCGAGGAAATCACAATAAAAAGAAAATCAAAAAACGGCTATACTGTGATCACCCACGACCTGGAAAGCTTTCTTCAAAGCGAGTCACAGAAGGACTTAAAGCTAAGGCCGAATGATCTAGTGCATGTGCCTCAAAAGAAACCTTTCATAAGCGACAACGGCTTGAAAGTTTTAACCGTTGCCTCGACAATTCTAGGCCTGATTGTTTCAGGTCTCGTGATCGATGACAGACTCTAGATTGTCTGTCTCTAAAACCTTAGCAAGCTCAAAGCTTTTGTATCTTTTAAACAATTTTACCGAAGCTTTGTTCTTGCGAGATTCAAATATATTCCTTGCAAGCACCACATTGTCAGCAGCAAACACTCTGACGCAGTCTCCAGACTTTGAAACAATTTGATTTTCAGCGATTGTAATGTTTTTTGTTTGCTCTGCCTTCTCTTCAAAGTTGCCCAGCACGATGCCATGCCCGTTAGACGATGAAATTTGATTTAGACTTATAATGCATCCTTGAACGCCGTGGCGTAAAAAGATGGCCGCATCGTTAGGGTTCTTATTGTTTTTATTACAGTTCTTAATAACGTTTGACTTGATAATGAAGTCGGCAACTTTATTTTTTTTCTTCAAGTGGACTTTACCCGAGCTAACAAGAATTCCTGAAAACACACACCCATTTATGATGTTGTTTTCCACGATGACTTTAGAGCTTGCCCCCTTCCCATCAGGAGATATGCCCTTTAAATCTAGCCCATGAACAGCGCAGTTATTGATGATATTAGAAGAAATAATTAATTCCTCGCCACTCCAATAGGTATCTATCGCGTCAGCGCTTTCTCCTGTTTTTTTGCCAACATTGTCAAAAGTGTTTTTTGAGATGAGAACCTTCCTGACACCTTGTCTTAATCTAATAGAGTCCCTTGCACTGTTTTTAAAGAAGTTTCCTTCAATGTTAATTCTTGAAACGCTGCTTAAATAGATGTGTCTGGAAAAACCGTCGCATGAATTATTGATAAAGGTTATAGGCCCAACGGGTTTGTCAAAAGTAAGGTCTCCATCTTTATTGGAATTGATATCGGCCTTTAAGACACAGTATGCATCTCCTTCAAAGGCACAGTTTTTAATTGTAAGATTCTCACAGCCTTGAAGCATCCTTATGGCCGAAGAGTGTTTTTTAGGTCCAATGGAAGCTTTAAACGATACATTGTCGAGAACTACGTTTTTGCCCTGTATAACAATAGCATCAGGACCTGTTAGCTCAACGACACCAGGGCCTAAAATATAGTCATTGTCTTTGAGTACCAATTTTTTAATTTTTAAGGAACTCCCGTTTAGCTTAATCTTTCTCTTCTCCTTTACAGCTCCAAACAAACTAGGAGTGATTGTTCCTGATATAGCCGCTACAGTAGCCCCCAAGAACTGCTTTCTTGTAAGCTTCATACGCGCTCCTTGGAAAAGAACATAGACTTGTCATCCATCTCCCCTCCACTTTTGTAAATTCGATCAATTTCTCTGGCAGTTCTAGAAACATCAAAGGCCGTGCGGGCCAGTGCAGCTCCCTTCTTAGCCATATCCTTAAGCAAAATCTTATTGCTCTTTGCTTTTTTAATAGCTTTGGCGGCCTCTGAAGGACACCTCTCTATAAGTATTCCTGTTTTGTTATTGATAATTAGCTCTGGAAGTCCACCAACATTTGATGCGATTACTGGCACCTCATGAAGCAGGGGTTCAAGCACCCCACCACAATTCTCACTAAATGGCATATGCATGCACATGTCCATAGTGTTCCATCCTTTGGAAACTTCAAAGGGGGCAAGCGCCCCAGGCATAAGACAGTTTTCTGGAACTAGACTTCGAAGTTTCTTTTCGTAATTTACTCCTTCTCCCCACTGTTCACCCCAAAACACACCTTTAATCCCATCTCCCTTTAACTTTGAGAGTGCTTCAAACATCATTTCATGTCCTTTTAGGCCTTTAGTCTGAAAGAGATATTTTTTAGGAGAATAAAAATAGCTTATATTTCCTACTACAAAATCACGATCCCCCAGCGAGAGCTCACTTCTTAGGCCTTTTCCACCCAATGAATAGTCCTCGATAGTGTTTCCATAATAGCTCATTCCAACCTTGGAAGCGTCTACTTCTTCACTTAAATAAAGACTGCGTATCGCGTGACTGGATGCGATCCAAAAATCTTGCTTCCTAGCGCTGTAAAGATCCCACTTCTTAAATAAAGCATTCTCCATATGGAGCGGGCCAGGCACTTGAAATGCAACGGGAACATGTGTTGAATACCGCGCCATTAATGTGGTGGAGAAAAAGTGTGAGTGGATAATATCAGGTTTAAAATCCTCAACGATGTTTTGCAAAAAAACTTTTCTATAAGGAAATTCCCATGGACTTTTAACCGGAAGCTCGACATTTCCAAAGAATAGCTCTGCACCAGTCTTATCCCAGGCATTCATCATTTTACCATTCTGTTGTGGTAGAATAACTCCGATTTCATGGCCAAGTTCCACTAAAACTTTAACTTGCTCAGCCGCCCACCTTGCGCCATCAGAGGTTTTTACCAGGTGTAAGACTCTCATACCGCCTCTTCCAAATGCTTTTTAATATAGGAGTAAAACTCCATTCTTCTGTTATCAAGTTTATGGACTAAGTAATCTTTAGCGGCCTCGTTGTTCCTTCTTGAAACTTGAAGCTTAGTTTCCTCATCTAAATTCATGAGAGCAATCATTTTCTGGGCGAGGTCTGCAACATCATTCACTTGGGCTATCCACTTATCATCGATCAATTCTCGTATGCCACCAATATTGCTTCCTACACAAGCACAGCCACATGCCATGGCCTCAATCATTGCCCGAGGTAGACCCTCTCCTCTTGAAGGGAGCACAAAATATGGTGAATTCAATAAATACTCTCTAACCTCTTTAGAACTCGCCACAGAGCCGTGAAATTTTACAGAATTCTCAATCCCAAGCTTGATTGCAGACGCCTCTAGTTCTGCTCTCTTTCTTCCATCCCCCAAAATGTTTAACTTAGCATTTGGAAACTTCTCTAAAACAATTTTGAAGCTTTTAATGAGAACATCAGGCGCTTTTTGATATTGCTCCAAAGTGCCAACAAAAAGCCAATTTTGATTATCACTGCCAAAATCACTCCTTTGCGCAAAAAAATCCTCACTCAAGCTAATACTGGAGGCATTTATAGTTTTTAATGAATTCATTGGTGGGTATCTTTTCTGAAGAGCGGTTTTTGTAACATAAGATGAAAACTTTGCGGCCGCACACTGCTGTTTTAGTTTATAGGCGAAATAACTTCTTAAGAAAGGTCTAGCCGGATGATTGATGGCCCCTTTGGCGAATACGTCCCATGGATCTCCCACAACTTCAACAGCATAAGGTATATTGGCCTTCTTAAGCATAGGCCCAAGTAGGTCCGCAATTGGAGAGCCAATTCTCAGAATAAATGCGCCCCTATAGTGATTCACAAGATATTGAAGTTTTCTCTTCATTCGAGGAAGACTCAAAAGGCCTTGCTTTAAACCAACATAATGATCCAAGGGATAAATCCTAATTTTGTCAGAACACACCCGAATCTCTTTGCCACTTAGTTTTTCAACATTCTTCACCCTTGCCACTATTAAAACTTCCGAAAACACTTGAAGATAGCGCTCCCAAAAGGTTTGATCAAAGGCACCTGATGTGTAGAGTTTTCCTTCGCAAGATATGAATCTGTGTTCCAAAGTGACTATGGCCCTCATGCGTTCTTCCTTATACTTAATAAATATGATGTTGTATTTATGAATAGATAAATAATGATGGCGTAAAGGATACCTTTAAAAAGCGCCAAGGAATCGTTTCTTAATGCATACATAACGAAGCCAACGCTAAACAACGTAAGATATCTGAAAAACTCACTGGAAGAAAATTTCGATAAAAGGACTCTCCAGTAGAATGCCAAGCTTAAATAAACCAGAACAACTCCTGCAAATCCAAAGTTAATATAACCTTCAGCATCCAAAGCAAATCCGTACCCACTGTCACTGGCCGGGGCGTATAAATTTTTGAACCATGCCAAATTGTTATAATCGGTTTTGTAGACAAAACTTGGAGCAAGGTTTATCAATGAATTTAAAAAGGTCTCACCATAAAAGAATTCATGTCCTTGCTCGAACACCTTGAGCACAAAAGTGTTAATAAAAAGAATTGAGCCCTGACTCAGAACGGCGGACACAATATTCCCGGCCTCTTGAGTGCCATCCCTAAGATAGAATATAATTGTTCCCAAGACGCCTAGTGAGACTCCGCCGAAGGCAAGCTTTCGCCACGAAACCTTTTTGCCCTCGACTAGCGACTTCATTATGAATATCGATGCTAAGGGAAAAATAAAATCTCTCTCAGCAACCACTAAACAGTAAACAATATAAACCGCAACGTTGAGCCAATATATTTTTGCAAGGCCATCAACTCTTTTTGCGCTAAAATAAAACGCGCAAAAGTAAAGCTGCAACAGAAGGTATATGTAGTGAAGCTGTGGAAGAGCAATGCTGATCATTTCTATCTTTGTGGCTCCTTGCGCTTTAAGAGGAAGCATTAAAAGGCATTTTGCTCCACCATATACAATACTTCCCATAAGTGCGATTTTAAGAGCTTCCCACCTGTGGGGCTCGTCAGAATTTTCATCGGGAACCAATGAGTGATCTTTGAAAATTAAGTGAGGGAAAGCAAAGCTAAGAATTCCCAAAGACATGATCATTGCCGCAGAAGGAATATGCTCTTTTACAATTCCAAAATAAATAGGCATGCCCAATAAATAGTTCACCACCGGTCCAAAACCAAAAAAGAAGTAGAAAAGCAGGATATATCCTATAGGGTCCTTGCTCTTAGACTTTCCTAACTTTAAGACGACTACCCCAAGTGAGAAGATAGTCCACAATAAAACTGTCCACCAATCACTCATGAGGATGGCCTCCAAGCCCAGTAGAGCCCACACTGCACAATCAGTGCGAGAGTCCAAGAGTAATAACAGGCCTCTATGCCAATAAGTTTGATTAAGGGGTATAAAACGATGGCATGAACGCCGAGTGCAATGAGGTTTAGATTAAAGTGAGCTTTAAAGCTTCCCTTGGACATGAAATCGTAAAAAAAATAGGAACTAATGAATGACAGAAAGATTGCTCCTAGAAGTCCAGGGCTTAACTCTGTGGCCTTGATGTATTCAGGCCCAAAGATTACCCTGTATATTTCTGTATCGAAATTAATAAATATCAAGGAGCACGCTATAAAGATCACCAAAGGTATTACAACCTTCTCTTTCAAACTCGCGCTTGTAAACTTTGGCAGTATGGAGTTTAGGTAACTATTAAAGAGCAACTGCCAAACAGAGTAAAAAGCAAAAGAGACCGAATAAATGGCGGTGGCCTCTTTTCCTAAAGTGTAGGCCAGAAAAATTCTTGGAAGAGAGATATTTAAACTCAAAAGCGAGGCCGAACCTCCAAGCCAAAAAGTGCTTCTGATCAATGAGGCTACCTTCTGAAGAGAGAAAGACCAGTCTTGATTATTTACAGTAAGGATATAAGGGATTGTTCCCAAAATGCTTAATAGACCAGAAATTCCAAATGAGGTGAATATTCCAACTTTGCTCTCTAATAAAAATACTAAACAGCCATAGACCAATAAACTTCTTAATATATGCCTACCAGAAGCCCTTTTGAGTTTGTCTATTTTATGATCGTACATAAACGGCAATTCAAAAATTAATTCAGAGGCCTTTAGAACAAAGACTCCCCAAAAGAATTGATTTACAACTTCCAAGACACTTCCCGCCACCAACGCCACCGCCAACGCCAGCACCATACTTAAAATCCTGGTATGCACATAATGGGAAAACTCCATATTGGAAGAGTCTTTTGCCAGAAAGTAATTCTTCAGATGAAACGAGAAAAACAAAAAGGTTGGTGCCAGGCAAGCGAGTGCGAGATTATAGTCACCAGTTTCTGTCAGCGAATAATTTTTCGCTATTGTGGCCAGGAGAATCCAGTTTCCGACCGCCAAGATAACTTGGCTAAGTATAAAGATTATCTTAACAGTCAATATTCCCCCACACTGTTTACACTTCATTATAATTTATTGATTTCACATACCTAAGGAGAGAATTTTTTGCCTTTAGTTTTCTTTATTAAAGAAGTTTTAAAACTATACGAACTATAACAGTAGAATATAAAGAAAATCTTTATACTTATTAAGACCAACCTAATCAAAAATTGGAGATTACATGACCAAGCCACTCAATGATCCCAGTGCACTAGAATTGGACCTAGAGGATATTGTCGGCCGAAACTTCGAAAAACCCGACCTAAAAGCTCTAAGGACTAGAACTAAAGGTAAAACAGTTCTCGTAACAGGAGCTGGAGGCTCAATTGGTTCGGAGCTTGCCAATCAGTTGGCCGAAATGGAGCTCAAAACGTTAATACTCGTAGATAACTCAGAGTACAATCTCTATAAAGTAAATGAATCTCTAGCACATGTTTGTGAAGAAAATTCAATTGAGTTGGTCCCTTCACTGGCAAATATCTGTGAATACACTCCAATGGAGAATTTGTTCGTTAAGCACAAGCCAGATTTCATCTATCATGCTGCCGCTTTTAAACATGTCCCATTGGTGGAAAGCAATCCCCAAGCTGGAATTGTTAACAATATAGCAGGGACACAAAACATTCTAAACCTATGCGTGTTACACGGAATAGAGAAGTTCACCTTGATTTCCACTGACAAGGCAGTCCGCCCCACCAATCTCATGGGGGCCACAAAAAGAGTTTGTGAGCTTATGATGAACCACTATGCAAATAAGCACGGACTCGATCTTTGCGCTGTCAGATTTGGAAACGTCGCGGGCAGTAGTGGGAGTCTCATTCCAAAACTTCATTCACAGATTATTAAAAACAAACCATTAACCATAACTGATGAAAGAATGACTCGTTACTTTATGTTGATACCAGAGGCGGTGGGTCTCGTCTTAAGTTCGAGTATGTCATGCAATCGAGGAGATATTGCACTTCTAAACATGGGAAGACCAATTCGCATCATGGACATTGCAAAGAAAATGATTTCTCTGTGCGGCAAAAACCCCAAAAGCTACCCTATTAAGTTTGTGGGAACACGGCCAGGAGAGAAGCTATATGAGGAACTTAGCCTAAATACTGAAGACCTCTTTAAAAATGGTCAAAGCTTTGCAACGCTAAAGGATGGAGACATCCCATTCACACCAATGGTATTTAACGGCCGTCCCTACAATGACATATCTCAAGCGGTGTTCGACATTCTTTTTTATGCCAACAACCATAGTAAAATGAGCGTCAATCTTCTCTGGGCCGCAATCGACAGCGATTTATCACTTCAAGAATCCCTTTTTGACGAAGACCTGTTCGAGCAATCCAAAGAGATAGAGGCGGCATGATGAAGAAAAGAGCATTGGATTTAACTATAATTTTTTTAAGTCTGCCAATCACTCTTCCAATCATGGCGGTGACTTCCCTTTTACTGTTGGTCATTCAGGGCAGACCTATATTTTTTCGTCAACAAAGAATTGGAAAAGACCTTAGACCTTTCAACCTTATAAAGTTTCGCACTATGCACACAGGAAAGGGTGATGACATGCAAAGGGTCACACCAATAGGCAGAATATTAAGAAAACTGTCAATAGATGAGCTACCAGAGATTTTAAACATTCTCAAAGGAGAGATGTCTATTGTTGGCCCACGCCCACTACCTGTGGAATATAGGCCATTTTTTTCTTCTCAAGAACAGCAAAGACACAAAGTTCTTCCAGGATTAACAGGGCTTGCTCAAGTATGTGGTCGCAACCAATTCTCTTGGAGAGATAAGTTCCAAAAGGACATTGAGTATTTGGAAAACCGTTCTCTTTGGCTGGATGTAAAATTAATTTTTAAGACATTTTTTGCAATCTTTAACTTCTCCAATGTTAATGCTGATAAGGGTAAAACGATGGAACGTCTCAGTGACCGTCTCTACCTAATAGGCGCTGGCGGGCATGCCAAAGTTGTCTACGAAGCGGCGATAGAGTCTGGAAAAGAGATTGCAGGTTTTTATGATGATAATACAAACTTGCACAACACCCACTTATATGGACACAAAGTGCGTCCCTTAAGTGAGATACCAAAAGGTGCATTGGTAATCTTGGCAATAGGATCAGCTGAGGTTCGAAAAAAACTGAGCACCCGCTACTCAAGGTTTGGTGTGGTTAGGCATCCCAAGTCTTGGATCTCTAGAAGCGCGAAAGTTGGCCCTGGCACTGTAATCTTTGCAGGAGCAAAAATACAGGCAAAAACAAAGCTCGGAGAACACTGCATAGTTAACACAAATTCTTCTATTGACCATGACTGTGTCATAGAAAACTTTGTCCACGCCGCGCCTGGAACAACCCTCTGCGGAAACGTCCATATAGGTGCGGAATCATTGATTGGAGTGGGAAGCTCAATTGTGCCAGGTGTGAAAGTGGCCAAGAATTCCGTTATTGGAGCAGGCTCCACAGTAGTAAACGATCTAAACAGTGAAGGGTGTCTATGGATAGGCACTCCCTCAAAAAAGAAGAAGGAATATTCGATGAAATCAGAAGCGCTAAACATCCCTATGGCCATGCCAGACATTACAAGTGAAGAAGAGCAAGCGGTGCTCGAAGTTGTGCAATCAAAAAGATTGGCCTTAGGCCCCAAGATAAAAGAATTTGAAGAGCTCTTTGCAAAATACACAAATAGAAAGCATGCCATCGCCGTTAGCTCCGGCACCGCAGGTTTACACTTAGCGCTTATGGCATTGGGAGTTGGCGCTGGTGATGAGGTCCTTGTTCCATCCTACACCTTTGTCGCCAGCGTCAATTGCATATTATATGTGGGAGCTGTTCCAGTCTTTGTTGATATAAATAAAGATGACTACTGCATTGATGTCAGCGACGCTGAATCCAAAATTTCAGAGAAAACGAAAGCGATTGTTAGTGTTGATGTGTTTGGACATCCTGCTCCTTTGGATAAGCTGGAAAACTTGTGCAACGAACACAACCTATTCCTAGTGGATGACAGCTGTGAAGCTCTGGGAGCCAAACTCCACAATAGAAAAGTGGGCAACTATGGAGATGTTGCAAGCTTTGCTTTCTACCCTAACAAGCAGATTACAACGGGCGAAGGCGGCATGATCGTCACAGACAATGACGAAGTGGCCAGAAAATGCAGAATGCTAATGAATCAAGGAAGAGACACAATGTCCCAGTGGCTAGAACACGCCGTTCTTGGATACAACTATAGGATGAGTGAAGTTCAAGCTGCGCTTGGCGTTGTTCAAATGAAAAGGCTTGATGAAATCTTGGCAAAAAGAGAAAGGGCCGCTGCCTGGTATAATGAGGCCTTCAAAGATTCACCTTGGCTAAAGACTCAGACCATAAAATCAGGTGTGGAAATGAGCTGGTTTGTCTTTGTTGTGACTTTAAACGAAGGTCTAAATAGAGACGAAGTCATTAAAAAACTGCAAGAAAGAAATATTGTGGCGCGCGCATACTTCACTCCGATCCATACCCAACCCTACTTGAAAGACTATCCAACAAAAGGAGAAGACCAGCTTCCGAACACCCTTAATATTGGTGAGAGAACAATGGCCTTGCCTTTCTTTGGAGATATGACAAAAGAGCAGTGCGAATACGTGGCAAGCGAGTTAAATCAAGTGCTCGCTTCTATCGCCATTACTCCAAAAATAGCTGCGTAGCTTTGACCAATCGCAAAGGGTCTGAGATGATGAGGCAATGTGTTTTAGCGTTAAAATCGACAAAGATATTAAGCGCCTCGCCTCAAACTTTCAGGCCCTTCCTGATGTAAAGTCTTTTCACGAGTTAAAATCTCTTCAAAATTATGAGAAGAATCTTTCGCCTCAAGAGTTAAAAAATTCTTTAGGACTAAAAAGAGTATCCAAATCAAGTTGCTTTAAAACACCTGAAGATGACGGAGTTGTTTATCCCAACTACTTTGCCCCAGTTATAACTTTCGATCAAGGAAGGCGGGTTGTCCGTCCCATGCGTTACAGGGTTAGACCGGCCCACTCTAAAGAGGAGATACCTTCAAAGTACAATGTTTTTAACGCGAGAATTGACGCTTTGGAGTCTAGAAAAACTTGGAAAGGCCTCTTCATGAAGAATCACGGCCTTTTTCCTTTTTATAGTTTCTATGAATGGGTTGAAGATCAAAGTGGAAAAAAGAGACTAATAAATTTTAAACCCAATAACGCTAAAATGATGTGGGCACCCTGTCTCTATGACACTTGGACTAGCTCCGATGGAAAAATCCAATTCTCCTCCTTTGCCATAATCACTGATGAGCCTCCTAAAGAAGTTGAAGAAATGGGACATGACAGGTGCCCCATTTTCTTAAGGAGCGATAAATTTGACAGCTGGCTAGATCCCAACAAAATGGACAAAGCTTATGCCTACAATATCTTAAAGCAAAAAGAATCAACTCACTTTGAATCAAACTTTCCCACTTCTTAAATTGGAACTTTAATTGCAGCTACATCATTAAACATCCATCACTATTGCGTGACCCTAAGGAGTTTAAGATGAAGTTAAAAAAATTAAGTCTTCAAGGATTATTAGCGGCACTGTTGTGCTTTATAGCGGTTTCTTGCGCGACTCCCGAGCCTTACCAAGAGGAAACCTACTACGACAGCTATTACGACTATTACGATGCAGGCTACTACTCTCCCTATGACCCCTACTACGACGAAGAGGATGACTGGTTTTACGACTACTACGACACCGATTTTGATGAGATGGAATACGACTATGATGATGACCTCTATGAAGAAGAACTTGACTACGAATACCAACCACTTGAAGGAGACTACGAGTGGGAAGTTGACGAAGATATAATTTAAAAACCTATTTAGGAGGCCTTTATGAAAAAGATTTTAAGCATATTCGCCTTTGCATTGATGATTTCAAGTTTTAACGCCAATGCATTGGTCGATGACTACAACTACTATGATTATTACGATGCAGGCTGGTATGACGACACATCGTATGACTATTACGACGCTGATGACGACTGGTTTTACGACTACTACGCCTATGACGATGAAACATTCGACTACGATTACACAGACTATGAGTATGAGTATGATTGGATTGAGGGCGAATACGAGTGGGAAGAAGAAGGACTGTTTTAATCACAAAAGGAATGAGTTATGAAAATTAAAAGCACAATACTATCAATATTTTTAGCCGGAGGCATTGCCTACGCCGGAGAACATGAAGGGGAAGCAAAGACCGTCAATCCCGAACAAGGTAATGTTCAACAGCAACAAGATGTAAAAAAAGACACCCTTAAAAAAGCTCGGGAAATGCGGCAAGTCCAAGGGACAATTCTAAAACACAAAACAGTAAGAATCGCTCCCAAAGGACAGGAGACTAAAAAGGAAAAACATAGCGAATCTCTTGTGGTCCTAATAAAACCAAACAAAGGCAATGACCGCTTAGTAGTTGACTTGGGACAGCCTGCAAATTTGCCAGAAATAACTGATGGAAAGACTAAAATTCAGGCAAAAGGAAGATTGGTTAAGCTTGATAAGAAAGAGTTTTTTGTGGCCAAAGAGGCCAAGTTTGACGGCAATGCTGTTACATTGAATAGAACATCTCCTAAACAGGCCCAGGAGGCTCCAAAGAAGCAGGCCCAAGAAGAAAGCCTAAAACAAGAGCAAACAGAGACCCCTGAAAGTGATCAAAAAACCGAATCACACAGTGAGCAAATGTAGGACAAAATCTCTTGAGCGAAGGTGTTAAAACCTTCGCTCTCCTAGCATAAAATTAATTTAATTAATTATTGCCTAGCGGCAAATGAGAGGATATATTTTGCAAAATTATAAATTAAACAGTCCTAAACCTTGGCCTTAGGCCATATCCAGGCTGGTTTGTTCACTATTCGAAGGTATTCATGATTTTATCATTCTCAAAACTTAAAGGCATTGATCATAAAACTGAGATTTTATCCGGATTGACCGTAGCATTGGCACTCGTGCCTGAGGCAGTTGCTTTTGCTTTGGTAGCAGGAGTATCCCCCATTTTAGGGTTATATGCGGCCTTTATGGTGTGTTTTATTACCTCAGCTTTTGGAGGAAGACCTGGAATGATATCCGGAGCCACAGGTGCCCTTGCCGTAGTTATGGTAAACCTAGTTACTTCACATGGAGTTGAGTACCTTTTTGCAACAGTTGTTCTTATGGGAATTATTCAGGTTGCGGTTGGATTATTGAAGCTTGGAAAGTTTATCAGGTTGGTTCCTGCGCCTGTTATATATGGCTTTGTTAACGGCCTTGCGATCATAATCGGAATGGCACAACTCCAACACTTTAAAACAGCTGACGGCTCATGGCTTGCCAGTGGACCTCTAGCTCTCATGCTTGGTTTATGTGCTGTAACAATGGCGATCATCTACCTTTTACCAAAGGTCTCAAAAGCAATCCCCGCTCCATTGGCAGCAATTCTAACGGTTTCCGTTATTGCGATAGGGCTTGACCTTGATACCAAAACAGTTGGGGACCTGGCATCAATCAAAGCCGGGCTTCCAAGCTTTCACTTTCCACAAGTTCCATTCACTTTTGAAACTTTAAAGATCATCCTTCCCTATTCATTAATTTTGGCGGGCATTGGGCTTATTGAATCCCTACTTACCCTAACTCTTATTGATGAGATGACTGAAACTAGAGGTCAAGGAAACAAAGAATGCAAGGCCCAAGGTTTTGCCAATATTGTAACTGGCTTTTTTGGCGGTATGGGTGGTTGTGCAATGATCGGCCAAAGTATTATCAATGTAAGCTCTGGAGGAAGAAGCAGACTCTCCGGTATCGTAGCGGCAATATCTTTACTAGTGTTTATACTTTTTGCATCTGGGCTAATTGAACAGATACCTATGGCAGCGCTTGTAGGTCTGATGTTTATGGTCAGTATTGGAACCTTTGAGTGGGCAACATTTAAAATCCTACATAAAGTACCTAAAGCTGACGCTATCATAATTGTCGCAGTGACAGTTTTAACTCTTGTTTTTGACCTGGCCATTGCCGTTTTAGTGGGCGTGATCTTAGCTGCACTTGTTTTTGCTTGGGACAACTCGGTAAGAATTAGAGCAAGAAAGCGCGTAGATGATAAGGGTGTTAAGCACTATGAAATCTATGGCCCTTTGTTCTTTGCATCGATTGCCGCATTTCATGAAAAGTTTGATCCACAAAATGATCCTGAAGATGTGATTGTTGACTTCAAGGAATCAAGAGTGGTTGACCAAAGTGGCATTGAAGCTCTAAATCAATTAACTCAGAGGTACTCTAGAGTTGGGAAGAGAGTTTGTATTCGCCACCTCAGCGAAGAATGCATAAAGCTTTTAGGCAAGGCCGGAAGCATGGTTGAAGTCAATATCGAAGAAGATCCTAGCTATCACGTATTCACTGACGAATTGGCCTAAAAATATAATAATTTTATTTGGGTTGCTCATAGAGTGACCCAATTCACAAATCCTCGGCGTAAGCACTTGAAAACAGGTATCTACCACATATAAATTTCCCGTAAATTCTACCAAGTAAGATACATTCTTTTGAAAATTGAGCTATGTTACCCCAATGAAAATTGGGTTGACCTTACTTCTATTTATATATTCCGCCTTTGCGTCAGAAGAGCTTATCTTCAAAAAGCTTAGTGAGCAGAACTCACTCGATAAGCAGGCCAAACTTCTTTATTGGGCAAACCACTTCATAGGGCTACCTTACGACCCAACCGGTCCCCTGGGTGAAGGAAGTGATGGACTCTATGACCAAGATCCCCTATACAGATTCGATACCTTTGACTGCACAACTTTCGTAGAGACCTTGATCGCGTTATCCAATTCAGTGGACAAAACCTCCTTCTTAGATGCTATGAACCAAGTAAGATATAGAGATGGTTTTGTATCCTATTTAGATAGAAACCACATTATTTCCCAAAGCTGGGTCCCGAACAACATCGAGAACCACTTCATATTTAACAATACCTCCTTTTTTGCGTCACACTTTGTAAAAGAGGCCTCTGCAATAATAGATTTGGCCAATTGGCTCAAGTTTCACAAGGTTACATCTTTGAAACTTCCCCATCTAAGTGAGAAAACAAAATTAGAGAGACTAAACCAACTTAGAGAAGAGGCCATTAGATTTTCTCCAGAAGAAGTTAGAATTGACTACCTATCCATCAAAGAGGTCCTCTATAATTGGGAACTGTTCTTGTTGGGTTTAAAAGAAAAGACTTATATTTTGAATATTGTCCGACCAAATTGGGAGCTTAAACATTTAATTGGAACCAATTTAAATATTTCCCATCAAGGAGTGCTCGAAGTCGCCAACGATGGCGTTTACTTCATTCATGCTAGCAGTGCGGGCAAAGTGTTAAAAATCTCTCTTAGGTCCTATCTTGAAAAAATTAAAGATTCCAGCACCATAAAGGGCTTTTCACTTTATTCAATTTAAGTCGAGCTCAATCCTTACAGGCCATCATAATCCGCTAGGAAACTTATTCCAAATAACAAATAATGCAGCATTCTGGTACCCTTTTTGTATATGCGCATTATTTGTATTTTAACCTTTATTCTACTCTCTTATGGAAGTGAAGCACAGGAAGTGTTTAAGTCTTACAGCTTCTCTCAAGTTAAGAAAAAGGCAATAGAGCTCAAGAAAGAGGGACGTGAGTTTAAACTAGGTTATGTTAACACACCAATTACCGCCTTTCATGTTTATGAAAATGGCCGCCTTATAAAAAAGTTTTATAAAGAACTTCCCAATAGATACCTTTCCCCAAAGTACAAGGTCGCCAAAAAACAAATAAAAGTTAAAAGGTTTATTTTAAAGATAAAGCCTAAAAAAGACCCATGGGAAGACTTGTTTGCAGATTCTCGAGGGCTGAAGTTCCACTCTGCTGCGATTGCGATCACCGGCAAGGATAAGTACGAGTACTCCACTTTTCAAAATGCGAGTAAAAAGTTCTCTTTTGGCTATAAAGACTACACTTTCAACATTGAGCCTTTCTTGGAGGTTAAGTCTGAGTTTGATCAAGGGAATGAGGGAAATATTGATTTTTTTGAGTTCACCTTCCAGACGGACTTTGAAAGCTCAAGTCTATCTCTGGGACGACAAATCGTTCAATGGGGTGTTTTTGACGAGTTGTCCGGCTTTGATATTTTAACAGCAACTAGGGATCCTTACCTATTTTTTTGGGATGGAAGGGATCTAAGACTGCCTAAAGACATCGCACTTTGGACCTACTATGGGGAATCATCCAAGTGGGACTTCTATTTGGAAGCTCCCAGACCAGACCAAGACTACACGACAAGAACTTCAACATTCGAAGCAGTGGATTTAGAGCAAGGAAGAGTGAGAGGGGCAGCTGATCAAATACCACTATTAGCTGCATCAAAATTCAATTTTTCAGCAGACCGAGAAGTGAATTATGGCCTGAGGCTTTCCACTATATTCTTTGGTATAGACACTCAGCTTCTAATTGGAAAAATACTTGATGAGAATGAAGAGATTGTTTTTAGTCCCGCCTATATTAATATGCTTGTGAGCCAAATTCCTGATCCAGCGGCCTTAGAAAATGGTCTTATGCTGAAAAAGAAAAGCCGCTCCATCTATGGTGTCTCTTTTCAAAAACAACTTGAGAGCATGCTCGCGAAATTGGAAGTGACGGCCAAAGATAATTATGAAGTTTTAACTGAGGAATTTAAACTTGAGCAGGCCACAAACTATATGTTCAACTTAGGACTTGAAGGCTCAATTGACTCAATCGCTTTGGACCTATTTCTTCAATTTAATCATCAAGAGTTTCATGACCAAGAATTGTTGTTGAACGACAAGCAATCACTGTTAATATTGGAAGCAAGAAAGAGTTTTTTATCTGATCGATTGGGGTTTGCCTTCAGGACACTGTACAACACCAATGATGGGAGTAACTACCTCTCGCCTCAATTAAACTACTCTAGCAATGATATGGTTTCTTATTATTTAAAATATTTTAATTTCCAAGGGGATCCGGAAACGTTTTTCGGATTCAACAGAGAGGACCACGCTTTAATGGTTGGGCTTAAGGTAAATCTATGAAAAACAAATTTATTATTGCGATTTTTATCGCTGTCGCACTCTTTTCAGGCTTTCTTGCAAAGGATGTAATTGTATCAAACATCCCGGCAACTTACTTGCCAAAAGACATGCCCTCAAATGTTTTAAATGCTAAGTTGCGAAAGCAGTTTGGATCGGATGAGCTCTTTATCTTTATGTTCCAGTTGGAGGAATTTTCAAAAGAGTCTCTTACCAAGTTTCAAAAGGTAGTCGACCGCGCCAAAAGAGTTAAAAACGTAAAGGAAATAAGATCCATTTTTGACCATGAGGTAATAACCGGTGATGCGGATGCGGTTTATGTAAAGAAAGAGTTCAACGTGGACAATTTCGAGGCGGAACTCAAAGAGCTTCAAAATGATGAAGTCGCTAAGGACTTGTATCTGGATTATGATAATAAAATTTTGTCATTGGTGGTGGAGCCAACTTTAATTGGAGAATCTTTACAGAGACACGAGCTTAAAACTCAGATAGAAAAAGAGTTTCAAAAGCTATCCGACTCTGGCGCAACGTTTTTAGGCACGGCCGGAGAGCTAAGCGTTGACACCCATCAATTCGAAGAGATGATCAATGTTCTCACCCTTGTAGTGCCGTTAACGAGTATTTTCTCCATGGCGGTAATTTTCTTTTTATTCAGAAGCATCGGCTCCATTGTGGTTCTACAAATAGGAAGCACTGTTGTCACAGGTGTCTGTATAGGACTTTATGGCGCATTTGAGCTTCCTTATAATATGGTATCCACAATGATACCAAGTCTAATGATGGCCATTACCATTTCTTTCTTCATCCACCTCCTTAACCACAGCGAAGAAGATGACTTTAACAGTTACGATGAAGCAGCGAAGAAGGTATTTAAACCCACGATGTACTCAGGCATAACAACCTCTATTGGCCTATTTGCTCTTGCAGCAAGCCCTATCCCCCCAATTAGATACATCGGTCTAGTCGGTGGGGTCGGTGTAATAACATCGGTTTTATTCATTCTATTTGTTTCGCCAATTCTATTGAGGACGTTCAAAGTAAAGTTAAAGAAAAAGTCCTTTAACGACATGTTGATGCGAAAGTTGGATTTCTTGATCTCCACAGTGTTGAACGCCCCAAGAAAGACCGCTGTATTTATGCTCGCCACCTTGTGCATTTTTGGATTTTTCGGAACATATGTTGAGTCTGAATCAAGTCTTTATGAATTCTTCCCTAAAGATCATGCCCTAAACAGAGGGAACAATCTATTTAAAAAGCATTTTGTTGGAACAACACCGATCGACATATCTCTCAAAGTTGAGGAAGGCAGCCTTTTAAACGCCGATAGAATGCGTGAAATACTAAACATGCAAGCGGAGCTAGAAAAGCTTGAAGATGTGACAAAGGTTTATTCTTTCGCAAACGTTTTAAGAACTTTCCATAAAAAGTTCTCACTTTCAAGCTTTGACGCTGCCAGCAGTGAAATGTTAGAACAATACCTTTTCATATATGACGGCCAAGATCTATATGATTTCATGGACAGGGATGGCACCCTTGGAAGAGTGAATTTAAGCCTTACCGAGAACAGAGCAAATTTAATAGAAAAACAAATAGAGAAAGTTGAAGAAATTATTAAAAACACCAATCTAAAGGGACTAAAAGTCGCTTTGGCGGGAAGTGGAAAGCTTTTCTCTGACCAAGAAAATTTATTGATCGGCGGCTTCACTCAAGGCTTCGTTTTAAGCTTTGGTCTAGTTAGCCTCTGCCTAGTGCTCTTGTTTAAAAGTTTAGGCTCAGGAATGCTTATGATGGTTCCAAACCTCTCCCCCATAATAATGAGCTTTGGCTTTATGGGAATTTTCAATATATGGCTGGACTTTGGAACAGCAATGATTTCAAGCCTAACACTAGGTATCGCTGTGGACGATACAATACACATGTTTCACTCAATGAAGAAAAATATTGAAATTCATGGTGTTAATGATGGAATAAGAATGGCCTACCGCGAATCAGGAACAAGCATTACAATGACGACATTCATTCTGTGCACCCAGTTTATGCTGTTAATGTTCTCTGATTTTTTACCTTTAAAAAACTTTGGCTTTATTACTTCAATAGGTCTATTTAGCGCTCTAGTTTTTGATTTAATACTTCTGCCAGCGCTTATGAAAATAAACCATGAAGGTTTTTTTAACTACAAACTTAAACATCAACCATAAAAAGGACTGTTGCTATGAAACTTTTTATCTTGCTTGCAATTATCGCAACCCAAACATTCGCAAATGACGCGGAAAAAATCATGAAGTCGCTATATCATGCGAACCGTCCCACAACTGCCATTTACAAGGCAAAAATGATTATTGAAGGAGCTGGAAGAAACTCTGAAAGAGAATTTGTAACGATAGGTAAAACGAACAATATTGATGATGCGGAAAATCTTGTGAAATTTCAGAAGCCTTCCAAATTTAGAAATGTCTCTCTCCTTACAAAGAACTACCCTAATAAAAACAGTTCTCAATGGATCTACCTTCCCGCTTTGAAGAAAGTTAGAAGGCTTGATAGCTCTTCAAAGTCAGGTAGATTTGTGGGCAGTGACATCTATTACACAGATATGGAAAACAGACACTACAGCAAAGATAACCACAAACTTGTTGGAAAGAAGGGAAATTTAGCTGTTATTGAGAGCACCCCTAAAGAGAAAGACATTTACTCTAAAATGATCAACACAATTGACTTAGAAAAGATGGTTATAGTGAAGGCCCAATTCTTTATTGATGGCAAGCCAGAGAAGACAACTGTTTCCTCAGACTTCAAAAAGGATGCTGGGGTTTGGTTTGCTCAGAAGTCAGTCGTTACAAGTCATGTGATTGATCAAAAAACGACAACAATCATTACTAAACACATTTTTAACAAGAGGGTAAAGAACAATTACTTTAATCACTTTCGTCTTGGCGATGAGTTGAAAGAAAATTTTTAATAATGAGAAAGGCCCTTCTAAGGGCCTTTTTTCAGAACTTTATTCTTCTAAATCTCCCATTTCAACTAATTGAAACGCAAGCTCTAGAGCTTGAGTGGCATTCAGTCTAGGATCGCAAAGTGTCTTATATGCTCCTTTAGCAAGCTCAGCATGGGTGATATTCTGTCCACCACCTAGACATTCGACAACGTCCTTGCCTGTCAATTCAAAGTGAACCCCTCCAGCGTATGTGCCCTCGGCCTTGTGAACTTCATTGAAGCCTCTCACTTCTTTTAAAATTGTTTCGAATTTTCTTGTTTTATAGCCATTGGGAGCAACTACTGTGTTTCCATGCATTGGGTCGCAACTCCACACAACATTTCTGCCCTCTGCCTTTATCTTCCTAATAAGGTGTACTAATTTGGAGGAAATTAGGTCTTCTCCCATTCTTGTAATGAGGGTCAATCGACCAGGCTCATTTCTTGGATTAAGTTTATCGACAAGGACCATTAGGTCGTCAGGAGTCATTGTAGGTCCACATTTCAACCCGATTGGATTTTTTACGCCTCTTAAAAACTCAACGTGCGCCCCATCCGGCTGACGTGTCCTTTCACCAATCCAAAGCATATGAGCTGAACAATCGTACCAATCCCCTTCATATCCATCCTCAGGTCTTGCAGTTGTGCTGTCTCTTCTAGTCAACGCCTGCTCATAATTGAGCAACAAGGCCTCATGTGAGGTGTAAAACTCACTCTCTCTAATTTGTGGGCTTGTATCTCCAGTGATTCCAATTGCCTGCATAAAGGCCAGTGTTTCATCCAGTCTATTGGCCATTTTTTCATACCTTTTAGACTGACTGCTTTTTTTCACAAATTCCAAGTTCCAGGCGTGAACCTGGTGAAGATCGGCATAACCACCTTGGGAAAGGGCTCTTAAAAGGTTCATAGTTGCAGATGATTGCACATAACCTCTTATCATGCGCTCAGGATCGGGGACTCTAGACGCTTCATTAAATGGGTGTCCATTAATAATATCACCGCGATAAGACGGAAGAGTAATGCCATCTTTAGTTTCTTCGTCGCTAGATCTTGGTTTGGCAAATTGGCCGGCGACCCGGCCTACCTTAACAACTGGCTTTTGTTCTCCAAACGTTAGAATAACGGCCATCTGCAAAAGGATTCTAAGATTATCTCTAATTACGGCCGAGTTAAACTCACCGAAACTTTCAGCACAATCCCCCCCCTGTAAAAGGAAGGCATCTCCGTTGCAAACTTGCGCCAACCTATTCTTGAGTTGCCTCGCTTCTCCGGCAAAAACAAGTGGTGGATACTCACTAAGGGTAGACTCAACCTCCTCCAGTTTCTTTTGATCTGGATACTCTGGAATTTGACGTTTCTCTTTCTCTCTCCAAGACTCTGGGGACCATTTACCATTACTCATCTGCGACCTCGCTTGATGTTTTACTTTGTATATCTTTTGATAAATCATGAATCATGTCAAAGAAGACCTTGGTAAACTCTGGATCAAGACCAAGCTCCTTTGCGTGCTTGAGCCTGTTCTCTAGAAGGCTCTCCCACCTATTGCTTTGATGAAGTGACATATTATTTTTCTTTTTATGCTTTCCTATTTGTTCGCAAAGTTTAAATCTCTTTGAAAGAGATTCAAGAATTTTCCTATCTTCGACGTCAATTTGGTTTCGCAAAGCTTCGAGCTGATCAACAGAGTCACTCATTAGAACCTCCGTTTTTGTCCATATTTTCCAGGACTCTTTTTATCTCATTTGACTGGGACATAAGCGCCTTTGTTAAATCGTAATTTTGAGTCGTGAGTGCAAGGTGAAAGATCTTCAAATGATCAATATAGGAGGCAAGCGCCTCAACAATATATTGGTTATTGTGTTCAAAAATTGGGGCCCACATATCAGGAGAACTTTTTGCAAGTCTTACTGTTGATTCAAAACCGGCCCCGGCCAGATTAAAAATCTCAGTGACTTTCTTCTCTTTATCAAGCACGGTGCTTGCCAAAACAAATGAGCTAATATGTGACAGGTGTGAAACATATGCCGCGTTCAAGTCATGCTCGCTAGCATTCATATGAGTAATTTTCATCCCGAGAGCTTTAAATATGTCACATACTCTATCTAAGTGCGCCTTCCAACAGTCGTCAGGGTCGCAAATAACAGTGACTTTGTTTTTAAATAAATCCAGCTGCGCGGCCTCTGGCCCAGAAAATTCGGTACCCGACATAGGATGGGCAGGGATATATTGACCTCTATTCGGGTGGTCTTTAACACTTTCAATGATCTCAAGCTTAGTAGAGCCAACATCCGTAACAGTTTGATCCTCTGATATATTATCCAAAATTTGGGGTAAAAGAGTAACTACAGCGTTGACTGGCGTGCAAAGGATGATTAAATCACAATTACTAGAGGCATCCTCGAGTGTGGCGACATTGTCCACAAGTCCCAACTCCAAGGCCTTGTCTGAATTTTCCTGGCTAGAGTCTACTCCATGAATTTCCTGGCATATCCCCTTGGCCCTGAGATCTTTGGCCAATGAGCCTCCAATAAGACCTAGTCCTACAATTGCGACCCTCATTTCACCACTTCCTTAATTCTATCATAAGCTTCTATGAGTTTTTCTTCTGAAGCACAAAGAGAAATCCTTATGTGCCGTTCACCATTTTTTCCAAAAATAAAACCAGGGGTTAAGAATACGCCAGCTTTATAAAGAAGATCGTCGACAATATTGGCGACTTCCATTTCGTCATTTTTCACCTTTGCCCATACAAACATTCCAACCTGGTCATCCTCGTATGAAAGGTCCAACAAGTCGCAAATCTTAAAAGCAAGGTCCCTTCTAGTGGCATAAAGTTTGTTGTTTTCTTCGTACCAGATATCATCCAGTTTCAAAGCTTCGATGGCCCCTTCTTGAATTGGTATAAACATGCCTGAATCCATATTGGTTTTTATTCTAGTGACGGCCTCAATAAGCTCCGGTGAACCAAGCAACATTCCAACTCTCCAACCGGCCATGTTAAGACATTTACTAAGTGAGTTAAGCTCCGCGCAATTGGATTGGTCGGTGTCGCTTAAAAGTATACTAACATGCTTTTTGGAATTCCCAACAAGAGAATATGGATTGTCATTGCATAGAAATATATTGTGTTTCTTTGCAAACTTTAATAACTCTTTAAAGGTTTCTTCACCAGCATCAGTTCCTGTCGGCATATGAGGATAGTTGATCCACATAAGCTTAGTGTTTTCCCCCACAAGGTTTTCAAGTTGTGAAAAGTCAGGGAGCCAGTGATTATCGGACGTTAGGTCGTATTTTACCACCTTCGCCCCTATCATATTTGCAATGGAGCCGTAAGCAGGATAGCCAGGATCTGGCACTAAAACCTCATCCCCTGGATTAAGAAATGCCAAAGAAAGCAATACGATTCCTTCCTTTGATCCGGCCAATGGAAGAATTTGAGTTTGTTCATTTAGCTCGGTTCCAAAATGTTTTGCGTGCCAATTTTTTATTGCGCTTTTAAGACTTGGTAAACCACCATAAGGGGCGTAGCCGTGGGATGATGGTGACTTTACACTATCTATCAGGCCTTGAATAACCTTCTCTGACGTGGGGTGGTCAGGACTGCCAATACCTAAGTTTATTATATCTCTCCCTTGCTCTCTAAGGGATGCAACCTCTTTAAGCTTCTTTGAGAAGTAGTACTCTGGAGTCTTCTGAGCTCTTTCCGCCAATTTCATAACAGCACCTTTTCACCGCTCTTGTATTCCCCGTAGGATGAAAAGTTTAATGCCCTTCCTTCAAGCCATTTTATTGCGCTTGTATAATCATCTAAGCTGCTCCATTCCAAATCAACATGAAAGGCGTAATGGTACGGCCTTCCCAAAATAGGCAAAGAATGAATCTTAGTCATATTGATTTCATAGGCGTCGAAAATAGCAAGCACCTTGGCCAAGCTGCCTGGGTCGTGCTTAACTTCAAAACGAATGGAGGACTTGTTTGCAGATTCAACTTGCTTAAAGTCTTCCTTCCTGCATAAAACTAAAAACCTTGTAAAATTAGCGGAGTCTGTCTCAATATTTTTCTTTAAAACTTTTAGTCCATACTCGTCTCCAGCCAGAACACTAGCTACCGCTGCGGTATGCACCTCTCCATTCACTACAATATCTTTTGCGCTTTGTGCGGTGTCATCACTCTCTACCAATTGCACATTTGGAAGACTCCGAAGGTATTTCTGACATTGAAGCAAGGCCATAGGATGTGACTTAACTACTTTTATATTTTGTATATCGGAGTGCTTATGCCCAAGCAAGGCCATTTCAATTTTTACAAAAACCTCACCCACAATCTTAAAATCATGGTTTTCCATTAGTCCATAGTTTGAAAGAATGCTCCCAGCTATAGCATTCTCCACGGCCATCACTGCGAAATCAAGGTCTTTACTCTTAAGTCCATCTAAAAGGTCTGGAAAACTCAAATGTTCAATAAGTTCCAAATCAGGAGCTTTACTAAAATACTTTCTTGCGGCCAGGTCATGAAAGGAAGCCTTTACACCTTGAATACCAACTTTCATAAAAGCTCCTATTAACTTTTAGATTTATCTGATGAAGGGATAATGATTAGGGAATACAACCCCAGTAATTCCTTATCTTTAAGTAACTTTTCGATTATTCTTCGAAAAAGTTGAACAATTTGATTTCAAATCTACAAAACGATCCAGTGCTTGTGAAAACTTTCACTTCGCCCCCACGCTTATGAATAAATTCAAGAAAAGCACTAACTCCCACACCTCTTCCACTTGTCTTGGAGATCCGTTTGCTTCCACTCAACCTATTTTGAAAAAGGTGGTTGGGAATTTCAACAACTGAATTATTTTGACTAACTAAATGTCCTTTAAACAAAGATAAATCAAGGCCTCGTCCATCATCGGAAAAGCAGATCAGAAGATTTTTTTTATTTTCCTTAAAAGAAATGTGGATGCTGCCTTGTGGTTCTTTTCCCAACCTCTCCCTTTCAAGAGCATCTTCAATACCATGGCCTATGCTGTTTCCTATTAAATGAGTCGCATAGAGCTGAAATTCTTGTAAAAAATCTTTTCTTATTATAACACCGAAGTCCTCTATAGAAATTGGATTTAATTTCTTATTGGCCTCTTTGCTTAGATTAAGAGCATAGTCACTAAGAAAGACTAAGGCACGAGAAGGCCTTTCATATCCTTCACTAGGTAGAGAAGGTTTCCAATCATTTAGGTTTAAGTATGATGAATTTCTAGCGATGACATCCGCAAATGTCTTTTCCACAATGTTTATAATTTCTAAAACTTCAGGATAAGACTTGCTAGCAAGTTCTGCTTCAACTTCATGCAGATACTCTGCTAGATCATCCATATAGAAAGCGCCCACATTTCCCTTGAGAGTATGAACAATTCGAAAGAGCTCCTCCCTAGCTTCAAGTTTGAAACCACACTCTTTCATGCGCGCAAGCAATGCGGCACTACTGGTATAAAGACACTTAAACTGCTCAGTATGAGAAGCTATTTTTTGATCTGTCTTCAAGAGATTCTTTTTTAAACTAACGGCCAATGAGGACTCCCTTGCCAATTAGGCCCTACTCTTTAAAACATAAAAGCGATTGCCAATTCAATGGCAGCTAATTATCTTTCGGGCAAATACCTACCGGGAGAAATAAGGCCATTTGGATCAAAGGCCTTCTTAACTTCTCTTAGATAGTTCAAATAATTTTTATCAGAAAAATAGAGATCCATGTCTTTGATATTAGTTCTGTAACTGTAGTGACCTTCTCTATTCAACCTTTCTTGCATAAGGCGCACACACTCCCGCGCCTTTTTAGAATCTTCTCGTGGATATTCCACACTTACCACCGCTTCAAGAACGTTGGCCAGAAGCGGATTAAGTGTAATGGAAGGATCCAAAGAATACTCTTTAGCGGTAGTCTTGATAATCTCCACCATTTCTAAACATGATTGTTTAGATAGGTCTGTTATCGGTAGGCAGTACGAAAAACCCTTTTCCGCACCATCCACCATCTCAGCTAGCTTCTCATGCTTTAAAAAGGTATCGTGATTTAGAACACTTCCCAAGGCCGCGTTTGTTGCTTCGCCAAAGTACAAAAATCTAAAAGGCTTGGTGCCAAGAAGAACATTGTATATACCCAGTTTTTTAAAAGGACTTAAAATTTTAAAAACTCTTTCTATGAATTTTACATTCATAATTTCGATCTTGGCATACCGCTTGAGCTTTCTTTTTAATCTCTTGACCTTGTACTTTGCCTCGTCATTATTTCCACAAATAATACCTGAAGCAACCCAAGGAGAATTGATAACCTTCATGAAAAGGTCTTTTGCCCTTTCTTCTCCATGATCGCACCCATTTTCTTTTAAAACTTTACGCATGAAAGGAACAACCGCCCCTTGGGCGCGCTCAGTATTGGCAATATGAAATATTGAGTTAATGGTTCCTTCTTCAAAAAGCTCTGAGTAGACATCAAGGCAATTGGACACATCCTCCAAGCTTTTAAACTTAAGCTGAACAGAGTAATAGGCCTCTTGAAACCTTTTTAACTTAAAGGCCATCTTAGTAACAATCCCAAAATTTGATTGAAAGAAAAGCCCTGTTAGATCGGCGCCAACGCCAAACTTATAACTATGCTTTGTCTTTGTGTTCTCCAAACGCCAGTTTCCAGTCTTTAAGAAGTCACCCTTTCCCGTTAAAACCTCAAGCCCCATAACACTTTCCACTCGCAAAGAGTTGTAGGAGATACCTCTTTCAAGGGTGTTTCCCACAACACTGGTCTCCTTGGAGGATCCTGTTACATCAAGGTAGAAGGGAGATCCTTTCTCTTTTAAAAAGTCTGAAAGCTGTTCCTGGGTTACCCCTGGTTCTAAAACTACGACGCCATTTTTCTCGTCGTATTCTAAAATCTTGTTTAGTTTTGATAAGTTAATTACAATACTTTTTCTATCAACAGGGATTTTGGAACCCATCCCCCAATTAAAGCCAGTGCTTACAGGATAGATTCTAGTGTTGTCCCTAATTGCGATTTGAACTATCTCCTGAAGCTCTTCCAAGTCTTCAGGAATTACTTCTTGTAAATTCTTAGTGCCGTAATTAGTGACATTTTCGTATACGTATGTCTTGAAATAAAAATCTTGAAGAGTCTTTTCCATTGGTTGCACCTTATAAAGTTTTACAACCTATCGGAATATAAAGATGTTTTTTGAGACTTATTTATTAAGTTACCAAAACAGCCTGGCGCCTACAGAGGACCTATTACCCGAGTATTTCAGATCACCATCTGAGAAGCTATAACTTCTAAACTGCCCATATAGTCCGCACTCTCTCTCTATGAATACACATGACAGGCGATACTCAACATCGAGGTTTAAATTGGAGCTCTTAATCCCTACAAGGTAGTCCCCCGTATACGAGATGGAGCCAAACCAGTCCTCGGTATTTTTAAAATAACCTATTCCCAAAGGAAGACTGCCCCTGGAAGCTGCTTTAAGGTCATCATTTTCAATATTAAGAATCGAGCTGTACTTGAGGCCTAAAATGGCTCGCAGTCCTCCCTTGAGCTTCACAGAGACGCTTGAGTTTAAATCAACTGGCCTTTGAGTCTTATTATCTCCTGAAGTGTCAGTGCTAATAACTTCAAAGATTTCAAGGGATGCCTCAAGCGAGTAATCAAGGCCTTTATAACACTTTGTACATATACTTTGGGCACCAAGCTCCAATGCAGCTCCGGTAAAATTGAAATCTCCACCGCTTTCGTCAAGTTCATTGCTTCGAAGGCCATAGTTCATGAATATGTTGTTAAATTTTAATGTTCCAGGAACCAACCTTTCCCTGCGCTTGGCAATTCTTTCAACTCTCTCTTTTTTCTTTTTTATGGCCTGGGCCAGGGCCAGCCTTTTCTCCTCTAGTTCCTTGAGTCTTTCCTGTTCAATCCTTGCCTTTTCCTGCTCTTTTCTAAGTCTCTCTTTTCGCTCCCTTTCCTTTTGGGCGGCCAGCTTTTTCTTCCTTTCAAGCTCAAGTCTTCTTCTTTCCCTCTCTCGCTCCTCACGTTTTTCTCTTTCTATTAACGCGAGTCTCTCCTGTCTTTCAAGCTCTTCTTTTCTAAGTCTTTCTTCTTCTTTTTTTCTCTCAAGCTCAAGCCTTCTTTTTTCCCTCTCTCGCTCAAGGCGCTTCTTCCTTTCTATTAAAGCTAGCCTCTTCTGCCTTTCAAGCTCCTCTTTTCTTAGCCTTTCTTCTTCTTTTTTCCTCTCAATTTCGGCCAGTCGCTCGAGCTCTTTTTGCCTTTCTAGTTCGAGCGCTGCAAGCCGTTCCATCTCTTTTCTTCGTCTCTCTTCTTCAAGCTTTCTTAGCTGTTCCTTTTTTGCAATTTCTTTTTGCCTCTTCAACTCTTCTGCTTTGAGTCTTTCTAAAATGGCCTGTGCCTTTTTCTCTAAATCCTTTTTTAAGGATTCATTCCGAGTCAGCTTGATACTGTTTCCAACAGTACTCTCCCCTTTATCCTGGGAGAAAAACACTTTCTTCTCAATATTCTCCACTGTGATCACACTTTCATTTTTATTGGAGAGCTCAACGCTGGTTCCTGCAACATTTAGCTTTTTGCTAACCTTTTTGACTTTGCGTCTTTTGGACTTATTAGACTTTGTTTTTTTCTTGGTGTTGGATACCTGGATCCTACCCTTGACCAGATTCAACTCTAATTCTTGATTATTGCTTTGTTCCACAAGAACTAGAGAGTTTGGTGCGACATTGATATTAAAATCAGAGAATTGCAGTTCAACAGAAGAATTAGTTTTGGTGTATACCTTGTCTCCCTCTTCAAGAAGAGATCCTTCGGCTGCCTCTGTCCAAACAAGAGTTCTGGAATGGCCTAGTTTAACCTCCCCTTTCTTTTGAGAGACTTCGGCTACGGGTTGAGATTTTTGAAAGTGCTCTTGTTCCTCATCCAAGCTAAATAGCGCTCCAGCAGCTATGAATAATACTGCAATACTGATGGATAGAAGATCAATTTTTTCGAGTTTTATCATTTATCCAATAATTGCCTTGAAGAAAGTGACATCATCAAGCAACTCCATCTCGCCTTGGTAGTCATCCAAATTTTTGGCGAGTTTTTCTCCAAACTGGTCCACATCTTCTTTTACCAGTTTCAAAAAGGTTCGAATCAGTCGACCATCTCCGTATTGCTTTCCATCGACATTCTCTAGCTCTGTGATGCCATCGGTGTATCCAAAAAGAATGTGTTTTCCCTCTTTGACAGCAACTTTTTCATTCTTATAAGTTGAGTCTGCCGCCTCTCCCAGTCTCTTTCCAATATCACCAGACAAGGGCCTAATGTCTTGTCTTGTTTTACCGGAGTTCAAGTGTAGAAGGAATGGAGGATTATGGCTTGCATTGGCAAACTCAAGGGTTCGTGAGTCTGATTCCCATGAGCATACAAAGAAGGTCATGTTGTAATTGTGAGAATCATTATTTATTGCGTGGTTGAGATGAGTTAAAACATCCGCGGGAGTCAAACTCTCATTTTTTCCAACTGTGTTTTTAATTGTTTTAATGCAGCTATAAACTACAGCAGTGATCATCGCCGCAGGTGCCCCGTGACCAGTGGCGTCCCCTATGAGAATAAAGTCCTTGCCGGAGATGTTTGTTACACCCCACCAATCTCCCCCGCACTCGCTGGCGGCCTTGTAAAAGCCACTAACCTGAAGTTCCTTGCCTACATATTCATTGTCTTGGAAAAAAGAATCTTGAATAACTTTGGTTACCTGCATTTCCTTTTCAAGGCGAACCTTTTCTTTTTCACCTTCGATATAGGTTGCGAGTTGATCCTGCATGTAGTTGAAAGAGTCCCCAAGGGTTTTAAACTCATCTTTGGTTTTGATGCTAACTTTATTTGTGAAATCACCTTTTGAGATCTTCTCAGTAATAGCTGTCAAAGTTTTAAGAGGGTTGACGATCTTATTTACCCAAAAAAGGCTTATGACGATAAACACACCAATGGTGATAAGGGTGATTTGGACACCAGTCTCTATAAACGTGTAAAGAGATCTAAGCATTAGGGACTTCTCAATAACCTTAACTTGACTGAGACCTAAATCAGTCAGTTTAAAGCTTGCAATAAAGCTATCTTCAGTCTCTTTAAGTTCAATGCTCTCACCCTTTGCCAATTTGGCAGCACTCTCAGAAACCCCATCAGCGAGAAACATCTCCCCATTTCTAAACTCGAATCCATGGGCGCCTAAATTATCAACAGTAAAGGCGACAAACTCGGACACTAGTGAAATGGAAACAAATTTGACCGGCGCCTTTGAGTTCGTATAAGCGACGTATTTCCCATCCAAAAGCGAAATGCCATCCACAAGTTTGCCCTTATTTTGAATAACGGCCTCATTCAACTCTTTTAAATCAAAAGTTCCTGTGTCTGATTGACAGTTCTTGGCAGTCAGCTGGTTTTTGTTAAATTTATAGATGCACTTAATAAGGTCTTGCTTTGAACTAAGTTCTCCTGGTTTTCCAGATGATGCCAATTCTGCTTCAAATTTGGTGAAAATGCCGTTAACCAATAATTCATAAAACAAGACTTGCTTTTTAGAAGACGCCATTGAATTTAGGGCTACTTCGCTTACAAATGCTTTTTTATCGTCAATGTAAATATTTATGGTGTTATAGATAGAAATCGCCCCGAGCACAGTCAGGGCAGTGAGTACTAGGATTTGAAACTTAACTTTTAACTTCATTCTACATCTTTAGAAATTGAAAGTACTTTTCAGCAACATCGTCGAACTCCAATGGCCTTCCATCTTTAGTTTTCTGTTCTGGAACTTCAAGGTTTTGCCCAATGTCTGCGGGACTCATGAGAACATCGATCTCATCATCCGTTTCAGGGTCGTAAAATGGAACATAAAAACTTTCCACGGTCACGTTTTCAGAAACCACACCTTTTACCATGTTCATCACTAGAACAAATATTTTGGGACAGTTTTTATAGGTAATTTTTCTATCTTTAAGGTTTTCCAAAAGTAGAAGCCATTCACGAATTCCAGTTGAATTCATAAGGTTTAGATTTGAGAAATCAAATACCACTTCCTTACCTTCAAACTTTTTACTTATATCTGGGTCAAAGTTTTCATCAACTCTAGGGCCCGGCATGGCCAAGGTAAGATTTGCGTCGTTTTGTGAGAATTCCATAATCATTCCTTGATTTTTGGTATAGATGAATAAGTTAGGAATATTATACTAAATTAATGAAATTAGTCACTTATTTAAAATCTCAATAAATAACCTAAAGTTATACCCGAGTAATCCGATCAGAATCAAAGCAGTATCAACTCAGCAATGGTAAAGTTAATGAATAAACTAATCAAGCTTCTTACAGACTCTTTTCCTCACCTATCACCAGATCTAATCTTAGATAGAAGCAGTGCAGAATTTAGCTTTAATAAAAACACTATATCATCCCACCCTGTTCTGTGCGCGAGTATTTCTTTAACTGAGCCTCAAGACATAAAGTCCCTTATTAAGTTGGCCATTGCCCACGACTTTTCTATTCAACCTATAGGTTCAGGAAAAAACTGGGGTTATGGCAGTGTGGGGCATGGCGATAACAGAGATGTTGTAGTCCTAGACTTATCCCATATGAATAAAATAGTCGCAGTGGACAAGGATTTAGGGCTTGTAAACATAGGTCCCGGCGTGACTCAGCAACAACTTTACAATTTTCTCGAAGAAAATGGATGGGAATACATGTGTCCCGCCACGGGAGCTGGTCCAACAGTTAGTGTGTTAGCGAATGCGATAGAGAGAGGCTACGGACTCACTCCCCATGTTGACCACTTCATGGCAGTTAACGCTTTAAGGGGAATTATTCCAAACCCAGAACTCTGGGGCGCCGATGAAAAAGATTATATTTATCACTCCGCCATAAAGGGCCTGGACATGTCCGATGAAAAGTTTGTGGACGATACTTTTAAATGGGGCCTAGGCCCTTACATGGAAGGGTTATTCACGCAGTCTAGCTTTGCAATCATTACAGAGGGAACAATAAGGCTCGCCAAGAAACCAAAAAACTTCACCTCTTTTGCAATTAAGGTTAACGATCATTCTAAACTAGATGATGCATTGGACTTCATAAGAGAAACTCTTTCAGAGTTTGAAGGAATTGTTCCGGCCATAAACCTAATGGATAAAAGGCGATTAATAGCAATGAATGGAGAGAATCCAAACGGGCCCGACAATCAAAAGCTGTTGAGTGAAGAACAAATCAAATCCTTAACCAAAAAGAACCTTCTTCCCGAATGGGTCATTGTTGGCTCCATATACGGCAATGAGTGCGTGGTGGATGTTGTAAAAAAACGGATTAAAAAGCTCTCAAGGCCATTAGGCCTAATTTTATTCTCAAACAGCCTTCTCTTTAAAATTGGAGATATGGTTAGCAGCGCGTTTCCTTTTGGCCTATTAAAAACGCTTAGACATAATATCGAAAATGTAAAAGAAGGGAACAGGATCATGCTTGGCATTCCTAGACAGATGGCCCTTCCCCTTGCCTACTGGAAAAATGCAAACATGTCCCCAGATTTAAACCGGGAATTAAACCCATCAAAAGATGATTGTGGTCTACTCTGGTACGCGCCATTGGTGCCAATGAAAAACCACAAAGTGAATGAATATATTAATTTCATTAGAAGAGTCGCTTCCAAGCACAAGGTAGAGCCGTTGATTACACTTACAGTTCTTCATTACGACTGTATAGACTCAACAATCCCTATTCTTTTCAATAAAAACGATCCAGAGTCTGTTGAGGCCGCCAAGGCATGCATTGATGAGCTTTTTGAAGAAGGAAGAAAGCTTGGTTTCATTCCATACCGTTTAAATATTGATCAACAAATAGAAAAGCTAGATCCCAATCACATCCACTGGAAAACATGCTCTCTAATTAAGAGTGCGCTTGATCCACACAATGTGATCTCTCCGAATAGATACAACCCCGGAAATAGCAATCTTCAGGGCGATAAAAAGGTTGATATTGCTTTGGCCTAGGCCTTTTCAGCATAAACTCAGCCTTTACTACGAGCATCAAACAGCTTATATTACGAGCACAAAAATCAGAATTTAAACGGATAGGTCATGAGTAAAGATTTAGAACGCTGCACATTTGCGATTATTTCCCACCCGGATGCCGGTAAAACCACGGTTACCGAGAAACTACTATGGTTCGGTGGTGTTGTTAGGGATCAAAGCGGAATGGTAAAATCTAAATCAGGTGACTATGCAAAGTCAGACTGGATGCAAATGGAGCAGGACAGGGGAATTTCCATAACCTCATCCGTCATGAGTTACATCTACAATGATCGATACGTGCACCTCTTAGACACTCCAGGTCACAAAGACTTCAGTGAGGACACTTATCGAACTTTGACTGCCGTGGAATCTGTTCTAATGATGATTGACTCCGCTAAGGGCGTAGAGGAACAAACTCAAAAGTTAATGGAAGTTTGCCGCCTGCGTGACACTCCCATCGTTACGTTTATGAACAAGTACGATCGTGACTCCCTTGACCCATTTGAGCTCATAGACAACGTCGAAAAAGAGCTAAGTATTCAATGCGTTCCAATGACTTGGCCAGTTGGCGCTGGAGTGGACTTCAAAGGAGTCTATGACATTGCGACGAAAAGCATCCGCTCTTTCAAGGGTCAAAAGAACCCATTTGAGCCTAAGATTATTGACGCTTCAGATCTTAACTCTCCTGAGGTTGTGGAGTTTATTGGTGAAACACTTAGAGATAAGCTGGAAGAAGACCTTATGATGGTTGAGGAGCTTATTCCAGAGTTCAATGTTGAAGAGTACCTTGCTGGCATTCAAACTCCAGTCTTCTTTGGATCTGCCCTCTATAACTTTGGTGTCAAAGAAGTGTTGGACATGATTACTTCAAAGGCTCCCGCTCCAAAACCTCGTAAAGCATTGCTGCCTCCTTTTGATTCAGACTCTGAGGAAGTGATTGTCGATCCGAAAGATAAGAATTTTTCTGGATTCATATTCAAAATCCAGGCAAACATGGACAAGAAGCATAGAGACAGAATTGCATTTATGCGTGTGTGCTCCGGAAAGTTTGAAAGAAACACCAAGCTTTACCACGTGAGAACTCAAAAAGAAGTTAAGATCGCAGCCCCTCAAATCTTCCAAGCAAGAGATAGAGAACTTGTGGACTACGCCTACCCTGGAGATATTATTGGTCTTCACGATACAGGCAAATACCAAATTGGGGACACATTCACTCATGGCAAAAAGTTTCGCTACACTGGCATACCAAGCTTTGCACCTGAGCTTTTCCGCAAAGTATCCCTAAAGGATCCACTTAAAGCAAAACACTTAGACAAAGGCCTTAAACAACTTTCTGAAGAGGGAGCCGTTCAAACCTTTCTGCGTCCTGCAACTCAGGAGAAAATGCTTGGCGCTGTTGGGATGCTTCAGTTTGAAGTCGTTAAATTTAGATTGGAAGATGAGTACAATGTTAGGGCCGACTATGAGGGAACACCATTCATAGGCGTAAGATGGTTGAAGTTTGTAGATAAAAAGCAGGAAGACGCTTTTAGTAAACAGTACTCATCCAATATACTGTTTGATGGCAAAGATAGAAAGTGTTACGGCGTGAAATCAGAGTGGGATTTAAAATTATGTCAGGAAAAGTATCCTGATGTTAAGTTTTTCAAGAACTCGGACTACATAGAATCCCACCACTAAGGATTCACTCATTGCCTTTCTGCCCCTCTCCAATCGAGGTAAGGGAATCGGTCGTAAGTTTTAACCTTGCTTTGTTCTTCCTGCATCATTTTCGGTGTCGGTTCATCAACAAGTTCAACCTGGTAATCTTTAGGCCCGCTGGCGCAAGTTACTGCAAACAAACCAGCTCCAAGCAATAGTCCTATTTGAGTAAGTTTTATCTTCATACGCGCCTCCATGCTTAAGTGAATTTTATCACTTTGGAGTGCCTTAAAAAATTTCAAAAAAGTGTATTTTCAAATTAGATTTTACGAAGTGGTAAACAATTTAACCAACCTTTCCAAAGCGTTTTCAGGTGAGAAAGGCTTTAAAATAATAGTATCCGCAATTTTTGAAATCTTCTCTTCTTTGTCCGCTCCAAGATCAACTCCGCCAGTCATTAGCGCTTTCTTGATAGTCGGATCCATAACTTTAAGGATCTCAAAGAGCTCAAGGCCACTCATACCTGACATTTGCATATCTGATAGAACCAGGTCGTAATTCTTATCTTCACTTAAAACCTTTAGGGCCTTTTCAGCGCTATTAACCAGAGTGGTCTCGACACCCTCTTCTTCAAAAAACTCTTCTAGAACTTCACCAATATCTTCTTCATCATCCACAATAAGAATGGACTTAAAGGGCAAAGCATTGCTTAAAAATGTTTTAGAATCCAAAACTTCACGATCCTGAACCTTATCAATTAATTCAGGCAACATCACCGTGAATTCACAGCCACGTCCAGGCAGACTTTGACAGTGAATTTCTCCACCATGTTCCTTAACAATTCTATGTGTAACCGCCAGGCCAATTCCTGTTCCAACGTTGGGAGCTTTAGTGGTAAAGAATGGGTTAAATATGTTCTCCATATCTTCTTTCTTTATTCCCTGCCCATTGTCTTTTACAACAACTTTTGCAAACTCTCCATCTCTGGATACCGTCACCCTAATAAGTCTATGATCTTGCCCCTCAGTGGCATCGCGCGCATTGCTAAGTAGATTAACTATCACTTGATGAAATTTTCCTCGATTGCCATGGACAATGAGAGAGTCAATATCACTTTCAAGCTCAAGTGTAATTCCTTGGTTCAGATACAATTGGTTTAATAAAAAGAATGTTTCTTTTATAGCGTCCACAACATTAAAAGAGCTGCCACTTTCATCCATTCTTGAGAACGTTCTGAGCTCTCCCACAATTTTGGCAATCCTGTCTAGGGCAAAGTTCATCTTTTCAAGGCCTGCACCTAGTGAAGAAGACCTGTCCACCTTTCTGAGTATCATTCCAAGATGTCCATTTATAATCTGAAGCGGATTATTTATTTCATGTCCAACACCGGCGGCAAGCTCGCCAATAGCGGCAAGCTTGGAGTTTTGTTGCGCCACAAACCTCTGCTCATCAAGCTCCTTCTTGCGCTTAATATCTTCAGTCTTATCTATAACTTGGGCTATGAAACCTAGAACAGCTCCCTCCTTGTTATGGACTGGGTACCCTATGGTCTCCCCCATAAAAAAAGATCCATCGCTTCTTCTATACTTTACGACATATGAATTCGAATCAATTTCTTTATTATTTTTTGAAAAACGAGAGGCCTGACGCCCATATTCTTCCGGATCAGCATAGAGAGTTGAAGTGCACCTGCCGAAGACCTCCTCCTCCTTTAGGCCATACAACTTTAAAAATGACTTATTCGCAAGCTGAAGCTTTCTCTCAGCAGAGGCGACCGCAATGCCAATTGGACTCTCATTAAAAACACCTTCAAAGAGCGTTTGAACAGTTTCGCTCTGACTTGTTAAATGCTTATGAACCCTCTCTCTTTCATGGGATTCAAGAACAGCTTCTATCCACTTTGCAAGAATTCTGACAAACTCAATCTCCCCCTTGGAAAATGGATTCTTTTTTACTCCAGGAGATGAAAAGTTTAGCGTGCCGTAAGGCCTGGAGTTAACAATTAAAGGTACGCCAAGATAGCTTTCCAATTTAAAGTTTATGAAGCTTGGATGATTTTTAAACACTGGATCTCTGCCAGCATTTATAGTGCTAACTATACTTTGGTTTTTCCACGTAACGTCACAATATGTGCCTTCCAATTCAAATTTTGTTCCGGGAGCAATTGACTCTCCATCTGATGCGCTGGACATGAGGACCGTATAAGAGTCTTCCTTGATTTTACTAATAATCGCAAGTGGAAGCTCCAAAAAATTAATGGCAGCATCAAGTCCAAATCTGATTTTTTGATTCCACTCCAAGTCTGTATTTCTAGCTATGGTGCCTAATGTGTTAAGAGCTCTCTCATAGTGATCCAATTCATTTTCATTTTTGGATGTTTGATCCACGATCTCTTCCAACATTAAAACAACAAAATGAGAGCCTTCAATTTCAGCACTATTAAAAACTGCCTTATACTTTCTAGATTCAAAAGAAAGCTCTTTGATCTCACATGGACCTTTTCCATCTATACATTGTTGAGTTTTACTTTGAATGTTTTTGGATTTATCTATTTGAGAGTTCTTATTCGTCCCAAAACTCAATTGATCTTTGGCCACTTCATTTTGGTAAACAATGTTTTTAGCTGAATCAAATACAAACACTGGTCTTGGATTTGTTTCAAAAACTCTAAAAAAGTCGAGCATGTTGTATTATTCCTGTTGAAGGTATTTAATAAATTTTAAGGGTAAAACGTGAGCTTGAGCAGAGGGCAATGTTTTCAATCGTACTTAAACATTTCTAAAATTTTATCAGTAAGTTGATCCTGGACAACTTTGTCACCGGATATAAGCCAGTACTTTTCCTTTATGTTCTCTAAAGTGCCAATTTTGACCAAGTTGGTCTCTATCTCAAACACCCGCATTGCAAGCTCCGGTAAAAAAACGAGACCGACTCCCTGCGCGGCCAAGAGTTTTTTTACTCCATAGTCCTGGCACTGCGCCCGCAAATTATAAGAGACCTTTAGCGTTTCCAACTCACTTTCGATATCAGAGCGAAGTTTTGACTGCTCTGTTTGCATCACAAATGGGGCGCCCTCTAATGATTGAGGGAAATCTATGGAAAGACTTTCAAACTTTTTATGTCCATAGACCCCAATTTGACTTTCCCCCACAAGATAGTTTTTAAGATTTTTGCCGCGAGGAGAGGCCTTATTGCTAAGAACGATATCTAATTCATGTGACTGCAGCTTTTTTGACAGATCCTCCCACTCGGCCTCAAAAGTTAGAATATTGATGTCTGGGTCCTGCTCAAGGGCAAACTCCACAAGCTTTGAAACCATCGCCTTCGGAATCCCTGCCAAGGCCCCTATTCTTAATCTTTTGTGAGAATAGGTTTTGGACTGGAAAGAATCTAAAAACTCCTCCCCCTTATTAAAAATTTCCTCAGCGTAAACCAAGGCCTTCTTTCCAGCGTCAGTCAAAGAGAGCTTCCTGTTTTTACGCTCAAACAACAGTACCCCTAGACTCTCTTCAAGTTGCTTTAATTGGTGGCTCAGCGCTGGCTGGCCTACCAACAGCTTTTCACTAGCTTTGGCTATTGAGCCCTCTTTTGCAATTTCTCGGAAGTATAAAAGGTGGTGATAATTCAGCCATTTCATTGGGATATTTTACATATAATTTTGATATAGGCTTATTGAAAGATTGTATTGTTCAACGTTTGTTAAAGTGTGTAGTGTGTCCTTCGCCTTTTAGGAAAAAAGGCACACACACATCCTCATTGGTTTCCCTCTCAAAGAATCAATGAAAACAAGTTTTAACGCGAAAGCGCAAAGCAGCCCCTCGAATGAAGGGCTGTTTTTTTATGGCTTTATAAAACTTAAGTTGTACAAACCTTGTACCCTAGGCAGAATACGCCATGACCTTGAGTTATCTTTACGCTTCAATAATAAGTTCTTTTTCAGGACTCTATCTATTTTTCTTCATGTCTAGTGTCGTAAACTTCATAAAGAAAAAAAATATCGAGTCCTTCAAGCTAGCACTTTTAATATTTTGCGCGTTTTTTTTGGCCAGCGGACCGGCCTATCTCTACTACGTGGAAAACTTAAACAACAAAGTTATACTCTTCACCCTTTGCGCCTTTTTTAACTATTCCGCGATTTTACTATATGTTGATATCATCACAAAGAGGTTCGGAATAGGCAGATGGGGCCTCACACTTTTAAAGGGATGTTTAGCAGGAGTCTTAGGTGCTATCTTTTTGGCAGTTGTGGAGTGCTTCATGGGGCAAAGTGGAAGCTTTTATTCATTTGATGGACCCACGCCAGACAACTATTTTTTGCAATCCGTGGTTGAAAGCATTAGGCCAACAGAGACAACGAGACTGATAAGCTTATCTGGAACGGCACTAACGTTGATCGCCAATCTTTATTTACTTTTACAATTTTCTCGCATCAAGCTAGTTGGAATAGATCGACTTATAATGGCCGGAGTTGCTGTGAGTTTTATCGCAAAATTTAATGATTTTTTAATGACCTCAGGAGTTGGCTACTACTTAATTCCGCTTGGGTTTTTAAGCTACTTTTTTGAGATCGTATACTTCCAGTTCAACTTGGTGACCGGAGAGGATCAAACCTCCCAAACATCACCAGTATAAAGAAGATCTTCGATCTTGCCTTTTTCTTTTTGAGATAAAACATCCTTCATCTGAGCGTGAACATCTCTATCATAAACTGAGTCACCATCTCTCTGATTTAGAATCCCCATAGGCACAACGTCTTTCATTTCACTTAACATATGAACTAAAGATGGCTTTGAAGGGTCATGAACAACAAGTTCAGACTCATCGTTAAACTCTCCTGCAACAAGGGAGAAATCTTCAAGTTTTACACCCTTGTCTTTGTTCGCACCATAAACCATTGGTTGTCCAGGGACCACTCGCACAGTATGCTCGTCTCTGGTTTTTCTATTGGTGAATTGGTCATGAACCTTATCATTGAAAATTACACAGTTCTGATAGACCTCAATCACGCTACACCCCTCGTGAGCGTCCGCGGCCTTAAAGACTTCGATCATATGTTTTGGGTCGGTGTCCATCGTTCTTGCAAAAAAGGTGGACCCAGCTCCAAGTGCAAATTTCAGTGGGGAGAATGGCCTATCAACTGACCCGTATGGAGTGGACTTTGTGCTTAAACCTTTTTGTGAGGTTGGAGAATATTGCCCCTTGGTAAGGCCATATATTTCATTGTTAAAAAGAATAATATTGATATTTACGTTTCTTCTTATTATATGAGCAAGATGGTTCCCTCCAATACTAAGGCCATCTCCATCACCTGTGATCATCCACACACTTAGGTCTGGATTCTGAAGTTTTAAACCTGTAGCAAAAGCGGGAGCTCTGCCGTGTATTGAGTGCATCCCATATGTCGACATATAGTAAGGGAACCTTGAAGAGCACCCAATCCCGGATATAACGGCAACTTGGGAGGGTTCTTTACCTATCTGCGCCATCGCCATTTGAGCGGCGGACAAAATAGCGTAATCCCCACATCCAGGACACCACTTTATCTCCTGGTCACTTGAAAAATCTTTCTTAGTCAGCTTTTTTACTTCAGTCATATTTATAACTCTTCCAGTTCTCTATCAATCATTTGGGTAAGCTCTCTAATCATAAATGGCTTGCCCTGAACCTTGTTGTATCCCTTAGCATTACAGTTAAAGCGGGAGTTCAACAGACCTTTTAGTTGACCATTGTTAAGCTCGGCAACAACGATCTTTTTAAATCCACCTAGGATATCAGATACATTTTTTGGCATTGGACTTAAATATCTCATGTGCATAAGGCTCACACTCGCGCCCTTCGCCCTCATTTGATTTACCGCCTGATAAGTTGCTCCATAGGTGCCACCCCAGGACACAACAAGAAGGTCACCTTCTGTTTCTCCCAGAACTTCTTGCTCTGGAATGTGATCAGCGATTTTATCCACTTTATTTTGTCTAGTGCGAACCATCAATTCATGGTTGGCAGGATCATAAGACACATTGCCAGTGCGATCTTCCTTCTCAAGTCCACCCACACGATGCATAAGTTCAGGAGTTCCTGGAATTGCCCAATTTCTTACTAAGGTCTCCTCGTCCCTATCGTAAGGGAAGAATTCTTTATCTTTATAATCTTCAGGCCCAACAAGTTTGGTTTTAATTTGCCTAAACTCCGTTCTCACGTCTGGTATTTTCCATGGCTCAGACCCATTGGCGATAAAACCATCTGTAAGAAGCATAACAGGAGTCATGTGCTCAAGAGTGATTCTTGCGGCCTCAAAGGCCATATCAAAACAATCGCTAGGACTTTTAGCGGCAAGCACAACCATAGGACTTTCGCCATTTCTGCCGTACATTGCCATATTTAAATCAGACTGTTCAGTCTTGGTTGGAAGTCCCGTACTAGGGCCACCCCTTTGAATGTCTACTACAACCAAAGGCAGCTCAAGCATGACTGCCAAATTTATTGCTTCTGACTTTAATGCGATTCCCGGCCCTGAAGAAGTGGTGATTCCCAAAGCGCCACCAAAGCTCGCTCCTATGGAAGAACAAACGGCCGCAATTTCATCTTCGGCCTGAAACGTCATAACACCATGGTTTTTATGCTTTGAAAGCTCATGCAATACATCGGATGCGGGAGTAATTGGGTATGATCCTAAAAATAGATTGATGCCAGCATTTTCCGCGGCCCAAATAAAGCCCCATGCTGTGGCCGTGTTACCATTAATCTGACGATAGGTACCCTTTTCGATTGTAGCAGGTTTTACTTTATATCGATGTCCTGTTAGCTCAATCGTGTCAGCAAAGTTATAGCCGGCCTTTAAAGCGGTAATATTTGCCTCAATCAGCTCCTGCTTGCCCTTAAACTTATGCTCTATCCAGCGAATCGTTGGCTCAAGCTCCCTATGGTACATAAAGTATGTCATACCCAACGCGTAAAAGTTTTTACACCGAGTCTTAGACTTGGTGTCTAGATCCAACTCGCTTAAAGCTTCTTTTGTTTGAGATGTGATGGGAACCTTAATAACTTCATAGCTGCCAAGCTCTTTCCAGTCCAATGGGTTGTCTTCAAGCCCCGCCTTCTTAAAATTTCCGCTGGTGAAAGCATCTTCATTGACGATTATGACACCGCCTCTTTTTAGATCTTCGAGGTTTGCTTTCAATGCCGCAGGGTTCATGGCAACTAAGATGTCCGGACTGTCTCCCGGCGTGTTAATCTCAGTGGCGCCAAAGTTAATTTGGAAGCCTGAAATCCCGGCAACAGTGCCTTGAGGGGCCCTAATCTCGGCGGGAAAATCGGGAAAAGTGCTTATGTCGTTACCCATTAGGGCACTTGTGGCGGAAAATTGACCGCCAGTGAGTTGCATTCCGTCTCCGGAGTCTCCAGAGAACCTAATTACTATATTTTCAACTTCTTGAGGTTGTTGTTCTTGCATAGATATTCCTGTCTTTACTTAGGCAAACTATACAAAAAATAGGGTGTTTTGTAACCTATTTATTGAAATTGGGTGATGCCTTATGGCAGGTATTTCTCGAACAATTCACGCATGTAAACATCGTAGTGTGGAAGGATAGGCCTTATCGAATCAAGGTCCTGTTCGCGGGCATGCTTTTGAATAGCTTTTGTAATTTCCTCTAACTGATGAAAATGATAACTTTTAGCGGTTCCCACCACTTTGTGGCAGTAGTCCCTTATACTTTGCATATCTTCTGATTCAATGTAGCCAAGAAATTCTTGGTAATCGTTTTTACGGTTTTCAATATATCGAGGAACAAATTTGGCAATGCTTTCATGAAGACTAGAAACATCATCTGTGGTGGTAAATTTAAAGGTCATATTATTCCTCGTTTTTATAAAACTCTTTAGAGTATTCAAGCTTTTGGAGTTGGCGTTTAATTATCAGCTCGGCCAACTTAAGACTGACCTTGTTTATCTCTCCAAGATTGAATGCCGCATCGGTCTCCCTGTCATTGACATCAATTCTATAAAGGGCCTGTAAAAGCTTGTCCAAATCAGTTTGAATGAAGTGCTTGACTCTAAAAGCAAGCTTTTCTTTCAAGTAGTCAAGGTATGCACTTTCAGAGTCCAGACCTCTCTCATCCACCACCAAGTCGAAGTTGAAATTAGTTGAAAGATTTCTTTCGAGCTCGCTTTTTTTAATCATTTTTATTAGCGTGGTGCACAGTTAATTGGTTAAAAGGAATAACATAACCAAACTTATTACATGCTTCCACTAAAAAAGAGTTAAGCTTTCGCTCAAAGTAAGGCTTTCTAGAAGCGAGTTTTCCTCTGCACTTTAAAAAGATTCGCACATCCAATGAGCTTGCTCCGGCCTGCTTGAACTCCACGGCCATTGCCTGAAAGTCATCTTTGTCAGCTTCAAACTCTTCTTGCAACCTAGTTTGGACATGGTTTTTAAAGTTTTTAACCACATCGGACAACACTACTTCCTGGTGAGCATAATCCACACCAAAGACAACTTCGATCCCAAAGTCGTTTGATAAATTTATTGGATTTAAAGCTAAAAAGTCCTGAGTAGCTATCGTTTTAACCTGGTCTCCGATGAGTTTTAAGCTCACATACTCAGGTGACTGCATCATCACCTTTCCAAAGCTTCCATCACTCAGTTCAACCCAATCGTCTTTTCTTGTTGGAAACCATGGCTCCGAGTCACCTACAGGACGGGAATAAGACTCTAAAAGCAGTTTGGAGTTCACCCTCAATGTGCCGCCACTTAGGGCCGGGTTAACCAGTCTGCAGTAGTATCCAAGAGTTTTCACTTTCCAAGGAAGGCCGTTAAAAACTAAACGCTCCCCTTCTCTCACAGCTCCAAAATTTAAAACGATTTTAAACAGTTCAAAATATTGTGGGAGATAGTTCCTTGAGCTCCAAACGATTCCAAAGAGAAGAAGCACTATGAACGTTACAAGTACCCAGTCATTTAAAAGGTACAAAGTCGCGACCGCAATAAACAGCGCCGCCACAAAAGTGAATATTGAATAAAAAACTTTAAGGGGGCGCTTGACCCAGTGAACCTGTCCAGGGTGGTCCACAGCTTTGCCCATTCTTATCATAAAAAGGGAAATAAAACGGTCCTGCCCCATTCCGAGAAGCCAGTACAGCCCTAGAAAAACCGCAAGAGCAAGAATTAAGTTTTTTCCTTTGGTCTTGAAGAAGTCAAAAATAGCGTAAGAAACATTTGAGAATAGCCCTCCCTCAGCAGTCTCCATCTTAAGAAGTTTAAACTGAGTGTCTTCAAGCTCTATCCTCACGGATTTCTTAACCTCGTTTACGGCCTTAATGGATTTGTCTATGGCCCTCTTTAGCTGTTTTTGCTTGTTGCTTTTTGCAAACTCTTCCAATTTCTGCTCTGCGGTCCTCGCAGCTTCAAGCTTTTCATTCAATTTCTCTGTTCTTTCTTTCAGTTGCTGAATAGCTCTTGGGCGTTCAGATATCTTTTTTATTCCATCAATTAACGGATCAACAATATCTTTGATATCTTTGGATAGGTTCGTCTCTTCCGGTCTTTGGTCCGCTTTTCTAAGATTAATGTTAGTGGCCGTTTCAATGAACTCAAACCGCTTACTTTCATATTCCGACTGGAGCTTGTCTAGTTCACTTTCGAGTTTTAGCCTTATGACAAGATCTTGTTCTTCAGTAATTTTCTTCTTGGCCAAAAAGATATTGCTTTGGAGTTGCACCAACTCTCTTCTTATTCTTTTTAGACGCTCGGTTTTGATTTGCTCAAACTTTTTTTCTAGCTTGGTTTCTTCCTTATCTTCTTCTGCAAAAACATTTGTGGAAAATAACGCTAGACACAACAATAGGGGCAGTAAAAATCCATTTCTCATGTGCTATAGTATAAAAAAAGAAGAGCTGTTAAGCTATTAAAAATATAAAAAGAAGACTGGTACAATTATGGTAAAACGCGACGAACTTGTTAAATTCTTGGATAATCTTTTAAATGTGAAAACTTTTAGCGACTATGGCCCAAATGGACTTCAAATAGAGGGAAAAGAGGAAGTCAAAAAAATAGCTTTTGCTGTTTCGGCCACAAGAGAATCCATAGAGAAGGCGTGCGAAAAGAAGGCCGACGCAATGATAGTGCATCATGGGCTATTTTGGAGCTTTCATGGGCCTCGAACTATAACAAACGCATTTGGGAAAAGAGTTACTCCTCTTATAAAAAATGATATCAACCTTCTGGGCTACCACTTGCCCCTTGATGCTCATATTGAATACGGAAACGCCGCAGCAATAGCTAAGAAGCTTGAAATGGAAAACTTTGAGCCTTTTGGTGACAGAAAAGGCAGTCCTCTTGGTGTGAAGGCGCGCTTCAAACAACCTTTAGGCCCTGCCCAGTTAAAGAGTAAGCTGGAAGCTATTCTTGGACACTCAGTAATCCACAGCTGCCCTAGCGAAGAAAAGATTGAGTCAATGGGCATTATCACAGGAGGAGCAAACTCCGACTGGTTAAGCGCCCAAGCAGATGGCCTTGATGCCTACCTAACTGGAGAAATATCTGAACACGATTGGCATGAGGCCAAAGAAGGCAACGTGCATTTCTTCGCAGGCGGCCATAACGCAACTGAGCAGTTTGGCGTGCAGGAAATTATGAACCTCTTGGAATCAAAGCACCCTGAACTTGAGTGCTTTTACATCCCGAGTGACAATCCGGCCTAACTATTCGCCCTTAACAACAATATTGTTTGTAACTCTGTCCACGCCCTGAACCTGAGCTGCAATTCTTTCGGCCCTATTCTTTTCGGATTTACTTCTAACAAATCCACTCAAAAGAACAGTCTGCTTAAACGTGTCGACATTTATATCTGTCCCCGACACATCTTCATCTTTTAAGAGCTGTGTTTTCACTCTCGTGGTGATGGCAGCAGAGTCTATGGCCTGTCCAAAGCTTTCATCTTGTGGACCGCCAGCACACGCTCCAACACCAAGCAACATAGTCATCATCAGAAATAGTTGAATTGTCTTCATTGTCCCACTCCTTGTTCATTAAAAACAAATTACATCCACTATTAAATTGGGATTTTATGCATATGAACACTGCGGGAATTTATAAAAATGAATGATATGGCCAAGATATAGGCCATACAAGGTCAAATACGAGAGGTCTAGTTAAAGACCTCTCGATATTAAAGGCTAGTCTAAGTAGCCGCGTTTTTGTTGATCTCTTTCTATTGATCTGAAAAGTGCTCCAAAGTTGCCCTCTCCAAACGCTAGGTGATTCTTTCTTTGAATGATTTCAAAGAAGATTGGACCAATAACATTTTTGGTAAAGATTTGAAGAAGGTATCCCTCGTCGTCACCATCAACCAAGATTTGCAGCTCTTGAAGTTTCTTATGATCTTCAGTTACATTTGGAACACGCTCAAAAACTTCTTGGTAGTACTGATCGTCCATGTCCAAAGTGTCCACACCTTCTTTAGTTAAAGCAGATACAGACTTGATGATATCCTTAGTGGCCAAAGCGATATGCTGAACACCAGCTCCTTTGTACTCTTCAAGGTATTCATTAATTTGGGATTTTTTATCAGACCCCTCATTGATTGGAATGCAGAAGCTTCCATCAGGCGATCTAAGCGCATAAGAAGTAAGTCCAGTTTTAACACCTTTAATGTCGAAGTATCTAACTTCAGTAAAACCAAAAATGTCTTTATAAAAGTCAGACCACTTCTTCATGGTACCCTGCTCAACGTTATTCGTTAGGTGGTCAACAAACTCAAAACCTAGATCAGGGACAATATCTGGATTTTCTAATGGTACAAAACCCATTTTTTCGTAGCGTTTTTCATCTTTAAAATTGTCGATGAAGTAAATAAGACTGTCTCCAATCCCTTTGATTGCTGGAATCTCTTTGCCTTCACTTTTGTAATCACCAGCGCTTTCAGCTTTGGTGGCGCCTCTTTCAACACCTTTTTCAAAAGCAAAGTTTGCGTCGTCAACTCTCCAACCCATTGAGCTTACACATGGCCCGTGTTCTTTATAAAAATCCGTTCCAAAAGATTGTGGCTCGTAGTTCAAAAGAAATACAATGTCGTTTTGCTGATAAAGGTCTATTTTTTTTTGCTCATGTCTAGCAAGTCTGGAAAAGCCAAAGGCCAAAAATAGTTTATGTAAGGCAGAAGGGTCTTCCGAGCTAAACTCAGTAAATTCAATGCCTCTTAAATTCAAATGATTTTCACCACTCATAGTCACCTCATTTTTGCGTTAGAATTTTGTGGGATCATACACACTAAAAGGTTCATAGTAAAATAAGCTTAGACTAATTTCAGGGACTTATTGGAAAGAAAATTCTTGGACATGAATCACTCTACGCACCTCATCATTGCCATAGCCTGTAAGTGAGCTCTCATCCTTTATTTGGCCATTTAACTTTAGGGAGTACACCTTTTCACACCCAGATTTTGAAACCGGATTAAAATCCACCTTCTTGCCCCTGGATAAACGCTGCAGCACTTCTTGAAAGTCGTTGTTTGACCCTCTTCCAACTGCCAGTTTTTCACCATTTATAAGGATGTAGCTTGCGCCTTTTAAACACTGGTTTTTGTGAAAGGTGCCGGAGTACTGATAGCTCTGGTTGCAACCAAATAGACAAAGAATCATAAGCGCACTAGCAAGTTTCATAAGCTCTTCCATCTTAGCTTGTTAAGATTTTTGTTTTTTCTTGGAGCAGATAATAGTTCTTTAATTTATTTGGCACCTCTTTAGGAATTTCAATTTTCAGCTCCTCATACTTCTCAAGAAAGTCAACTCCAAACTCCACACCTTCTTCTTTCAAAATCCAGTCGAGTTTTTTTTGATCAAACTCCCCCGCCTTTGCGATCAGCTGAAGCATTTGTGAACTCCAACTTAAATTAGACAGGTCTGCCAAACTTAAGCTCTTTATTTTACCAAGGTTAATTTCTTTAAGGTTTATTTCAACAATCGACTTTTGTTTCAGCTCTAAAAATTTTAGAACCGCTTGCCTTTGTGGCAATGTTAAAAAAAGGCACTGAGCGATGTGTTGCTTGAGCTCCCCCATCCTAAAACTTCTCTCATACTCTTCAATAAGTATTTGATGCTTTGATAGAAACTCAAATGGAAAAACAGAGGGACGGAGTTCGCAGCAGACGGACAGCATGGTTAGAGGCTTTTGGCCTTTTTGAGTTTCCAATCTTAGATAGTGAGAATTAAGAGATAGCTCCATATTTTTAAGCAGAGCAATTAAAGACAATTCCATCTCCAAATTAAGCTTAACACTAAACCTCACCGCCCTTAGAAAGCGGACAGGATCTTTAACAAAACTCACATTGTCACAGGCCCTCAAAAGCCCAAGCTTTAAATCTTGAACTCCATTAAGAGGATCCACCAATCTCCACTGGCCGCCGTAATACTCAAACATAATTGCATTTAGAGTGAAGTCTCTTCTCTTGAAGCCATTGGAGTAATCCATATCGCTTACAAACTTAGCAGTAAAATTTGAATGGCCCACAGTATTATTGAAAATTTCAAGCCTTGGAAGTCCAAGCTCTAAGCTGTATTCTCCTACAGAAACCTCGTGAACATTATAGCCTTTTTCATAAACACTATAGTCTTTGCTTAGCAATTCAATGAGACTTTTAAATTTTGAAAGAAGCTCCCTTTCCTCAAGATCCTCTGTTGGCCTAAGTTCAACATCAACATCGTGAGAAAGAGTCTTTTCTCTCAACCAGTCCCGGGTGCATCCACCAATTATGCCCGACTTAAAACCCTGCTCGCTAACTTTATTTAAAAAGGCTAAAACATCTTTAGGAAGTTTAGAGTGAAATAGAGCTAGCTCTTTCATTTAAAGATTTAGATTATCGACTTCTTTTAACAAGAAATCATAAAGAGTATCTATTTTTAGGCTGTTCTTATCTTCTGGGTGATAAATAAAATTGAAAACGCTCGATTGAACATAGTCCTCTTTTCCTAACTGTCCCACTTTGTTCTTAAAATAAGATCTTCTTAAAACATGAGTCGGAACAACAGCAATACCTAATCCTTCATTAACCGCTTGAAGGATCTGTCCAAAGGCGTTCACCACAAGACGAGGAGAAGCTCCTCTTGGAACCTGTCCAAACCTTTGTTTGCACCAGGTGTAAAAAAGGTGATCTTTCTCTTCAAAGAATATCAAAGGTTGCTCAATAATTTCTTTCAATCCAGTTTCACTGTTGATGTTTAGGCCCTTAGGGAAAACCAATGTGGACATCTCGTTATGTAAAATTTCAGACTCGGAATGCGCTGGAGTCAAATGACTTGGAAGAATCAAGCAATCAATATCTCTATTTTCAAATTCTCGGATCAGCTTATCTGGATAGTCCATCTGAACCTTAACGTTCAATTCTGAAAAGTGACCAGCGAAATCAATCAGTCTCGTAGCTACCCAGCTTTTTCCTATCCCAAACATGGTGCCAAGGGTAACACCACCAATGATTTTGTTTTTTTCCTGCTGAATCTCACTAATCATGTCTTCAAAACGCTTGGAGTAGTTTTTTGAAAGCTTGGCTAGCTTTCTCCCTCCAGGCGTTAAAACCATTTTTTTACCCTGACGGGTGATAACGGAAAAGCCAACCTTTGACTCTAAGGTCTTGATATTCTGACTTACGGCAGACTGTGTTATACCAAGAGACTCAGCCGCCTGAGAGAGGCTTTCGGCCTTAGTTAGGGCCATAAGAACTTGTAATTGCGAAGATTCAATCATAAATGCATAAAAACACGCCCAATAGAATTTGTCTAGAACCTATTAGAAAAACTTATAAGTTTTATGTGGTCAAACTTAACTAAACTAAAAAGGCCATAAGACGTTTTAGCGGCCGTAAAAACTCTAAACACTTTTTATAGTTCAGATCAAAATTAGGTCGGTTTCAGCTGGCAGTGTGCTTGCTACATATTTCTTTATGAATAAATTGTTTTTTATCTTAATCTTTTCAATTTCCAAGCTTTGGGCAAGTTGTCCTGACTACTCTGTCCCATTGGCTATCGTGGAGAAGCACCTTGTGAAGTCTAAGACCTTAGGACTTAAAAGCAAAGGTTTAGTATTGGATGCAAGCTGCAGCAATGCTCTGGATTATGCCCAGATTAGACTTTTAATTGCAACTGAAGGGTATAATTACACCCCAATATATTTTGAATTGGTAAATGCTTTTTCAAAAGAGGATGCAGAATTCAATTCCGGAAACAAGTTTTATAAAGTCGCCGTGTCCTCTAAGAACCCGCTTCTACCATTGGTTGCTTTGATTGAAGGCTCACGCATAAACGAGCTTAATAAGGTTGCGAAATCCGCCCTATCTTTGATGGTAAAAATTCCCATGCCAAAAGTGGAATCTCCTAAAGGAATCACCGGCAAAACCTCAGGCCCGAAACAGTTTGATAGCAAAACTAAAATTGGATCTTCGGCCGATAGTAGCTACGACTATTATTTAATAACGGATCAAAATTCCACTCATTCAAAGATTGTATTTGAGAACTCTCGCATCGCTCATAAGGCCAGAGCTTCAAGGCCCTATTCTCTAAAAGGGCCTCTCCACCCGAAAGATTTAGAAGTTTTTAACAACGATCTTAAAGAGTTAATTCTATATTTCGAGGATGACCTAAACACAGAACTTACAAAGCAGGTGAATATTGCGGCACAAGACTTAATCTCAGACACCAAAGACGATGACATACAGGTCTTGGAATTTTTAGAGTTTAAACACAATCTTCTAGATGCCACACCAGGAATTGACCTAGTGGATGGAAACACAGTTGAGCTTGCCTACCCCGCCGGAGAAAGTGGGATTTATTTAAAGGTTAAGTTTAGAGTCAGAGCACAAACGAAGTACTTTAGAAAGACCACGAATATCTCGGTCACCATTAAAAACTTAAAAGTGTCTAACTTAATCCACGTTAGTCCGCAAGAAGATGGCTCGGTTGAGGTAACTATTCCTAATGAAGTAAAAGTAAAAGGCTCCGTCGACATTGATTTTAGCAATGACATACTAAATCTAATTATTAGCGCTATAGAGAAAACCTTTGACCCTCTTTCAAAAAAACTTAGAGAAGTTGTGGCGGACACACTCAAAGAAGATTTAAAAGAAGATTTAGAAAAACTTGTCAATGCATCCAAAAACCCTTTCGGGAAAGAGATGGAGGTTTTGGCCCCATATTCGGCACCAGTTGAAAACAAAGAACAAATAATTCAAAAGATCGAAGATAAAATGTTTCGCCACCATCTAGCAGACTCCACTCTGCAAAATCCAGTATTAAGAAATGAAGACAAGCTTACTTGGAAGGACTACCAACAATTAGACCTTGATAGCTTGGAGTATGATAGAGCAACCATTGGTATGGACGGCGCCATTTGGACTGGAACCTTTCTCACCTCTATGGCGTTAAAATACTCAGTGACCCAGAGTGGACAGGACCTAGAACGTATACAGCTTCTCCTGGATAAAATAAATGTACTTGCCACGGTCAATGGAGCTGGGCCTTTATCAAGAAGCGCTATACCAGAAAGCAGCCGTTGGTATGAGCAACTTGAACGTGAAGGTAGACTTCAAACATTTAGAAGCAAGCTAATTGAAGGTGAATACTGGCATAGTTTCCAAGGCTACCAAGGTGTAAGCAGGGACCAATATATGGGAGTCATGACAGGACTCATAAACACCTTCATGTATGTCCATGACCCGCACACCAGGGACAAGGCCAAAAGAATTTTTAAACACCTTTTAGACTACTTGATTCATACAAACTGGATAGTGTTTGAGGATCACCCTGGCAATCTATTTGATGAAAGTGAGCCAAGAACCTTACCTGCCCATTACGCGGGAATAGGACTTCACAAACTCACTTACCTATTGGCGGGAAAGATAATGTTTCCTGAAGATGAAACTTATCAGGCCCAGTATATTAAGTACCTGCCATTGGCCAAAATGGTTTGGTTTCTTGACTTTATTTCAAGTCTTGAACCTCTTGATGAGTACTATAACTACAATCTTAAGCACACCCTATATCTGACTCTCTCGAACATCCTGGAAGATGAGCAGCTTCAAGGACACTTTTCAAAAGGCATAAAAATCTTTGAACACTATATAGGACATCATAAAAACCCATATTTCAGCGCAATCAGATATGTTACCGCCCAGAGCTTTGGAATCGACTTGGACTTCTACTCAATGAAAGAGGAGATACATGAAAACTACAACGGCGCATTTTACAGAGCACACAATATGGGCATGGCAACCGAAGATGAAAAGGAACTCGCAAAGATATACTCTGACAAGCTAACCATCGCTTACACACTTAGTGGTGAGAAAAGGTACAAAGTCCCTGCGGCCATTCCCCCACGATTTAGAAATTATTCTTTAGACTTTCTATGGCAAAGAGACCCATTCACTCCCCTAAATATAAACTCCCGTATTAAGCGAGGGAACATTGCAGGGCTTGATATGCACATTATGTACTGGCTTTTAAGAGCAAAAGACATTCGATAGCAAAAAAAAAGGGGCCTTGTTAGGCCCCTTCTAGCAAGTGAATGCTTATTTTTGATTAATCATCGTTAGCAAGTTTTTCTTCTCTAGCTTTGATTACTTCAGCTTGAATGTTTGATGGACACTCTTTGTATTCAGCAAATTCCATAGAGTAAGTCGCTTTACCAGCTGTACCAGACCTTAGGTCAGTTGAGTAACCAAACATTTCAGATAGAGGAACCTGAGCGTTAACAATAGTCTCTCCACCATGTCCAGCTTCTGAACCTTGGATGATACCACGTCTAGAAGAAAGGTCACCAATTACGAAACCTTGGAAATCATCTGGAGTTTCAACTTGAACTTGCATGAATGGCTCAAGAAGAACAGCGTCAGCTTTAGAGATACCTTGTCTCATTGCCTGACGAGATGCAATTCTAAACGCCATATCAGAGGAGTCAACATCGTGGTACTTACCGTCGTTTAGGTCAACTTCAACGTTGATAAGTGGGAATGCGGCCAATGGACCTTTTTCCATGATGTCTTCAAAACCTTTTTCACAAGCACCAATAAATTCAGAAGGAATTGATCCACCTTTAATATTGTTGTTAAACTTAAAGTTTTGATCTTCTCTTTCTTTCTTGTCATCAGTAAGTGGTCTGATAACACCAACAACTTGACCAAACTGACCAGAACCACCAGTTTGCTTCTTGTGAGTGTAATCAAAAGCGGCTTCAGTTCTAATTGTCTCTCTGTAGTTAACCTGAGGAGCACCAACTTCTACATCAGCTTTGTACTCACGCTTTAGACGCTCTACATAAATTTCAAGGTGAAGCTCACCCATACCTGCAATTCTTGTCTCACCAGATTCTTCGTCAGTGAAAACGTGGAATGTAGGATCTTCTTTTCTAAATCTGTTAAGACCTTTAGACATTTTCGCCTGCTGATCTTTATCTTTTGCCTTAATGGAAAGCTCGATAACTGGAATTGGAACGTGCATTCCTTCACAAGAGATATCAAGTAGGTCGTCAGATCCAACAAATGTGTCACCAGAAGCACAGTCAACACCAACCATTGCGATAATATCGCCTGCTCCGGCCATTTCAATATTTTCTCTATCGTTAGAGTTCATTCTAACCATTCTACCTACACGAACCTTTTTACCAGTTCTTGTATTCCAAACAGTGTCACCTTTAGTAATCTTACCTTGGTAAACTCTTGTGTAAGTCAACTGACCAAACTGCTCGTCAGTAATTTTAAATGCCATACAAACAAGTGGTTTTTCAAAGTCTGGCTCAAGAGTGATTTTTTCTTCGCCACCCTTAGTTTCTTTGATACCAGTAGGCTTAACACAAGAAACTGGTGAAGGAAGGTATCTAGCAACAGCGTTTAGTAGTGGTTGAACACCTTTATTCTTAAATGCAGAACCCATGTAAACAGGAACTAACTCAAGAGAGTTTACACCAGCTCTAACACACTTGTGGATTTCCTCGATAGTTGGCTCTTCACCTTCAAGGTATTTTTCCATGATTTCATCGTCAAATGCAGATACTTCATCAAGCATCTCTGCTCTTTTCTCTTCCATTAGGTCCACTAGGTCAGCTGGACACTCTTCAATTCTAACGTTTTCACCGTTTGAACCATCAAAGTAGTAAGCCTCTTTAGTGATAAGGTCTACAACACCTTCGAAGTTTTCCTCAGCACCAATAGGGATTTGCATAAGAACAGCGTTAAGGTGAAGCTTCTCTTTAAGCTCTCTTGCACCTTTGTCTGCGCCAGCACCCATACGGTCCATCTTGTTAAGGAAAGCAAGCCTTGGAACGTTATATCTTTTCATCTGTCTATCAACTGTAATTGATTGTGCCTGAACACCAGAAACAGAACAAAGAACTAGAATCGCACCATCTAGAACTCTTAGAGATCTCTCAACTTCAACTGTGAAGTCAACGTGGCCCGGAGTATCGATAATATTGATTTTGATTGACTTGCCGTCACCTTCAGCAAAAGTGATGCCTTTTTTGTCAAAACCATGCCAGTGAACAGTAGTAGCCGCTGAAGTGATTGTAATCCCCTTCTCTTTCTCTAGCTCCATGTGGTCCATTTTTGCGCCGTCACCGCCGCCACGAACGTCTTCAATCTTGTGAATCATGTCACAGTAGAAGAGAATTCTTTCTGTTAGTGTCGTCTTTCCCGAGTCAATATGGGCCGAAATCCCAATATTTCTCGTCTTTGGTAAGTTTTTCATTCTTTCTCCAACGGGTATAAAGTTATTACTTCGCGTTAATTTTTTGCAAATTTATCGGAATCTTAAGAAAAAATCCAATAAGAGTCAATCAAATTACAGCCTTTAATCCAGCATTATTTTAACCTTAATATTTGAATCGGATTAAAATGCTTCATTGCCCAAAATCACCTTGCGCTTTTAGACCTTTTTCATTAATAATACTGCCCATGTCTTATCGTGATTTATCAAAAGAAATACTGTATGAAGGTGTTAAAACGCTTGTAAACACCGAATCCGCTCATATTCACTTGGCACAGCAAAAGCTTTACACTCTGTTTAGCATTGGGTTTCAGTACCTACTGTACAAATCCACTAAAGAAGCTGGACACTACATTATTAGAGTTGAAGACAGTTATCTACTGGATAAGCTGCAAAAGAAGTCCAAAGATCAATCAAGTAGAAGATTCATGCAAAGCTTAGCCCTTCCAAGAAAGTTTAAGTATGGTGGATCAGTATTCCACTTGGATTTTTTCAATCTCTCAACCTGGGCCAATACAAATGAGCTTCCAAAAGAAAAGGTCAAAGGTGCCCTTATTGTAAAAAACGCCACCAAAAAGCCGTTTGGAGACTACTTCGTTGATGAAGAAGATGAGCAAATGAAGGCCATGCTTGAATCACTGCCAGCTGATTACTACTATTCATCGCTGCAACAGTTTGTTCCTAAAACAATCGTTATCGCTTATGACGAAGAATATAATGATGTTGAACAGGTAAGATTCCCATTTATCAAAGAAGAGCCTAAGGAGAAGCTTTCCCGAGGTGTAAACATAGCAAGTGATGTTAACCTTGATGATTTAAAGGACTAGCTTCTTAGAATCTTTTTTATATTATCCATTTCCATTTTAGAAGACAAAGCTCCACCGCAACTTGGAGCACTATACTCTTCCTCGTGTGGCCTATAATTGATTTCGGCCCCTTTGGAGCTCACTGGAGTATACACAAGCCTGGAACCTAGTGACTTCTGTAATTCCTTCATCTCATCAGAGCTATAAAGAGAGGGGTCTAAAGCATAAAGCTCAAGGCCTAAAGTTTGTAGAGTGCTAAGACTTACCTTTGAACATGCATGTATTCCAACCCTACCGAGCTTTAAAGTGGATGAACTTTTCAGCTTGGATATAAACCTCTTTAAAACATCTATGTTGTCTTCACAAAATGCAAGAACAGGCTCGTCCAATAAAAACAAAAACGGTTCACTGCTTAATATATTAAACTCTTTTTGAGTTGCAATTAATTGGTCCAGGTAATTGTCCAAGATCTCTTCAGACTTTGTATGATGGTCTAAAGCGGACAAGAGCGTTAAAGGACCGCATGCTTGCCACTTATATGTTGAACCAAGCCTTTCAAAGAATTCACTTTTAGCGCTGAAACTTAAAAGAGAGCTCTTCTTTTGACTGTCAACTTTCACCGCGGCTCCTGTAAATGAGTAGCCTTCCAAACACTCAAAGGCCTGGTTCAGCATAAACTCATCCTCATACAACTGAGGCAAGTTTGGCAAAGTGGGCACATCAAAAGAGAACACATAATCTATTGCCTCTTCAACACTCTCAAAAGGAAGACTTCCAATAAGAAATGATTTCATAATCTTTTTATGACTTGTTCGAATTTTTTTAGAATCTCTTTTTCATGACCTATGTTGCACTGACCTAAAGATACACGTAGTCCGTTTTTTGCGTAATCTCTTAGTCCCATTGAGATCAATGTATTTGAGGGCTCAACTGAGCCAGCTGAGCAGGCGGATCCACTACTGATATCAAGGCCTGCCATATCAAACTGTATTAGAGAAATGTCGGCCTTCTTGGACTTTATTATGAAGTTTAATGTATTCACAGCTCTACCGTATTTAGAATCCTTGCCAACAACAATGGCATCCTCACGGTTAAGAACAAGCTGTTCGAGCTTGTTCCGCAAGACCTCAATAGCTGAAAGATCCAAACCTTGGATATCTTCCAAAGCAAGTTTAATGGATATGGCACCTAAAACATTTTCGGTTCCACCTCTAAGGCCCGATTGTTGAGCTCCGCCTTTCATTAAAGGTTTAAAAGGAAAAGCTTTTCTAACAAAGCTAAACCCAATTCCTTTCATAGCGCCAAACTTGTGAGCTGAATAAGTGTACGCATCCAATCCAGTGCTTAAACGCTCCCAGTTAATGATCTTTCCAGGAGACTGAGTGGAATCCACATGCACAAAACAATCGGCTTTCTCTTTCAGCGACAGGGCGTCCTCAAGGCTCCAACGAACACCCGTTTCATTGTGTACATATAGAAAGTTTGCAAAGGCCCTGCCCTTATTTTTGGTCTTCCAACTCTTAATCAGCTCAATATTGTGCTCCAACTCAAAGTCCCCGCTAGAAGAAATAGACATGGGGATCGTTTCCACGCCCCGCTCTTCTAGAGCTTTGGCACTTGAGATTGTCGCGGGATGATCACTCTCGCAATAAAACATCGCGTCACCCTCTTGGGCAGCTTCAAAAAACGAGCGAATTCCTTCAGTTGCTCCAGAGTGGAAAACTAAATGATATTCGGAAGCGTCCAGGTCAAATAAATTAAATAGAAAGTCTTCTACTTGATTCAGACACTTTCGAGAAAATTTTCCAGAGGTGTGTATCGATGCCGGGTTGGCAAAAGGAAAATCCCCTTTCTCTAAATAGCTTTTGAAGCTCGTAGAAAAAGGGGATGTAGCATTATAATCCAGATAAAATCTATTTTTCAAAATTACTGGTTAATCTCTCCAATATTTGGTCTGATTACAGACTCAGAGCTTGTTTGGCCCATATTAGAGCTTTGAGCTTCTGAAGCTTCTCTGTTTTCAGTTCCCTGAGCGCCCATACCAGCTTCTCTAGACTTTCTTTGAAGATCGCCAAGAGTAGTTGTGCTCAAGTATTCTTGCATTAGAATACCAAGGTTTTGGAAAAAGTTACGAGTTAGGTTGAACTCAGTAGTGTTAACTTTTGCAGCTTCACCTTCGTTAGGTCTAACCTCAACACCAGAGCTTGGGTTTCCAAGAATATCTTTTGCTGGGTTAATGTTTTCACCAACACATTCAAGAACGTCCTTAATAGTAATTTCGTCCATTGATCTAGCTAAAACGTAACCACCACCTGGTCCTCTTACAGACTTAACAACTCTACCAGTTCTTAGCTTTCTAAAAAGCTGCTCTAGGTAGTGAAGAGAGATAGCTTGTCTTGTGGAAATTTCTTGCAATCTAACCGGGTTACCGCTTGAGTGAAAAGTCAGGTCAAGCATAGCTCTTACTGCGTAACGGCCTTTTGATGTAAGTCTCATTGTAAATCCTCCATAATCTGATTAAACATAATTTTTGTTTTAGTTGGGACATCTTCTTCCTTAGAGTCCGTGCTAATATTCGACCGAAATTTTCAATCCGGTAAATATCACAATAAAAATTATCACTCTTTTTGGTTGTTGACGTCAACTGTTAATTACTAAAGAAATATTAAAAAGAACTTACATTTCAAAATGGCCATAAATTATTGAAATTATTCATTTGTTGCGATATGTAAACATGGAGTTTTTGGATGCGCGTGGAAGTAATTTCCGACTTTTGCGCTCAGTCGAAATTTAGTACCCCTCAAGCTTCTTCAGAAAGAAGTTTCTACTAAAGCTAGACTTATCTTCGTCTTCAATTTGGGCCTGACTATTTACCTCTATTTCCAGACAATATAAATCAAACTCTTCAGGCACTTCTTTAAGTATAGTGCTTAAGTAGGTTTTCCCCCACTCAACTAAAAAATAATTTTTATCTTCTAAGTAAAGTTGAAGCTCTAAATGATAAATTTCCTCAGGTTCTTTTAATCGATAGAAGTCAGCATGCAAAACTGTGTTGGTTTCAGACAGTACTGCATAGCTTGGACTAAGTGTTTCGTCATCGCTTATAAAACTTTTTGCAAAAGTAGTTTTACCCGCTCCCATTGGCCCATCCAGTAGGATTAACGCCTTAGGTTTAACGGCCTCTTTCAACTCGTGCGCTACATATGGCAAGTCAGCCGCAAAAACCTTTTTCCATTCTCTAACCAATTTCTCTGACAAGATTATTCTCCATAAATAATTTTATCCATCTGACTTTCAAGCTCTTGGAATGTCTTTGAAAAGCAATCTATCAGCGAAGACGCAGTCATGGCCCTAACTCCGTGCTTTTCAGCTGCAAAGTGTCCAGACATCGTATGGGCAAGCACGCTCATACCCAAGGTCTGATTAAAGACTTTGTATCTATCGCTTAAGGAGATGCTTTTATCTTTCAACTCAGGCTCCTGGCCTAAAAGGCCTGCAAGTATGCCCGCTAGAACATCACCAACTCCGCCAGTCGCCATTCCATCGTTTGGATAGTAGTTAAAGAACACATTGCCATCACTAAGGCCCATATAAGTGCATGGCCCTTTTAAGATTACCGAGCAATTGATCTGCTCAACCAAGTCTTGCAGGTGCTGCACCGGTCGCCTTTCAAGCTCTGAGTATTCAATATTGCAAAAGCGGGAGAACTCTCCAAAGTGAGGCGTAATAACCGTGGGAGCATTCCTAACTGTAAAGGCTCCCTTGTCTTCGTTAAGCTTTAGAACGTTAATAGCGTCAGCATCAAGAACAACTGGGCCATCAAAATTATTTAATATCTCAAGGGTCAGTCTCCGTGCCCTTGTTGACCTAGCGAGACCAGGGCCAATAACGATAGAAGAGTATTTATTTAGATCTTTGATTAGTCGAGGCCATTTGGACACATCAAGTGGTAGATACCCAGTCATGATCTCTGGAATGAGTCTATCCATTAACTCCTTATATTGTGGTTCCCAAGTAGCTGCTGTAACAAGTCCGGCCCCTGTTTTCAAAGCGGCCTGAGAGGCCATCACAAGAGCTCCGGTAAGTCCATGAGACCCACCCAAACATAGAGGATGTCCAAAGACTTTTTTGTCTGCAAACTTGTCACGCTTGCTGGAAGGATCCACCACGTCTTCTAAGTTTAGAAGACGCTTATTTCCTTCTGTTAGCAAGACTCTCGGAAAGCCTACCCTAAGCACTTCCACATCTCCAACCAGTCTAACCCCGTCAGCTTCGTAATATCCAAGCTTAGGAAGGGCCACGGCCAAAGTCAGATCCGCGCTAATTGCCTTGCCTTGAATAAAACCTGTGTCGCCTTCAACTCCCGATGGAATGTCAATTGAGATCGTGTAAGAGCTGTTGCTGTTTACAAAGTCCACCACTTCATAAAGAAAGTTGGACATCGGCAATCTTACTCCCGTTCCAAAAATTGCATCAATAAATATGATGCTTCCTGAAACCTGTGAGCAATAGCTTGCAAGCTGCTCAATATCTTCAATCATGTTGACTTTAACGCCGAAGGACTTCGCCATCTCCAATTGCACTTTCAACTCATCGCTGGTGCTGTCTTCTCCAAACAGCATAAAGGCCCTAACCTTTCTGCCTAAACTTGTTAGGTGTCTTGCCACGGAAAGACCATCCGCTCCATTGTTGCCTCGGCCAATCAAAAAGATGATCTCGCTGTTTCGAAATTTAGAGAGTATTTTGCTCTCAATGACGCTAGCGCCTTTGGAACCAACGTTCTCTATGATCAAGCGCTCGTCAAAACCAAACTCTTTTTGAGCGCGGATCTCAATGTCTTTCATCTCGTTTATATCGACAATCCTCATGGGAACTCCGTTTTATTTATTACTTTCCAAAACCTCAATCAGCTTCTTTACTGAGCTTTCCAGCCCTGAAAACACAGCATCACAGATAATCCAGTGGCCAATATTGTATTCAGCAAACAACTTATTCTCGGCCAAAGGAACAAGGCTTTCGTCGGTTAGGCCATGCCCAGCATGATACCCAATATTTTTTGACTCTATAAATTCTTTCTCACTTCTAAACCGCTCTATGAAGTCTTCAATAGGATTGTCCTGAAGAAACGCCTGGGCATAGTCGCCAGTATGGATTTCGACTGCGTCGATGTTAAGTTCAACACACTTTTCTAAGGTTTTACGATCAGCTTCAACGAATAGTGAGATTTTAACACCCGGGATTTCTTTTTTGAATTTTTCACAAGCGGCCTTCACTTTCTGGTAATTCTCATCATCCAAAAGGTTGAGGCCACCCTCTGTTGTTCTCTCTTCTCTTTTCTCAGGAACAATACAAATCCAGTCAGGTCTTGTGTCGACAGCAATTTCTATAATTCCTGGGTCCACGCCTAGCTCAAGGTTTAATGGTTTTCCATATCTTTGGGTCACAAGCTTCACCGCGTTTACATCCGGGTCTTGAATATGCCTTCTATCTTCTCTTAAATGAATGGTAATTTGATCGGCTCCGGCCTCTAAAGAGATTCTTGCCGCTTCCGTAATAGAAGGGTAATGCTCCCCTCTGGCCTGTCTAAGAGTAGCAACATGGTCAATGTTAACACCTAATCTGGACATAGATCTCTCCTATTTAGCCAAGCTGGTTTTTACAACTTCCACAAGTTCATCACAGCACTCTCTTACCAGCGCTTCATCTTCACCCTCTACCATAACTCTGGCCAAGTTCTCTGTCCCGCTGTAACGCAGCAGCACCCTTCCTGTGCCTTTAAGTGTTTTGTTTACTTTCTCAACCGCCTTTTCAACCTCAGGAAGCTCTTCAAACGGTTTCTTTTCTTTAACACTCACGTTTTTCATGATTTGAGGGTACAGTTCAATTTCATCCAAAAGCGAGGAAAGTGGTTTGTCGTAATGTTTAACGCACTCTATAACCTTTAGCGCCGCCAATATGCCGTCACCTGTGGTTGTGTGCTTCTTAAACACCAAGTGTCCACTCGGCTCTCCGCCAAAGCAAGAACCAGACTGCAACATTCTTTCAACAATATAGCGATCACCAACCTTGGTTCTAAATAGCTTTAATCCAACTTTTTCAAAGTATTTTTCAAGTCCAAAGTTTGTCATTACGGTCCCAACGATTTCATTGACACCATTCAATGAGTCAGTGTCTTTAAGGAACTTTGCAAGAACACCCATCAGCTTGTCCCCGTCAACCACTCTGCCTTTGTCATCAATAATTGCGATTCTGTCTCCATCGCCATCGAGACAAATTCCAAGGTCAGCTCTGTATAACTGCGCCTTTTCAGCACAGGTTTCAGGGTGTAGCGCTCCTACACCTTTATTGATATTTGTGCCATCCGGTGAATTTCCAATTGAGATTACTTCCGCCCCTAGCTCTCTAAACGCTAGTGGCGCAACCTTATAGCCTGCTCCATTGGCGCCATCAACAATAAGACGCATTCCTTCCAAGTTGTAGTCTGAACTAAAAGCGCTTTTAACCTGGACAATATATCTGCCCATGGCCTCATCAAGCCTTTTTGCGTTACCGAGTTGGTCATCCAATTTAATGTCGATAAGCTCTGGATTAAGAACCATATTTTCAAGCTCCAGCTCCACCGAGTCAGGCAGCTTATGTCCAGTTCTATCAAAGAGTTTTATCCCATTGTCGTAGAAAGCGTTGTGAGAGGCCGAGATCATGACTCCCGCATCAGCTCTCATTGACTGGGTTACAAATGCAACGCCAGGGGTTGGCATGGGGCCTGTCAGTATCGCTCTTCCACCCTGTGAACACACACCTGCAGAGAATGCCTGCTCAAGCATGTAGCAGCTCAGTCGAGTGTCTTTGCCAATAATAATTAATGGTTTCTTAGATTTTGTTTTCTTTTGAAAATAGCTGGTGGCCGCTCTTCCAAGCGCAAAGGCAATCTCTCCAGTCATCGGATAAACATTGGCCCTGCCCCTAATACCATCAGTTCCAAACAACTTTCTGCTCATAATTATTTTCCTTCCACTTCTACAGATATTGAACTTGGCTGAATCTCCAACAGGTGAAGCCCCGGAGGAAGCTTTGCCACCAAAGGGATTTCCACTTTGCCTCTGGCATTGTCTGGGACTTCAGCGATGACATTAATATCTTTTGTTCCGTATTTAAACTTTTCCTTATTATCCGCTAATACCATAAGATTAACGCTTCGCCTATCCACCTCTTTGATAAGCTTTGAACTTAAAAACTTCACAGGTATATTCTTAAGAATCATATTCGCTCTAGTCGGATGAATTGTGTACTTGAATTCAACAAACTCTTGCTCAAGCATAATTCGCTCATCTGGGCCTTGCAAAGGTACCTTCAAGCTGGAATCCCCAGTAAGGCCATTCAACTCTATTGGACCGGTTTCAACATACTTTAATTTTCGGACAAGCGAGATTGGTCCCTCCACCAAGATTTTTTTTGGCTCGACGCTTGAGCCCACCATTTTATGATCGCTGGGGACCTCCCCTATAATCATCTTTCTTACAGGAACTTCTTTTATTAAGGACTTCTCAAGCTTTACAATCAATCGACTTGGCTCAACTCTAGTTAACTCAACACCAAAGGGAAAAGTCATCCCAAGCTCGGCCACATTGATTTCATATCTTGTTTTGTTTTTCTCAAATATCTTTTTAAGGTCTACTACGAGTTTTTCATCATCGGACATGATTGATCGCACAAACACTCTAGGCCCAGAAATCGCGTATGTAATTTCCCCCACCGGCTGGTTTTTGACCGAGTATCCCACAGGGGCCTTGTATTCAAGTTTAACGATCTTCTCACCTTTGGTCTGGGCGCTGCTTAAGACGTACAACCATAAAAAGAATGCGAAAAAGACAGAGAAGCCTTTTAGGACATGTTTACGCTTCTTCTTGGCGTCCATGCTCATACACTTCTCCTAGCTTCGCTAAGATCCTCAAGGCCTTCAGACCTCTCGGTTACAAGAAGTTGTCTAAGATGTTTTCGAAGCGCTTCCTCGTTTTTCATATAAAAGAACTGACCGTTGTGGCACAGGTTTACCCTGCCAGTCTCCTCACTAACAACCAATACAACAGCGTCACTCACTTCAGTAATTCCCAATGCGGCCCTATGTCTAGTTCCCAAATGGGAGTCTATTTCCACATTTTTAGAAAGTGGCAAAAAGCAGCCGGCGCTTTGAATTCTATTTTCATAGATGATCACTGCGCCGTCATGCAAAGGTGAATTTGATTGGAAAATTGAATACAGGATATCTGAATGCACGCGACAATCCAGTCTAGTCCCGGTAAGTGAATAGTTTAAAAGGCCATGGTTCTTTTCAAAAACAATCAAAGCGCCAGTCTTCTCTCTACTCAGGGCGGTTGAGGCCGTCACAACTTCTTCAATCTGAACATTATAGCGAGTTCTTTTTCTCCGCCCAATAATCTTGGCCTCTCCAAACGCTACTAGAGCAGAGCGTATCTGATCTTGGAAAAGAATAATTAGAATCACAAAGAAGTAGTCAAAGAAGTGATTTAAAATCCAATTTAGCGAATAAAGCTCATAGCTAAGACTGAACCAATACAAAGTGGCCAGGGCAGCTAGGCCTAAAAGCATTTGAACGGCCCTAGTCCCCTGTACAATAAGCAGGAAACGGTAAAGGATGAACGCCACAATGGCGATATCCAAAAAGTCCGTCGCGGTAAAATTTCCAATGAAACCTATTAAATAGTTCAAAGCGCATCCGTAAACAAATTTATATCTTATCTATCGGATATTTATGGAGAAATCTAAAATAAAAAAGGCCTCGGAAGAGGCCTTAAGCTATGCTGCTGATGAGTCTTCTGATTGATTCTTTTTTGAGAGCTCGTCGTAGACTTTGTCTGAGATGAGAAGTTTCTTTCTTAAGGCCTCTCTAGATATGCCCATTGCCTTGGCGGCCTTGGACTTATTGCCTTTGTTTCGCTTGATTTCAGCGTAGATCATTTCTCTTTCCACGAGCGCCACCCTGTCTTTAAGAGAGATAGTGTAATCTCTAGCAAATGGTATGGTGTCCAGGCCTTTGATTGACGCTTTTGAGAGATCAACAATCGGAGCCGCTCCGTTTTTAATTTTAGAGATTATATGCGCCTTTGGATTGTAAAGCACCGCTTTCTCCACAGCTTTTTGAAGCTCGTGAACATTTCCAGGCCAGTCATATGTTTTTAGCTCTTCTTTCACTTCATCAGAGAATTCCTTTAGTAAAAGCCCCTGCTTTCTACACTCTTTTCTTAAGAAGTATGAAAGTAGGTCCTCAACATCTTGAACTCTTTTTCTTAACGGAGCCACTTCTAAAATGGACGAAAGCGCCATATCTAAGAGATCTTCGTTAAATTCCCCTTCCTCTTTTGTTAGCTTTTCCAGGTCAACGCTTGAAGTGAATATGACTCTAGCGTCCAAAGTCATTTGACTTCCAGGCACTCTTCTATCTTTAAGAACTTTTACAAGTTTTGTTTGCAAGCTCAATGGCATGTGTCCCACTTCATGCAGCACTACAGTGCCACCCCTGCACACTTCCATAAGACTTGATTCTTCATCGCTTCCAAAGAGCTTTCTTTCAAGCTCTTCTTGATCAACACCCTTGCATGGTATGACTTCAAACTTCTCAAGCCCTCTTTTGCCTTCATTGTGAATAATTCTTGCAAGGAGCTTTTTGCCAGTTCCAAACTCTCCCTTTATAAGAAGTGGTGTGTCGATATCCTTAAGCTGAACAATGGATTTTCTAATCTCATTTGTTTGTGGAGATCTTCCAATATAAGCATATTCCCTGTCGTAAGGAGTTGAAAACCTCCTGATAAGCGACTTCTCAGAGATTGGATTGTAATTGTGAAACACAGAGGAAAAGATCAAGGCCAAAACCTTCATCATTTTTTCATCTTCCATTGTGAATCGATCTTCGTTTCTTTTGTTAAGAACCTCAATAACCCCAATGACTTTGTCCTCTCTATTTGTAAGCGGAGAACAAAGGATGGACCTTGTGGAAAAACCAGTTTTGGCATCCACTTCTTCGCTAAAACGAACCTTGTCAGTTTCACAGTCAATATTTAAAGGAACGCCTGTTGTAAAAACACTTCCTGCAATTCCCTTACGATAGTCAAACTTCAAAAGATCTTTATCGATCCCTAGCGCGGCCGCAGCTTCCAGCTCATTGGTTTTTGGATTAATTAAAAATATTGACGCTCTTTGGGCGTTCAAGATTCTTGAAATCTCTTCCAGCATGTTGTTCAGAAAGCCTTCTTGAGATCCAAATGCGGTAATGTCTTTAAAGAGTGAAAGCATTAGTGAAAATACTTCAAAAGACTCTGTGGCCTTTTTGTATCTCTCACTTAACGCCATATTGGCCAGACATCCTCTCGCTCTATCAGGAGAGAAGCTGGTTACGTATTGCTCTATAAAGCGTCTCATATTTTTTTGATCGTCTTTATCGACCTCAATTCCGTAAAGCATCTTGTCCTCTTCCAGCTCGTAGCCAAAAGATCTTACAACATGCCCTTCCACATCAATGCGAAGTCTTTTGAATTGCAGTGAGATTCTAATGTTTGTTTCCACTCCGAGTCTTGAGCTTGAAATAAAACCGATCCCCGTAACGGAAACATCGGCCAAAGTGGCATCTTTGATATACTCAAACTGCCCTAGTTCGTTTTCATACTCAATGAGGCACCTTACTTCGTCCCCTTTCTCAACAGGAATTCTAAAAGACTGAAAGAACTTAAATTCTTCAAAACTTGTAAACATAGATTCTCCTTAAAACAAATCTGTCTTATAGATCGGAGAATCAATCCAAATTCTTTAGCTTTTTGGCAATAATTTGTGGCACCTCTAAATTTTAAGAGTATTCCAGTACTTTTCGGCCTCATAGAGCTCATTTTCGCAAAATACAGGCACATACTTGGCGAGTTCCTTCGAAATTAGCCCCTGCCCCTCTATTAATGTGCCAGAGAAAGATCCATCATAGATTTGTCTGACTCCACAACTGGGACTTTTGTCCTTCATAATCGCCATCGATATGGAGTTATCATTTATGAATGCTTCTAGGTTATCCACTAAAGATCTGAATTTTTCAGTAATGACAACTCCGCTTTCATCCACAACCTCACCATTTTTCAGCTCGATTGGGGCTCGAGGAACGCTCATTCCAGATGCAACTTCAGGACAGAGTGAGACTATTTGATCCGAGGCGGCCAATCTAGCAATCCAACTACTGTTCATAAAGCAGTTACCACCGTCATAACGGACGTTTTGTCCTAGCAAGCACGAACTGACCAATATCTTCATTTGACTGCCCTTTTTAACATCCCAACAACCGAATCCATCTCATCTTTTATCAACTCAACGCCTGGGTAGCAATTGAGATCGATTGGATACAATTCTCCCTCAAATTCTAGAAAATCCACTGCTGCAAAGCGAGGACTTAATTGATTGAAAATAACATCGGCCATATCCTCTAATCTTTGGCCAGGCCTTGTAACTTTTTGAGCGCTGCCGCCCTTAAAAAGGTTTCCTCCTGTCTTTTCAAACCAAAACCTGCGATCACCAATAAAGACACACCTAAACTCTGAGGAGAAGTTCAGTCCTTTTTGCACGATGTAATTTTGATCTTTCAAACTTGAAATTGAAATCAGGAGCTCTTCCAGACTGTCAAACTTCGTTACTCCTCTGCCTTGCATCCCCCTAATAGTCTTTAAAACCCAGGCACCTTCCTTATCTGGTTGATTTGGAAGTTTATAGGTTTCCAAAGCATTCAACTCATTATCCAATAGCCACTGATGTTGAATCCATTTGTCTCTACAGATTCGTTGAAATGCTACTGGGTTTAAAGTATTTGCTCCTTCCCTCTGTAGGACATCAATGTCTAGGTCACTGTAGTCCATCCCATACTTTCTATGTATTACCAGGTCTGCTTTTTGATAGCTCTCTGCAACTTTGGCCTTCATTCCGGCCTGTTCTGCGGCGGCGCGAAGAAAACTCACACTTTCTAGCTCAGGATTTGAAGTAATTATTAGGGCGGTATTCATCATTCTTTATACTTTAAGGTTTAATCTAAATCTAATACAATAAACCGAACTTTATAGGAACACGCATGTTGAAAGCAATTATAGTATTTTTGTCGGCCTTATTTGTAAGCTGCTCCAATATTAAACCCATTCTCACGTCAATAACTGATGGCGATAAAGAAAACACCGCAGTTGAAATAGAAGCGGAGACTAAAAAAATAGAAAAGGCCCCCAGGCCAGAGGTTTATGTTGTTAAAACCAAAGAGAACAGCCAAAAGGTTAAAACCTATTGCGACAAGACCAATAAGTTTTTCAATAAATATGAATGGGGTAAAAGTGGCTGTCACGACTACACTTGGCACCATGTAAGGAACTCTTTCTGGGGCAATCCAATAGTTTGGTTTGTTTTCGGTGACGAGGAGAAAAGGAAGAAAGTGGACATGAACGTCACATTGGTGATGTGCGGTGTCCATGGGGACGAGATAACTCCTGTGAAATTTTGTTACGATCTAATGGATGATTTAAAGAACAATCCAGAGGTTATTGGCGACAATTTAATCGTGATAGCTCCCCTAGTGGCCCCTGACTCTTTCTTTAGATCAAGGCCTACGAGAACAAACGCTCGGGGTGTGGATGTTAACAGAAATTTTCCCACCAAAGACTGGGTCAACAACGCTAAAAGGCTTTGGAAAAGAAGGTACGGATCCGATCCAAGAAGGTTTCCTGGCAAGTACGCTCTCAGTGAGCAGGAGACAATTTTTCAGGTAAATCTTATAAACCTCTACAAACCAAATAAGATCATCAGTGTTCACGCACCATTAACTCTTCTTGACTATGATGGCCCCTCATTTACTCAGAAAAAAGGGATCGTTGCCAAGAAGCTATTAGAGGAAATGAGTGACAAGGCCGGAAAATACAAAATAAGCGACTACCCATTCTTCACAGGAAGTTTGGGAAATTGGGCCGGTAATGAAAAAAGAATACCAACCTTTACTTTAGAGCTTCCAAACTCTGATTGGCACAAAACGGACAGGTACTACAACATGTTCAGAAGCGCCATCCACCACGCAATACAGCATGACATGGTCGTACCACCACTAGATACCGATTCTGGTGAAAGAAAGTATAGCGGCAACCACTCACACAACTAAATGTTCAAAGCGGTTGCCTTTTCCAGCCTTTATATTTCTTTGGCCGCAATTTCACTTTCTCTATTCTACCAATTTATAGGAGAATCGATTCACATTCCAAGAACAATAATAATAGGTTTAGGCACCTTCATTTCCTATAACATTGTTCAAATTTTGCCGTTGCTTAAAAGACCTCCCACCTCGGAGAGAGGACGGTGGATACAGGCCAAGCAAAAAACGTTATGGATTTTGATAGGAGCTTCAACAATTGGAATTGGCCTTCTTAGTCAATTTTTAGGCCTAAAAGATATTCTGAACTTTTCTCATTTGCTTTTATTGTCATTGCTGTATGAGGGCGTTGTGCTAAGAAAAGGATTAAGATCCATTCCTTTTTTTAAGCCTTTTCTAATCTCATATGTGTGGGCCATGACTTGTGCCTTTCCTGTTTTTGGAACTTACACAGTCCTACCTACTATTGAGTGCTTTCTCTTTATTTTTTCTTTGTGTTTGCTTTTCGATTTGAGAGACGTACAAGATGACTTAAGACAAAATATCAAAACATTCGCGAACCGTTATGGAGCATTGGCAGCAAAGATGCTTTCTCTGTCTTCGCTTTTGGCCTCTGTGTTGCTGCTTTTAGTGTTCACAGATCTATCCATACTCTTACTGACTATTTTTTTAATATTAGGTATCGCACTCATTAGCACTGCAAATGAAAGGTCTAGCGACCTATACTACCTCTACTTTGTGGACGGACTAATATTAATTAAGCTTTTTCTACTTCTGGAAGCTTTCTAAGGACGATGATTGGCAATAAGATTAATATTGCTCCCACAATATAAGGGGCTCCAGAGCCCATCTTCCAGTACATGACACTTGCGAATGCAGGTCCAAAAACTCTTCCTAATGAGCCTAAAGATCTGAACACCCCCAAGGCCTCACCCTGTGAGTCTACAGGAGTGTACAAAGACACAAGGCTTGTCAAAGTTGGTATGGCCATAGCACTGCCAATTGCCAAAAACAAAAGGCCTACATAAAGGATAAAAGAGTTTGTAGCAAAGCTCACCGCCAAAAGCCCTGGAATAATCATAGCCAGACCTCTAATTGCCATGGATTTTTCTCCAACGGAGCTGGCCTTCCTTCTTACATATCCACCTTGAGTAAAAGCGATGACCAGGCCTATAAAAATAAACATATATGCGTTTTCTATGGGCGTGTAAGCAAGTCTCTCAACAGCAAGAAAAGTAAGGGTGAATTCCATCCCACTGAACAGGGTTATAAATAGGAAATATCCCAGATTCGCTCTGTTCACCCCTGGATATGGCAAAGGTTTTAAAAGCTTAAGCGGGTTGGAGGTTCTTTTGGTCGTGTTCTTTTCTTTTAGAGTTTCTTTATACTTTGAAAAGATGAGCACAAAATTTATAAGGCCTAAAATTGCAGCAAAAGCAGCTGGGACAGAGAAAGGATTAATACCATATGCAATCAGGCCTGGGTTAATCTGAGTCAAGTCAATCATACTCAATAGCCCACCAATGGCAGGTCCAAATATAAATCCAAGAGCAAAGGCAATCCCCACAAAGGCCATACCTTTCGAGCGGTTCTCACTTGAGGTCACATCTGCAACAATAGCAGTGGCCACAGAAAGGTTTCCGGCCATAAGTCCACCTAGCACTCTTGCAACTAGCAGCAAAGTAAATGAGCCAGAGAAGATCCAAAGAACATAACTTAAGAACAGACCAAAAATAGAGAAAAGCATAACTGGTCTTCTTCCAATCCTATCGGACAGCCGCCCCCAAAATGGAGATGCAAAGAACTGCAACAAACTATAAAGCGCGCCCAAAGCTCCACCAAATAATGCCACAGAGCTCATGCTCGCCTGACCTATGGAGCCAAATGCCTCAAGTTGCCCAAAGAAGCCATGAAGAATTGCATTATTTGAATCGTTTTCAAGATAGAATTTTGCAAGGGCCGGAAACATGGGAAAAATGATTGAAAACCCCACCAAGTCTAGGAACAGAGTCAAGAATACTAGCTTTACGTTCTTTTTTGCTTCTGGCTCCATCGGAGGGCTTTTTTGTTTTTGCTCTGGAAGACTCCTTCTCAGCTCTTTTTCATCGGTCTTATAAAAAAGTTCATCAAGTTCTTTTTGAGAACCATTGCAAAGTACATTTATAAAATGAGCATAATCTTTGGCCCAATCGGCATCATCGTTTAAACACTCAATGAAGATAAGCTCGCCACCGGCCTCTTCAACTTCTTCCCTTAGCTCATTTCCAATCTCATCCGTGGTCTCGAGACAATCAACAACAAAGCTTGGGCAATAGCATGCAATTTTTTTGGAGCCTTTCTCAACGAGATCTATGGCGTATTCATCTGTTGCAGGTCCCAGCCACTGCTCTGAGCCAAATCGACTCTGAAAAACCATGTGGATTTTGTCCTCTGGGTAATTAAGCTTTTGCTTCAAAAGATGAAAAGTCTCATAGCAGTGAAAGTAATACTCATCCTTCTTTTGAAGAACTCTTCTAAGTGGTATTCCATGGAATGAGATTAAAAGCTCTTCTGGATTTTCCTTGTCTAAATAATTTTGAATTTTTTTAGCACCCAAATCAATGAATGCTTTGAGCTTGTGGTAGGAGCTAATTACGGTCACTGATGGGATATTAACCCTAGTGCCCAAGTCCTTTCCCAATTGATCGTAAACGCTTGCCACTGTTGACTCAGAGTATTGAGGGAATTGTGGAAGAACCACGACCCTGTCGGCCCTTTCGCTAGAGTCTTCTGTTTCCCATTCGTCGATAACGTCACTCACTCTAGGCGAGCTTAAAAGGAAGGCATGGTTTATCTCAAGGTTATCATCAATATGTTCTCCAACTGCGCTGGTGAACTGCTTTGTATTCTCAATCAAAGGAAATTTGCCGTTTTCATATATTCTAGAGTAGGCCTCGGCACTCTTTTTAGGCCTAAAGGGAAGCACAAATAGGTTTAAAATGATTTTCCATAATAGTGAATTGATATCCACAACACGCGGATCTCCAAGAAATTCCTTTAAATAGGCCCTTACATCTTTTGTATCCACAGATTTAGGTGAGCCTAATTGACCAATGATAACTTTTGTCTTTCTAAACATACTCGCCTTTATTGATATGAAATTAGCTCTATTTTTCCTAAAATTAGATATAAAGGCAAACTTAAAAAGAAATAGATTTCAGACACTTGCCCCATACCCTAACCCAGATCAATACTTTTTTTCGCAGGTTTGTGGGCATATGCGTAAATGGTTTATTTTTTATGAAAAATAATATAGAAGTTAAGTTACACTAAGACATCAAATCACGGATTAAAAATGCCAGCAAAAAAAATAGCCAAAAAGGCCAAATCTAAGTCTAATAAACAAAGAACTGACAAAGAACTAAAGGGTGTGACTCTTCTTGGAAGTGAGAAGACAGAGTATAGCCAAAACTACGCTCCAGAAGTTTTAGAGTCTTTTCCGAACAAAAACCCTAAGTTTGACGCTTGGACCACTTTTGTTTGCACTGAGTTCACTTCTCTTTGTCCGAAGACTGGCCAGCCTGACTTTGCAAAGGTTTTCATCAATTACGTTGCTGACAAAACCATGGTTGAGTCAAAGTCTCTTAAGCTATATCTATTCAGCTTCAGAAATCATGGAGACTTTCATGAGGATTGCATTCAAAAGATATGCAACGATCTTTATGACCTAATGAAACCAAAGTATATTGAAGTTATTGGCGAGTTTACCCCAAGAGGCGGAATTGCAATCTTTCCATTTTCATCAAGATCCAACTCCCAAGCAAAATATAAAAGAATTAAAGAAGAAAGATTTCTATCCTACTCCCCAGGGAAGTACTCAACAGATCTTTCGAAAGTATACTAAAAGAGGTTTAAGATGTTCGGTTTAGGAACTACAGAATTAGTAATTATCGCGTTTGTTGTCGTTCTACTTTTTGGAGGAAAAAGACTCCCTCAACTTGGAAGATCAATGGGAAGTGCTATCACCAACTTTAAAAAGGGTCTAAACTCACCAGATGACTCAAAAGAAGAAAACAAAAAAGAAGAGGCCTAAGTCTCAATTGTGCCCTCTTAAAAAAGGGGGGCACACTTTCCTATTTGTTTAAGAATAGATCCAAGCTTTCCAAAACAACAGACTCCTCCCCCTTTGCATTACCCGATCTTTCAATAATATCAGTGGCGACAGTTAAGTAGTCCAACTCAACATTTTGCCTTGAGGCGATTTCAAGTACGTACCGCGTGGCCCTATCAACAAGCTTATAATTACTTGGTCGCACATAAGTCATCATATTTCCATAGACCCTATCCATTCGACACATGACAAGAGTGGAGTGTATATTCATTAACATTTTTAAAGCGATCTGATTAATAACGAATTCATCTGAAGGCAGTCTCAAATTAAAGGCGGCATTCCTAAATTCAAAGCTCAAGCTACGCTCATCGCCCAAAACTTTAAAAACTTCACCAGGCCTTCTATCCAAAACCTTGTTAGAGAAATCAAATTTGTATATCTCATCTAAATCAAGTTTTCTTGAAAGATCCTGCCAATTAAGTCCCCGGGGCGTGCGATTAAGAATCGAACTCCATGCAGACTCAGAAGCTGGCTCCCCCGCAATCGTTAAAAAGCTAAGAGATCTTGGTCCCAAAGATGATTGCTCAAAAGGAATTAAGTTAAAGGTTGGCGATCGCTCAGTAGTATCTGTAAGAATAGTAATCGCATTTGCAGCGTTACTAAGGTAGTTAACATGACCTTTGCTCTTATAAACCAGTTCCTCGAGCTCAATAAAGGTTGAAAGGAACTGGGCGTCCAACATCTTTAAGTTATTAATTTCTTCTAATGCTTTTTGTTTAAATTTTTTTATCTCTTTTTCTGGGAAGAATAAAGCGAAGCTCAAGGCCAACATCTGTACGGTGCTCGCTTGCATCCTAGTTGACCCAGAAATTGCCATAGGCCCAACGCTTAAATTGAGCTTATTTATACTTTTATTTTCGAGAATCTCTCGACTACGTGAAATCCCACTTAATTCAGAGTCTGGATTACAGTACAGAAACCAAGTATTTCCTGACTTACTTGCCTCAATCGTTGCACCGATAACAAAAGATGTTTCACCACCCTCTGTGACCCCAACAAAAAGATCTCCTTGCTGGTGCCCCAACTCTTTTAGCTGTCTTGCCCCAAAAGATGAATTGTCCTCAAAGCTTTCGACAGACTTCACTAAAGCGTAGTCGCCGCCGGCCATAAATGAGACAACTTGATCATTGCCTGGATTCATCCTTCTCCAAAATGTTTCCAAGGCAATCGATAACCTTCCAGTTGCCCCACAACCGCCAAAGAATATTTTTTTACCAGCTCTTAATACAGAGTGGATAGTTTCCGACAACTCAAAAATCTCTTCTAGCTTGGGAATCAAGTGCTCTAGTGCTTGGTCATCAACGTTTGCCAGCTTTTTTATAGCTTGTGGTAAGTCTTCCTGTGCCACAAAGGACAGGTTTTTAGTGTCATCGTGAAAGGACTCGGTAGTCAGCTTTCCAAGATTAAAATCTTTATACAACTCAAGGAACTCTTTCATAGGTTTATGATAGTTCATTTTTCTAAAATTTTGGAAAAAAGATCTTTTAAATTTATTGAATAGGATTTGTAGTACCTGATCGGTGCTCAACACCTAGATCACTAAAGGCCTGGAATACTCTGTGCATTTTATGCAGTTCACTTTGAACACTCACAGTATCACGACATGAACTGTAAAGGATCCTAGCACAGTGCTCAATCGCCTTGCGTTGTCCTGAAGACTTGGCCGCCAAATGCATTCTGTTTAATGAAGACATCCAATGCATAGAAGTTGAGTAACTGGTCGCAACATACTGAGACAACCCTTTGTTCAGATGCTCAAAGATTTCCTCGGTACATAAAGGCCTAATTAAAACACGAGCAACAGAGTTCTCATCCCTTATAACTGAGTACTTCGTATCCTTATCAATCATCTTCAAAAGTGCTGCCTCCATCCAATCAATACAACTCATGGCCGTAATTGGATCATTTATCCCGGGAGACAATGCCCTTACTGCAACTTCAATAAGTTGGCTAAAAAGATACATTAAATTTTGTGGTAGAGTCCTCCCTTCCCCATAGGCATAAAATTCATTCAATTCTTGTCTTTGTTTATTACTGAGCTCAACAGATGCTCTGGCAAGCACTACTCGACCATTACTAAAATCACCTGGTCTCTGGTTTAAACACAACTGAATATCCTCATCTTTGGCCCATGAAGTAATTCCTTCTAAATCAATTGCTTGAACGTATCCAACACTATTTGAGTAGGTTTCAAAGGATAAATTTGACTCCAGCTCCTTATATTCTTCAACCTTTTTAGGAGAATCCAATACATCCATATTCTTAAGCCTTTCCTCCTCTGGAAATTTTTTATCGATCATATCAATAGTCTGGGTTGCAATTTTGTAAACGATACTTTCAATACGAAGGGAGTTTGGAATATGGTGGATATAATAAATTAAAAAACCAATACAAGACAAGGCCAAAAGATAAGATACAAAAATAGATAAATATGGAACAAACGCTAGTTCTGGGTCTTCATATAAACAAATGAGAATGGTGGAAGCATATACAAAAGTAGACGTATAAACACCTAATGTGACTTGATTCCCTCTATCCCTCATAAAATTGTTAAGAATCCTTGGACCAAACTGACTGGATGCAGTTGAGACCGTTAAAATAGTTAAAGAAAATACGACACCCACAACGGTTATAACTGCCCCAACCAAAGTACCTAAATAAGTTCTGACAGTACTTAGGGAAAGTTCTTTTAGAAAGAAGACATTCTTTAGAAAATTTCCAATTTCCTTTTTATGATTGAAATCCAAATTAAGGGTAAGCAAAGCACCAACAAGGGCCATAAAAAACAAAGTAGAGGGAAAGAACCAATAACTGGAAGTGAGTCGATCTTTGAATTTAATAAGAAGTTTGCGCATTAATATACCTATAATTCTAAAGTTATCGCTAATTATCGATAAATTTAATCTTCTTTGACAAGGCCACTTCCTTGTCTAAACTTTGGACGGCCCAGTAATGTGTCCAGTGTGAACCCAAGTGATATTCACTTCTACAAACCAATCTTAATAACACACCTGCCATTTATTTGTGATTCTAATGCCTTAAGTAAGAGAATCGGCTAGAACATTATAGTGCTAATTAATTGTCTAATTCTTATACAGGACAGAATTTTTTTCACCTTAAGTATTGCAGGGCCCGGGTTTGTTTTATTCTAAACAAAATTTAAAAAAGGGGTTATGCATGAAAAAATTGATTATTACTGGAATTATTCTTTTTAATTCCTTTGCTGCTTATTCTAGCTCGAGTGCTATGTACAATCTTGTAGCAACCGGTGGCGAAAAAAATCATTTTTTTCTCAGTGCCTGCCTAGACGTTGAAACAGCAAATTGCGTTAACGTAGGACCAGAAGAAGGGATTTATATCCCTGCACTAAAAAATAAATTACACCAAATGAGTGAAGAATCAGATGATTTATCATCAAGTATCATTTTGAGCAATGGGGCAACCGCAGTCACTACATTAGTCACAGCTGCTTCTTTTTTTGTTCCACCAGCTTATTTGTTTTGGATGCCGGCCTTGGGGGTTCTTGCTATTGAGAATTACAACATGAGAATGGAAAAAGACATATTAGACACTGCAAGCTTAAAGCTTAATGCTACTATTGATGGTAGAGCAGGTTTTGGAGATCCAATATCAGCAGTGGATTTAAAAGCGCTGTCTCAATTACTGTCCACTTTAAAAGAAGAGAATTCTGAAATCTATGCCAACTTAGAGGAATATAATAATGAACTTGTAAAGTTTAGATACATGGATTCACCGATGAGCTTTGTTAGCTTTGGAAAACGTTACTGTGGAGAGGATTTATCTGAAGAGCTATTCCTATCTTATTATAAAAAGATTTCTGAAATTGAGGCCAATAACAACTTTCAGATTCCAAGAAGTACCATTAAGGAATTCGTCGAAACAGTACTTTTGTATAATTGCGTAAATGTTTATGATGCTTAAAACTTCAACATTCACGCTAATTTTCCTAACTACGGCCATTGGAGCTGAGGCAGACAAAGCAATTAAGAAGTTGTGGGGAGAAACAACCGAGTCTAGCTTTGAGTCAGTCTTGCAATATGCTCCAAGGCTTATGGGGTACACTTTTGAGGACATTATTACATCAAGACTTAGTCAAAGGGCCACAAAAACAATAATAGGAACAGCGAGACTCCCGTTTGATCCAACCAAAAGTGCTTATGAACTCTCAGATGGACTGTCCAACATTCCAGGAGTTATTCACGACGCGGTATCAGACACTGTCGGGTTAATTAAAAATGTAAATTACGCCTCATACCCCAAAACCAGTAGAATAAGGCTGTGTAGCTCAAATCTTGTGAGTAATCTTACCAGCGAAGTAACACCCATGCACCTAGTGAATCCAATGTTTCACCTAGGAGCGATAATTGACGAGAAGTTATACGAGACCACTGACTCTACAGCTGGAAGCTATGAATTAAGAGACCAAGTAGAAAAGGGCGGTCTTGTTTGTCATAACATCCCCATAAAAAGCTACGAGCCGGTTGACTTGGCAATAGAAAGACTAATGTGCATAGACCGTGGTTTTGAGCAATCCTATGACTTCCTAGGCTACAATTGTGGTGGGTATACTAAAGACGTTCTTTTAATGGCAGGCCTTGGATTTCCTCAGGCCATAAATTGGGGCGTGGGCACCGAGCTTACACTACCCAGACATGAGGAAGATTACAAAAATAACAAGGCAAAAATTCGTAAAGAATGTGATGATCACATTCAAAATATCCGCTCAATGATTTTTAAGCTTAACAGAGGTATAAAACCAACAAGGGAGCTGCAAAACTTTCTGTCCACAAATACAGAAATTGGAATGGGTCTATTCTTTCAACTATTAGTATTGAAAGACAAGGTTGATAACTTTGATCTCTCCCCTATTTTAACAAGATTTAAAAAGATGGACGAGCTTTCGAGCGTGATTCTCGACTCAAGGGGGGAAATAAGGCGAAAGTACAGATACCTTTTTCAAAACCTCATTGAAACGATACCTGAAGGCGGATTTATCTATGACTCTAGATATGCTCCAGCATATGAAATCTTAAAAAAAGCAATAGATTCTAAGGACCTTCCCAAAAAATAGGACAAACTTTCCTAAGCATTCGGCTTTTTCACGGATGCTCTAAACTTTAGCATCCCACTTGGCACCCACCTTGCTTCAATATAGCTAGACAGTAAGACATCACTTGTAATTACAGCGACTTAATTCTGCCAAGGAACGAATGAAATGTTTAAAATTCTGACAGTATCTATTTTATTCTCATTTTTTAGTTTTGCGCAAACTGCTAAAATTTCACTGGATGCTCACCTTCACTACTTTCCAGAGCATGATGGGTTTTTAGGCATTGCAGAACCTCCGTGCGAAGATGTATGGGCAGAGGTTATTGAATCCGACGGGGAAATGTTTCGTTATAAGGCCATAGACTGCTCTCAACAATCCATCGATGAAATGGACATGTTATCCTATAAAGACTTCATAAAAGACGACCAAGTCCAGACAGCACTCCTAATTTCGCCAAGCTTTGATATTAGGAAGGAAAGTAAAACAGGAAATCATGAAGGCCACAATCATGGCCCGAAAAACGTCCACTGGAATAAAAACGAAAACCTCATTACTCCATTCGATCAACGTACCTCAGAACTGACCCAAAAACATCCAGGTAAGTTTATTGGCATCTGCGGACTAAACTACAGCTGGGAGAAGGACGATGCAGTTAAGAGAGTCTCTGACTGTTTAAACCTTCCAGGTATGAAGGGGTTAAAAATTCACTTTTACGCGAACGAAAACAAAGAGCTCCTTAGACAGAGTAATGCACAAGAAGTAGTCGAAGAAACTTTTAAAGTTATTTCTAAGAATAATCCCGTTATTTTATGGCATATCGACACAGAGGTTCCAGAAGGTGAATTTAACGAAATTAAATATGTTTTCTCGCTGGCAAAAAAGTATCCAAATATGAACTTCGTACTTGCCCACTCTATGTCTGAGCCTCAAAAGGTTGACTATCTATTAGGTCTAGAGAAAAAGCACGGTGCTAAGTTAAAGAACTTATACTTAGAAACCTCAGCAGCAGATCATGATGAAATGATGGACGCTTGGAAAAGGTTTGGCCTGGAGAGAGTTCTATTTGGCAGCGACAATTTCAATTACAACAATAATGCTATAAACAAATTTAAGAAGGCCTTTTCAAAAGATGAGGTGAATCTAATTGGAAACCTTAACCCGGAAAGCCTCCTAAGAAAAATAGGGAGAAATGAAGTGGATAACTCAGATAGAACGATTACCAACAAAGTGGAAGACACCTTTTTACCTGTTAAAACCAATAAGACTAAAGGCTTAGAGGTGAATTTAAACTAATCTCAAGTGTAGCAAAATGAATTTAAATGCTAGGCCCACCCCGCGGGTTTACCTTCAGACAAACCACTTGCCCAATAGTATATACCGGTATATACTAAAACCATGAAACTAAGTGAGATTGTAACAGAATTAAAAGCTGCAAAGATAAACTACATGATTGTTGGAGGCTACGCCGTTAACTTTCATGGCTATTCTAGAAACACTGTCGACATCGACTTAATCATCAAGTTAACCCTAGCCAACCTCAAAAAAGTAGAAAAAATTTTGAATGGTCTTGGTATGGTTTCCAAGCTTCCAATTGATGCTGCTTCAGTATTCAAATTCAGAGAAGAGTATATTCAAAATAGAAACATGATCGCCTGGAATTTCTATAGCGAGGAGGACCCAACAGACCAAGTTGATATTCTTATTACCCATGATGTGAGTGACTTTAAGGCTGAGAAATTCAAAGTTGGGGATATGATCTTTAAAGTTATTTCAAAAGATGATCTCATAGCCATGAAAAAAGAATCTGGCCGTGAGAAAGACCTTTTGGACATTAAGGAGCTTTCAAAATGAAAGACGCCACCAAAAGAATACAATGGCTGGAATCTATGAGAGAGTTGAATAAGGCCAAAAAGGTAAAAAAGCCAAAGCTTATTTCAATGAAGATAGACCCTGACCTCTTAGAGGCATTCAAATTAAAATGTGAAATTGAAAAACGTCCTTACACCACAAGAATTAAAGAGCTGATGCAAGAGTACCTAGAAAAAGGTCAATAAACCTGTCTAAAGCTTCCTAATGCGATGTTACTAAATATAATTAAATCCCCTGTTAGTTTACTGACACTCCCATGTAAGTTTCTACAAGACTCTACTATGACATCAAGAAAATTGAGAGAATTAAAAAAAGAATTTACTATTTACTCTTCACTTTTTGAAGATAAGGATAAACGTTGAGAACGCTAATTACTGGATTCATTCTCCTTTGCTCGTTGGCCATATCAGCTAGTGAACAGACTAAGTTAAAATCAAAAGATGCATTAAGAGATTTTGTTTTCGTCGTTGCGAATAATTCAGGTGGGATAAATACAATTGATAACTGGAGTGCCCTCCATAATGTTATCAGTGAGATATCAGGCGTGCAAGTTGCTGACTCCCTCTTAAATCCTCAAAATAGCGAAACCATTAATAAAAGTATAATTCGTATCATGTCCATAAGATCTAGTGCTCAAACGTTAGCGCTTTTGACTTCTGACCCCGTAATTTTAGGATCAGAGACATATGATGGAAAGACGATAGTTCAGGCAAAACCGTATGATAGTGAAACTCTGCCAGTTTATGAAATTACCTGCTCTCAAGAGGACGTTTCAGGGTGGTTTGGTATTAAGTCTATAGAGGAGGTCTGCCGGGTAAGCTCCATCCATTTCAATTCAGGAGAGGTAGCTCTCGTTATTATTGATATGCAACCGGTCTATATGACCCTGAGAGGTGGGAATCCAGACGAACCAAGTAATGCGAAAAAATTAAAAGCTCTTTTTAAAAATCAAATTCAAGCGGTCGAAATTGCGAAAGCATTTAATCAACCAATCATTGTTGTTGAGACGAGTGGCCTTGGCAGGACAGATCAAAGGATCTTGAATGCCCTAGAAGACTACGATAGAGCATATTATTTTGAAAAGAATAAGAATGGAATGCTAGACTTCGGTAGCACAAGCAGTAAAGCTCTCACCCACTTTTTCAACGAAAATGATATAAACGAAGTGGTTGTAATGGGGGCAAATGGAGGTGCTTGCGTTCGCGAAAGCATTTGGGGCGCAATCTCTCTGGGAAATATCCAAGTGAGCGCATTTACCAATGGAATTGCAGACTTCAACTATGAGAGCTATATCTACCCGTATAGTGATCGATACAAAGAAGACTTTCCTCTAAGATTTTATGAGATCAATGATATAAATGTACTAAATGCTTTGCTGGATAATCAAACAGACTTTTAGTAACGTTTTTCTCAAATGTTCATTTCTGATCATTGAAGCTCAATATTGTTCAAATAGAGGAAGTTAAGGATACTTCTCTCCCCCGCCTAGGGCCCCAGGGACGTTGAGCTTCCAATACAAAAGAAACTAGAGATGTTGGTAAAAGTCAACAATCTAGTCCAGGTAAACAAAAGCCCTTAGTAACCCAATAATTATAATGATCCGCATTTTGGTGAGTAAGGTAGAGTTTGGCCTCTTTGGTTTTACCGCTATTTAGCTTTGGGTTTCCTGGTATTCTTTTTGTTCTATAAATATAAAGAGGAATCTTTCTGGAGTATGGGTATGGCCCATCGCCATTACCAAGAAAGTAAACAGGTACTCCATTGCTTGAATACTTTCCATCTTTTTCGCCAGAAACAAAATATACGTAGTCCTCGGCACCACAAAGATGGGACAGTTCATGCACGATAGCCCCCACCCCTCTGGTTTTGTTCACGCTGAAAAAACTGGGACACAAGCTAATTTTTTTTACTAATAATTTCATTATAGGCATTGGATATCCAGGAACGGATGCTAACTCCTTTCCAATGCATTCTCCTGATGCAATTCTACAGGAGTAAGTAATTTCGCTAATTTTCTCTTTCATGCAAAGAAAAACTTTCTTTATCTTTTCCAGATCTTTTGAATGTTTGCTTGTTAGGTTTTTACCTTCATAAGCTAGAACGTCTATAAAAAGTCTTTCCATTTTTCTCTTAGCTTCTCCATGGACTAAGGCAAGCTTCAACTTTTGGTCATCATTACAACCCTCATACGTTGGAACATCTGATTTATCGCCACAAGTTCCAGTTATCTCAGGTTCCAAAGCTTCGTTGAGCTGTTTCAGATGATGAGAAACTGAAAGGACCGTACCATGTAGAGTCGAATCAACCTCTGCGAAAGAGCCTTTAGAAAAGCATAGTGCGAGCAAAACTGAGGTGGTAAAAAATAAAAGTATATTTTTATTCAAGTCCATATACTTCTTTTCGACCAGCTCCGGTAAATGCTTTAACTTGCCGGAACTTAGCTTTATCCCCACTCCTGCTTGTTTTTTCTGGGCTTAAACTTAACACCACTAAGAGTCCGCTCCATAGCCCCTTCTGTTATAGCGTAGCCTTAGTTATGAATGCTTAAAGACCTAATAAACCTAATTTTTACTGTCCCTTAAGTTAGGTAATATTAATTCATATAAGGATTCAATCTTTACCTCCAAATTTCCGATAAAGTTGCATGTTAAGGTTTTACGTTTTGATGGCCATATTAACATTTACAGCACATGGGCAAGAGCCTGTTCCTTGTGAGATATCAGAATCTCACAAGGAACAGGCTCTTACTAACCTAAAAGTAAATTGTGGAGGACCGAATTTTTTCATGTCACCTCAAAGCCTTATGAAAGAATCGGTTATTGAGTTGGAGGTTTACGCTATCCCAATTGGGTCTAGTGAAGATTCACACCTAAGGCTTGATCCAATAGAAGTTCAATTGGATGATACTGTATGCAAAAGCTACGAGTGCTTTAAATCACAAGATATTCTTTTATTGTTATCCGAATCCTACCCTAGGGAATACAAAAAAATAGAAGATGCTCTATCAAAATTAAAAGTTGCAGTTAAATTGAAGTTAGAAAATACGACTTTGAAAAGTGCAATCCTAGATCCGCGCACCCCTGCCTTTGGCACCCCTCCTGGGGAAGTGTTCTACTCTGAGGAAGACATATATTTTTCCAACAATCTTTTGGGAATCCTCGACGCGAATATGGAAACAGTATCATTGGACTTCAATCTTTCCCCTCAAGAGCAATACGATGCGGAAAGAAATAAACTGGAGATTGTCTTACAAGAGCCTCTCCTAAGCACCCCCGCCACTTGCGGATTTGAATTAGTACTTTTTTCATCAGACTACATGCTGGATGTTTATTACGACAACGCGGATGAACTTGCAGTTATTATTCTCGAAAATCATAAACAATACCAAGACATAGCAGTTGGCCTAGAGCTAAATGTGGTTGAACTTAGTTATTGCCTCAGCAAGAAGGTTCATAATATATCAAAACATCTATCAAAAGAGCTCGAAGAAGAGTTAGAAGACACTTACGGAAGCATTGATTGTTCCGAGTTTAGGATAGAATAACTCTTTTTTATTGTTCGATACAAGCTCTAGATTAACGGAAGAGAGCACTTAGCACCTAGAGGTTAAAACCCATTATGTTTTTAAACTATCATCCGAAAAGCCTATAAAGGGAGTAAACTATGAACAGTAAAAGCATATTAATCTTCATTATGGCCACATCCACACTTGCGAATGCGAAAAGCATAGACATCGATCTTTCATCATCTACTCTCTTTATGCAGCCATTTATAGGAGTAGATCAAAAGCCAAAAGTTTCGTCGAACAACGAGAATTGGGAAATAGACGAGTCCAACCCCCTTCATTTTAAATATACTGAAAAATTCGGCAATAACATCCCTGCTCAGGTTTCTGATTTTTATTACACCAAGACTGGTACACTACAGGGTATTACCAATAGTATTCCAGACTCACGAGACAAAATAGTCCACCATATAAAAATAGATCCAACTACGAAATATGCTAGTTCGAGAACCGAATGCGTGAAAACAACGGAAGGGACCCAGTGCTCTACGGCCAGCACAAATTTTTGTAAATACCTTAGGACATCAAACGTTCTACGAGGAGGATTTATAGGAAAAGCTAGACAGTGCCAGGCATCCTGCGATTCAACCTTTCAGGTTCTAAAAACCATTCCTAGTCGTTATATAAATGAAGCAATGTCTGAAGAGGAACATAATTTAAATGTCCTCCAAAAAGCTGGTGTAGTTAGCGACAATCCATTTAGCCATGTAAAAAGTCTAGCCAAAGACGGTAAAGCAATTGGGGAAAAGCTAAAAAGCTTAATAAACATTGCGGGGCTTTGTAGAACCCACTTGGTAAGAAAATCCCAAAAGGAGCTTAGCCAACCATTGGACCTAAGCAATAAAGAGATCAAGGAATATAGCTCCCCTGCTTATGAGGCCATTCAAAATTAAGGGCTCGCTCGCTAGCCTAATGAATTTAATAGGCACACGCTAAAGCAGCATAGTACCTTTACTCATAAACCGATCTAAAGTTTTAACTGCGACTTGGGTATTTTTGAAATGCTCAGGTCACAAATGTTCATTTTTGGTCAAACAGGCGTAACTAAATGTAACTCTCAAGCACAGGCCCTGCGAGAAGAACACAGGACCTAATGAAAGCGAGGTAGCATTTATTTGCCACTCAAAACGTATAGGACCTTCTGGGCAAACAATTCAGATGAAAATGGGTCCCTGCCAGTCACAAGGTTTCCATCTACGACAACGTAAGGTTTATCTTCCTCCCCAGCTGAATAATTCACTCTACCCATCTGGACTAATAGTCCCTTAACTCTTTTATATCCAGTAACTCTCCTACCTTGTGCTACAGGATGCCCAGTTCCACTTAAGTTGTTTGCAACACCTAAAAGTCCAGTGGAAGAGCACAAAAGTGCTACAACTTTTCCTTCATGCATGAAATTAGCTAGGGCCTTATGAACATCTTCATTTGGGAAGAAGTCCTCCCAGGCACCATTGCCTCCCGCAAAAACGATGGCATCATAGTCATCAACATTAATTCCTTTGAAAGTGATATCTCCCATAACAGCAGGATAAGATGACACTTGCCTCTCATCAGGCTTTGTTGGTCTAGGATACTTGGTTGCCGTTGTGACTGTATGCCCGGCCTCTTTAAATGCCTCTAGAGGTACATAGTATTCAGGGGCATAAAAGCCCTCAGAAACCATCATGAGTATTTTTTTGCTGTCAGTTTTTGCTAAGCAGGCCATGGAAGTCATTAATGTTAAGAATAGAGCTGTAAATTTCATATATCCTCCTAGTTTCGATTAAGAATGTGTCATATTTACTTGCTCATTAGATATTTGAAAAATTTAAAGTTAAAATACCTGGTATAAGAAAAGGCAATACCATGGACCTTAATAGAATTAAGTACTTTCAAGCAGTTGCGTTAACCAAGAATATTTCAAAAGCTTGCTCTTTGGTACATTTATCCCAACCAGCACTAAGCTTGCAGATTCAGGCTTTAGAGAGCGATCTCGGTATAAAGCTGTTTGAACGAAACAACAGAGGACTGATTCTTACAGAGGAAGGAGTAAAGCTCCACGAGAGAGCAAGTATGCTACTGGACTGGGAGCGCGAGACTTTGGATATTATAAATGATTTGAATGTTCCGTCAGGGCAACTAAGAATTGGCACTTACACCACAGCTTCTTCTTACTTACTATCGCCAATTCTAAACGAGTTTCTTCAACGCTATAAAGATATAAACATTTCCTATGACTACTCACCCACTGACCAAATTCTTGAAAAAATAAAGACGCTAGAGCTGGATTGTGCTGTAGTCTCAGAGGTTCCTGATGACAAAGGAATTGAGTCTGTCCCCTTTTATCATTGCGAACTTATTCTAGTGGCGAGTGCGAGAATGAAAATGCCGAACAAGCTAAAACCAAGCGAGTTATCAAAATACCCTTTTCTTTCCTATCCACTTCGGCTTGATTACTGTTACCAAGAAGTTGAAAGAAAGCTTGGAAAATATTTGAAGCGGGCGCCTGCAAGGATAGAGTCAGAAAGCTTCGACACCCTCAAACAGTCCCTCCTTGCCGAGCTGGGAATAACCTTTATGCCAAGATATTTAGTTCACAAAGAGCTAGAGCAGGGTCTGCTAAAGGAATTGGAAGTTTCAAATTTTACTCTCCCGATAACTTTTTCTTTTGTCCAAAAAAAGTACAGAATACTCCCAAAGAAGGTTCAGGCTTTTAAAGAGCATTTAACCTCGAGTTTTCAAAAGTAAAGTCCTGACCCCAATAAGAAACGGTACTAAAGGACAACAACCTAAAGCAAATCTCAAAATGTTTCTTTGTAAATGACTTGGAGAAATTGATTTCTAGGGAACTTTAAAACAAGAATAAAAAAAGGGGGCCTCGTGCTTGTTACGCCGAGGCTTAAACCTAAAACTACTTAGAACCCGCTCTAAGGTCCCCTTTGCTGCAAGATAGCCTTTTATTGACGTTTCCTTAAATGGTCATTTCCGGTCACCAATGTCCAATACTGGTCAAACAGACGTAACTGAATGTAACTAACCACCCGGAAACACAGCTACCTGTTAGATTCCTAACACCCCCTTGTAATCCGCTCAAAGGCTCTACACTCAGGTCATGATAGCTGCGAAGATAAAAAAGGAAATGTTTAATAATCAGCTAAAACATAAACAGGAGAATATAAATGAAACATTTTTTACTATTGGTACTTCTTAGTTTTATGTCTCTGAGCGTTTTTTCCCAAGATGGTTATAACAGCGGATTTGAAACAGATGGGAGTAAAAAACAAGATTTACCGCTCCCTTGCTATGTTTCACAAAAGTTCGTCCTTACACCAAACGTTACCTGGCCAGACGCCGAAGAGATTGTAGGTGTTTTTTATCTAAGTCTTGATGAACCATCTGGAGAACTCCAAGAAAAGCTTGTTGATATAAGCTTCGTACAAAGATCAATTTTGCGATCTTCTGATCTGGGGTACAGAAGTTTAGAAGAGGCTAAGAGAAGAATGTCAAAACAAAATGATGTGCCTTTGAAGCTTCTCAAGCAAGCTAAAAAGGAGCAAGTAGAAAACCTTAAAAAGCTTCAGACCCTGGGGGTGTGTAAGCAAGAGACTATCGAGGCTCTATAACATCTACCTTAAGAATTTAAACTTCCCAATAAGGCTGGTGCTTCAGACCAGCCTTGTTTATTTTATTTAAAGCTCTTAAGAACAGCTTTAAAAGCATATTAAAACATTTAAATGTAACTTGATTTTTTTTGAAATGCTCGGGTCTTGCTCAAGCAAGGAAAGAGAATAAAAAGGCGGCCTCCTGCTTGTTACTCAGAGGCGAAAACCAAAGACCACTTTGACCCCACTCCCAAATCCCTTTAGCTGCAACATAGACTTTTATTGACGTTTTCTTCAAATGGTCATTCTCGGTCACTAAGGTTCATTCTTGGCCAAACAGGCGTAACTAACTGTAATGAACCAACCTGGAATAAAATCACCTGTTAGTTTTTTAACATCCCATGAATTTTCTTCAAACGTCATTAAATCCAAACATAAAAAGTAAGAGAATATGAATAAATAACTTACCCGTGGAGGAACAATGAAAACTCTAATTTCTGTCCTAATGATTTTTTCTTCGCTCTCAACATTCGCATATGAAGGAATAATTGCGGAACCAAGGGATATTGAACTCATCCCTGTAAATGGTTTTTCCTGCTCGGATAGATTAGATATTAAAGTCTCAGGGTTTCACATCAGGGACTTTGTTGGATACGCGGCATTTTCGGGTGTACAGCATTCCTATGACCCCGCAGAACAGACAGACTGTTTATCTTCTCAAAACTGGAACCGGATTTTAGAATACAACAACCTATACAGAGGTATTTTAGATGATGCTCTTGAGGAAGGTAAAAGAGTCAAAATTCTCCCAGAAAACACACCAGAGAGTAGAATAATTTTAATTGATTAATCCTTCTGATAATTAAAATTCTTAAAGGCCAGTCCCTGACTTTATTTTTACAAAGATTAGCCAAAATAAAATTTAGACAATCCTCTAGAAAGGCAAGTTAAACTGTTTGTAAACGGGCTGGTATTAATTGAATTAAAGAAGATTTTTCAATTTTGGTCAAATAGGCGTAACCAAATGTAACTAAAACTCCCTAAGCAAATCCAGGACTTAGACTTTAGCCCAAAGTCCGACACATTCATTTTTCATAGGCGAATTAATTTTAGGTCATTAAACTTAAAACTACTTTATATCTTTTCTGATGTGTTAGTCCGAGAAGTCGGAGATCGCCATGAATCAAAAACAAAAAATAATCAGAATAATCAACGAGGAAATCAACCAGTTTCAAAGGGAATTACAACGCTATATCAAAGCGGGTCTGATGAAAGATGCCAAGATCGCCTCCAAAGCCCTGAAAAGACTGGAAGTAATGATTAAAAGGATCCAGGATGAGGCTTAAGTCCCTCCTGCAAATGTCCGATAAAGATCTACAAGGAGACGATATGAAGGCATCAGTAAAAATGACAGAGTTTGCAAGCTCACTGCTTGGTACTGACTTCGAATCAGACATCCACCACATCTTAATTGGAATGATTGGGAATCTACTTGAAAAGAAAGGCTCCATTTCAGAAGCAGACATCATTGCCGAAATCGAAGCTATGAAAAAGAACATTCATACTGGAAAAACCAACGATGAAAATGCCGCCTAATTGTCTTAAAAAGCAAGCCTCCTATTTGTTACGCTGAAGCCAAATCCGAAACTGAATACTCAAGAATCCTAATATAGAATGGGATAAAAGGCGAAACCAGATGGAGTGCTTTGACCTAGGTAAGTTAAAAAAGCTCATCGAAAAATATGCACTTGCTCTAAGATCTGACTCTCAACTCGGATTCTGTCTGAGCATTTGCCGAGAGAATGAAGATCTATATGAACACTCTTGTGGTCCAGTTAGCAGGTTTTCAATTCTTCCAATAGCATCCCTTACAAAACATCTCACAGCCATTACTGCTTTTAGAAAAGAAATACTAAGCAAGAGCTTAGGTTACTACTTCGATTGCCCACCCAAATTTCGTGATATATCAATTAAAGATTTAGCAAACCACACCTCTGGCATTCCGGAGTTTTTATATCTGCCGACTGATGAACAAATCAACTCATGGAGTATAGATCAAACTATAGAATTTATATTTTCATTAAAACCTAAAGAGAGAGGTCACTTTCACTATACAAACAGCAACTATGTCCTTCTAAGTAAAACCTTAGAGTTAGAGTGTGGGGTGAGATATGATCATTGCATTAAGCAGACACTCTTTAATCAGCTAGAGATGCCCTTTACATACAGTTATGATGAGATTTTAGAAAGGAGGGCGGTTCTTGGGCCACTTTTTTTGAAGGGCCGAAGCAAATGGTCTGCTGCAGAGGTAAATAGAGGGAACAGAGGCTGGGGTGATAGCAGTTTCTACTCCTCCATAGATGATCTGAATAGGTGGGTTACCTCTCGTTGTTTCATAGAACATACTTCTCAACTCATTAGCTTGCAGTCGAATAGGCCATATCTTAATGGTCTTTTTTTAAACTCTGAAAAGTCTCTGGTTTTTCATTCAGGGTCAACGCCAGGCTCAGAATCTTTTTTAGCAAGTTTTGCAAATGAGAAAGTGTCAGTCACATACTTAAGCAACCACACCTCTGAACAATCCCAAGAGTTGATCCCCAGCCTAATGGAAGTAATAGGCGCACGCTAAAACCACATAATGCTTAGGCTCACAAACCTATCTAAAGTTTTAAATGTAACTTGGGTATTTTTGAAATGCTCGAAACAAGCTCTACCAAGGAAAGGGAATAAAAAAAGGGGGCCTCCTGCTTGGCCCCCCTCTTTACTTCGGCATCCTTGCCTCTTTCAGCAACATCCTGTCGCCTACACTTATAAGTATAACCATAAGACCTAGTTAAAAAAAGTAATTTTTTAGTAAGGCAAAGATTTCCTTTTAATGCCGGACAAAGGTTATCCGACATACATACAAGATTTGTTTGATGTAAGAATCTGTTATTTAAATTTCTTTTGACTTCTAGTCTTTTTGGGCGATTTGACACATAATTAATGTAGCTAAATATTGATTTTTTGGAGATAAACAAAGTGATTCAGTCTGTTTTACATTTTTTTGGCCTTGGTGAGAAATTTCCAGCAAAAACTTTTTCTTACTATCTTCCCGCTCCACCAAAAAGGAAAAGTGGATATCAAGAAAAAGAGTTCGATCGTATTATCGAACACCTTAGAGAAAAAGAATTTGAAATAATAGACATGAAAATCCAATCTCACACTATAGAAAACCATGGTGGTGTGTGGATCTTTTGCCTTCTTAGACCTCTAAGTTCAAATGCATCCAAAATGGAAATCAATATCGACTACCAAGACATAGCAGGTTTGAACCCAGAGAACATTGAAATGGATCCGGACATTATTCATGAGAGTTAGTTTTCTATTTTTAATTCTATTAACTTCAAGCTGCGCTTATTTTATAAATAACTTCGATCCAAATAGGTTGAGTCAGGAAATATCAACCTACAAGCCAAGCAATAAAAAACTCTATTGCGAAACCAATTCAGAAGTCCAGTTGGTTAATAGCAATAAGGCATCACAAAGAGCATTCAGCACCTTTCTAAATAAAACGAAATTAAAACTCTCCTTCGCTGACAAGGCCGTTTTATGGTCACTTGCTCAAATGAATTTAAGACCAGACCTCGCTTCCCCAACATCAAAACTTCAAATTTTTATTAAGACAAATAAGGGATTTGATTATTTTCATTTCTACAGCAAAGAAAAAGAGGCCTACCCATATACCTATGGCCTTAGCTATATTTTAAAAAAGTACAATAGTCGCCACTCTCTTCTAAAACTTGCCAATGCCCTGGATAAAAACTTTCCAAACGTGTTTACAGTTAATAAAGAACTTGAAGTTTTTCTATCTGAGAACAAAAAGGCCATAGCAGCAAACCCTCTCTTCGAGAAAAAATATATGCGGGCGGATGAAACTCTAAAGGAAAACGAAAAGGTACCAAGGGTAGACCTCTCATACCTCATAAAAAGTCTCCCAAGATCAAATGCTAAGGTAGAAGTTAGCGAGTCTCTATTTGAATATAAGACAGAGGCCAATATGGTTGCAAGCTGCAACTACGACATGAAGCTCTACTCAAACTCAATCTATTTAATTCATGACGACTTTATTAAAAGCCACTTATTTGGATTCAAAAATAAGGAAGGCTCTTTCTTGGCGTCTGCCACCCAAAGAAAAGCTAAAATCTCCCCTGTTGGCAAAAGCATTTTCTTCAAGGGAGAATCTCAAACAAGATCAGCTGCATTTTGCTCATTCAAGTCGCCAGTAGATGACAAGAAGAACCTTTGGTTTGTATCTAGTGACTCCAGAGATCCTGGACAACATATCTATCATATAATGGTGTATGGTATTAAATCCTCAAGCTCTCCTAATGAAGTCTCAGAATTAATTGCCTTTTCCCGCCACCTATTTTTGGAAGATCCCACGCGTTTGATCTTTGAATCCAACAGAAGCTCCAAGCAACAGCTCGATGGACTATTAAAGCTCAACCTTCCCATTTACAACGCTAGAAAGCTGGGCAAGGTATGGGCGATGTACAAGGATAAGAACGACCATAACTTGATTATTGACGACAGGACGGATGGCCAAATAACATGTGGCAAATAAAGGTCAAAGGCCTTGCCAGTGGAAAGGTTTGGACTTTTGGCATTCAAAGCGATCAATTAAGGACAGATATTTTATCATTCCTAAGGGCACAGGGACTCCCAATAGCATCTTCGTGCAGCGGCAAAGGTCAATGTGAGAAATGCGTTTTTAATGAGTCAAATTTAAGCTGTCGGGAGTGGGTGAAAAATTGGGTAGGTAAAGAGATCACCTTTACCTACTTATGATTTTAAATTTAGAAAGCCTTCGTTTGTCCCACTCCATTCACAAAGAATGTTTTAGAGCTTCTGCTTTCTTTCAAAACTGTTTTAATCTTATAATCGATGGCTAAAACCGCTCCAGCTATTGGTTCTTCGTCAGTCCCCTGGTTGATGATTGACTGAACGCTAAAGTTTGCATTCAACTCATACCCCCAGCTTACTTGAACTGAAGTCGCCTTAATTTGAGTTCCGGTTAAGTACTTGCCTTTGCCATCAAGACTCCCACCATAGTTATAAATAAGCATGAATTCAAAACTAACAGGGCTCATTCCCAAGTAGTTCTTGGCAACAACTTTATATTTCTTGGCCTTAGGTGTGGACCAGTTTGATAGTCTGAAAGAATCAACAGGTGTACCTTTCTCATCCATTGGAAGAACACTAAGGGACTTTGACTCACCGATATTTACTACCGGTCTTCCGGCCTCAATGATTTTGTAGATCTCTTTGCCAATTGCGATAAGGTTTCTGGTTGTCATGATGACATCGTCTATTCTTGCCTTCTGGTAAGATCTGGTGATTTGCCCGTATGCCATTTCAAGGTCTGTAGGAAGCTTTTGGTCTTGAAGGAGTGTTTCGTTTTGAGAGCCGTCTTCATTTTCTTCCACCTCGTACATCTCAACGCTCTGTATCGTTTGGTATTGGTCATCATAATATTCAGCACTTCCGTAGCTATTAAATCCGACAATCAGTGCTAATAAGCTTAATTTTGTTTTTCCCACTTCTACCCCTTGAAAGAAATACAGGATTTTGATTGGGGAGTTTTTACATAAGTCCGACGGATATCGTCAACGAATTAATTTGAAAAAATTACTTAATAAATCTTACACGTGAAATAAACCAGCAAGTTCCTAAAATTATGCAATTTTATGGTTGCAATGTTGTATTTATTTGATAAATTTTGTCCGTTTCTGGCATTAGAGATTCTAATAGAAACTATTAACCCCACTAATAGAGAGAGTGTATGAAAAACTTTTTGGCCTTAATGATTACAATTTTTTCCCTAGAAGCTTATGGAAAGCTGGTTATTTCAACCTACAACATAAGAAACTTCGATTATGATGAGAGAAGCAGGGTTAGAACCAATAAAGACTTCTTATATAAGACTATCAAGGGGTTGAACGCAGACTTCATAGGTGTTCAAGAGATCAATAAAACAAAAGTTTTCGCAGACTATATAAAGAATAAGTTTGATGGAAGGTATGAAACAGTTCTTTCAAACTGTGGCGGCGCTCACGACCAAAGACTAGGATTTGTTTACGATGCCAAGAAATTTGAGCTTATCAAGTTCGAAGAAGATCTAAGAGTTTCCAATCCTCATTCCCCAAATCAAGGATTTTGCAATAATGGCTCAAGACCTCTAGCGATCGGAACTTTCAAGATGACTGACACAGGCAAGACTTTTGTTGCAATCAGCCTACACCTAAAGTCTGGAGGAAGAGAGAAATCAATAAAGAAAAGATTTAAGCAATTACAAATTCTTTCTGAAGTTCTTGAGGAACAGAGAAGAAAGGGTATTAAGAACTTTGTTGTTATGGGTGACTTCAATAGCACAGAGTACATCTTTAAAGGCGAAAACTATAAAAAGTTTAAAAAGGTTGTGAGACAAATGGGGCTTGTTGATGTCACTGAGTCAATTTCTTGCACATCTTACTGGTGGGGCGGACGTAGAGATGGAAGAGAATATCCTTCTCAACTTGACCATATCCTAGTTTCCGGCGGATTCTACTCAAATGTAAAAGGATCTAACGCTCCTGCTAAGATAACTACTAAAGTTCACGGTCACTGCGCTCAGCTTAAATGCGCTGTAACTTCAGAGTATGATATGGGAATAAGCTATGATGAAGTAAGCGACCACTGCCCTATCGCGAGTGAGCTTAAATGAAGTATTTAAGTTTCGACCTTGAGGCCACAGGCCTTGAAGAGGATGCAAGGATCATCGAATTTGCGATGATCCCATTCAACACAGAAGACTTTACATTAAATCACGACCTTTCAAAGCAGTTCTATGTTAAGTGCCCAAGCTTTGAAGAGCTTGAGCCCAACCTTAGCTCATGGGTAAAAGAACATAATAAAGAGCTTATCCAAAAGGCGCATAAAGAAGGCGTTGAGCTTAGTGAGTTCAAAAACATTATGGAAGAGTATCTTTCGTCAAAAGAAGTAAAAGAATACTTTGGCAATGAAAAGATAGTTCTCTTTGGTAAATCAATATCAGCAATTGATCTTCCCTTTTTAAACAGAGATCTTGGTTGGGAATGGATGAACACTCACTTTCATCATAGAAACTTGGACCTTTCCTGCTACGCTATGGGACTTGTGGATATGGGCCTTCTTGAACCAGGCATGGACTCAGGATCAAAAATGATGAATTTTCTTGGTATGGGTGAAGTTCACCACACGGCCCTTGAGGATGCTGAAAACACAGCAATCATGTACCTTAAACTTCTAAGGATGTTTGGCAAACAAGAGTCTTAGTGCTTGTGTGCCAAGCGCATCTTTTGCACCCTGCGCAAGTAGTTGGCAGGGTCGCGAACCTTATTGTTTTTTCTAATCTCAAAGTGAACGTGCGGACCGCTTGATCTACCGCTTGAGCCTACTTGGGCGATGACCTCGCCTTGTCCAACCTTTTGCCCTTTACGCACGTAATTCTGCTTATTATGGGCGTAAACTGTATGGTAGCCACCATCATGTTTAATAACGACAACTCTTCCGTATCCCCTCATTCGCCCAGAGAATATAACCTTGCCTCTGTCAGCGGCTAAAATATGAGAACCGCTTCTGGCCGGAATATCAATTCCATCGTGGTGTCTGCCTCTTCTCATCCCATAATACGAAGAGATCCTCTTGGCCGAAGGAACAGGCCATATGAATCTGCCTGTGTCTCTGTAGTCAAAACCAGAATCACGTCCGGGATTGTCTAGAAACTGCATAAACCCTGTATTTGTGGGTTGAAACACCCATTTGCCATTCTTATTGACGTACCTGCCGCTTTTCATGGCGCAGGATGTAATGAATAAAATACTCAAAGTGATAATTGTAAGTCTCAAGTTCATCTCGCTGCTTTGTTACACGCCAACAATGCAGCGTGTCAATTACTCTACGCAAGACTTTAGGCCGTCTATCACTTCAGACACTTCAACATCTCTTCCCCAAAGATTTTGAAGCTGAACTGAAATATAACCGTCGGCCACATTATTACAATCGGAGCCTGGAATATCCTGGTGGCCTTTATAAATGCCGCCCACCCAGTAATAGGCCTTGCCCCTGATGTCTTGCCTTTCAACTACCTCTTCGGAATAAATTTGATAACCTGAAGTCGAAATCTTGACACCTTTTATAAGATTCTGGGGAAGGTTTGGAACGTTTATATTGAGTACAGACATCTCAGGGATGTGCTTATGAATTCCTTTGGAAACTAACTTATTGATATAATTGGCAGCAACATCAAAGTGCTGCTCATCCTTGAAGTTTTTAATTACAAGACTTGCGGCAATAGCAGGCACACCTCTAAAAGCCGCTTCTCTTGCAGCTGCGACGGTTCCTGAATAAAAGCGATCCTGCCCTAAGTTTGCGCCTACATTGATTCCTGAAACAACAAGATCAGGCCTGGAATCTTTTAACAAATGCCCAAGCCCTACAAGAATGCAGTCTGCGGGAAAACCGGAGCAAGAGTAAATGTTTTCTTCCAATTTGTTGAGTCGAATCGGCTCGCCAAGAGTAATGCCGTGTCCACAGCTGCTTCTTTCTCTATTAGGCGCGATGGTTACAACTTCGCAGTCCTTGGCCAGAGTTTCTCTTAAAATGATATTGCCTTTGGCGCGTACGCCGTCATCGTTGGATGTTAGGATTTTCATTAGCTTTCCAAATTTAAAATTCTTTTAGCGTGTTCAAGGTGTGAACTTACAAGATTCATATCTATATGTCTGTAAGACTTTTCCACTTGTTGATTGATTTCAAAGCCGTAGGTGTTGGCAGGTAGAAAATCTAAAACACTCTCACTTAGGTGATCGCTCCAATCAAGTCGAAGATCAATGAACTGGTCGTCCCTTTTTAAATCTAAGATTTCTTTTAAGAAAGTGTAGAGCTGATTCGATTCTTGTAGCTTTTCAAAGTATTTATAAGTAAAAGACACACCATGAAGATTGGGCTCATTTGGTATTTTTCTATAGTCCATCGTCTCATTAAAGCGCCAAATAATAGGCAGCCCAAACTTTGAACAATTGCTCAACTCTTTAAGCTCGCCAAGCTCCAAAAAACAATTGCCACTATTCAACAGCCCCTCTTTTTTTGCAGAGCTTATAAGCTGCTCAATCACAAAATCTTTTTCACCATCGAAGATAAATGAATAAGTGTCATTGTCTCCGTTTGTTGCCTTTAGCATTTCAATGATTTTGTACATTGGCGTAAAATTAAAACTTGTTGGCCTTAAGTCAAAGGCGAAGTTCTTTACCCCTATCCTTTTTAGATAGAGAAAAAATTCGATGTCATAAATGCCGCGAACTTTGAATCTCATGGGTACATATTATAACAAGAATGTTTTAAGAGGCCTGAAAAAGCGTGATCGGAAAGATGTTCCCACAGATTCGGGATGGAACTGATAAGATATTAAACCTTTACCTGAAAGCATAAAGATTTCTTTATTATTTACAAAGGCATCAATATCATTACTTTTCAAAAACTCTTTGTCTTTAGCCTTCACACCTAGTGAATTATACCTTTGAACAAAAACCTGACTCTCTGAGGTCCCTAATAATTTTCTGGCCTTAATATCTAGTCCAATCTTTTCAACCTCACCGTGCTTTGGGTTAATAGATCTGTCGACTTCATAACCTAAAGCTCGAGCTATCAATTGATGTCCTAGACAAATCCCCATGAGAAAGAGATCCTTTCTAGTCAGGATTTTTTTAACCGCCGTGACGATCTCCGGGTAGTCATCTGGATGAAATGGCCCAGGCCCAAGCACTATGGCAAGTTTCCCTTTGGTATTGATATTGGTTTCCAGAAACTCTTTTATCGAATTTTTACTTATCACCGTGGCCTTAAGGCCTGATAAAGAAATTTCACTATAAATATTGTAGGTAAAGCTATCGTCGAAGTCGCAGATGTAAACCATCACTGCAGCCTATTAAAACTAAAAAAGTCTGAACGGTAAGTTTCAAACTCTCGATTGCCTAGGTTAAAGACGAAGTTCACGGAGTAGCGCTCATCAACAACAGTCTTTCTATAGTTTAAGTTAAAGATCCAGCAGTTATTATTTGGCATAAAATCCGCTTGATAAATAGTTCTAATGTTCTCACTGGCGTCCAGATCGGTTTCCCTAAGAGCAGAAAAACCTAGCGTGTCCACAGGCCTTACTTGTCCACCAAGTTTAAGAGTTCTAAGGTCCGAACCAGGTAGAGTGTTTGCCGAATAAGCACCCAAGAGATTGAAGATGCCAAAACGTCTTTGAAAGCTTAAGTTGGTGATCTGATCACTGGATTGATGAAAGTAATACTCTTTAAAGTCTAGTCTCCATAGAGGTGCCGTGTAGCCAGTGTGTACAAATAATCTCGTAAGTCTATCATTGAAAGTTGTTTTTTCTTCTTCATCATCAAGCAAAAAGCCTTGCGATAGATTGAAAAAGCCCACTCTAGAATAAGTAAAATTATCTCTTAAATATCTTTGATCCTGAAAGTAGTTGGCGCTTTTTGGCGACTTTCTGATCAACAAATTATTCCATTGAAATTCAAGAGTGTTTTTCCGAGGGATAATGGTCCTTGTAAGATTGGAGCCAAGCTCTGCTTGATCTTCAAGAATAGCATCTTCGTAGTCAAACCATCCCTCTGGAGCTTGAATTTGATTGAGAAATCTTTGATTGCCCTGCTCTTTGGAGTTTGTGATTAGGTGATGAATAAATTTAAACTCTTGTGAATGTCTAAAACTATTTTTAACCACTAAGACACTGTCTTCTGTTAGCGACTCCTCAAAATCAGGAATTGCTCCCACAAGATCAGGGCTAACCTTTTCTTTCTTCTCAGGAAACACTTTTTTAAGCTCGTCTTTCTCGAGCTCTTTCACTGAAAGCTTTTCCTCATAGGCCAGACCAAAAATCTTGTCCATGGTAAAGCTAAGTTCCGTCTTTAAAAAGCCAGCAGTTTTTTGAAAGTACTTCTCATCGTCATCTTTAAAGTCGTATTCTTGAAAGCTTTGGGAATACTTTGAGCTCATACTCACTGGCCCATAGTTGAAAAAGTGCCAATGAAGGTATGGTGTTGCGCTAAAACGAGCGGCATTTCTTAAGAATTCACTCTCCTGCTCATCTCTTTGACTAAACACAGTGTAGTCAGAGTCAAGGCCTACAGATATGTTTTGCAAAAACAATTTGTCACTGTGAAAAAGGTTTTGAGGCATGATATTAAAATAAACAGACGGTAGAGTCTGAACATATGACTTATCAAACATAGTGGGATCGGAAACGAAGAGATTTCTTCTATACTGCGCCTCCACCCCAATGTTTGCATTCATAAATCTGTTTTCTAGGAATGCGTTGGCCCCAGTGGAGCTCTCCAAAAGATAGTCATCTGTGTAGTTTGGAAAGTCTCTAAAGAAGTCCAGGTCTTTGGTGCCTGTCGCAATTATGTGAGAGGAAAGGTTGTTGGTCCATTGTTGGTGCGCCTCAAACTCATAAAAGTGTCTAAAGTAGGATCTCTCACTTACATCTCTATCAGTTTTGCCTGGCAGATAAATTTTATCCTCTAATAATCTATGGTTGTATTCAAGCCAATTTTCTTGCGCGAAGACTTGCCTATATTCGAGGTCAGCGCCCACACCTCTATTGCCCCAGAAAGAAGGTGTGAAAGTTAAATCTTTACTATCATCTATGGCCCAATAAAAAGGCTGTTGTAGAGCAACACCCTCTTGAGGTCTGGTTGATATTGTAGGAAATAAAAGTCCAGACTCTCTTTTAGTTTTTATCGGCAGAGCGATGAACGGTAGATATAGAATGTGAATGCCTTTAACCTTTGTAAGGGCATGAGTAATTTTAACGTATTGTTTTAATTCGATTTCGATCTCTTCGCCATAGATCGACCACGACTCGGTACAGTCCTTACAGGTTGTAAACTCGGCCTTTTCCGCTAAATAAAGATCCTGCCCTTTTTTCACCAAGGCCTCTGCCACGATGTTGAATTGGCCAGTTATGATTCTGGCATTGTTCATTGATAGCTCACCCGTTGCGGAGTTGAACTCAATTCTAGAGCCATATATTGTTATGTCTTGGCTAATGAAACGAACATTACCCTCCATTAGCACATGACCTGTGCCCATATTCAAGGAAGCTCTTTCACCGTATAGGGTTTCTTTACCAGAAAGAATAACAACGTTTCCAACTGCCTCAAATACTCCGCCATCTTTTCGGTATGCTTTTTCAGAGTAAACAGAGACAGCGTCTCCAAGTTTTAGTTGTAGATTTTTATCTTCTTGAGCTTGAGCATTGGAGAAGCTGGCCAATAAAATAATTGGAGCCAAGCACAAGAGCTTTCTCTTGAGGGGATTCTTTAAAAAATTCAACAGCGTCATTAACAAATTTAACTCGAGCTTTTTTCGCCAGCGACTCAACCAAGTCTTGGCGCATCGCCTTTGGATGTTTAAAGGCGCATAACACAATATTTTCTCTTCCACCCCGCCATGCAATTATTGAATCAAGCATGGCCTTGGCGTCTTCAGGCCGTCGGTCGGAAAAGGACATAAGAACTAGTTCGTAATTACTAGTATACTTGTCATGTTTTAAGAATTGAACACCTTTTCTCACTCCATCCGTGTTATGTGACGTGAGTCCGTGACACTGCGTTCCATAAAGCTCAAACTCTATCAGTGGTGAGCCAACAAGATCTTTTTCCAAAGGTCTTTTTAAAACTTTTTCCACACATACTTTTGCCAAGAGAAGATTTCTTTCGGAAAAGTTCATTGATTTGTCACACACTTTCTCTTCAAAGAGGTCAACCCAGTTGCATCCCAGGTCCTTGGAAAGTTCGGCAGTAATGCGTCTTAAGTATGAGAGTTCGAAGTTTGTAATAAGGGTTTTGTCTTTTCTAGCAATTCCAAATTTTTCTTTAAGAATTAGCTCATACCTGTTTCCTAAATACTCCTGATGATCTCTTGAAATGGAAGTAATAAGAGAGATATCGGCATCAACAGCATTCACAGCATCCATGCGTCCACCAAGGCCAACTTCCAGCACTAAAACATCACAGTCCTTTGCCCATATTAAAAACACAAGAAAGAGAAATTCAAAATAGCTAACTTCCATCTTGGCGTCTTTCAGAACCTGATGGGCGCTAAGGCAAACCTTCTCCAAAACTCTGCCTTCAACCAGGCGGCCATTCTTAGAATATCTTTCAGACAAAGAGATCAAATGAGGAGAGGTCCATAGGGCACAATTTGTTTCTTCACAAAGACGTTTGTAAATAGCTCGACTTGTTTGACCTTTGCCATTAGTGCCAGCAATGGAGATAATTCTTTTTTGAGATAGGTTTAGATCAAAAAGGTCCATGGCCTTGGATATTCTTTCAAGGCCAGGTGTGAAAGCTTCATAACCAATATTGGTTTCAAGCCACTTTTCAAGATTCATTTGGAGAACATATCAACAAAGAAAGATACTTCCTTCTTCATGTCCTTTCTATCTACGATTCGATCAATAAATCCGTGCTCCAAAAGAAACTCGGACCTTTGAAATCCCTCAGGAAGGGTTTGTCGAATTGACTGCTCAATAACTCTAGGTCCGGCAAATCCAATCAAGGCCTTCGGTTCAGCAATATTAATGTCTCCAAGCATAGAGAAGCTTGCAGCACATCCGCCGGTGGTTGGATCTGTAAGTATCGAAATATAGGGAATTCCATTTTCTTTTAAGCGTTTTCTAGATGCTGAGGTCTTGGCCATCTGCATAAGTGACAGTATCCCCTCTTGCATTCTAGCGCCGCCGGAGCAGCTGACCACAATAACGGGAGCTTTTCTTTTTAGTCCCTCATCCATTGCCAAAGCAATCTTCTCTCCAGTAACAACCCCCATGGAGCCGCCCATGAACCTGAAATCCATGCAAGCAATCACAGTCTCTTTGCCATTGACCTTGCCAACGCCACAAACTGTTCCATCTTTTTTATCGGTGTTTTTATATGCCTTGGCCAAGCGATCTTCGTAGCTAACTTTATCGCTAAATTGAAGAGGGTTTTGAGTTTCTAGCTCTGTGCCAAACTCCTCGAAGCTTCCCTCATCCATTAAGAGCTCAATTCTCTTTTCAGCTTCCATTCTGTAGTGATGTCCACAGAATGGGCATACATTCCAGTTCTTCTCTAATTTATCTGTTTGCAATATTTCTGAACACCCATTGCATTTCTTCCAAATGCCTGCTGGAGTGCTCGATCCCTGCCTTTTTACATTTTTAAGCTTGGGATTTTTAACACTATTAAACCAACCCATATCAATCCTTTTCGACTATATATCAGCCACATAGTAATCAACTTTGCCCTCTAAGTAAATTAACCTATGTGAATTGTCGCCTTTTTAAATTGGCACACTTACTAACCATACCTGACGTAAATAGCCGATTTTACAATTAAATATTTTTAAGCCCGTCCAAGAAGCTAAACTATTGATGTGAACCTACCGAAACGGAAATTGATGATAATTAAAAATGCTCTTACAATTCTAGCTCTATGCTTTTTTGCGGCTTCAGCGGCAAAAGCAAGCTATGTGAGCTACCCTGACTTTGTTCAGATGCCTCGAGAGAAAAAGATCGAGGTGATTGAAATGGTTCAGGATTATATTGTCGAATCAGAGTATCAATCCAGACTCCTACTTAAAAAGCATTCTCCTAAATACACCTGGTGGGACAAGGCCATCCAAAGCTTCAATGCGTACGCGGCGGGAGCCTCGGCAGTCGAAAATCCTTCTTGCATGTACGGCGGATGGCTCTCAGTTGCCTATAAGAACTCGCGCCAAAGACTTCTTTGCTCAAATCCTAAAAAGATAAGATCAGGCAGAACAGACTACGAACGAAAGGCCAGACTTGGAATGGTCAAAGATAAGAAACTCTTGGAGGAGATGCAACTCTCGAGCGAACTGTACCAAGACTCGTACGACAATATCAAAAAAGGCGAATACGTAATGATTGACTTTAAGACCCAAGGTGGTCTTTCTGTTCAACTACACCCCTCTCCTCATAGCAAACGTCCATGCCAAGTTGAAAAAAAAGGCGACATTATCTGCAATCCAACAATCTTTGGAGCTCCTGAAGGAAAACCTTTGTGTGTTCCGGGGGATGAAAACAAACGAGGGTTTAATTCAAGCTACCTCTGTCAGCAAGCTGTGAAGCTTATAAAAGAAAAAGGCCTTGGCGAGAAAACTAAGATGGAGAATGGCACCTCAAAAGTCTACAACGACATGATGGATGTTCTGATTTCAAAATCTATTGCCGATGATGCTCACAGAAAACACTTTCTAAACAACCTTCAACGAATGTACAACATGTGCATGTGCGCCAGAGACGCTGACTACAACTCAAATAAAAATGTAATCAATCAAGAGTTCGCCCAAAAAATGTTCAATACAAGAACTTGCGTTGGTGTTTTGAATCAGAGTCGCGAGGTTTTGAAAAAGGTAAGCGCTTCAAGTTGTAATGTCATTTCAGAGGACGACGGTTTTAACTGGGACAACTTTCTTGAGAAGGCGCTTGTAAATTTAAATAACGAGCTTGATGTTTTAGACAAGATTGCCAACAGTGTAACCTCTCTCAATAGAGATATAAAAGTGGCAGATCCCTTCAACTCAAACGAGACTTTAAAAATTCACGAAATAAGAACCAAAGCAATAGAAGCTAGACGTCCTCAATCTTACTGCCATGTGGACTTAGAAGTGCCTAAGCCTAAGTCAACTCCAGTTTGTAATTTGAGCATTGGTTGGAATGAAGATAAGACAAAGGCCATTGTGTTGGACTTTCAGCCAAACCTCGATGGAGCTTCGATTCTTAATTTTAAATTTTCATCCGAACTCTCAGGCACCCAAGGCAATCATAGTTTCAATGTTCCCGACGACGCTTTTGAGTTCAGTGTGAATGCAAGCTATCAAGAGGTTGAGTGCCAATCAAACACGCTAGAAAAGCCTGTAAAAGAAGTGGAGTACTCCTGTGAACTTGCTGCTGGGGAATTAAATAAAGAAGGGCTCTTCCCTATCGAAGTGACTTTTTCAGAAGGACTGGCCCCAGAAGATGTTGAAAACGAAAAGTGGAGCCTGAATGTTGTGAAAAAAGAAAAGAAAAACTTTATATCCATCAGTGAAGTTAGTGATACACCACTTGAGTACTCAGCGACTACAAGGTCTAAAAAGCCACTATCATGCGCCATAGCATTGGAAATGCCACAATGTGAAGTAAAGGGTCTTAAAGTGGTAAAAGAGGAAGATGGCCATTATTGGAGTGGAAGTTTTGAAATAACAAAAGCTGATGGGCCACAGTTAACCTCTTCCATTGAGGGAGTCGATCCTGAAAAGAAAAAATTTAAAATTAAAAAAGACACTGATGACCAGGCAACTTTTGTGGTCGAGCTATTTGAGCGGCCAGTGACTTGCTCTGGAACCTATGAAAGGCCAGAGGAGCCAGAAGAGAAAAGTGATGACTGCTCAATTGAGTTGGCCGTGGAGCAAACCGATGGTGGAGTCTATGTTAGGCCTGTAAATGCCATGGATGAAGGTAAAGAAGTTGATCTTGATGACACAACTTATGGCCTTCAATTCTTTAACATGTCAAAAGAGCCAGAAGAGGAAACCACAGAGGAAAGCGAAGATATCTTAGGTGATCTTGAAATGGTTGATGCTGAGCCTGAAAAGGTTGAAGAGAGCGATGAAGGGCCTAGTGGCCTTGCATTGGGACTAGAAGAAGACAATAGCGTCTTTATTGAAAACAGCAAAGAAGACCAAGAGATAATGGTGCTTATGACCACTCCAAAAGGTTGTGAGGCCAAGGCGAATAAAACGGTGAAAGCGAACAAAGACTTTAAGCTTGATCCTAAGTACAAGCAACCAAATTTGCAGAATCCTCAAATGAACCCAATTCAAAGAAGACGAGGCGGTTTTTTAATGAGAGGAACTCGTTAATTAATCAAAGTGAAAACGAACATCGTCAGCGTACATAATGTGGAGACGATCCTCTTTGAGTGCCGTGATCTCTTGAATTAATTCTTCCTGATAGTTTGGCTTAAGATGGCCTAGATAAACTGGAACTTCCTTAGGCATTTTTTTAAGCTCTTCTTTCATCGTGGCGGGAGTGTGGTGATCGGATAGGTCCGCCACAGTTTGAAGTTTATTTGGAAAACTCACCTCTGTGAATATTGCCTTCAAATTTTTATACTTCTTTCCAACTTCCCAGATTCTTTCTGTTGCTTTGGTGTCTTGTGTAAACAGAATTGCAACATCGCCCTTCTCCACTATAAATCCCATGGCATCTCCTGGATGCGCAACATGCACTGGCATTATCTTGTATTCGCCAAGCTTAATCTCTTTTTCAGCTGGTATCGAGTTAAAGCGCATAGTGGGTTTTTCTTTTGTGGGAAGCAAAGAAAAGTCAGGCCATATAGTTTCGTTGAAAAGATGGTCTTTGATAGCTTTGTTTACCGTTTTATGAGTATAAACTTCAAAAGGTTTATCTTTAAGGCCAAAACAGTTGTCACAAATAAAAGCAAGATCCTTGGTGTGGTCAAGGTGACTGTGGGATATCAGGATATGATCGATCTTTAATTGATCTTCAATATCCAGCCCAGAGGCAACACTTCCAGCGTCAATTAATAGAGATTCATCTATTAGATAGCTAGTGGCGCTATAATTTTTGGTGACGCCTCCATGGCCTCCAATAATTTTTACCTGCACAACTCTCCTTGGTTTAACAATATTGTCACTTAATAACCAAAATTTTTAAAGTGAATTTATTGGAGAAATCTTTTTTCCTATCTACGATCGAGTTTTGAGTAAATTTCTTTGGAGTTTTCGCCAGTTATTTCGGCCAATAGCTTGGATAGAAGCTTAGGTTTTGCCCCCTTGGCCAAAATCTCTTGCGCCAATTTTGACACCTCTCCAGTGGCGGTGTTTTTTTTCTGAGAATTATGGGCAAGAATTACAAACTCCCCTTTCTCCACCACATCAACCTTTGTTTTCTCCCACTTAGAACCTTTGAAGCGATAAACACTCTGGTAAGTTTTGGTGAGTTCTCTACAGATTGCGAAGTCCCACTCAGGTAACTCTCTGGACAAATGATCCATGGTTTTTTTAATTCTTGAAACGCCTTCAAAGAAAATATGTGTTCCATACTGGTAACTCATTAGCGAAATAAATTGATCAAGTTTTCCTTTATCCCTACCTATAAATCCATGAAAGTGAAACGGTGTTGCTGGGAGTCCTGACAGTTCGAGCGCGGCCATCGGAGCATTCACACCAGGAAGAGTTTGAATGTCCACACTATTCTCAATCGCAAGTTTTACTAAAGGAAGCGCAGGGTCGCTTATTACTGGTGAGCCAGCGTCACTTACATAATGCACCTCGCCCTCTTTCATTGCTTTAAGCATCCCTTGAAGTGAAGTCTCCTCAGAATGATCATGAAACGCCCAAATTCGTTTTTCTGAATAATCAATCTCAAGTCTGGTCAAAAGCTCTTTTAATACCCGAGTATCCTCGGCAACAATGGTGGAGCATTCCATTAATTTATTTTTGGCCCTAATAGTTATGTCTTCCAAATTTCCAATAGGTACAGTTATTAATGTTAAACCTGCCACGATATCACCGCCTAATTTTTCCCCGTAAAAAACGTCAGGCCCACATGTTAGAATAAATTAGCTGTTAAGTCACTTTTAGAGAAAGGGAGAAGATCTATGTCAATGAAGGCCAATATTTTAAGAGACGCCATGGGAAACATTATCGTTCAGATGCAAGGAGACCTTGGATATGAGCACAGTATGCCTCTAAGATCCGAGCTGAAAGAGCTTGCTGAAGAGAACCCTCACGCCAAAATTACAATTGATTTGGGTGGGCTGGATTTCGTAGGTTCGTCTGGAATTTGTCACTTTGTTGAAACTGTTCAGCTTTTAAATAAAGAAGAGTCAGTAAACAAGAGAATTGGTCTTTCAAATGTGGGACAAGAGTTCAAAAAGGTATTCAGGCTATTCACTATGGATGAAGCTGAAGTCATCTGGGATGAGTTTGGAATGGACAACGATAACACAAAGGACATGAACACGGCCTTTGGAAACAGAAAAAGAACTTTTGAGATGTAAATCTACTAGAACTTAAGATTCAATAGGTTCATATAAATGGGAGGCATTGTGCTTCCCTTTTTATTTTGAAAGCTTTGGTACTCTTGCTGAATTTCCATAACACGTCTTGGGCTTCCAAAAAAACCACCATCATCTTGTGGGGCAGGAGCTCCAAACCCACCACTTGGCGGTGGGAATCCACCTGCTGGCGGATAACCTGGAGGTCCATATGGATCAGGTTCAGGATATGTGTTGTAGTCTTCTCCACCTGCGCCTTTGTAAGAAGTTAAAACGTAAGTTCCAAAAATTATCCCAGCGTAAAGCCCTAGAGACGCCCCTTGTGCAATAGCTCTGCTGTTCGTGCCAAAGGCCATGGAAGCAAAACCTAATAATGCGCCCCCCACAGTTCCATAAGTACAAACCACGGCGAAGGCCTTAACTTTAGGGTCCATTGCCGCATGAGCGCTGTTTAGCGGGAAAACGAGGGAAAAGCATAAAATAAGGGAGAAGATTAAGTTTTTCATCACTTATAAGGTTAAAAAACCCCTGGCGTTTTGGCAATTTTTTAATGAACCAAGACTATAATAGCTCTTTTACACCCTTAAATGATCGACGGTGAATCGGAGTAACACCAAGCTGTATTAATGCCTCTTTGTGTGCTTTAGTTGGATATCCGGCGTGCTTTTTGAGCCCATAGCCTGGATACTGTATATCATACAAGGCCATTTTATAATCCCTGAACTCTTTTGCGATAATGGATGCCATGCCGATACTTAAAAGTTTCGAGTCCCCTTTGACTACAGGTTCCACATTCGCCCCGGGAACATCGAAGGTCTTGTTGCCATCAATCAATACAATTGAACCTTCCTGAGTGCATAGTGAACTAGCTGCCTTTTTCATACAACTCAGAGACGCCTGAAGAATATTGATCTGATCAATCTCTGATGGAGAATGCTCACACAACATGAATGAAAATGAGCAGCCCTGAAACTCCACCTCGTAAGCTTCATTCACGGCCAAACTCGCCACATTGATATTGAGCGACTCGAGAATGCCTAATCGCTTTTTCGTGGTTAGCTTTTTGGAGTCCAGAACACCCAACTCTAAAAAGCTTTGCAGCACTTTATCATTGGACCTTTTAAGTTTAAGGGCACAACCCACCACAGGACCTGCGATTGGACCTCTTCCAACTTCATCGCAACCAATGACTGCTTCAAATGTTTCAAGATATTTAGAGTCTAGAGTTTCTGACATATTTAGCAAGGTATTAAAATAGGCAATAAAAAAGCGATTTGCGACACCCCTCAAGGCATCGCATATCGCTTTGACTTTTTCTTCATTGAGTGAAGAATCTAATCTAAGAATGAATCTTAAATTATGAGTTCTTCTTGGCCTGAGCCTTTTGAGAGTAATCAGTCTCGATTCTAGCTGCTTTACCAGTTCTTTCTCTCAAGTAGAAGTGCTTAGCTCTTCTTACTTTACCACGCTTAAGAACCTTCACAGATTCAACGTTTGGAGAATGGTAAGGAAATACTCTTTCCACACCAATACCACTAGACATCTTTCTTACTCTGAAGTGTCCGTCAGTGTTTCTCTGGTTGCCTTTAATAGCAATAACAACACCGTCGAAAAGCTGAATACGAGATTTCCCGCCCTCAGAAATTCTAACTGAAACAGAAACTGTGTCACCTGCTTTAAATTCTGGGAAAGATTCCGCGAATTTAGACATGTGATTTTTGTTTACCAAGTCTACCAAGTTCATAAAAACTCCACTTAATGCCTTCCTTTCACCCCGCGCTTGTCTTCAACATTTATAGGCCAGAGGGAAGGGTAATATTTATTCTGGACTCAGAGGCTTCCGCGTAGGCGGTCACAATAAATTGCGACGGCCGACCTAACCGAAAGATGGTTATAACCATCTTTGGCCGCACCGAAAATGGGCTCCAAGCGATAATCCACATTTTCCGTGACAGAGGCATGTAATCCCCAACCTGTACCAAATATCAGAATCATAGGCCTATTGTCAACTTCTAACTTGTTGCGTAAATCGGCGCATGTTCCGTCATAATCTTTAAACCCGGCGGCAGTGGCAACCTTTATCGGCTCCTGCCCGTGTTTCTTCTCTATTTCTTTATAGGCGTCCTCTAGTGAATTCGCCATGTTAATGAATGAAAGAGCATCCTTTCTATCTGGATTGTACTCATTTCCGTAGTCAGTATTCCAGTGATCAAGAATGTTCTGAACAAGAGCATGCTGCTTTTCCACAGGAGTGACAATAAAGTACCCATCAAACCCAAAAGTTCTCGCACTTCGGGCAATGTCGTGAATATCAAGATTTGTAACACTAGTCGTTACAATATCCCCTCTTTTATTAACAATAGGATGGTGGACCAAGGCCAAATAGCAATTTTTCATAGAGTTGTTTTTAACAGAGAATTGGATAAGAATCCATCAGTTTCGGCCCACTTTGAAAAATTCTTAACCATTAACTACAAGGCCCTAATTTATAGAGGATGGTCAGCAATTATGAGGGTCTCTGAAAAGAATATTAATCATGCTGGTTGTAGAGGGCGTTTCGATTTGCTAATATCATAGAACATGATCAGGTGGTGGAGTGCGCGAACACCCCACCTAAATCATCGTTTGATTAAGTCTAGAATTGAATTA